>Ga0207674_10000019_pt1 | contig 167439 bp, 135 predicted proteins | sample KBSCornC72_FD_184303 | JGI IMG/M metagenome (GOLD analysis project Ga0207674, IMG submission 184303) | Corn rhizosphere microbial communities from Kellogg Biological Station, Michigan, USA - KBS Corn C7-2 (SPAdes) (version 2) | ecosystem: Host-associated > Plants > Roots > Rhizosphere > Soil ...
AAAACGATGTCGAACGTTTCTACCTGAAATGGCAGACGCGTGGCGTCGCCCAGGACAAAGTCGATCGGAATTTGCTGTTGAGACATGAACTTCCGGCCTTGTAGAAGCATCGTTTCCGACAGGTCCAGCCCCGTATATTCAGCGTTGAGTTTCATCCAGCCATGCCGATACAGGGAGTTACAGGTTCCAGTTGAGATATCCAGAACCTGTCGTTTTTCCCCGCTCTCCAGAAACTCTCTAAGCACGTTGTCATGAATCTCTCCAAAGCTCAACGCCGGTCGAAAGTTCTTTTGGAGTAGAGAGATTTTTACAGGGACCGCCAGAATAATTAAATAGAGTAAGTAAGGGTGCCTGAAGAAGAAAAAGACAATCGCAGCGATCAGCAGGACCAGCACAAGGTGGGCCACGGTTGGACCAGCAGGAGCTTGAGTTATTACGAGCGCTAGTAGAGAAGCGACGATGCCAACCAGGAAAAGGACGATCACGACATAGACCAACCAACCCTTCCAATAAGCCCTGGCCGGGCGTGCCGGCAACGATAAAAAGGGCATCACGTGTTGGTAGTAAGTGCCCAAAAAACCGTTGTAGAGCTTGTCACGTAGCTCTCTGTCTTTCTCGCCTAGTAAATTTTCGAGATAGAGTCGCGGGATGCCTTCAATGCATGGAAATTCTTGACCGCAATTTTGACAGATCCAAAGAGTAGAATCAGTCCGAAACGCACTCTGCTGACAATTTGGACACTGATACTTTGACAGGTTCACAATCAACTTCTGGTCTTAACAGATCTGAAAGACCCATGACTGGCATCTTGAAGTGCATAACCAATGCCAGTTTGACCAAACCCATTTCCATTGTAGAAAAGATAGGTTGGGCCATCATGTTGATACAGGCTAGAGTACTCGATCATCTGGGAATCCCAGCCACTATCTGATCGTTCGATCCCTACCTCCTCGTCGCGCCTCCTCCAGGCAAGTCCGTCAGTTGATTCGGCAAAACCGAGCCTGTAGCTCTGCGCTGGGTCGGTGCGGTAGTCCCGAATGCCTCGGTACGAATAGAGCATCTTATAGACACCATCCTCCTTGTACACGCAAGGACGACCAATGGCGCCGGTATTCTCGTCGCAGTCAATGCAAACTCGGCCGGTTCTCAACCACGAAATTCCGTCGCGCGACTCGGCATATTTAACATGATATCGAGGCTCTGGTTGCTCGTTGATGCGCTCCCAACCTGTACATGAAACGTACCACATGCGCCACCTGTCTCCTTCACGCATCACGCACGGCGCCGTACTGAAGAAGGGTTCATCAGCAGAACGATCGAAGAGCGGTTCCTCAGAAATCTTGCGAAAGGTTTGGCCACCATCCTCACTGATGGCCAGACCAATAGCCAGGTGGTAGGGAACCGTAACCTGTCGACTCCAGCCTATATAATAAAGGTACTTTCTGCTTTCCTGATTGATGATCCATGAGGGCATGATCCCGCTCTCGTCAAATGTGCCTACTCGGCCTAACGAAATTACGGGTTTGTCATGGATGTAGAGAACGTTATCCGGTCGACTGGCATCGACCTCAATGTAAGACGTTTGCGAGCGACCCTCTCTATCTCTTGTGCCGAAGTAAATTCTTAGTGGTCCATCAAACGAGGCGTCAACGACCGGAACTGAGGCATGCGACACCATCCAGTCGTAGTTATTGTCAGGCGCGAAAATGACGCCTTTCTTTATCCATTTCATCAGGTTTAGAAATCCAGGTCCTTGCTCAACGTCTCCCCTTTTTTTGCTGGGTTTCCTTTGTAGACACCCCAGGCTTCGGTATTCGCTGTCACTGCAGCAGCCATTCCAACTAATGAGCCTTCTGCGATGTTGATTCCATCGCGGATGGTTGAATTAACTCCAAAAAATGAGAAGGCTTCGACTACACAATGACCTGAGAGCACTACATGCGAGGTGAACGATACGTGGTCCTTGATGACGCTGTGGTGACCAATGTGATTACCACTCCAGAGCATCACGTTGTTTCCAATGGACGCGAATGGTTGAATCGTATTGTCCTCGAGAATAAAACAGTTGTCGCCGATTCTGGTTCCCGGAAAGATGGTTGCCTTTGAACTGATGTAGCTGATTAGTTCGTATCCCTTGTCTTTAATCTCTCGGTAGATGTGTTCGCGCAATCTGTTCATTTGTCGAGGTGACATGGGCGCGAAGAATTTGAAGTCAGCAGGTGGGTAGCTTTGTTCCACGTCCTCAAATGGGACAACGGGCAGTCCTTCGAAGGATTTGTTGTCTGGCAGGTACTGTCGGTTCACACTAAAGGCGACCACTTCGTGCTCGCTATCATGGTGCAGGTAAAAGTTTGCCAACTGCGCAAAATCCTGGATGCCAAAAATGATCACTTTTGCCATGAGAAATTATGGTTAGTGGTAAACGTAAGTTGTGTATTCGTACAGGCCGTAATCGTTTCTGAAAATGTAGTTGCGCGTCAGATTTTCTCCGAGGAATGCGGCCAGGGCGTCAAATGGAAGGTGGAAAAGATCGTCGCGTTCCCAGTCAACATGCTTCGACATGACGTTGAACGCAATACCAATTGCCGCATGTGCAAACACCATCGTCAGGAGTTGCTTGCAGTAAGAGAACATCTCGTCGAAGGACAACTCGCGTTTTTCAGTGAATACTCCGTTCATCACGATGTAGTCAAAAGTTGGGAGAGCATCATTGTGATCAAGCAAATCCAGGCAGAAAAATTGATTCGCAGGAAACTTACTTCGTGATAACCGGATAAACTTCTCTGACAAATCGAGTCCCGCATATTCGATGTTTAGTAGACGCTGTTTGAGAATGTACTCATTTAGATGCGAGGCTCCGCAACCGAAATCGAGCAGGCTAACACTGCCTTCATGCAACTCGGGTTTGATTACATCGAGCATGACGCGATGACGTTTTTCAACGTCTTCCTCGTTGGGCCAGTCGACGCCCAGGTGGGAGTCGCCAAATTGCTCGAGGCGAGACTCGTAATGCGAGACGATGCTCAGGTATCTTTTCCCCTCCATCTACACAAACTCTCCCTTGCGATACGCCGGGAAATAATCAGATGCAGTGATGTTCCTGGCCTTCATGATTTCCGAGTACTTTTGTGGTTCAAAGATTTTTCCACAAAGATATGCGGTGCGTGTGCCAGTGGACCATCCGCGCTTGAAACGACTTAGCCCGTCTGTGGGGTCAGCAGAAAGCCCCGCACTTGCGCCGAGGTTAAGCCACTTCAATCCCTGGTCTGAGAAGTAATTTATCGCGTGCCAGAAAAGCGCAAACGAAGACTCCAGGTTGTAGCCTGCATCGTTGTAAGCTCCAAGGTGGTAATAAGCAACCCCGCGGTCGACATACCACAATGTCATCCCAAGTGCTTCGTCGTCATGACTGGTTGCCCGAAACATGACTAGCCCAGGAACTGCGAGTTGCCCCCCGAATGAAGCTGCTGAAAAAGCAGTTAGACCACGAATGTTGTGACGTCGAATCAAGTTAGCATAAAGATGATTCCACTCTGCAGTGAAAGCGGCAGGATCTTCGCACCTCTCAACGTTAACTCGCTCCAGTGCTTTTTGAGCTTTACGTCGATGTTCTGCATTAACGTATGAATCTGGTGGTCGTGATAAGTCAGAAACCATATGGTCCTTAAACGGTACTGCCAGATCAGGAAAACATTTGTTCAGGATAGTCTGGTCATAATCGCCGAAAGGATCGGCAACCAGGGCTAAGCTCACCACGTCACCTTGAAGTTCGTCCAGATCCTTGTCCAGGAGCGACCACTCCTGACATGCGAAAAGTGGGTAACAACCCATCACATCGCGGTAGGGAGTCTGGGTGATCGAACGTTCCAATACCGATCCGCCGCTGTGTGATAGCCGCCGCGGAGTACCAAATTCGGCGAGGGAAGCGGCATACTCAGGATGGGCGTAACCATTCATACGACCGGCTTGCGAAAACTCGAAAGTTCGAACCAGTACATGTGGAATTCCGCAATTTAAACGATCAATCTAAGACGCGATTAGCCAGAAATGTTCCAACGACTGTATGAAACTTATAAGGGCTTTCCTCTTCAGCGATGCTTGTAACAAAGATCAGTGTACCTGAGATCGAGTTGCTGGAACTAAACTTACCTTTGAAGATTAACGAGCCCCACTCTCTACAGCACGTACCGATGGGCAATTCCGCTTCGCCTGAGAAACTGACGCGCTCGTTGGTCAACAGGGCCCACGCTGCGGGTAAAGGATTCAGGACCGGTTTGTTATCCGGTCCTGAATCCAGAAAAGAAAGAGAAGCAGCACCCTGGGTCTTTGCGTCGAGAATTAGATTCTTCTCGAGCCCGGACATAAAAATTTTTACCCGCCATCGCCCGGTGAAAACAGCTTCACTCTTTGGCGTCGCAGCCGCCTGGTCGTGAGCAAGTTGGACCGCGCCAGTTCGGTTTGTCGTCGATGAGATTAGCATTACCGAAACGACCAACATGCTGATCAGTTTATACATTTAAATCTCCAAATAATGTTCCGCCAGGTGTAAAGATAGTACAAGGCGGCCAGTCCTTTCAGACTAGCCGCCTCATCTCAGTCAATCATAGTACCTTCACAAACGTCATCGAGGCGACGCTGGTCGAAGGAGGGATGCTAATTACCTGGTCCAACAGATAAGCAACCAGCACAGCCATCCACGCCGTTACCTAAGATTGAGTTGTTGGTGAACGTATTAACTACTCCGCCGGTGCTGATCAATACGCCGTTGCCCGTATTGCGATCAATCTGGTTCTGGTTGATCGTAACACCGGAAGTTCCAACGTTTCCGGCGTTCCCCGCACGGACCCCGTTGGCACCATTCATCGAGATCTGACTATCCCAGACAAAAACATTTACAAACTGAGCAGCAGCTGCATCAGCAAAAATGCCATTGGTTGTGTTGTTTGAAAACACGCAGTTGCGCGCAGTTACTTTGGAGCCAGATCGCGCGTGTAGTCCGTTTCCGTTCCCAATTAATGAAACGTGTTCCAACGTCACGTTATTGAAACCCGCCGAGCTTGTAGTGTTGATTCCGTCGAGAGTGTTGTCTCTTATTACGGAGTTTCTGACGTTGAGATTAAGGCCATTGGAGTCGCTTGAGGTAATACCATTGCCGGTATTGAACCTAAAGATCACACAATCTTCAACGTTCACTGTCTTTGCAGACAGAATATTAATTCCGTTGATTCCGTTACAGAACCCGTTAATGGAAATGCCGCGTATCGTCACGACGTCAGTGTTAGACGCATTGATTATGATCCCGTTTACCAGTGACGCCAGAATCGAAGCAAAGGTTCCGCTGCCATCGAGCGTAATCGATTTGGTGATAGTAACAGCACCGAAGCCACCTGGATCCAATGCGTCAATTTCACCGCACGCTGCGGTCTTTGAGATGGCGCCAGCCCAGGTTTTACAGGGAGCCGTGCGGCTACAGGGGTTAGCGTCATCGCCCACACCTGAAACCCATGTACGTGATGCTTGAGCCTGGGCGATGGAGGCAAACGCGAACATAAACGTAGCGATTGCCAGGACTTTAATAGTGAACCGGAATCTATTCATTTGAGGGTCTCCTTTTCATTTGAGCATTTGGGGGGCTCTCCAGTAGATGTCGGATGGTTCCGTTCACTGTTGCGCCAATTGTCCCCACTAATATGAAACTCATTACTTAACTCCTGAAGGATAATTAAGCATGCGTTTGAAGGGTTACCGAAGGGCGCCACTACTGCATGCGCTACCTTCGTCTTGAGAACATCGTAAATCATGTGCAGCCAAGGTTCGTGCAACCGATCGTATTCCGGATGTGATTCGCGGAATTGATTAGAGCCTGTCCCTGGGTGGAGGTCAGATTGCCATTCGAAATAAACGAAGTTACCTGACTGATAAAATCGGATAGCTTGTTGCAGGCGACATTGGTCTTACCCTGTGTGATGGCATCCGATGCCGCAGTCAGCTTGCTAATCAAACCTTGTTTCTGGGTTCCGGATAGGGGTAGACCGTTGATGGTATTAATCAGGTTCTCTATGACCGCTTGTGGGGTCAATACAGTAACCGTAAACGAGCACGAAGCAGTGTTGCCACTGGCATCAGTGACCGTATGTGTAACTGTGGTTGTGCCTATCGGGAAAACAGATCCACTGGCCAAGCCCGCAGTTCTCGTAGTGGTTGAGCCAGGACAATTATCCTGACCGACTGGTGCTGTATAGGTAGCGATCGCTCCAGACGGACAAGTTGGCTCCAGGGTGATATTGGCCGGACAACTAATTGTCGGCACTGTGTTGTCAATTACAGTTACCGTTTGAGTTGCAGTCCCTGTGTTGTAACCATCATTAGCGGAATAGGTGATGATTGTCGTTCCCACCGGGAAGACATTACCTGCTGGAACACCGCTGCGAGTAACTGTTAGTGGGCCAGCACAGGAATCGTTCGCGCTGGCACTACCAAGCGTTGCGTCGCTGACAGTTGTACCACATGAGACGGCGCCGGAACCAGTATTAACAGTAACATTCGCAGGTGGTGTCACCACCGGCGGGGTTGTGTCAACTACATTTACTGTGCGAGTGACCGGCGTGGCTGAATGACCTGTTGGATCAGTAGCGTTGTAGGTAATCACGTATTGGCCCACAACATCCGGATTTACCGTACCCGACGGCGTCGCTGCGAAATCACCGGCGCAGGCGTCATGAGCAGTGGCGCCCGGATCGGTAAAGCTCGTATGACACTCCACCGTCATTGGATTCGCACCAAGTACTTCTATTACCGGTGCGGAATTGTCAGCCTCGACGGTTACGATGCGCGTGGTTTCCGCGGTCTGATTGTTCGCCGTTGCTGAATATGTGATTGAGTAAATTCCTGGTGAGTGGATATCGACAGTTCCAGTTGTAGTAACGTTTATCGAACCTCCACAAACCGTTGCCGTTGCGCCGGGGTCGACGAATGGTGTGCCGCATTCGATACTCATCTGCGCATCACCATTAAGCGTTATGGTTGGCGGCTGATTAGAAGAAGCTGTTTGATCAGATTCATCCTCGGTGAAACTGCCAACCAGGACGGTCCTGGTAGCCGTGGCTTCGTGTGTACCGTCTGTCGCGGTATAGGTGATCGTATAAGTTCCCGGCACGCTGTTATTAACTGAAGTGGCACCACCGGGTCCGGAAATTGAACTTGTAACTGGTTTAGGACCAGCACAGCCGTCGAGGGCAGAAGCTCCAGGATCCACAAAAGGTGTGCAGGATCCCGTGATGATGCGGTATGGATTTGCTCCATCAATAGAAATCGTTGGTGCTTCATTGTCAGCAACGATGATTTCACGGGTTGTCGAAACGGAGTTGGGATCTTCTGTAGCAGTGTACGTTGCGGTGTAAGTTCCAACTGTAGGAGCGTCAGGATTAAAAGTGTTGGGGCTGTACTGAACGGTTACCGCCACACTTTGGCCTGTACCATTAACCGCTGAAGCACCTGGGTCTGAGAAGTCGCTGCCGCATTCTACCGTTACTGAGACAGCACCGTTAAGACTGATCGCGAGAGCGCCAGGATTGTCCACCGTAACCTGGAAGCTGGCTGCGTTACCGCTTGCCGCCGTACAAATAACTGTTGTCGAGCCCACCGGGAAGAATGAACCAGATGCTGGGTTGCAACTGATCGCAGGGATCGGTTCGCCATTTTCGCCCGTGCCGGCTTGACCGCAATCGCCTGTTCCAGTCGGGGTCGCGTATGTCACAACGGCACCAGCCTGTCCTGAATCAGCATTTACCGTAATGTCAGATGGAGTTGAAAGCTGGCATGGAGTGTTGCCCACCTCAACCTCGGCCGTGGAACTATTATTATCAGGGTCTTGATCAGGTGTTGTGCTGGTGGCGGACGCGGTACTTGAAATCTTTGAACTGTTAGGAATTGCATCGACCTGGTAAGTGACGACAAAAATCGCTGTTTCCCCGCGGGCAAGGCTCCCAATGGAACAAGTTGTAGTGCCGGTTTCGCCTACATTTGGACTTGTGCAGGTGAACGTTGGACCAGAGAGCTGAGCGAAAGAAGCAAAGGACGTGTTGGCCGGAACAATGTCGGATAATTGGAGCGCCGCAGCATCGTTCGGCCCAGCGTTAGTTACTTGTACTGAGAAGAGTACCTGACCGCCGGCCGATGTAGAGGTTGACAATGGGCCTTTCGCGACTGATACATCAGCTCTTGGATTGTCGGCATCAATGACGGTGAATGTAGTAAATTTTTGTACGGTGCCGCCAAAAGGTTCAACCAGGATTACTCGCCAATCACCCAAATTCGAGGTTGGAGAAAGAGTAAACGTTGCGGTGTCATTTGCTGATGCGACGTTGTTGGTCTGAACCGCGATCGACTTAGCGTTTGACCAGATCAGTGACCATCCCGGAGTGGCGCCGGTAAATTTCGCACAAACCGTTAAATCTGTGTCCTGCAAGTTAAATACATTCTTCGGTGTTGTGCAGTCTCCGGCGAAAGTTTCGACTGTCGCCAATGACTGCGGGGCATTAAGGAAGTTCAAACCTGGTAGTCCGGGCGAACGCCGATAAGGAGAGGACGTCGAGTGATTAATGCGCACCAGAGAATCACTCGGGCGAACTTTTATTTTTGCTGAAGATGCTGAGCTAATAAAAATGGGTATTGAAAGAAGCGCACCTATAACAACAAAAGTAGCGATAACAAGGGCGGAACGCGAGCCACGGTAAAAGGATCTAGGGGTGGAGGACGAATCGTTCTTCATTGTGGGTCTCCTTGAGCGAATCGACTAAAGGGTGTCTCGCGAGTGAGACTGGGCCAGCTAACCACAGGGGAGCAGGCTTTGGTTAAGTTGCTTTTGCCGTGACAACGTGGGTTGCAGGCTCTGAGTTCTTGAAGTCTACAAAGAAGCGCAGGACCGGGAATTCTGGGTCCCAGTGAAAACGAGAAACGAGGGCAGATGGCTAGTCTGGACTACCACTGCATTTCGGGCGAGGTTAAATAAAAAAATCTGTACTCTGAAAAAGCGTGCATGTAATAGACCATTTCCTTCGAGAGGTCAAATTGCAAATCAGTGTCGATTTTGTTTCAGGCGTTTAGCGGCTGAGAGACTTACTAAATTGAGGTACGTGCTTTTGAGGAGAACATGTCGAAGGAGTGTGGTGCCGGAGGTCGGACTCGAACCGACATGAGTGTGACCTCGCCAGATTTTGAGTCTGGTGCGTATACCAATTTCGCCACTCCGGCTTCTAAGGTGTGACATTCTACGGTTTGAGTGAAAGCTGCGCAACCGCGCGAAAGAGGGAGGAGTTCTTGGTCCATCGCGCTCTGCTGGCTCGCCGTTCCCTGACGCTCTGAGATCTATAAACATGCTGCTCGTCCGAGGCAAAATGAGAAATGGAAACATGACCAGCGAAAAATCGATCGCTTCCTCATTTTGGACTCGTTCGGTACAAACTAGTCCGAAATTGTACTGGAGTCACTCTCTTAACTTACTTCTAAATCAAGAAGTTACGAGTCATGTAAAAACATGTTTTGCCTCGCCTGTGGAAAAACGCTACAATGCCCAAGCCTTGAAGAGGCTGCGGGTACCCGACCCCTGCCCAAGATTCTTCTCACCCACGTTTAGCTAATTGAGTTCTACCAATAATCCTGTCGGACGTGCAGCGGCGTCTCGTCACGTTTCAGGAGAAAACCAAATGTCGAACAGTCTGCCCCGAATTCTGATAGTTGATGACGAGTTGGAAATTACCGAAATACTCGCCGACCTTCTAAGCGAAACTTACCAATGTTCCAAAGCAGGTACGGCTGAGCAGGCCTTGATACGTCTACAAGATCACGAATTTGAACTCGTTATCAGCGATATCACAATGCCTGGTATGAGCGGACTCGACATGATTCCGCATGTCAAAGAAATTTCACCTAACACAGTAGTTGTAATGATCAGCGGAATGCAGACCGTTGAAAGTGCTATTGGCGCGTTACGATTAGGAGCCTTCGACTATCTAATGAAGCCCTTCGATCTGCGCCAGGTTGAGGCGGTTGTAAAAAGGGCACTCGAGCACCATGAATTGATCGTTGCCAAGCAACGTTACGAAAATCATCTCGAAGAATTAGTTGAACAGCGGACCGCCGAGCTCGACCGCGCTTTAGACTCGCTCGAAGATGCTTATCGATCGACACTGCGCGCACTGACAGCGGCTCTTGAAACCCGTGACTCAGAAACTCACGGTCACTCTGAAAGAGTGGTGAGTTACAGCTTGAGACTTGGCCGCGAGTATGGATTGAGTCGTGACGAGATGAAGGCCCTGGAATTTGGTTCCTTGCTTCACGACATCGGAAAGATTGGCGTTCCTGATTCGATCTTACGAAAACCAGGTAAGCTGACTGACGAAGAATGGGTTCGCATGAAAGAGCATCCATTGCACGGACAGCAGATTCTTCGTGGGATCGAATTTTTACAGGGCGCAGCACGAGTCGTAGCCCAACATCACGAGAAGTGGGACGGCTCTGGATATCCACTGGGATTGCACGATTCGGAAATTGATGTTTGCGCCCGGATATTTTCGGTGGCCGATGCTTTCGATGCGATTACGAGCGACCGTGTGTATCGTCGTGGCAAATCGTACGAGGCTGCGGCTGAGGAATTAGACGAGTGGGCCGGCAGACAATTTGATCCCAAAGTAGTCGAAGCTTTTCACCGTGTGCCCAAAGAAGATTGGGAAGAATTACATCGACTATCACTGCTTCCCAAGCATGATGAGTTCGATGTCAAGCAGATGGTCCAAACGCTCGAGTCTCAACTCGAAGCGGCGATGGGCTAAAGAATTACTCACCTGGTACAACGTATCCTCTTCTCGAATACAAACTAAGTCCCACCCTCCTGGAAGTCACATCAATTTTTCGATATTCGCCGCGTCGTGCCTCTGACAATGGTCTCGTGGGGCGGTAGGTGACGACGTATTCGGCTTCGATCGCGCGTGCTACTTCATTAGCACGATTACGCATTTCGTCGCTTGAGATCGGTAGGTAGATCTTCCCTCCAGTTTCCTCTGCCAGAGTCGTCAACTCCTGCTGACTCTTCTTGACCTCAGCTTCGTATGCTTTTCGCAGTCTGCGCATGGCCGGATCAAACCTGATCGCGACACCGAAAGAAGGTGAACGAGTGGTGCCGGGCGGTAGGGTTGGATCAGTGGCCGTAATGGGGTCGGAAGTTGTCGGGCGTTGACCGGTAGCAATCTTCGAAGCTTTTTCGTCACCCTTCTGTCGCACGAGTTCTGTGTAGCTGATGATGTGTACCGTTGCGCGTGCGGCAACCAATTTCTTAATTGCGTCTGCCCGATTCGTTTTGGTACCAGGGGAATCGACGCCATCTGTGATCATCACAACGTGCCGGCTTCCTTCGGGTCTATTTGAAAGTTGCTGAGCTGCTGCAATGACGGCATCTGAGAAACGAGACTGTTTTGTTGCCAGCAACTTTTTCTTCAAAGTGTTAACCGCGGCTTCGCGGTCCTGTGTCCAGGGCTGCACGACAGTTGTTGCGTTGCCGGATTGGACCACGTCAATCCATGAATCGTCTTTCAATCGTTGAATCAAATCGGACGCCACTTGACGCGTGAGCGCGGTGCTTTTGGACAGACCTCCCAACCCACTTGACTCACCACCAGTGTCTAATAGAAACACCACATTGGCAGGGATGTGACGCACACTTCTGATTTGCTGGGCCACACCATCTTCCAACACCAGGACGTCATCAGGTTCCAGAGTTGGATCGTAATGACCGTAAGCATCGAGTGCGATAATGGGAAGCCGAACTTCTTCTGTGAACACGCGCACCGATTCCTGATCAGGCTCCTGAGTTACCGGAGTCGGCGACGGGGATGGTGTCAATTTTGGTTTAGTTTGTGATGAGGTTGACTGGATCGAGCTAAAAGCCAGCAGAAACAACGAAATCGCGAGTGTGCTTTTGAAATTAGGGAGCCGCATTGGATAACCGTAGAGCTATTCCGTGTATCTAGAATGGTGTTTTGATGCCCGGGATCGTCGGGAGTTGCCCTTCCAGATGGCCTAGATGGCTTTGCGAGCTTGAGCCTGAACTGCGGTGATGGCCACGGCATCAACAATGTCTTCAGCTTTGCAGCCCCGGGAAAGATCGTTAGCCGGCCTGTCCAGACCCTGGAGGATCGGTCCGATTGCGGTCGCGCCGGCGAGCCGCTCGGTAAGTTTGTAACCGATATTTCCTGACTGAAGATCAGGAAAGATCAGTACATTTGCTTGTCCACCGACTGCGGACCCTGGAGCCTTTGAGTTGGCGACTGTCGGAACTAAAGCGGCGTCCGCTTGCAGCTCACCGTCAATTATTAACTCAGGCGCGCGAGCCTTGGCGGTGCGAGTGGCCTCAACGACTTTATCGATCAATTTGTGTTGTGCGCTTCCCTTGGTGGAGAACGACAGCATTGCCACTCGAGGTTGGCAACCCAGCAAAGCCTTGCATGAATCCGCAGAGGCGATTGCGATTTCTGCCAATTCTGCCGCAGTGGGATCGATTACCACTCCGCAGTCTGCAAAAATCAAAGCTCCATCTTGTCCGAGAGCCTTATTTTGTAGAGCCATTAGAAAGAAACTGGACACCAACTTGAATCCTTGTCTGACCCCAATGCAGTGAAGTGCAGCCCGAACAGTGTGTGATGTTGTATTGGTAGCACCAGCGACCGATCCGTCTGCTTTGCCCATCCGAACCATCAGATTTCCATAGTAGAGCGGATCTGAAACAAGTGTCCGCGCTTCATCGGCCAGCAATCCCTTGGCTCGACGCAGTTCGTAGAACAGTGAGGTCATCTTTTCAAAATCGGGCGAGCGACGATGATCGATGATTGTTACTCCTCCGAGATTCAGGTTGTTTGTGCTAGCAGTGTCACGAATTACAGCTTCGTCACCAAGCAAAGTGATCTGAGCGATGCGCTGGTTAACACATTCAGCCGCCGCGACCACGGTGCGCGGATCATTACCTTCCGGAAGGACGATATGTTGAGGCCTTGAAGCTGCGCGTTGTCGAATTTGCTGAAGAATGCTCATGGGTTATGGGTTAAGGGACGGTGCAGTCTAGCCAAACCTACCAGGGAAGGACAAGCTTTGGGCTTTGGGCTGGGTCTTTGTACTGTGTGCTTTGTACTTTGGTGCCGGATTGTAAATTCTCGGTTCACTCGACAATGCAGCGAGACCGTAGTACAAACGGCAAGTACCAGTACCAAGTACAAACCAAAGTACAAAGTAAGCCCAAAGCACCATAGTGGTTCAGTTCCGCAAACAAGTGGCCGTCCTGTCACCGGGCTGAAGTCCGGTGTGAATGAGAGATCCACATTTCAAACTGAACCAGTACTCAAACCACTAAGTAAAGACCCAATCGTCATGGAGAGTGTATGCCATCATCAATGCTACAGAGCCGAATGAAGAATCTCCTTCTTTTTGTGCCTAACCTGGTGGTGCTTTGCGGAAAACTGATGGTGGATCCCAGGGTGCCGGCCAAGGAACGTTTGCTGGTTGCTGGCGCAATTGTGTATGCAATCGTTCCCCTGGATCTAATTCCGGACATGATTCCGTTTGTGGGCCAAATCGACGACGCGTACTTAATTGCGTTGACTCTTCTGCGATTGATGACGATATCAGAGCCTGAGGTGGTTCGTGAGCACTGGCGCGGCGGAGGAGACGTAGTTGAGTTGATTGGCTCGACCGCGCTGATCTCGGCAAAGTTTTTACCTAAGAAGATTCGTCGCGTTCTAACATCTCGAGTTGAGGACCCGAGAGCTAAAGGCAGTGGGAAATCAATGGCGCCGATTCTAATTGAGCGTCCGCAGGTTGACCCGGCTGCTAAGCGTGATTAATCAGACGACTGCTATCAGGCCGCAAGAGTCACGTCGATCAAGTGTTCTAAAGCATTCGACAGTTGTCCGACGACCCCGCAATTGCTGGTCTTCAATAGCCAATAGTTCAGCGACTCACCCAAACGCAATACTGTCTCCTCTTCCAGCGGCTCAAAGGCGATTAGAGCACAGTTCAAGCCCGAGGACTGCGTAATCAAAAAAGACTCTTTTGCCAAACGTGAGCCGGCCTCAAGTGGCATCACGCGGATATTAGGGTGACGCGGCGGTCGCCAGTCGTCCTGACCAAAGAGATAGACCGAATCGGAGATATCTGCGATTCGTGAGTAGCGGTCCATTATGGGTTGAAAGTATGAGAGTCGTTCAAAACCTGCGTACACTCTTCCGCTTCGATTGGTTCGCAGCAAGAGTGCGTTTTCTATCATTAGACAAGCATATTCCAACGATGAAGTTGTGGTGCGACAGAGAAAACTCTCACGCTCGTTGAAGTCGCGGCGCGAGATCAGGACCAGCTGTCCAAGGTTCTCCGTCAGTTCAGGAGCTGAAATCTGTAACGCCTGTTCGAAAATTGAATAGTTGTCCACTGGGGCCTCCAGGGTAAATGCGGAGGTTCCGATGTACCGGAGTTATCCTGCGAGACGGTTACGAATATTTCTTTAAAGTGTGAAGGTCATGAAAATGGCAGAATTCTGCCACCCCTAATTACTAGAGTGCTGCCAGAAGTTTCTCGTGAATTCCTCCGAAGCCGCCATTGGACATTATGGCCACAACGTCGCCTTCACGAAGCTCGGGAGTTAGATGTGACAAAATTTGTTCCGCGTCGGCGAAGGCGAAAGCGGGTTTACCCTGTCTCGAAATGTCTTCGATTAGCTCAACGGTATTGAGCGCTCGTCCTTTTTCTGTGACCTTCTGACTGTCGAACACACTTGCGATAACTACGTAGTCAGCAGCCGTGAACGCATCGGCGTAATCTTTTTGGAAGACTGACAGTCGGGAGGACCATGATCTTGGTTCAAAGACCGCGACCAATCTGCGTCCCTCGTACCTTGATCGCAAAGCTCGCAACGTTTCTCTGACCGCTGTCGGATGATGAGCAAAGTCGTCGATGACGGTGATGCCGCGTTTTTCACCCCTTACTTCCGCCCTGCGCTTGACGTTCTTGAAGGTCTCCAAAGCCTCAGAGATTCTTTCCCTGGTCACACCCCAGGCGTCTGCAGCGACTATCACGGCAAGACAATTTAGAAGATTGAACTCGCCCAGCAGAGGTGTGCGAAACTCTCCCCAGAACTCTCCCTCTCGGAACACTTTGAACGCTGATAGACCTGCTCCAAACCTCGGCTCTCGGATCTGCCACTTGGCTTCGCTCGTAGTGCCAAAAGTTTCGACAGTAGTGAACAGTCTTTTACCCATCGACTCGACGACTGCACGTACATTGGGGCTATCCCAACCGGCAATAAGTCTTCCGTTTGCGGGTACGAGGTTCATGAACCGACGAAAGGCAAGCTTGACCGCATTCAGGTCGGGATAAATATCAGCGTGATCGAATTCGATGTTATTTACGATCGCGAGCTCGGGAAGGTAGTGCATGAACTTCGGTCCCTTATCGAAGTAGGCAGTGTCGTATTCGTCGGCCTCAATGATGAAATAATCGCTTTCGGTGACGCGGAAGCTGGTTCCAAAGTTTTGCGCGACGCCACCAATAAGGAAGGTTGGATCTAAACCACCCTGGTCCATGACCCAGGAAGCGATACTGGTAGTTGTAGTCTTGCCGTGCGTACCAGCCACAGCAAGCGAATGACGGCCTCGAATAAACTCTTCCTTAACTATTTCGGCTTGCGACCGGTAGAGCAGCTTGCGATTTAAGGCCTCTTCAACTTCAGGATTGCCGCGTGGAATCGCATTGCCAACCACTACGCAGTCCGGAGTCTCAGTCAAATGTTCACTTTTATATCCCTGCATCACCCTGATGCCCAACGATTCAAGCATGGTCGACATGGGTGGGTAGACGTTTTGATCAGAACCAGTGACAAGATGACCACGCGCTTGCAACATTCCAGCAAGCGAAGCCATAGCGGTACCGCAAATACCGATCAGGTGATAGTGCATATAGGTCACGAAAAGGAGATTCTACTTCTGACCAGCCGCGAGATATTTTTCCTGCTCCGCCAGTTTAAGATCGTGATCGATCATCAGGCGAACCAGTTGTTTGAACCCGACTTTAGGCTGCCAACCCAATTCCCGGCGGGCCTTTGTCGCATCACCAAGTAATAGATCCACTTCGCTCGGACGGTAGTACCAGGGATCGATTTCGACATATTGCTTCCAGTCGAGCTCGAGGCAGTTAAACGCTTCTTCGACGAACTCTTTAACCGAGTGAGTTTCCCCTGTCGCAATTACATAATCGTCAGCTTTCTCTGCCTGCAACATGAGCCACATCGCTTCGATATAGTCTTTTGCATAACCCCAGTCGCGCCGGGCGTCAAGGTTGCCGAGGTAAAGCTTATCCTGGAGGCCTAGTTTTATCCGACTTGCTGCGCGCGTTATTTTTCGCGTAACAAAAGTTTCACCTCGTCGTTCAGACTCATGATTGAAGAGAATTCCGCTACAGGCAAACAGGCCATAGGCTTCGCGGTAATTTACGGTGACGTAATGTGAAAATACTTTTGCGCAAGCGTATGGTGAGCGTGGATGGAAAACAGTGTTCTCGTTTTGTGGGGGCGGCGCTTGCCCAAACATTTCCGAAGAAGACGCCTGGTAAAACCGGGTCTTAATGCCGGACGCACGGATTGCCTCAAGGATTCGAATCGTGCCGACACCCGCGACCTCTGACGTATATTCGGGAATGTCGAAGCTTACGCGAACGTGTGATTGGGCAGCGAGGTTGTAGACCTCGTCGGGTTGAATGTCGCGTAGAATTGTGTTGAGGGAACTCGAGTCGTTAAGGTCCGCGTGGACCAGAAATAATCGGGTATCTGGTTTATGCGGGTCCTGATACAGATGATCGATCCGCTGAGTATTGAAGGACGACGACCGGCGAATCACACCGTGAACCTCGTAACCCTTGGACAGGAGAAACTCGGCAAGATAAGAACCGTCCTGTCCGGTGACGCCTGTAATTAAAGCTTTCTTTGTCATTTCTCTCCGATCTCGAAACGATAACCCTTACTCAACTTTAATGCGACCAGCATCGACGGATACTTTCAAAGTCGTCCAGTAGTGCGAACACCCCACGGGTGAATTCTTTACCGGTCCATTTCATAGCTCGCTCTTTTCCTTTGACAATCAACTCGTTTCGAATCGACTCGTTATGGTGAATTTTTCTTATCGCGTTGGCAATCTCGTCAGGCTTCGTTGGGTTAACCAGCAAAGCGGCATCTCCCAGTTGTTCAGCGGCGCCTGGCACATCTGCTGCGATGACCGGACAACAAAGCGCAAAAGCTTCCAGTGGTGGCAAATTCTCGGGCCCAAAAAAAGAGACATAAGTCAGCGCCAGGGCGCCTTTGTACAGTGCTACAAGATTATCTTCACTGACGAAGCCCAGGAAGTGAAGTTGCGAAGATAATCCGAGCTCCGTTCCCAGATCCTGAATGTATTTTTTGTTCCCTTTGTCTGAACCTACAAACGCCATCGAAAAGTTTAGCTGATGCTGGTCCCGAAGGATCTTCAAAGCCAGCAAAAGATTGGCATGGTTCTTATGAGACCAAAACTGAGCGGGATAAACCAGGTAAGGATCAGTCAGGCCCGCAGCAGTCAAAAACTGTTGCTCTTTTACCGATATCTTCCGCTCGGAGTTTTTAATCGCAAAAGAGGGCGTGGGATGTGGTAACAGTCGCACACGATCGGCGGGCACTTGATAAAATCTCTGAATTTCCTGAGACCCCGCGTCAGTTCCGGCAATCACGTAAGCAGCGCGTCTTAAGAATCTCGAATAAAAAGCTTCGCGATGATCCCAAACTCCTTTTGCGCTCACTTCCGGAAACCATGGCTGTAACCGATGCTGCAAGTCCCAAACAATTGCGAGGTAAGGCAAGTCTACCTGGAATGCCTGCGCAGAAATGAACCAGACAAAATCGACGCCTGCCTCGTGAGCAATCTCCTCAAATCTAGTCTGCTGGGGAAGTTTTTTCTGAATTGCCGAACTTTTTCGCCTGGCAACGGAAACGACTCGTTCTGTTATTGTCCCCGGAAATGCGACTGCGGTCATGCGCTCCGATCGAATTAACGAGGTCGCTTCCTGGGGACGATTACAGAAGAGAACAAAGGAATGTTCGCTTTCATCGCACAGTTCCACCAGCCAGTGAAAAATATCTGCCTGAATGGTGTAACCGCCCCCTTCATGAGCGTTAAAGTCCTCGAGAACGACTCCAACTATCATCGAGAAGCCTTTGTAATGTTTAGTAGAAGAGATCCGTACATTAGTCAGACAGCTTGAGCTACGGTAACCACATGCCAGGTTTGGTCGGTAATCTGCGTATCGTCTTTGAATCCCGAAAACCAGGCGAGAGGCTTAAGATCATGGTAGGTTAACCACTGGGCCATCTCTTGAATAAGAAAATAACGATTGGTTTGGACCTCACTCAAAGTGGTGTATGAACCATCGTTGTCTAATTCGTAGATGGTGTACGAGACCGAGCTGAGTTGTTTGGCGTAGTCGAGCGAGGTTTCCGAGATTCGCAAGATCTGTCCTCGCTCAGTTTGCCACCGTCTCACTCGCAGCGGATCGTAGTGACGTAACATTGCTGCCGCGTGCCAAAACTCGAAAACAAAAAGTCCATTCGGTTTCAAGTGCGAGCGTACGCCTTTGAAAACATTGCTCAATCGCTCGTTCGTTCCAACGTAACCTATCGAATCAAAAAGGCAAATGGCGGCATCAAATGGTCCACCTTCCACCTTCAGGTTGCTCATGTCCTGGAGGCTGAAACTTACGCTAGATCTTGATTCATTTGCTTTGTCGCGAGCTACCGCCAACATGTCGGGAGAGTAATCGGTAGCGGTAACCTGGTAACCAAATCTTTCCAGTGCAAAAGCGTGCCTGCCCGTGCCGCAGGCTAATTCCAATAACGTCGCATGCCCTTTGACGCCGAATCTTTCAAGGCAGTAATGCACAAACGCGGCCTCGGAGTCATACTCTTTGTCGGCGTAAAAAAGGTCGTACAGTTCTGCATGGCGGCCGGCATACGAGACCATCGCGTATCAATCCTCAGTACTAAAACTTGAGTAGGCTAGAGCGTCGTCAAGTGGTTGTGTCGAGTTATGTTAGACGCTCGCAACTTTACCTTCCCGAGCGGCAGCCTTTATACGGTCCGTTACCACTTTGAGGGTTTCGTCGGTCAGCGTATACGAAGACGGCAGATAGAGGCCGCGTTCCCAAAGACGATCTGCAACTGGGCACGGTATCTCTCGAAAGCCTGCGGTGGATTGCAGGCACGGCTGCTGGTTCATCGGACAAAAGAACGTTCGAGTATCAATTCCGCCTTCGAGCAGCCACGACATCAGTTCATCTCGAGAGAAACCGAATTCAGGATTTACGACTAAGGCATACATCCAGTAGACATTCCTGGCCCACTCGGCTTCGAATGGTAGTTGCAGGCCATCTACGTCCTTTAAGAGGTCGTTATAAGTGTGGGCCACCCTTCGTTTCTCGGCGATGATGTGATCAATTCTTTTTAGTTGAGCAACGCCCATCGCAGCCTGATAACCGGTCATGCGAAAGTTATATCCTGCCACCTCGTGACGAAAGCGCGGCTTTGTAAAAGCCAGGTTGCGAAGTAGACGCAACTTTTCTGCGAGCTTTTCGTCGTTGGTGGTGACCATACCACCTTCGCCAGTGGTGATTACCTTATTGGCGTAAAAGCTGAAACAGGCCATGTCGCCGAAACTGCCCGTCATCAGGCCACGGCAAGTTGCACCATGAGATTCAGCACAATCCTCTATAACGAGAAGATTATGGCTTCTGGCAATTTCCATCAGTCGATCCATGTCGACGGGATGGCCGTAGAGGTGGACTGGGATTATGGCCCGTGTTCGCTCGGTAATTAATCCTTCGATTAAGTCCAGATTGAGGTTCCAGGTAACACCTTCAGAATCGACGGGCACTGGGACCGCTCCGTTATGGATGACTCCGAGGGCGGTGGCGATGTTGGTGCTGGAGCTAATTAGAACTTCATCACCAGGGCCAATACCAGCAGCGGCAACCGCGAGATGAAGAGCAGTACTCCCACTGCTAACGGCGACCCCATATTTACACTCCGTAAAGGCAGCGAACTCATTTTCGAAACGCGGGATCGATTCTCCGAAAGATCCCGAAATCTCGCCTCTTCGCAGCGCAGCTACTACTGCTTCGATCTCTTCCTCTCCAATAGCTGGTTCGAATACTTCAATCATTGATTGGATTTCACCTCGACGTTGACCTTGTCGTTCTCGGCACCCAGGAATGGCCCTTGTTTTACACTAATACACTGAAAGTCCTCCACCGCACGAACTGCATGTATTCCGTGTATCAGGAGAATTGCATCGCCTGTTTGCAAAATGATTTCTCGAAACATCTCACCTTGCTCGGTGAACAGTTGAACCGCCACTTTCCCCCGCTGAACCACGAACATTTGCTGTAAGTCGTTAATTACTCGAGATACCGGCTTGTGAAAGTGCGGTGGCTCAACAAAACCTGCATCATGGGCCAACAAACCAAACTGAAACGATGAGTCTGAAGGCGAGAAAAATTTTGTTATGGGTACCTGCGTATTGGCCCAGATTATCTCGGCATATCTGATCCCGTCGCGTTCGACGGTTTCGACGCCAGTATTTAGATGGGATTTGTCGTTTACGATCATTGCAGTCGAGGGTGATTATTCTTCTACGAGTTGTCAAACTCGCTTCAAACTATTGTCGATGTAGCGATTTCACGAGAAATCGGCTGGGCATAGGACTTCCAACTGCAATCTCGCAAGCGTTCCGACTGGTTGGCGCAACGCCAAAATGCCTCGTGTCGTACAAATGAAGAGTCTCCCTGTCCAATTCTGTAATCTACTGAGCGCAATTCAATGAATTTGAAGTAAGGTTTGAAGAGAGCGTAAAGATCGTCGAGTGACTCGAAAAATTGCAGGTGATCCGATCCTTCAAACCCTAAAGATTCTGACCCCGCGAAAACGCCGCCAGTGCGCAGTGCAGATTGAATTTTCGCCAGAACAAGATTGGTTGTTTCGTTTGCAAAGTGTCCGATCGCTCCATCCCAAACAATCACGTCGTACTGTGCTGATGGAAACGGTTCATTGACCGCATCAAGCAAGTGATAGCTGATGTTTGGTGCGCTGTTATAGAGTCGAGCAGACTCAATAGCACTGGGTTCTATATCAACCGCATCAACTTTGGCGCATCTTGTGCTCAGAAATCTTTTAGTGAAAAAGCCATCGCCGCATCCAATGTCAAGCAGGTGATCATCAGGCTGAACTACTTCAGAGCCGAAGAATCCACGGTAGAAGGAGTATGGACCATAGCCGGAGTCACCAAAAGCGAATTTAAAAAAACCGATACGCTGAGAGAAGAAATGCGGCTCTTCATCACTCAATTCCCATTGCCTGCGATAAAGACTCAAGTAATAACGGTTAAGTAGTTTTACTAAAGCCGACTCTCTTTTCGACCCTCCCCAAAGCGTTGACTCCTTCAGGGCTAGTAGACGAAGACGAAGGCTGCGCAAGTTTCGCCTGGTGTTTGGACTAAACGCATTCTTTATCGAGCTATTCATGTTTTACTGAAATTCAATATAGCCGCTTCAGGCGAATACTGTAAACGACCATCTCTTTCTAATTTTCGTCGGGTCGGGGACTGTTGCGACGCATACTCTGTGACTACTGCTGAGGTTCCCGCTCGTCTCGTTTAAATTCACCCTGACGAGTCGAGGAAACTGTTTTCCACACTCTTCTCTGCGCACGCTGGGTCAAAGATATCTACTTCACCAATTCGAGACATGCAAGCCCGCGTTCGCCGGCCGGATAGTCCGTGGGGTACTCGATGGTTGAGCTGGAGTCAGAATATTTACTCGTGTGTACGTCGAAGAATTCACAATCTTTGCACTCATCTCGATTGCTTCGCTGCCAACCAGTTGGATGATATCGGAAGATAGTTTCCTGATGTTGTGCTGGAGCGAAAGCTTCAATCAACGTGTCGACTAGCTGTGAGTCAAATTGTTGAAACCAACCATGATTCTCGTAGCGGCCAAAAGGAAATGATATGTAGAGAGTGGCCCCTGGTTTTAGCACTCGCTTCAGTTCCTTTACCGCAAGTAAAAACTCTTCTGGATTGGTCCTGCGAGCGATATTTGGATCTTCAGCGTACATCGTGTTATCCATTCCGATGTGCTCAATTGTCGAGATGCAGGCAACAAAGTCGAAACAAGCATCCTTAAAGTCCAGATTTCGTAAATCGCCGAAAAGGTACGACACGCCCAGTCGCCAAAAGGCTTGCCCTTCGGGTGCAAGAGTAATAATCGTTGTCTTCTTGTTACTGAGCGCATCCGAGGTTAAGACACATTCATGATTGAGCGCAGAACCGGCGTCGAGCAGCTTGCCTTCTTTCTCAGCAACCTTAGACAGTAGCCAGGGAATCTCGATTATTCTGGCATCGAGACGAAACCCGTATTGATCTGGCAATGGCCGATTCTCTCTGAATACTTTGGCCATTCCAGCATCCTGAATCGATTCGGCAAGAGACTGAAGCCGGTATTCGTCGTACCCATAACTCCAGGGACGACGGTCAGATTTCAGGTAAGCCGCAACTCTTTTTTGATGCAATTGTTTCCACGCCATCTTTTTGGCTTTCGCCTGTAACTGCATGGCGGCGGAAATTACGTTCGGCATTCTGTCCTAATCCTTTTCAGTGGTTGAGAATTCCTGAACCAGAACTCAACTCGAAGCTCCCACTGGAGTCCGCTTCCGGGAAAGTTGTTTAGTCAATAGTTCCGAGAGTTCCTGCATGCGGTGATAATAAGTGTGTTCGTTTAGAGTTCGTAACTGTCCGGCCTTGGCGATCTCTCGACGTTCATCCTCATGATCCAGATAGTAGGAAATCATCTCGGCACATTCCCGTGCAGACCGATAGGTAACAACCTCTCTGCCAGGTTCGAACATTTCCTCCAGGTTTGCCTTCCAATCCGTGAGCAGCATAGTGCCAACTCCGGTTGCTTCGAATAAACGCATGTTATTCGCACTCGCCTCGGCGAGGTCGATATGATGATTGATGGCAATCTTCGCGTTACGCAGCACATCATACATATCGAGTGCCCAACTCTCACCATGGAAGACACTACGTAAGGGCGACTCTTTGCTTAAAGAGTCGATACCGGATCCCCAGACGTCCATCTTACGGTCCGCAGCTAATGTTTCGAGTAGCTCAATTCTGCGCTGATGTGCGACGGACAAACTGCCCACGAAGACTGCTTGATGATTCGTGTTACTCCACTTGTGATCGAGGACCGAAGGATCAAATCCAAGTTTGAAATATTCGCTCTCAATACCGTCTTTTCGAAAGCGTTCAACGAAATGAGGGAATGATGAAGTTATGAAATCATACACGCGGAAGTTGGCGTCCTTTTTTATTGGGCAGGCAATCTGGCCAACAACCACGCCACAATGAGACTTCATTTCGGCGATGAACGCGTCGCTGATCAAATTCATATCCTGAACGTAAAGAACGTCAGGTCTATAATCGCTTATCTGGCGCGCGAGAACTTTATACAGCCAATCGGAACTCTTACTTCTCACCGGCCACGGAATCTGTCCGCGGCGTCGCAAACTCCAGTGAGCCTTATCGTCAAGTGGTAGTCCATTTTCGGCGGCCCAAGTCCGTTGCAAAGGCTCGCAGTTGACTATGATCTCGGTCGCCTCGTGTCCCAGCTTATTGAGATTTGACGAATAAAAATCGCTGGTGCCAAAACGTTGGTCCAGGATTAGACGGAGTTGCTCAGCGTATGGCTGCGACCCGAGGTGAGGCAGCCGCGCATACAAAGAGGATAAAAACGGCGGGTAGTAGGTATCAAGAATAAGGATTCTCATTGGATCTGGCGGCCCAACTGTCGTGCTCCTGAATTTAGCGAACCGGTTCGAGATTTGAATCTATTTTTTTGGAGTCCGAGGGCGGGCATCGAGAATCAAGCTTGTATAAGAAAGGGGGCGGATGTTGTTTCGCGAATCAGTCTCAGCAGCTCTCTCTATGAATCCGTCAGCTTTGTCCCATGACTTGCTGTGAAATTTATGTTCCTGATCAAAGTACTCCAACAAGTCATACTCCCAGTCTTCACTTTTGAAAATCGCAGTCAAACTTTGGTAGTTGTAAAGGACCTTATGATCGTCAGACCCAGGACCGGTCCCGCCAGGCTTAACTTGTTCAATGTATGACTGATCAGGGTGATACCCATCAGGGACTGCAATTCTGACGTTTCCTGACGAGTTGAGATATCGTGAGACGATATGAAGGAAAGTCTTTAATCCATCTTCGGTCCAATGTTCGACGACGTGCTCCGCAAAAATCCGCGAGATAGTACCAGGCTCGAATACCTTGGCCCAATCCCTCGAATCCAGCGCGTTCAATGTCGCATGATCGGTCAGTATCCAGCCCTCATGAACACTGCCGGTGGGAGCTATTAATTCAGAGCCTGGCCCAGCACCGACAACGAGCCTCACTGTCACGCCGCTGTTCAATCGATGCTTAACCTCGCGGACGAGGTCCTTCTGGATTCGCCGTTTATACAGTCTTTCGCCGAGCTGGTGTTTTAACCTTAACGGATACGCTTTCAAACTTTTCGACTGCCCTTGATCAGGAGACAATTAGCAGTTTCCTTTCGTCAGTTAACCTCAAAGCAAAGATGTCTTTTCGAAATTTTCCACTCTAAAGAGCCGCGCCAATGTTGGTCTCTCTGTCCGGTCGGCCATCCACCCGACTTGCTTCATATGCCGGAAAGCATGATTTCAGTTTAATCGGCTGCTCTTCGCCTTATTATTGCAAAGTTAACAGTGTCGTCTTCTAATAAACTGCTCGTAACCTCACAGTTCTCGCTATTGCTTTCGAGGAATACCTTCCAGCTTTCAGGGCTCCAGAAATTGATGTGCCCTTCCCAAGTATCTATACGACCGTTGGGAACAGTTATTAGTGCTGTCCCTGCTGGTGCGAGCATTCTGACTAGATTGCGAAGCGCCAGATCAGGATGCAGGAGATGTTCAAGTACTTCGATGCAAAATAACACATCGAATTGGCGCGACGTTCCTTTATAAATATCCAGATGACAGAACTCAATTTCTGAACCATTTGATCGCAGGTGCTTAAGAGCGTTCTCCGAGTATTCGAAACCTGTAAGAGAAGCTGGCTGAAACTTGGCTTGCATTGAGCGCAGGAGCCGGCCAGTTCCGCACCCGACGTCAGCAATTCTCTTTTCGTTATAATCGACTCCATGATCAAGCAATAGATTGATCATGCGATCGTAAAACGCAAACTCAAGTTTCGACTCAACAAATTCAATGTCGGAGTAATACTCATCCATTCCATCCTTTGAGTTGAAATGAAGAGGAGAAGTAACTTTTACATTCGGCGGCCGAACGTCGGGTGGTGGATTGAGGCGATAAATGCCAATACCTACGAGCGATAAAGCCCCTTTGATCAATTGTTTCATCTCTACGGTACCGTCAGCCAAAGATTAACCTGAGAACGAGTCCCACTGTTGTTCAAGCAACACTCCACCATGACTTTGAGGTGGCATTCTGCCAGTGCCGAAGAAGTCGCCGGGCTCAACCACGAGAGTCGCGGCTTCCTGCAGCCAATCCTGGATAATTTCATTTGAACGAATCATCACATTAACTGTGTAGGTTCCGGGAGCGAGTGGAATCTTTTTTATCTTACATACCATGGAACCCTGGCCCGATATGTCCTGAAAAGGCGCTGATGCCATCTCGTTACTAAGCAAGCTCATTACGGAACCAGTTTGTGAATTTATACTAATAGATGCTGTTACGTTTTCAAGATGATCTTCTTTGCTGGTGTAGTAAATGCGCAGGTCAACTTCCTGTCCAGTTGCAATATATTCCAGTTCGTTCGCCTGAGCATCAAATGTCCGGAAGTCAGTGATGCGAATCTTTCCATTACCTTGACGATCTGTGCGATCGCTTAATTTGGTTTGGGCGAGAGTATGAACTTGAGTCAGATAGGCTGCGATTGCTTCATTCACATCGCCAAGAGGATGTTCGACCTGGCCTTGCCGGAGAACAATCGCCTTGGAACAAAGAGCTGCAACTGCCGCCATATTATGACTGACGAAGAGTACCGTCCGGCCTCCATTTGCTACTTCACGCATTCTGCCCAGGCATCTTTTCTGAAAAGAAGCGTCTCCGACAGCTAAGACCTCATCTATTACCAGGATTTCCGGTTCAAGGTGTGCTGCTACCGAAAACGCCAAACGCACATACATTCCACTGCTGTAGTGTTTCACTGGGGTGTCTAAAAACTTTTCCACCTCAGCAAAGGCCACGATCTCAGAAAACTTCGACTCGATTTCTTTGCGCGACATTCCCAGGATAGAACCGTTCAAGAAAATGTTTTCGCGTCCAGTAAGTTCCGGATGAAAACCCGTCCCAACCTCCAGCAAACTGGCGACTCTTCCAAACAGTTCAACGCGTCCCGTTGTTGGTTCAGTAATACGAGACAGAATCTTAAGCAGCGTCGATTTGCCTGCACCATTGCGTCCGATTATTCCAACAACCTCGCCTTGTTCTATTTCGAAGTTTACGTCTTTAAGTGCCCACATTGTTGGCGTGTTGCCGTTCCGTCGAAACGCGGCCAATGGCTTTCGTGCCAGTTCGACCAAACTTTCGCGGAGAGTCGAATATGGCGAGCTGGGCCCACCAAGCTGGTAGTGCTTGCTCAAGTCTGTAACCGTGATAATGGGTTTCATTATTCTTTGTTACTACCGATCTGATGTTCGTAGATTAGCAACATCAGCGTCCATAATTCTCTCAGTTTGGGAACAGTTTGTAATCTCGGAATCAATGATTAACCCGCTGCCAATTGGTATTTCGCACTCGATAACCCGCGTTGGTCGTCCGGATAATAACGGCAAAACCTCGTTCCTCACGATCCTTCGGGCAATTTCAGGTTGATGAAATTGCATAAGAAACGCTCGGGCCTATCGCGCGTACCACTCGTTCCAAATCTGACACCTCGAGTTCGGGATATACCGGCAGACTCAAAACACGACGAGCTACCCGCTCTGTCACGGGCAAAGAACCAGCGGTTATGCCAAGATGTTTGTAAGCCGGCTGCTCGTGTAAAGGAATTGGGTAATGGATACCGGTTCCCACTTTCTGTTGCTCAAGTTGATGTCGCAGCCGGTTTGGATCGTCAACTCGAACGACGAACTGATGCCATACTGGAACGGCCCCACTCGCGACTGTTTGTAGCTCGAGGCCAGAATTCGTCAATCGCTCCATGTAAAACTGTGCGTGCGATCTGCGGCGTTCATTCCATGCATCAAGACGCTTAAGTTTCACTCTCAAAACCGCAGCCTGTAGATTGTCGAGCCTGCTGTTCACGCCTTCCATTAGATGAGTGTATTTTTCAAAGGACCCATGGTTAGCTAACGTTCGAATGGATTCAATCAACTCTGCGTCCTGGCTCACTATCCCACCAGCATCACCGAAGGCGCCCAGGTTCTTTCCAGGATAGAAGCTGAAGCAGCCCGCATCGCCCATTGAGCCAGCCCGCTTGTCTTTCCAATATGCTCCATGAGCCTGGGCCGAATCTTCGATGACTTTCAAGTTGTGACGCCGAGCAATGTGCAAGATCGCGTCCATATCGCAGGTTTGACCGTACAGATGAACGGGAATGATGGCTTTGGTCTTCTTTGTAACTGCAGTCTCAATCAAGGCAGGGTCCATCAGCATGGTGTCTTCTTTAATATCGATGAAGACTGGTTTAGCTCCGGTTAGCGAGATTGCTTCCGCCGTTGCGATAAAGGTGTGCGATACCGTGATCACCTCGTCGCCACTGCCAATGCCCATGGCCCGCAGGGTCAAATAAAGAGCGTCTGTTCCATTCGCTACTCCAACGCAGGCTCTTGCATCACAATAACGAGCAAACTCGTCCTCAAAGAATCGAATCTGGTCGCCACCAACGAATGAACTACTCTTGATCACGTCGGAAATAGCAGCATCCACTTCAGACTTGATCGACTCGTACTGTTCGAAAAGATTTAATAGCGGAATGGGCTTCAGAACATCTGGCATTGATTCATGTAACCTTTTACTAACAATATCTCCAGCACTCTGTCCGGAACAATTCGGCTCAAAACTGGCCCAGCATCTTAAAGTGACTCCGGCACAGCAGTTTTCAACCTATTTGAAATGCGACAATAAGTCAAAAATAGGCGTCATTAGTTCATGCTTTGACTGGCTCCGTGATACTAAGCTCTATCGACCAACGCTTCAGCCGAATTTCTCATTCTCCCAGGCATCAGTTTGGATGTAGGTCGGAATTTCTCATTCTCCCAAGCATCAGTTTGGGCGTGGGTCGGAATTTCTCATTCTCCCCAAGCTTCAGCTTGGGGTGAATTAGACCCAAGCCTTGCCGGATGGAGCCCAACTATGCTTTAGGCAGCGAGCAAGAGGAATGAGAATAAACACCCCTAACTAATTCGTCTTTGCAACTTCACGATAAAGATTTTCCCAGCTCATCAGGCCGTGATGCCTCTCAAAGCGTTGGTAGGCCAACACCTGTGCGCGGCTTGCCAGCGAGTTTCGCAACTCCTTGTCATTGCATATTTCGGTCATTGCCTGGGCCAATTCGGCCACAGCGCCGAGTGGCACCAGGATGCCATTTTCGCGGTTGGTTATGATTTCTTCCAGCGAGCCAATTTTGGTGGCGATGCATGGCAGGCCTTTTAACATTGCTTCGACAGGAGCCAGCGGTAGGCCCTCAAAGAGCGAGGGGAAGACAAATGCGTTACCCAATTCCAGGCAAGTGCCCACATCCTCGCGTCTTCCCAAAAATCTCACGCGTTCGGAAACTCCGAGCGAGTCTGCCAGGGCTTCCAGTTCTTTTCTCAGTGGTCCATCGCCCGCGAAAACCAGGTAAGTATTAGAATTCTGAAGCGCCACCAAATGGAACGCGTCCAGTAGTTGAGCCTGCCCTTTTTGTGGCGCGAGTCTCGCGACATTCAGGAAGACAAACCCATCTGACGGGATATCCAGATCAGCTCGCAGTTTTTCGGAAGCGCCTGGCGAACTTTTCAGCGTCTCCAAATCAATGGAGTTGTAGATTATTCGGACATCACTCGGAGGTACTCCGAGTTGTTTTACCGCTGATTTCCGTACTGTGTCCGAAACGGCGATGAACAACGGCTTGGCCCATCGAGCTGTCATCCGATCTATTTGGCGCAGAGTCTGCATTTTCCAGTTGGGCCACCGACCAGCGGCAATGGTCTCAGGCTCGTACGTCGGCATGTGCAAGGTATTAACTATTGGGATTGATTTACGAGGAACGCTAAGCCTGACTGCGAAGTCGGCTTCATACAACCATGTTTGGACAACGTTTGGCCGGAATCTTTTCAGAATAGGTTTCAAGCTAAGAGGAGCGAATAGCCACGGCGCTCGACGTGGCAGGTCCATACAGACGACCTTGTGTCCCGCTTGTTTAAGCTCCAACTCGAAATCTCCGGGAGGATGTAGATAACAGATCAGGTGTTCGAACTCACCCGGTGTGGTGTTATTTACGAGATTGACGAGTTGACGCTCGGCTCCGCCTCGCCCAAGAGTAGTGATGACGTGTAGTACTCGTATTATTTTTACCCGCTTCGCGTTCAATTTAAGAATGGGGGTCGGCCTGGAAACTTTTACCTGCAACGACTAACGGCGCACGCGAGAAGGAGACGGCTCATGCTTGCCAGGATTCTTGCCCGAGAAGACTGCCATTAATTCATCACGATAGAGCTTTGCGACCATGCTGGGTTCATCGCGAGATTGCAGTGTTAGCAACCTCCAAAACCATTGAGTTGAGACGATAAATACGCCACTCAGTAGATTTCCAAGGACGAGCCTTCTGGACAGGGCAAGGCGTTGAAATTGAAAAAACGCCAGATATTCAGCGCGGCGCTTTTCCAAGTTAGTCCAGCGCTTCGCGGCACTGGCGCCGCCATAATGCGTCACAGTTGCGGCAGGTTCAAAAAGGATTGTCCATGCCCCTCTGACTACTCGCAAGCACCACTCCGTATCCTCGCCATACAAATGGAATCTCTCATCAAAGCCTTTGACGTCGTCGATGACTTCCCGTTTGATCAGCAATGCTGCCCCACTTAAGAGGTTGGCTTTGCGCTGCTCTGAATGGTCCCAGTGATAACCGAGTAATCTTTCTGCTCGAACTCGTTTTGGCATCAACTTATACAATCGAAATGCATTTGTAAGCGTCTCGAAAGGGGTCGTTGGATTGGGCCAAACGCTCGGCTGTAATGAACCGTCCGGATTTAACAGTCTTGGACCAACGACGCCGATCTCTTTGGCAGCGCGAATAGTCGCGATCAACGTATCAAGTGTTTGAGCATGAATCTCGGCATCACTATTCAAAAGAAAAAATAGCCGAGCATTACTAAGTTTGAACGCCTGGTTATTCGCCTTCGCAAAACCGACGTTCTCAGCGTTCTTAATTAACCTTACGTCAGTTTGCGTTTCGAGCCATTCTCGACTGCCATCTGTCGACGAGTTATCTACCACCAATAGCTCGAAGGAAGCACCGGGAGGAAATGTTCTCACGCTGTTTAGGCATCGCTTCAACAGCTCACCGCCATTCCAGTTGACGACAATTATTGCAAGCTCAGCAGTAACCTGATTTGTACCGGTGGCATTCATGAGCTAGAAACAGGTTTCCTTTAATCTAGCCGTGGTTGCCTTTCTTGAAATGAACCTTAACAAACGGGCAGTCGTCTGGCGCCAGCCGTCAACCTTGTACAGGTACAGCGCGAAACGGATTCGAGCTACCACTTGATCAGCGACTCCAATTACCGCCGTTGATGAGGGTGGGGCTTTAACAGCGTGTCCCTCGTCGACCCACAGTCGCATGCATGGCAGCCCGGTGCGCGTTTCTTCTCCATAAAAATGGTTGCCACTGAGGTCGGCCCACAATGCAACACGCGACTTTTTGGTCGTATCTGATTGGCTGAGTTTGACCTGAACTCGATAGCGACCGGGTGAAGGCCCTACTCGAAATTCAAACGCTGCCCACGCCCCTTCTGAGATCTGGTCGGCCTTTGCGATTGCGTCAGAGTTCAGAGAGTCGGCTGTCAGGTTTTTCAGTCGCACTTCAACGTTCGCGCCTGGACCATTGTGAGTCGCGAACAGCAAGTCGAGTCTGATGTCCTTCGTTTCTCCTATATCAATTTCAAATTCCACGGGGACTGTGTTGCTTAAGTCAGAAGTGATGGTTTGTGGAGATGTTCTCTGGTCCAACAACATCAAGTCATAAGGTTCCAAGGCGTGAGGTTTTACGAGCCTCTCCGGGAGTATTGCAGCCGGGGCGGTTGAGCGTCTGCTTGTGCTACCAAGCTTCCTGGCCCATTCAAAGATCTCAAGATATCGCTGACCCTGCCGATTGGCATTCAACTGTTCAATGGCATCTTCGCGCGCGTGCTTGCCCATGCGTTCGCGAAGGTTCGGATCTTGGAGCAAAGTAGCAAGGCATTGGGTCCATTCCGCAGGTGAACTTGCAAGAAAACCGTTTTCGCCGTGTCTAATCATTTCCCGAAAGGGTTGAGTTGGACTAGCAATAGTTGGCACTTCAACCAATGCAGCTTCGAGCCACTTGATCTGGCTTTTTGTTTCATTAAAGACATTGCCGAGCGTTAATGGCGCAAGGTTAACACCCAGTTGCCTGGTTAATTGCGGCAAGCGTTGCCAGGGAAGCATCGGTATACGACGAACTCGCTGGCCGAACCTCAACAGACTGTTCGGCGCCTCAATATTTCCCACCATCCACAATTCAGATTTCAGAAACTGTTCCAGAATTTTAGCAATCGCCAGTTCAATTGAGCCGAAATCGAGCGCGTGTGTGTTCGTCCCACTCGAGAAGCCCATCCTCAAATCCCTGGAGAAGGGAATTTTTTCAACGGCTGCCTGTGACAGGTGGTCCAATCTAAGGCCGACTCCATTTGGGAAGCATCGTGACGGTATTCCGATCAACTTCTCGGCCTCGGTGCGGAGTGTCGAAGTACTGGTGATTAGACCGTCGCAGGCGTCGATTGTCGTGCGGTACCGGCCGACGTCTTCAAGGAACTCGTCCACCTCGTTTGGGGAGCGTCCGTTCAGCCATGGAATAGCCCTGGCAGATTCCACATCAAAGATCAGGTCGTCAACGTCGGAGAGTATTGGAATGCCCTTCCGACGAGTTGATGTAATGAAGTCGAGAATTTGAGCAGTTGCTTTGACGCGATGGAGTACAACTAATCCGGCCCCGTCGGCTGCTCGTTCTAAATTCTGATCGGTGTAGAAGCAAATCTGGCTGGTTATGTTGAGAAGACCCAGCGCTTCTGCCGGGTGATAAACACGGTAGCGCAACGGCGCTTCTTCAACTCCGGCGACGAAAAGGACATGCTGTAGACTTTGCTCGGTCAAGACTGCTAAGGCTGCTCGTTCGGCAACCGTCCTGATTAATGACACACTCCGACTGAACGGCCAGAATGGACGGCTTCAAATGATGTCAGCGAAGCTTCGTTCAACTCGTCCAAAAGCATACGTCGCGTAAACAAGCACGACCAGGGTCAAAACCGAGGCTACTCCGATAGCGAGCCAGTCGAAGGGCAGGCCAAGCAGGGATGAGCGGTAGGCCTCAATAATTCCTGACATCGGATTGAACAGGAGAATCCATCGCCATTTGGCTGGGACCGCCGTTGAGGGAAGAATCACTGACGACACGAACAGCCATAGCTGAATGAGAAATGGTAGAGCAAATCTGACGTCACGATATTTCACGTTAAGCGCTGACATCCATGTTCCGACCCCAAGTGTAAAGAGCGTTGTGAGTAGGATCAGTACCGGCAGAAATAACAAGTGTGACGTTGGTGAGACCCGATAATAAATCATCAATATGACGAGCAGAATGAAGGCCAGCACAAAGTCGACCAGTCCAGCGAGCATCGCCGCCATGGGAACGATTAGTCTGGGAAAATAGACTTTAGTAATCAGGTTTGCGCTACCGACAAGACTATTGCTGGTGGCGGTCAGAGAGTTGGCGAAAAAGGTCCAGGGAACCAGTCCGGCCAGGGAGAAGAGCGGGTAGGGAATGTCTGAGGATGCTACACCAGCTTGTCTTCCAAAAAAGATCGTAAATATCACCATCAGGAAAAGTGGTTGAAGTATGGCCCATGCAGCGCCCAGGGCAGTTTGTTTGTAGCGCACCTTTACATCCCGCCAGGTTAGAAAGTAGAGGAGTTCGCGATAAGTCCAAATATCTCGAAACTTGAGTAGATTAACGTTTCGTTGTGCTTGAATGACTACGAGTGGTTCACTCGGGAGCGCAGGAGCCGTTCGTTCGGCGTTGAAGTCAATAGCATCGGTCGTACTGGTATTCGAGTTAGGAGTCAAAGTTTGAGGTGCTCGCGTTTGTTGTGATCATTAAACACTTAGGTGCGATCAAAGAATTAATGAGTTGCGAGTCTAAACACCCACTAAATAAGCGTCAAGCGTCTTGACAGAACCCTATAGCCAGGCTTTGGCCTCGACAGTAGCGAGCTCGTTTATTGGCTTTGCACAAAAAGCAGAGACATGAGCAATACAGTACCGCGAGCGCAGCGACCTGATGCCACACTCAATTTTCCACTGTTATTCTCACCGATACTGTTTGCGTGTGGCATCCGGTCGCTGCGCACGCGGTACTGTACTGGTGGCTTCCTGTTCGGGAGAAATCGACTTTTTTGTGCAAAGCCTGGTTAATCCATGACTTTGCCGCGAGTTGTGAGGATAGCGGTAATCTGCCGAAGAGAGATCAAGGTTAAGCTTTCATTTGAATAGCGGGCGTGTTCGAAATTTGTAACAGTTAGGAAAATCCGTAAACTGACTCAAGTTTATTAGCAGCAGGTGGAACTTGAAGGTCAATAGAGATTGAAGCGGGAATAGCGATGAACAAAATCTTGGTCACGGGTGGCGCAGGCTTCATCGGCTCCGCCTTTATACGAATTCTTCTATCAGAATTACCCTCGTATCAGATCATCAACCTCGATGCACTTACGTACGCCGGAAACATGGATAATCTTCAGGGGTTGGACACCGATCGGCACACATTCGTCCACGGCGACATCGCAAATCCAGATGATGTCATGCGAGCGTTACCAGGAGATACCGACGCGATTGTAAACATCGCTGCAGAAACTCACGTCGATCGAAGCATCAGCTCGGCTGCCGATTTCTTAAGGACCAATATCATCGGGACCCAGGTCCTTTTAGACGCTGCAAGAATGAAGAACGTGAAACGATTTCTACAGGTATCGACGGACGAGGTGATGGGAAGTTTGCCTGATGATAACTCCAGCTTTTTCACAGAGGCTTCACCTTTCGCCCCGAATAGTCCCTACGCTGCGTCAAAGGCGTCTGCCGAACACTTTGTGCGGGCGGCCCATCACACTTTTGGGTTGGACACAGTTATTACTCGATGTGGAAATAATTATGGCCCGCGACAATTTCCGGAGAAGTTCCTGCCATTGATGTTGGCGAATGCGATGGAAGATCAGTCGATACCAGTTTACGGTGATGGCCTAAATGTTCGTGACTGGATTTATGTTGACGATCATTGCCGGGCAATCCTGGCAGTCTTATTAAAGGGAGCGTCAGGAGGAACTTATAATATTGGAGCACGAAACGAGCGAAGAAACATCGACGTAGTCAATTCGGTTTTGGAAGCGCTGGGAAAACCGAAAAGCTTGATTCGCTATGTAGCCGATCGGCCCGGACATGATCGACGATACGCCATGGATCCGTCGCTCACCGAGAATCAACTCGACTGGCGTCCCCTGGAAACATGGGAGACTGGTTTGACTAAGACGATAAACTGGTATCGCACGAATCAGGATTGGACAGACCGTGCACGAAGTGGCGCTTATCGTGATTACTACAAACAACAATACGGGACGGATGTGAAGGAAAAGTGAAGATACTGATAACTGGCGCCAGTGGCCTGGTCGGTCGAGCGCTAACGGAGCATTGTAAGGAAAGTCAGGACGATGTCATTCCTCTCAAGCATTCTGAGTTGGATATCGCCGATGCTGCTCAAGTGAACAGTTGCGTCGAGAGTAATGAACCTGAAGTGGTGATTAACTGTGCTGCCTGGACCGATGTTGATGCTTGCGAATCCGATCCTGAACGGAGCAACCTGGCAAATGCTATTGGCCCGGAGAATTTGGCCCGTGCGTGTCGCCGCGTTTCGGCGTTATTGATATCCATCTCAACTGATTATGTGTTTGACGGTACCAAAGATGGTTTTTACACCCAGCGGGACAGTCCCAATCCCCTGAGTGTTTATGCCAAATCGAAATTGGAAGGTGAAAGGCGAGTCCAGGAAAACAACGCTAACAGCATAATCGTCAGGACTGGATTCATATTTGGCCCAGGCGGCAAAAATTTCCTCAGCAACGTAGTGCAACTCGCGCGAGCTGGTTCGCATTTAAAAGGAATAATAGATGCCTGGGGAACTCCAACGTACTCTGTACATCTTGCCCGCAGGTTGCGGGAACTAGCGGTACTGGATCTGCCAGGCATATTTCATGTTGTAAATGCGGGTGCTGGAGCCTCATTCGAAACTTTCGCGCGTGAGGGGCTGAGAGTTGCCAATTGTCCTGGCGGCTATATTGAACCCGTGACGATGGCCTCTTTGTCGCGACCGGCTCCGCGTCCACGAAATTCTAAGTTGGAATGCCTGCTGTCAAAAGCGTTGGGATTGGAGCCCTTGCCCGAGTGGCAAGAAGGGCTGCACCAGTTTGTTTACCAGATGCAAGCAGACGCGGATGGCCGTACAGAAGTATTTTAGGGGTGATTTCAATCGCCAAAGCTGCGAAAATGGCGCTCGAATAGGCTTAAACTGGCTTGCCACAGGGCGAGTCTCTGTTATTATTCTATGCCCCGAGATTTGTAATTCTGAGAGCAAAAGCCAATGATGTCCCAAGATAACCGATTGATGCCTTTACCGTCGGTCGAGCGAACGCTTGATAAGCCGCTCAGTGACCTGAGCCGTTCGTATGGTCCCGCCGCCACCGAACCGAGCCAAATTCGCGACTACCTTTTCGTAATCCTTAAACGAAAATGGCTGATTTTGAGTCTTTGCCTGGTTGTGACCTCATTGGTTGCGATTCAGATGTTTCGACAGCCTTCAATTTACGAAGGCGAAGCGACAATTAGAATTGAGCAAAGGAACAAGAGCGTTCTTTCAACTGATAAGTTTGTGCTCAATGCTCAGCCCGATGCCAACTTCTGGGGCACTCAAATAAAATTATTGGAAAGCCCTTCACTCGCAAGACAGGTTGTTCTCACACTTGATCTTCCCAACAATCCTAAGTTTACCGGTGGCGGCGCACAGTCTGGAGTTTTTAACGCTCTACGCGCACTGGTTAGCGGAGGTCCCAAAAAATCGACCGCGCCAACTCCGCCTGCTCCAACAGGCCTGGAAGTGGTTAGCGAAGCACAACTAAGAGATAAACCGCTGTCGGCCGAAGAGCTAGCGCAGCTAGAACCCTACGAAGACATGATTATCGGAGGGGAAACAATTTCCGGTATCCCGGGAACGAACCTGTTCAGCATTAAATACAGGCACAGCGATCCAGAACTAGCTCAAAAAATCACAAACACGCTCGCCGAAGTTTTTGCGACTAACAATCTCCAACGTTCCGAGCTCGGTTCAAGCGCAAATGCTATTGCGTTATCAAAACAAATTTCAGAGCTCCAGGGCAGGATCAAAGCGGATCAGCAAGCACAGTTTGAGTACGCGAAAGCCCATAATCTACCCCTGTCAATCGGGAACGGAGTGAACCTCGAGGATCTGCGTGCTAACCAGTTGAGTACGCAGTTGCTGCAAGCTCAAAATGATCGTAAAACCGCCGAGGCAGTCTACAATAGTGCGAAATCTGCCCCCGACGTATTTACCATTCCTCAAATAGAAAAATCTGCACGTGTTGCCCGGCTTCGTGACCGCCTCTCGGAACTTAAAGAGAAGCGCGACGCGTTGCTTGTGACTTATACAAAAGAGTGGCCTGAGGTGAAACGGACTGACGCTTCTATCAGGCTCCTTGAGGAGGAGTTGAGCCGCGCTGCAGCAGAGACAATTTCTACGCTGAAGGCAAACTACGAAGCTGAGAAAGCTCACGAAGAAAGCCTTTACGATATGTACTCCAAGCAGAAAGGAATAACTTCACAGCAAACTCGCGATCAGATTGAAATGGCCTCGATGGCGCAGGAGATCGAGACCAACAAGCAACTTGTAGCAACCTACCAGCAACGTTACCAGGAAGTCACAATGACATCCGGCGACATTGGCAACGAAATTACCATTGAAAATTTCAGCCGAGTGCCAAAAGCTCCGATCGGTCCCCCTCGCGTCAGGAACATTATGATTGCGTTTATCTTGTCGCTGGTCGCGGGAATTGGATTGGCGTTCTTGCTGCACTTCCTGGACGACACCATCAAGTCAGTTGATGACATCGACCGATATATTCATCTCCCCGCTCTTGCGTTGATTCCAGCAAGCAAAGGAGATCGAGCACGTCTCAAAGGCATGGCGATGCCGGGAGCTTCAGATTCGACTGCTCTTGCAATGGTGAATGACGTCCGCTCACCAATCGCTGAATCGTATCGCCACTTGCGAACGTCGCTACTCTTGTCATCCGCCGGCCAGCCACCTAAGACAATCCTGGTGACGTCAAGTCAACCATCCGAGGGCAAGACTACGACGGCGATCAACACTGCTTTTATGCTGGCGCAAACCGGAGCAGAAGTTTTGATTATTGATTGCGACCTCAGACGTCCGCGTTTGCATGCGCAGTTTGAAGTTTCCAACGCGAAGGGCCTGACAACGTTACTGTCAGGTGAACGAGATCTCGAAAGCAGTCTGCAGTCTTATCAGAAAGGTGCGAACCTTAAGATCTTGACCTCGGGGCCCGTTCCTCCGAATCCAGCTGAATTACTCGGCTCAGAGGAAATGAGAAAACTACTGGCGAAGCTGAGCGAGCGCTTTGCGCACATCATCATCGATTCGCCACCGGCCATCTCGTTTACCGATGCTTCAATTCTTTCCACGATGGTCGATGGAGTTGTCCTGGTGGTCCATGCCAGTAGAAGTTCACGCGCCGTGGTAAGACGTGCGAAACAACAGTTGTTGGATGTGGGGGCTCACATCTTTGGCATCGTACTTAACAACGTAAGACTCGAGTCCCAGGATTACTACTATTCCGGTTACTATTCGAATTACTACTCGACGGATGGCGAAGACGGACGCGAAGCATCGCCGGGTGGGGCGGCCTAAGGACCGCAGGATAGGCTGTGTTCGCGTCGAAATTTATGCGAACACAGCTTCTTGTAATGACTGCTAATAGTCCTCTTCATCTCAGCTTACAATCTTACAGTTTCAGATGAACGTTCCTCTTCTTGATCTACAGGCGCAGTATGTCTCAATACGTGACGACCTTTCGCGGGCTGTCCAGCAAGTGCTCGACTCTCAACGGTTCGTCCTGGGAAATGAAGTTGCCGAACTGGAAAAATCGCTGGCGCATTACTCGAACTCCAAATATGCCATCGGTTGTGCGTCAGGGTCAGACGCGTTACTGCTCGCCTTGATGGCGCTCGATGTAAGTGATGGAGATGAGGTAATCACTACGCCTTTTAGCTTCTTTGCGACAGCCAGTGCTGTTACTCGTACTGGCGCTCGTCCAGTATTTGTCGATATTGATCCCGACACTTACAACCTCGACGTCTCGCAAGTTGAGAATGCGATTACTGCACGGACCAGGGCGATCATGCCGGTCCATCTCTACGGGCAGTGCGCAGATATGGATCCGTTGCTTGAATTAGGAAAGAAAAAAGAGATCCCAATTGTTGAAGACGCTGCTCAGGCGATTGGTGCGGAGGATTCTCATCGCCGCGCCGGCTCAATAGGTTTAGTGGGCTGCTTTAGTTTTTACCCAACCAAAAACCTTGGCGGCGGTGGCGATGGCGGAATGCTCACAACGAGTGATGATGTGTTTGCTGAGCGGCTCAAACGTTTGCGGACTCATGGTGGGGTTACTGAATACGAGCATTCAGAAGTTGGACTTAATAGCCGTCTTGATGAGTTGCAGGCAGCAATACTTCGAGTAAAGCTCCCCCATCTTGACCAGTGGAGTAATCAGAGAGCAAATCGAGCGGCCAGGTATTCGCAGCGATTTGAAGAGGCCGGCTTGAGTTTCGAGCTGCACACGCCGTTCGTCCGCGAGGAAGTTCGACACATCTTTCACCAGTATGTGATTCGTGTCCCCCGTCATCGTGACCACTTGATCGATTACTTACGCGACAAGGGAATCGGAACAAAGGTCTATTATCCAATACCGCTTCATCAACAGCAGTGTTTTTCATACTTGGGCTATAACGAAGGAGCGTTTCCGGAGGCTGAGCGTGCGGCGAAAGAAACGCTGGCGCTGCCCATGTTTCCTGAACTCAGTGACGAGCAGCAGGATTACGTGGTAGACACAATCGAAAGCTTCAAGCCTTGAAGGTTAGATTCTGAATGACTTTAAAACTCAGCATTGTCACACCATCGTTCAACCAGGGCAGGTTCCTCGATGAGACTATCCTAAGTGTCTTGAATCAGGGTTACGAGAACCTTGAATACATCATTATTGATGGCGGCAGCTCGGACGATAGTGTCTCCGTTATTCGTCGATACGAGGATCGCCTGGCTTATTGGGTGAGTGAAAAAGACCGCGGACAAGTACATGCCATCAACAAAGGTTTGGAGAGGGTTACCGGTGATATTTTTGCGTTCATCAACAGCGATGATGTCTATTTGCCTGGTACCTTCAATGCGGTCATGACGCACTTTGAGCAACATCCGAAAAGCGAATGGGTGTGCGGCGATACGGTGATGTTTGGACAGGGACACGAAACTGAAGTGATTCATGCAGTCGTTCCCAAATCGGCGGCACACTGTCTATCGTGGGCTTACAAAGCGCCTCAACCTGGACACTTTTGGAAAACAAATATTGTGAGATCGGGATTCCAGGAACGTTGGAATTACGATTTCGATCACGACATGTATGTGCGCTTGCTCCTTGAAGGGCATCAGTGTGAGTACATGCCGTTACCCATGGCCGCATATCGGCTACATGAGGTGAGTAAGACGATTGCCGAAGGTCACCGGCAGCTAGAAGAGTTCGATCAGATTGCCGAATTCTACGAAGCTAAATTGCAGGGCGCTGATCAGCGTTGGTGCCGGGCAACCAGATTTCTTCGATTGTCGTACGCCGCCAGTGAAGCTGGTCGCAAATCAGAAGCGACGAAATGGTTGGTCCGCGCACTTCGGGCTCATCCTGAGAGCTTGATGAATCGACCTTTTTGGGGTTGCCTTCGCAGGCTGGGAATGAGCGGAAGCGCTTAGCATAATTCGCGGGGCTAATACTTGCATTAATTTCGCAGGATAATTAATGTCTTGCATTTGGATTAGAGAACTGAAATTCGGAGAAGGATATTAGATGACACAACAAACAAGAGTTCTGGTCACCGGGGCTGGCGGCTTCATTGGGCATCATTTAACGAAGTATTTGGTAGATCGTGGCTATTGGGTAAGAGGCGTTGATGTAAAAGAGCCTGAGTATGAACCAACCTCAGCACACGATTTCAAGTTGCTCGATCTGTCGCTGCCGGACAATTGCCTGGAAGCCACTCGTGAAATTGATCAAGTGTACGGTCTGGCTGCCAATATGGGTGGCATCGGCTTCATCGAAAACAATAAGGCGGTGATTGTTCGCGACAACACTCTGATTAACATGAATACAATCGAGGCATCGCGCGCAAATGGCGTTAAGCGCTATCTCTATACTTCGAGTGCATGTATCTATCCCGGTTATAAGCAGAAAGAGACCGACATTTCTCCTTTGCGCGAAGAAGATGCTTATCCCGCCGATGCCGAAGACGGCTACGGCTGGGAGAAGTTGTACATGGAACGAGTTTGCCGTCACTACACCGAGGATTTTGGTCTCGACACGAGAGTTGTTCGCTTCCATAACATTTTTGGTCCACTCGGAACCTATGATGGTGGCCGAGAGAAATCCCCGGCAGCTATTTGTCGGAAGGTCGCCCAAGCCAAAGATGGTGATGACATCGAAGTTTGGGGAGACGGCGAACAAACGCGCTCGTATTGTTACATCGATGATTGTGTCGAGGGTATTTATCGCTTGATGCAGAGTGATCACCGCGATCCGATTAACCTCGGACAGGATCGAATGATCTCGATTAACCAATTAGTCGACATGGTGTCGGAAATTGCTGGCAAGAGAATTGGTAAACGCTACGACGTTACTAAACCTCAAGGTGTACGCGGACGAAACTCAGACAATACTCGCCTGCGGGAAGTGTTGAACTGGGAGCCGGCGATATCGCTAGAGGATGGGCTCGAGCGAACCTACCACTGGATCGCGGGTGAACTCGAGAAGGCGAAGGAGCCTGTGAAGGTGAGTGTTACCAGTTGAGTTCTTCCACGCACCTAACCAGACAACGTAATCGTTCTTTTAGGGCTGAAAGAGAATTCGGCCTGGTTGTCGGTGGAGTGTTGGCTCTTCTGGCGGGCTGGTGGCTTTATCGAGATAAGTTCCCGGCTCTGTCGTTTAAGGTTCTAGCGGTCGGAGCCTTGCTGATTGTTCTTGGCTTATTGGTTCCACGCTCCCTGGTTTATCCGAACAAGGCCTGGATGCTCCTGGCGGAAGCGCTGTCATACGTTTCGACCAGGATCATCCTTGCGGTTGTATTTTTTCTCATCCTCACACCGATTGGTTTAATAAAAAGAGCCATGGGATGGGATCCGCTAAATCGAAGAGCGGTCCCTGGTGATTCGTACTGGCGCCCCTATCCCCAGCGACAACTGAATACCAAACACTACGAGAAGATGTTCTGAGAGACTTGCATGTCAAAGGTACAGGTTGTCAGCGAGCTGTGGCAGTTCATGCGGGAGAACAAGAAATATTGGCTTGCCCCAATCGTAATCACGCTTGTCTTGGTAGGTGTGCTCCTGGTGCTGGCTAAGAGTTCAGCAATCGCTCCGTTTATTTATACTCTTTTCTAACAACTAATCAGTGGTAAGCATTCTCGGGATATCGGCGTTCTATCACGATTCGGCCGCTTGTCTGGTCATCGATGGCGATATCGTGGCAGCGGCCCAGGAGGAACGCTTCACCAGAATTAAGCATGACCACAATTTCCCGCTCCATGCCGCACGCTACTGCCTTCACGAAGCAAAGTTAAAGGCAGGAGAAATCGATTACGTCGGTTTCTACGACAAGCCACTACAAAAATTCGATCGACTGCTTGAGACTTACCTCGACTATTCTCCCGCTGGTTTCAACTCGTTTCTTCGTTCTATGCCGCTCTGGATGAAAGAAAAACTCTGGATGCCGGATCTGATCAGAACGGAGATGGCAAAAGCCGGCGGCGAAGAAGACGAACGACGAGCGAAGAAGCTCGGCAAGAAATTTGAGTGGAAGCTCTTATTCGGTGATCATCACGAGAGTCATGCCGCGAGCGCCTTCTATCCGTCACCCTTCGAGGAGGCGGCGATCCTGACCATAGACGGCGTCGGTGAATGGGCCACCAGCTCGATTGGAGTCGGTAAGGGTCACAGCCTGACCCTGCTGCAGGAGTTGAGATATCCAGACAGTCTCGGCCTCCTGTACAGCGCTTTCACTTATTACACCGGATTCAAGGTTAATAGTGGCGAGTACAAAGTTATGGGGCTCGCTCCTTACGGCGAGCCGCGCTACGTCGACCTGATAAAAGAAAAGCTGATCGAGATCAAGGAAGACGGCAGCATTCGCATGAACCACGAGTACTTTGGTTACTCGCAGGGTCTGCGGATGACAAATCGAGCCTTCAATAAGTTACTTGGTGGTCCGCCCCGAAAGCCGGAATCGAAAATTGGCCAACGAGAAATGGATCTGGCTAGAAGCATTCAGGTAATCACCGAAGAGGTATTGCTAAAGATGGCCCGCTACGTCGAGCAAGAGACAGGAATGAAGAACCTCTGCCTGGCTGGCGGCGTGGCCTTAAACTGTGTCGCAAATGGAAGAGTGTTGAGAGAGGTACCATTTGAGAATGTCTGGATTCAGCCGGCAGCAGGAGATGCCGGAGGAGCTCTCGGAGTAGCGCTGGCTATCTGGCATCGATATCTGGATCAACCCAGGGTTAGCGCAGAGAGTTTAGGCCAGTGGCGTCCCCAGCACCGCTCGGATAACGGTCTGGCGCCGTACGCTGACGCCATGAAGGGATCGTACCTGGGACCAAAAGACAGCGAAGCGAGTATTGAACGTTATCTCAAGACCAACAAGCTGCCTTATAAGAGTTATCCTCAAGAACAACTCGCTAAAATTGTCGCTGAAATGTTGGCCCAGGGAAAAGTGATTGGTCTGCATCAGGGGCGAATGGAATTTGGTCCAAGAGCGCTTGGCGGTCGCAGTATCATCGGCGATGCTCGTTCAACAAAAATGCAATCGCTGATGAACTTGAAAATCAAGTATCGCGAAAGCTTCAGACCATTTGCACCAAGTGTCTTACGTGAAGATGTTGCCGAGTGGTTCGACCTTGAAACCGACAGTCCGTACATGCTGCTGGTAGCCAACGTTACTCCGGGCAAACGGAAAGAGATGTCAGACCGGGAGAAGTCACTCTGGGGGATTGAGAAACTGAATGTTCCGCGCTCCGAAATTCCTGCAGTGACACATGTGGACTATTCTGCCAGAGTGCAAACGGTGCGGCGTGAAACAAACCCTCTGTACTGGAAAATCATAGAGGCTTTTAAGGAACTGACCGGCTGTCCCGTCATAGTGAATACTAGCTTTAACGTAAGAGGTGAACCGATAGTTTGTACACCAGCCGACAGTTACCGTTGCTTCATGCGCACAGAAATGGATGTCCTGGTGCTTGAGAACTGTGTGCTGCTGAAAGAGGACCAACCCAAGTTTGAAGACACCTCCGACTGGCGTTCCGAGTTCGCACTCGACTAACCTTGGAGTGCGCCGGCCCGGCGGCGCTTTGTTATAAAAAGTGTTTGAGTAGAAATCGATTGTCGAAAAGCGGCGCCGAGCAAGCGCGCTTTGTTTTAAAAGAGTTTGCTTAGAAATCGATTGTCGAAAAGCGGCGCCGAGCAAGCGCGCTTTGTTTTAGAAGAGTTTGAGTAGAAATCGATTGTCGAAAAGCGGTGCCGAGCAAGCGCGCTTTGTTTTAAAAGAGTTTGCTTAGAAATCGATTGTCGAAAAGCGGCGCCGAGCAAGCGCGCTTTGTTTTAGAAGAGTTTGATTAGAAATCGATTGTCGAAAAGCGGCGCCGAGCAAGCGGCGCTTTGTTTTAAAAGAGTTTGATTAGAAATCAGTTGTTAAAAAAGCGGCGCCGGGCCGCCGCACTCCAAGGTAAACCGTTATGAGAGTCAGTGTGATCGTTCCAGTGCGCAATGAAGAGCACTCGATTCGCGAGCTCCTCGACGGCTTGCTCAATCAAACACGCAAACCCGATGAGATTGTTATTACCGATGGCGGTTCAACTGATGCTACGCCGCAGATAGTCGAAGAGTATGCTCGTAAGGGTGAGCCGGTGAAGTTGATTAAAGCAACCAAAGCCTTGCCGGGCCGAGGCCGGAATCTTGCAGCCGCTGAAGCAAGTTATGAATGGCTTGGATTTATCGACGCTGGCATCAGGCCAGATAAGAACTGGCTGGAAGCGTTAACGACCCGCGCGAATCAGGACACTTCAATTGATATGGTTTACGGTTCGTGGTCCCCAGTTACTGACACTTTCTTCAAGCAGTGTGCCGCGATTGCTTATGTGCCCCCTCCAACTATGCGCAATGGAGTTGTTGCCCGGCCCAGATCAATCGCTTCTACTCTGCTGCGCCGAGCAGCGTGGGAAAAAGTAAAAGGTTTTCCAGAGGATCTACGGTCAGGAGAAGATTTGGTTTTTATGGATCGAGTGGAGCAGTCGGGCTATAACTTTGTGTTCGAGCCCGGAGCCATGGTCCATTGGGATTTGAAACCCTCGTTCGCTGGCACATTCAAACGCTTTCTTATTTATTCCCGACACAACATTCTGGCCGGATTATGGCGCCAGTGGCAGGCAACAATTCTGGCCCGTTATCTTGTGCTGCTTGGCCTCCTGGTAATTACGCTAGTCATCAATCCCCGTTGGGTATGGTTTCCTATCGCCTGTTGGTTGTTGATGCTCGCTGGTAGGGCGGCCGTTGCAATCCGGCGCAACAGCCATTGTTATCCAGGTTCAATCGGGCAGAACGTAATAAGAGCGCTGATGATCATGGCCCAGTTGATAGTGATTGATGCAGCTGCAATTATTGGAAGTCTGCAATGGTTTTTTCTCGATTGGTTTGGCTCTCGTCGCAAGTCGACGGTGGAGGCCGGCAATGGGGCTTGAAGGCCGTCGAGCTTTATTCATCTCTTACAATGGAATGCTCGATCCGCTGGGCCAAACTCAGGTCTTACCGTATCTACGCAGTCTGGCGCTCCTCGGCGTAAAGTTCACTCTTTTAAGTTTTGAACGCGACAAGGCGTTTGTGGGTGATGGTCCTGAGAAAACAAGAAAACTTCGTTCCGAACTTCTGGAGCACGGGATCGACTGGCGCTGGCTTCGTTATCACCAATCACCATCTCTTCCGGCCACCACTTACGACGTCTTTGCCGGGATCAGGTTTGCGAAAGCGCTGGTGCAGGAAAAACAGATCGAGTTGGTCCATGCTCGAAGCCACATTCCGGCTACGATTGCGCTCGCTTTAAAACGGCGCTTCGGAGTCAAAATGATCTTCGACCTGCGAGGATTGATGGCCGACGAGTATGTTGATGCCGAACATTGGCCTAAGAACGGCCTGCGTTATCGCATTACAAAGCTTGCTGAACGACGCGTACTTCGTAATACCGATGCAGTCGTTACGTTAACTGAGAGGATCTGGCCCATCATCAAAGAGTGGGATGGGTTGCGGGGTCGCGATGTGCATCACTCAGTAATTCCTTGCTGCGTCGATCTGAACAAATTTTCTTTCAGTGCCCACGATCGAGAATTACGGCGGGCCGAATTGGGGCTGGGCCAGCAGTTCACGCTTGTTTACAGCGGTTCGATTGATGGTTGGTACTTGACTGAAGCGATGGTCGATTTTTTTGCTGTGTGCGCGAAACACAAGCCTGACGCTCATCTTCTTTGGTTAACAAACGGGTCTCATGACCGGATCCGCCAGTTGATGCTGAGCCGGAATGTCGAACCCTCAAAGTTTAGTGTCCGATCTGTAACCGCTGACCTCGTACCCTCTTATCTCTCGGCTGCCGATGCGGGAATGGCCTTCATTAAACCGTGCTTCTCAAAACTGGCCTCGTCGCCAACTAAGAACGGAGAGTACCTGGCTTGTGGGTTACCGTTGGTGATTAACTCCGGCATTGGCGACTCGGATGCGCTCATTGAAAAGCACAAAACAGGAGCGTTGCTAAGAGACTTTAAAGAAGAGGACTATGTTGCCGCAGTGACCAAACTAAATGAGATTGCATTGGAACCGGATCTGCGGAATAGAATACGATCGATTGCGGCGGAACTGTTCGATCTCGAAACAGTCGGCATGCGGCGCTACGCCGAGTTATACGAACGAGTGTTGATTGCCAGCAGTTGAGACCACGAGCAAAGTACGATGAACAAAGCACATAACTCTAATTGGACGAGGTTGAAGCAGTCTCTTATACTGACTTCGCAAATGTTGACTGCGACTTTCGCGATCTAAATATAAAAAGAGCGGTGAGGTCTTAACCACATAGTATGCGCGTTCTTGCCATAGTGCCGGGCATTTACGACACCTCTCCAGGCCAACGTTATCGCATCGAGCAATGGGAACCGCTTTTGCGAGAACGGGGAGTCGAGATTAGGTATGAACCATTCGAGTGTAAGGAGCTTCACTCGGTGGTTTATCGTCCGGGAATGTTAGGTTGGAAAGCACAGCTGGTCGCTCGAAGTGTTGCACGTCGCTTCGAAGCTTTAAAACGAGTAAAAGATTTCGACCTGGTCTACATCTTTCGTGAAGCCGCTCTTCTCGGACCACCTGTTTTCGAAAGAATGATTCATCGTTCGGGTGTGCCGGTCGTGTTTGATTTTGACGATGCAATCTTTGTCTCCTATCGTAGTCCCTCAAACGGATATCTCAGTTATTTAAAGTTTGCAAACAAGACAAAGACTATCTGTCGCCTGGCGTCACACGTCATGGTCGGAAACCCCTACCTGGCGGATTACGCTCGACAAGTGAACGAGAACGTCACCGTTATTCCAACCACGATTGACACCGAAAAATATCCCCTTCTCGAAGTTCGCAAAGATGTTGATACGCCCGTGATTGGCTGGACCGGAAGCTTTAGCACAGCGCAACATCTCGACACGCTGCGGAGTACTCTGCAAAAACTGGCAGCCACCGAATCGTTTCGACTAAGAGTAATCGGTGCCACCGACTATTCGATCGAAGGTGTCCAGGTCGATACCATAAGATGGACCTCAGAAAGAGAAGTGCAAGATCTCGATGGCATCGATATTGGAATAATGCCTTTGCCTGACGACAACTGGACCAAGGGCAAGTGTGGATTAAAAGCGCTGCAGTTTATGGCCTTGGGAATACCAACCGTCCTGTCACCTATCGGCGTTAATAAAGAGATCATTCAGGACAACGAAAATGGATTTCTAGCCGCGAACGAAGGCGAATGGATCGAGAAGCTGACCCGCTTGTTGCGGTCCAGGGAATTGCGCGAGCGTCTGGGCCGTGCTGGTCGTAAGACTGTTGAAGAACGATACTCAGCGCAAACCCAGGCTCCTCGCGTCTACGAGATTTTCAAATCAGTCCTGCGCGACAGTGTTCCTGTCGCGTCATCGGTTCCTTCTCGTTCAGCGCGAGCACAGTTTCACGGATGACTGCTTGAGAGCATTTGATTCATGAGAGAGCTTAGAACCAGGTAAACAAGGTCCGTTAGTTTCGCAATTAGGTCAGGTTTTGTGAGGGCACGAAGACACGATGCATGGTGCAAGCAGATCACGGTTGTTGGTCATGGCTGTATTTGCATTTCTTCCGTCCTTCATGTTGCGGAGTTTTTATCGTTGGGTTTTCGGTTACAAGATTGGGAAACGAGTTCGGATTGGACTGAGCATTATCGACGCGCGTCATTGTGAAATAGATGATGACGTGAGTATTGGCCACTTCAACGTCATTACTCGAGTCGAAAATTTGCTCATCAAGGATCATGTGCGAATCGGGCACTTGAACGTGATCCGTGGTGGCGACTCGGTAATCCTGGGTCGTTATTGCGAAATTATCCGCATGAACGAGATAAACTCGATCCCTGATCCGGATGTGGTGAATAAGATTGATCCCACTTTTATCCTGGGGGATGGCAGCATTCTGACGGCTGGCCACAAGATTGATTTCACGGATCGGGTTGAGATTGGCAGGCGCGTCATTCTTGGCGGCCGCAACTCATCACTCTGGACGCATAACCGGCAGAGAACTTTGCCAATCACCATTGGAGCATTTGCTTACATAGGATCTGAGATTCGCATGGCTCCGGGCAGTGCAATACCGGCCAGGTCAATCGTAGGCATTGGTTCTGTAATCACTAGTTGCTTGAAAGACGAAGGCAATCTAATCGCGGGAGTGCCGGCTAAAGTAATCAAAGCGTTGAGTACCGAGGATGAATTTCTTATTGAACATCGAACCCGTCCGGATTTACCTGACGACGTCTAACTTCGAGTGTTAAGTTAAGTCGTAATAGATAGTCATGAATAGCATTATCATAGTTCTGCTTGTAGTCGTTTGCGTAGCGATAGTTTTCATCGTTCCCGGCCACGCCGCCGGAGCATTGGTTGTATGCGTCGTAACTTCAATCCCCACTATGATCGTGTTGGTTCGGAGTGGTCCAGAACGAACTTTTCTGATCCGATTATTTCTGTTGGGACTGATTGTGAGGTTGATCGTTGCCACGGGCATTTTCGCTCTTCACAAAGAAGAGTTTTTCGGTGGAGACGCTATTACCTATGACGCATTCGGAGACTCGCTACTCAGGTCATGGAGCGGTGATACATACCATTCGGCTCGCTACCTCAGTTTCGTCCAATCAGGTGGAAGCGCCTGGGGAATGTTGTATGTCGTTGCATTCGTCTACCAGATCGTAGGACGCAATCTTTTTGCAATCCAGTTGTTGAACGCATCGATAGGTTCCGCAACGGCAGCAGTTGTCTATTACAACGCGAAGACTCTGTTTAATAACGAGCGCGTTTCTCGACTCTCCGCTATGCTGGTTTGCTTCTTTCCATCGTTGGTACTTTGGAGTTCGCAAGCACTCAAAGATGGTCTAATTGTGCTCACTCTATCATTGGCGATTTTGGCTACATTGAAGCTGCTGGAAAAAGTGTCGATAGGCTACATCTGTTTGCTGACAGGTTGTCTCTTTGGTTTGCTGAGTTTGCGCTTCTACATTTTTTATATGATGGCGGCGGCTGTCATTGGCAGTTTCGTTATTGGCATGAAGTCAATGAACAATCAGAGTTTTGTAGGCAGGTTTATCGCGATTGCTCTGATTGGCCTGGCCCTCACATGGGTCGGAGTTCTGCGCTATGCAACTGCCCAGTTTGAGCAGTATGGAAATTTGAAGATGATTCAGACGGTACGGCAGGATCAGGCAATGGCGGGATCTGGTTTCGGTCAGGACGTTGATGTGGGAACTGCCGGAGGCGCGCTAACCGCGATTCCACAGGGTTTAGTGTACCTGCTCTTTGCCCCGTTTCCGTGGCAGTTCGCGTCCGCGCGTCAGAGTTTAGCTTTGCCTGAGATGGCTGTTTGGTGGTTGTGTTTTCCGCTGCTGATTCTCGGGATTTGGTATTCCATGAAGCACCGGCTCCGCAAGGTGGTGCCCATTTTCTTATTCACTACTATGTTGACGCTGGCTTATTCGCTCTTTCAGGGAAACGTTGGCACTGCGTACCGCCAACGATCACAGTTGCTCGTTTTCTACCTGATCTTTGTTGCCGTCGGAGCGATTCTCTTAAAGGAACGAGCTGAAGATCGCCAGCGTTCACAATTAAAAGCCAAACAGGCGCTGGCCGACTTACAAGCAGCGCGGGTGCGAGCCAGGAGAAAGTCAACTGAATTCGACCATCCGGAATCGATGCCGCGGCCTACCTAAACTTTAAGTAGTCTATTTTATGAAGCCACGCAGCAGCAGGTAATTGATGATCTCCCTGGCGTTTGTTTCCGCAGCCGTATTGACTGTTTCTAGTTCGATCTCAGGTTTCAGCGGAGGTTCGTAGGGATCCTGGATACCGGTAAAATTTGCGATCTCACCCTTCCTTGCTTTTTCATACATACCCTTAGCATCTCGCTTCTCACATTCGGCTAACGGCGTGTTGACGAATACCTCGATAAAGCGATCGTCACCAATTCGATTTCGGACGTCGTTGCGAGTCGCGCGGTAAGGACTGACGGCCGCGCAAATTACGGCACCGTGATGACGTACTACCTCAGAAGCTACAAAACCGATTCTTAGAATGTTTGCGTCGCGATCTTCTTTGCTAAATCCAAGGCCCTGCGAAAGGTTGTTGCGAACCACGTCCCCATCCAACACTGTAACGGATTTTCCGTACTCCTGTAGGAGGACAGTCAGAATCTCGGCAGTAGTTGATTTGCCCGACGAACTCAAACCCGTGAACCATATACAGAAACCTTGTTTGTGTTGTGGCGGATAAGTCTCAGCAATCGCCGAGCTGACTTCCGGCCTGGCAAACCATGACGGTAGATTCACACCACCTTCTCGATACCAGTTTCGAGCAAGTGATCCGGATAATTGTTGGGTCACAGCATCATCTCTAAGTAGACCGACATCTTCATAGCGGTCTTCTTCGGGAAGATAGACGAACTCTCCAAAACACAGCGCCTTGACGCCAGTTTCAGCTTCATGGCGTTGGACCAATTCCTGGGCGTCGTATGGTCCATAGAACGGTTCGCCGTTAGAATTAATTCCCGGGCTCGCGTGATCCCGGCCCACGATCAAATGGTTCGCCCCATAGTTTCGCCTGATGATTGCGTGCCATAAGGCTTCACGAGGTCCAGCCATGCGCATCGCCAGAGGCAACAACGAAAGCAGAATCTGATTCGGTTCGTAATATTTTTCAGCCAGCGCTTTGTATGTTCTTACTCTGGTGAAGTAATCAATGTCTCCGGGCTTTGTCATGCCTACGACCGGATGGAGTAAGAGAACTGCGTCCAAATTCTCAATGGCCCTCTTTGTCAACTCTTCGTGTGCTCGATGCAAAGGGTTGCGAGTCTGAAAAGCGACGACTTCAGATTTATCAAATTCCGAAAGCCGCGCACGTGTTTCCGCAGGCGTTAGTCTTAAGTTGCTAAAGTCGTAGTGATGTGGAAGCCTGAGGACCTGGAGTGGTCCGGAAATATTTCTCTTTCCCCATGAATGCATTTCAGCTACGAGAGGGTGGCGCAAATCAACGGTCCCAAAAACACTGAGAGCTGTTTCCTCGACGCTCCACTCGTAGATTTCGTCAACCGTCATTATGGCTACGATCTCGTTTCGAGAATCTACCAGTGATACGCTGCTGTCGAGCTCAACGTAGCTTTCATGCTCGATTGGCAAGGAAATGGGAATTGGAAAAAGCTGACCATCGGCGAGTCTCATATCTTTGCAAACTCGCTCGTAGTCGGCCGAGCCCATGAAACGATCCAGCGGACTGAAGCCGCCACTGGCCAACAACTCCAAATCGCAAAGAGATCGGTCGGACAACTTGATCCTTGGGAGAGTTTTAGCGTGAGCGAGCGTTTCCTCGAAATGTTCAACTGTAAGTTCGACGAGTTCGCCGCCGTAAGGAGTTATTAACTGATTGCGTTCTGATGTGATTTTATTTGACACGGTTACCAGCAAAGAGTTGAAAATGAAGCGCGGAATCTTAGCATACGTTTTTGATGATGTCTGGAATACAGGGGGAAGTTAGGTGATATTCGGGTAATTTAGTAAATCGTTGACGGGGCCGATTTTGGACAGCATCACGAAGGTTGGCTATTATAGTTTTTTCTTGAGTCAAACCCTCGTGCGCAAGACAACATTAGTCTTCTCAAATTGACGCAGCGAAAAGAGCAAGCGACCGAAGCATCACTATGTGTGGAATCGTAGGATTAGTTCGAAATAACGGGAAAGCTATTGACGAGCAGTTGTTGTCGCGAATGTGCGATGCGATCCGGCATCGCGGTCCGGACGACGACGGCTTTTATGTCAACGGCCCTGTTGGCCTCGGAATGCGACGCCTTGCCATCATTGACCTGAAAAGCGGAAAACAGCCGATTCACAATCAGGATCGCAGCTCGTGGATCGTCTTCAATGGTGAGATTTACAACTACCTCGAGTTGCGAGAAAAGCTCGAGAAGCTGGGCCACACTTTCTATACCAACAGCGATACCGAAGCTATTGTCCATGCTTACGATCAATACGGTGCTGACTGTCCCAAACATCTTCGCGGAATGTTTGCGTTTGCAATCTGGAATGAAACGAATCAGGAACTGTTTCTGGCGCGCGACCGCGTAGGAAAGAAGCCGTTACTCTATGCCCAGATTGAAGGTGACCTCGTTTTCGGCTCAGAGTTCAGTTCTTTATTGCTTCACCCTCAGATCAGTCGCGACGTTAACCTCGAAGCACTCGATCATTATCTTTCCTTCATGTGCATACCGGCGCCGATGACCGCATACCGGGCCATCAGGAAACTTGAGCCCGGGAATTGGCTGCGCTGGCGGAAGGGCGAAGTTACAACAGAGCGTTACTGGAAACCTGACTTTTCAAAGAAACTGAAGATCGATGAGCAGGAGGCCGGGGAACAAACGGTTGAAATTCTTCGAGACTCAGTCCGTTGCCGGTTGATGTCGGAGGTTCCACTTGGCGCTTTCTTGTCAGGCGGCATCGATTCGAGTGCAGTAGTCGCATTGATGAGCCAGGAGTCATCGGAAAGGATCAAAACTTTCTCAATTGGCTTTGACGAGCAGGACTTTAGCGAACTCCATCATGCTCGCCGCGTCGCTGAGCATGTAGGCGCCGACCACCACGAGTTCGTCGTTCGGCCTGATGCAGTCGAAGTTCTCCCGTTGCTGGTAGAACATTATGGCGAGCCCTACGCGGACTCTTCGGCGGTGCCAACTTACTATGTAGCACGCGAAACTCGTAAGCATGTGACCGTGGCGCTTAATGGCGACGGTGGCGACGAATCATTCGCCGGATACGAGCGTTATGCGGCAATGCAGTTGGCCGAGCGTTATCGTAAGCTCCCAAGTTTCCTGCGCGAATCAGTCATCCAGGAAGTTGTGGCCCGCGTTCCCGCATCCGAGTTGGGCCGTGGTCGAGTCAAGGCGTTTAAGCGTTTTGTCCAGGCAGCGTCGTTGCCCAAGGTTGATCGCTACATGCGTTGGATGAGCACCTTCAATAGCGATCTGAAAACTTCACTCTATTCCGATTCATTTAGACAGGAACTTCGGGGAAACCAGCCGGTGGATCTCTTGAGACCGTGGTTTGCGCACGTCAATGGCTCAGGAATTGTTGATGCTGCCTTGCAAGCCGACATCATGACCTACCTGCCAAATGATCTCTTAGTGAAGGTCGACATTGCCACGATGGCGGTGTCGTTAGAAGCGCGTTCACCGTTCCTGGATCATCATCTGATTGAGTTTGCTGCCAGCTTACCGGAGAAGTTCAAGCTGCGCGGATTGACGACCAAGTACCTGCTAAAAAAGATCCTGCGGAAATTGTTGCCGAGCGAGAACATTAGCCGACGGAAAATGGGTTTTGGCGTCCCTATCGGACATTGGTTCCGGGGCACGATGCAACCGTTTCTACGAGAAGTTTTACTCTCCGAACGGGCACTTAGTCGTGGCTTGTTCAAACCTGAAGTAGTTCGCAGTCTTATCGATCAGCATGCGCGCTCTGAACGTGACCACTCGCATCAGCTTTGGACGTTTTTAATGTTGGAACTCTGGTTCCAAAGATTCATTGATTGAAATCTTGAAAATCACAATTAGCATGGAGGTCCAACCTTGAAAGGCGTTGTTCTTGCCGGAGGTCTGGGTACGCGTCTGCGTCCCTTAACTTCAGTAACCAATAAGCACCTGCTCCCGGTTTACGATCAGCCGATGATCCACTATCCAATCCAGACGCTCGTTAATGCGGGAATTAACGACATCATGGTTGTGACCGGAGGGAGTTCAGCCGGAGAATTTCTTCGCCTTCTCGGCAACGGAAAAGCTTTCGGTCTCAAACACCTAAATTACGCGTATCAGGAAGGAGAAGGTGGAATCGCCGAAGCCCTTGCCCTGGTCGAACACTTTGCTGCGGGCGAACCAGTTTGCGTTGTCCTGGGCGACAACATCATCGAGGGAAATATTCATGCTGCGGTTCGCGCATACCGGCACCAGGGAAAGGGTGCAAAAATCATTCTTAAAAAGGTCCATGATCCGCAGCGATTTGGCGTACCTCAACTTGATGGACATAAAGTCGTCCTGATCGAAGAGAAGCCTGAAGCACCAAAGTCGGATTACGCGGTGATCGGTATTTACATGTACGACCAGGAGGTCTACAACATTATTCGTACCTTAAAGCCATCTGGCCGTGGAGAATTGGAGATCACCGACGTCAACAATGCTTACATTCAAAGGGACGAAATGACCTGGGAAGAGCTCGACGGATGGTGGACCGATGCCGGCACTTTTGAAAGTCTGCTGCGAGCATCAAACCTGGTTGCCGAAACCGGGGCAAACAAATTGAACATTGCAACGGAAGAGGTGGCAACGAATGCCTGAGAGATTCAAGCCGGGACGGATTGAAGGGGTAGTTGTGCGTTCGCTATCCGCCTTGAAAGATCATCGAGGCTGGTTATCAGAAGTTTTCAGGCATGATGAACTCGAGAGTGAGTTCTTTCCAGTCATGTCATACATTTCGTCGACAGTCCCGGGAATAACCAGGGGGCCGCACGAACACGTAGATCAGGCAGATCTCTTTTGTTTCTTAGGTCCATCCACCTTTAAGTTGCGCATGTGGGACAACAGGGAAGCGTCGGCCACATTCAATTGCGTCTCTACACTCTTCGTCGGCGAAGATGACCCTACGTCAGTCCTGATTCCTCCAGGCGTGGTACACGCGTACCAGAACGTCGGGGATACGGATGGATTGGTCATCAACTGTCCCAACCGCCTATATCGCGGGATTGGCAAAAAGGAACAAGTGGATGAAATTCGTCACGAGGACGACCCGCAGACCATTTTTCAAATTAATGATTAGTGCCGGTGATCCGGTAAGTCGAGTTACTGATTAGAGGTACCAGTGCCAGAGTCGCCCCGGACAAAAATTGTGCGTATCATCGCGCGACTCAATGTTGGTGGTCCAGCAAAACATGTTGTCTGGTTGACCGCGGGTTTAAATGGATCGAAATACCAGTCACTGTTGGTGGCAGGTTCTGTCCCCGACGGCGAAGAAGACATGAGTTACTTTGCCGACGAGTCTGGAGTGAAACCGTATTACATTCCGGAAATGAGTCGGGAAATATCGCTCAAGGATGCAAAGACACTCTGGAAGTTATTCCGCCTTTTCCGTCGTGAAAGACCAGATATTATTCACACTCACACTGCGAAAGCGGGAACTGTTGGTCGCGCCGCGGGCTTTCTCTACAAATGGTTCACACCGGGATTGTTATTAGGAAGACCGCGCAGTTGTAAATTTGTGCATACCTATCATGGACACATCTTTCACAGTTATTACGGTTCTACTAAGACCAAATTATTTCTCACGATTGAAAGGCTGCTTGCCCGATTAGTCACAGATCGTTTAGTTGTGATTAGCGCTCAACAGGCAAAAGAGATTGGAGAAACCTTTGGTGTAGGAACCGAGGCACAGTTGAGGATTATTCCCCTCGGACTCGACCTCGAGTTGTTCTCCGAATATCCAACGCGTCGCGAAAGGTTCCGAAGAGAATTGCAGGTCGATAACGACACAGTTTTGGTTGGCATTGTTGGTCGCTTAACTGAGGTAAAGAATCACGAATTATTTTTAAGGTCAGTTGCGGCCTATAAGACTCTCGGGCAAGGCGAACCACCAGTAAAATTTGTGGTGATTGGAGAAGGCTCGCTGCGTGGTAAGCTGGAGGTGCAATCACAGACGTTAGGTTTGCGCGATGACATAGTCTTCGTGGGAGGCAGAAACGACCCGCAATATTTTTATCCCGCACTTGATATCGTCGCGCTGACTTCACGCAACGAGGGCACACCCTTGACATTAATTGAAGCCATGGCCAACGCTCGTCCCGTGATTGCCACAAATGTTGGCGGAGTTGTCGACCTGCTTGGGCCAGTGATCGAAAACGGGGAGTACAGGATTTGCGAACGAGGTTTGAGTGTCCCCTCAAATAATCCGTTAATCTTTGGCAAGGCTCTAAAACGGTTGATTAATGATAAGCCCTTGCAACATGAGATTGGTGAGCGTGGATTTCATTTTGTGCAGGTGTCATATCAAAAACAACGCCTACTCAACGACATCCAAAATCTTTACGATGAGTTGATGGACTACAAACGAATTGCTGTCGAGTCCCAGGTTCCGAGAACCGAAGTTCGCTCGAGGGTATAGGCAGAGGATTTTTCTAAACTGACTTGAAGGAGTTGAACGATTGCGCGTACTTATTACAGGCGGTGCCGGTTTTATTGGATCACATCTTTCAGATGCTTACCTGGAGCGTGGAGATGAAGTTTATGTGATCGATGATTTATCGACGGGCAAAATCGAAAACATTCAACATCTGAAAGGACATCCAAACTTTCATTACACGATCGAAAGTGTTCATAACCAACCGGTCACCGCTGAATTAGTTGACCAGTCAGATGTGATATTTCATTTGGCCGCCGCAGTTGGAGTCAAACTGATAGTTGAAAGTCCGGTGCGGACAATAGAAACAAACGTGCGCGGCACCGAAGTCGTTCTTTCGCTTGCCAACAAAAAGAAGAAGAAGGTTCTCGTGGCTTCTACTTCCGAGGTCTACGGACTGAGCGCTGATGTTCCCTTTCGCGAAGATGGCAACCTGGTCATGGGTGCCACCACTAAAGGGCGTTGGAGTTATGCGTGTAGTAAAGCCATCGATGAGTTTCTCGCACTCGCGTACTGGAGGGAAAAAAAGCTGCCCACTATTGTGGTCAGACTCTTTAACACCGTTGGTCCAAGACAGACCGGACAATACGGGATGGTTATTCCTACATTCGTTAAGCAGGCGCTCGCCGGCAGACCGATTACAGTTTATGGTGACGGACAACAGAGTCGATGCTTTGGTTATGTGGGTGACATTGTCGGTGCACTGGTTAAGCTGATGGACCATGAACAGGCTGTTGGTCAGGTCTTTAACATTGGATCGAACCATGAGATTTCGATTCTCAAGCTCGCAGAACGGGTCAAAGAGTTGACGAAATCCACGTCTGAAATAGTTTTCGTCCCCTACGACGAAGCCTACGAAGAAGGCTTTGAAGATATGCCGCGACGCATTCCCGATATTTCCAAGATCAGTGGGCTGGTCGGTTTCAAACCTGAAATGGGCTTGGACGGGATTCTGGAGAGTGTCATCGACTATCAGAGTGGGCGCCGGTCCGCTGCCGGGTGAACCTGAAGTGTGCCGGACCCCGCCGCTTTGTTATACAGGCTTCGATCAGAAAAGCAGCTGCGCGAAAAAGCGCCGGCGGGCCGGCGCCCTCCAGAGTCTTTCTGACGCCGCTTGCTTTGCCGCCTCATATCGAATAGTTTTCCTTCCGAAAATCGGGCTTGTTATCACAGCACCGGATTAACCCCTGACCTCGAATAAATATGCCTTTTAGCCCGCGCACGCTGCTGGCAGTTGCCGCATCTTTTGGACTGGCCCTGGTTCTTACTCCGCTTGTAAGGGCGTTCGCTCGCCGTTTCGGCGTGGTCGCTACACCAAAAATTGATCGTTGGCACAAGAAACCAACTGCAATGTTGGGCGGCGTCGCGATCTGGCTCTCGGTGGTTGCCAGCATTATATTCTTTATGCCCGACACGACGTACGGCTGGGTAATCGTGCGCGCCACCAGTTTGCTATTTCTAGTAGGACTCGTCGACGACCTCATTCACATCAAGCCCTACCAAAAACTGATCGGACAGATCCTCGGCTCTGCTTTTATCGTTTACTACGGTCTGACGCTGCCATGGACCGGTTCGGTGCTTTTGAACATGGGATTGGCCATCTTCTGGCTAATCGGTATCACAAACGCGATCAACCTGCTCGACAATATGGATGGACTGGCTTCTGGTATCTCCATTATTGCCGCCGGTTTTCTGGCGCTGGGTTTTATGAATACGGGTCAGTACATGGAAGCACTGATGCTCTTGATTTTTGCTGGAGCATTGCTTGGTTTCCTCGTGTTCAATTCGAATCCGGCATCGATCTTTATGGGTGATTGCGGGTCGATGTTTGTCGGGTTTTTCCTCGCAAGCTCTGCCCTTATGAACGTTAGCGGCGGACGATCGCGAAGTTTTCTGCCGGTACTCGCGGTTCCGATCCTTGTGCTGTTCATCCCAATCTTCGACACCACTTTCGTGACAGTCTTGCGCAAACTGTCAGGAAGAGCGGCATCGCAGGGCGGACGCGACCACACTTCTCATCGCCTGGTGGCATTGGGAATGTCGGAAAGACATGCGGTGTGGATGCTTTACGGATTCGCCGCGCTGTCAGGTGTTCTCGCCATCCTGGTCCAACGTGCCCGGCTCGACGTCAGCCTGGCCGCCATTGCTGCCTTTACTATTCTGCTTACGTTAATCGGTGTCTATCTGGCGGGAGTCAAGGTTTATGACCAGACAGAAGCGGACCTGGCCTTTAAAGATAGACCGCTCTACGCGTTTTTGGTTGATGTCTCTTACAAGCGCCGCATCTTCGAGGTCTTGCTTGATGTAATTCTGATTGTCCTTTCTTACTGGTGTGCTTACGCTATCAATTTCCCCAGCGGCAGTCCGGCGTGGAACCTTTTCATCAGAACCTTTCCTGTGATCGTGTTCATGAAGATGCCAGTCTTTTTGGCGATGGGGGTTTACCGCGGGCTCTGGAGATACACAAGTATCGGCGATCTCATTGTCTTTGCTAAAGCGGTTTTCGTGGGCTCGATCGCGAGTGTGGTGATGGTCCTGTTCACTTTCCGTTTCGAAGGATTTTCCCGCACAGTTTTCGCGATCGATGCGGTGCTCCTTTTCCTTTTTCTTGCAGGCAGCCGGCTGGCATTCAGACTTTTTCGCCAAATTCTGCCTGCAGTGCACACCAGGGATGGACGACGAGTGCTGATCTACGGAGCCGGCGACGGCGGCGAACTCCTGTTGAGGGAGATTAGAAACAATCGTGAGCTTAATTTGTCCCCAGTCGGATTTCTCGATGACGATCCTGCGAAAACCGGCAAGGTTATTCACGGCTTAAAAGTATTTGGTGCTAACGGCGATCTTGGCCACGTGTGCGAACAGCAGGAAATTCACGAGGTGGTGATTTCAAGTGTAAAGATGGATGCTGAACGAGTACAGGAGGTAGTGCGTTCGTGTAATGAGCGGCAAATTACTGTGAAGCGTATGAGGATTACACTCGAGGACTTGACCGAAAACTAGCCGGTTTGGATTCTATGCCAAAGGAATTACTCCAAATAAACACGCAAAAGATCGTCACTAAGGTTTTGCTGGTAGTGCTTTTGTTACTTGCGGCTCTATGGTCCTTCTTTGTTATTCGCTGGTATTTGGGTAATACGCTTGCCGAATATTTTAACCCTGCGGAAAACAATATCGATCTGGCGGAGTTTGCTGCTTCGCTCGCTCCGAACGATCCTTTAGCGCATTGGAGATTGGGCCAGGTGTATCAGCAACAATTGCCGATGGACCAAATCGGCCGAGCTGTCAGCGAGTATCGGAAGGCTATCGTTCTGTCGCCTAACGACTACCGGTTTTGGCTTGCGCTGGGAACATCTCTTGAACAGGAGGGAAACATAGCCGAGAGTGAAACCGCCTTGCGACGAGCGGTAGCTCTGGCGCCGGCTTATTCATTTCCGCACTGGTATCTTGGCAATTTGTTACTAAGAAATAACCGCTTCGATGAAGCATTTCCCGAACTGCGAACCGCGACCGAAGCTGACAACGAGTTGCGGCCCCAACTTTTCAATTTTGTTTCAGCCGTTTATGGACGTGATCTGGAATCTATTAAGCAAGCGTTAGGACACGATCCCGCGGTAAGAGCTCAGTTTTCACTCTATCTGGTAAACCAGAAGAGCTTTGACGATGGATTGGCGCTATGGGCCAGTCTCGATCCCAACTCGAAGCAGGAAAATCGAACTACCGGAGACGAGATAGTCAACGCACTCATCGGGGCTTTTCGATTTCATAACGCGCTGACGGTCTATAACGATTTAGCACCCACTGAAGTATATCGAACGGGAATTGGCAACGTACTTGACGGAGGATTTGAGGATAGCCTGGATCACGGTGCTAACACAGTCTTCGGTTGGCGTGTTGGCCCGGTTTCCCAAATGCAGGTTGGAATCGATCCGGCCAAAGCTCATTCTGGCCACCGCAGTTTGAGGTTGCTTTTTCAGGTGAAGACAAAGCTGAACGCTGTGAATGTTTCGCAGCAGATAGCCGTGCTTCCAAATACCGAGTACGAGCTCGAGTGTTTTGCGAGTACAGAGAAGCTCGAGAGTGGTTCGACGCCGTTAATACAGGTTGTAGACGCCTCGGATCAGACAGTTCTTGGATCGTCGGCTCCAGTCGCAACTGGTACGAACGACTGGAATCGAATTGCATTTAGCTTTAAGACAAAACCTAAATCAGAGGGCGTGCTAATTAAAATCGTGCGAGACAACTGCGATAGCGATGTACCGTTGTGTCCAATCTACGGTGTTATGTGGTATGACGACTTTAGTCTCAAAAAGAGAAGTTAGCCCGATAGCCGGTGACAATTCGGACGCTGCAATCGAAGCTCAAGCTACAGAGAGTAGCGTCTATAAAATCCGCCACACGCTGGCGAGCCGTTTCGCTTTCCTGGTGATCTGTGTGGCGATAGTGACTACGGCACTGGCGTATGGAACGGTTCACTACTGGGCGTTGGGTCTCTTCAATCTGGGCGCTTTTACAATCTTACTGTTGTGGGTTCTTGATGCTTGGCAACTTAAATCACTGCGAATAAGCCGCAATCTCTTGCAGTTGCCGCTGCTCGGAATAATCATCGTCGGACTGATACAACTGCTTCCGTTCGGGCAAGTCGATGCGGCAGTTAATTCACTAAACGTTTCTCACAGTCTGTCATTTGACCCTTATTCTACTCGGTTGGTCCTCGTTCAAATCTCCACGCTTTTTATTTATTTTGCAGCAACCCTGGTGTTTATCGACACGCCTCATCGATTGCAGGTTATTGTCCGGACGATAATGATTTTCGGCTTCCTGCTGGCAATCTTTGGCTTGACGCAATCAATTGCGAGTCCGAATAAGGTGTACTGGGTCAGAGAGCTCAGTCAGAGTACGGCGTTTGGGCCATTCATTAATCGACATCACTTTGCGGGTTACATGGAGTTAACAATTGCCTTGCCGCTAGGCCTGGTGTTCGCGGGTGCAATCGAACGCGAAAAATTACTGCTGTACGTCTTTATTGCAGGTTTGATGGGAGTCGCCCTGGTAATGACTGGTTCCCGCGGAGGAATCATCAGTCTCGTTGCTGAGATTTTGTTCCTGGTTGTCGTCACGGCGTTTCTGCGTCCTTCGTCTAGTGAACATCATCAGCGTCACCACAGCATGCTAAAGAGAGCTGGCGTACGAGCAGGGCTGGGTTTAGCGTTAATAGGTGGTCTATTCATAGGGGTAATATTGTTGGGCGGCGAGGCCTCGCTCACCCGATTCATTGATACAGTGAATACCGATGATCCTTCTACCGGCCGCACACATTTTTGGTCTGTTACTTTAGAGATAATTAAGCACAATCCGATCCTGGGAACTGGTTTGGGTGCCTTCGGCGCGGTCTATACGCGCTTTGATTCACGCAACGGGCTCTTCAGATTGGAGCAGGCGCATAACGATTATCTCCAGATTTTTTCAGATGCAGGAATTGTCGGTGCGTTTATGGCCCTGGTGTTTTTGGTCCTGCTTTTTCGTTTGGCCTTCAAGCGCGCAAAGTCAGACGATCCGTTCAGGCGAGGAATTGCTGTCGCTGCTCTCGGTGGTTGTTTCGCGGTATTGATCCACAGCTTTTTCGACTTTACGCTGCACACAACTTCTAATGCGTTGCTGTTCCTGGTGTTGGCTGCTTTAGCGACAGTAAACGGACGAGTTGAACATATCACGCGGAAACGAAAGCGAAGGCGTGGTCGATCCTCTTCGTCAGAACCTAAGTCGAACGAGGTTCTAATCTGAGGTCTCGGGATCTGTCTGAATCAGCTAAGGTTGTAGTATGATTGCCGCAATCCGCACTAAACTGATTTCCCGATAACAAAAGGGTAAGGAGACCAACGAATTGGCATCGGCAGCTTCTGCCAAAACTGGCGATAAAAGCACCACTTCTAAAGAGCCGACGTCAATTCCCGGTTTATGTCTTTCTGCCTCGCTATCTCACGGCAAAGCCGATGCGCTCAATCACAAGGTCGGCGATGACTGGGTACACCTTTCTGCGCAAGCTTTTGTCGAACGCGTAAAAAATGTAGCCCTTGGACTTGCCGCCCTCGGGATCAGACCGGGAGATCGCATCGCTCTCTTATCAGAGAATCGACCGGAATGGTCCATCACCGACCTTGCTATCCTTAGCCTGGGCGCGATTAACGTACCTATCTACACAACCCAGGCAGTGGACCAGATTGAGTACATTCTGACTGACTCTGGTACCCGCGCAATTTTTGTTTCTGGTAAGAAACTTTTTCGCCACGCGGAACCGGCTTTAACGAACAGAGCGTTGGAACACCTGATCTTCTTTGACCCTGATGTGTCAGCTGAAGTTGGTAAGGGAATCCAGCTAGATCAGCTTGAGGAGACTGGCAAAGAACAACTGAAGAGTCGTCCCGACGCATTCGATGCTTACCTGCATGTAGTCAGGCCTGACGATCTTGCCACGATCATTTACACTTCCGGAACGACAGGCGAACCCAAGGGAGTTATGTTGACGCATAACAACTTTATGTCGAACGTGCTGTCGATCACGCGAGGGTTGCCGATTGGTCCGACTGACGTAGCACTCTCGGTGTTACCACTTTCCCATATTTTTGAGAGAGCCGGATTTTACGTCTTTTGCTACAACGGTCTTTCTGTTTACTACGCAGCCTCGTTCGATCAAATTGGAGAGAACCTGCGTGAAGTAAGTCCCACCGTCATGACCGCTGTGCCGCGCCTGTTCGAGAAGGTTTATCACCGTATTATTAAAAAAGGGATGTCTCAAAAAGGTTGGAAACGACGAGTGTTTACTCAGTCGCTCGCCGTGGGTCAACGTTATGGCGAACTAAAAGACAACCGGCGCTGGATCCCAGCCGGTCTTCGGTTGAGGCAAAAAGTTGCGAGCAGCCTCGTCTTCTCAAAATGGCGCGAGGGCGTCGGAGGAAAACTAAGATATTTTGTTTCAGGTGGCGCTCCGCTTGCTCCCGCATTGTCTTATGCCTATCTCGCCGCCGGCATTCCGATTCTGCAAGGTTACGGCGCAACTGAAACATGCATTGTGTGTGCAAACCGGCCCGGCAACAATCACGTAGGTTCTGTCGGTGTGCCCTTCGATGGTATTGAGCTTCGTATTGCCGAAGATGGAGAGATTTTAGTCCGTGGTCCAAATGTAATGAGAGGTTACTATGGCCAGCCTGAAGCCACCGCTGCTGTACTCAAAGATGGTTGGTTTTACACCGGCGACGTCGGCCACATGGACAAGGATGGTCGCCTCTATATAACTGATCGAAAGAAGGATCTGTTCAAACTTTCCAACGGGAAGTATATAGCCCCGCAGTTGTTAGAGAGTTTATTGAAAGAAAGTGAGTTTGTGAGCCAGGTTGTGGTGGTAGGCGCGGGGCGCAAACAACCTGTAGCCCTGATCGTTCCCGACTGGGAAAACCTGAACCAGGCTTTAGCTTCAACCAGGGAGCAATTACCTAAAAATAGAACCGAACTCAGCAAACATCCGTCGGCGATTAAGATAGTCCAAAAAGACATCGCGGCTTTGACAGCTCCTCTGGCTGATTATGAGCGAATTCGCCGCGTTGCTCTCCTTCCTAATGAATTCACGATTGACGGTGGTGAACTTACTCCTACATTAAAAGTAAAACGCCGCGTCATCGATGAACGGTTTGCGGCCGTCATCGACGAGCTCTACGCCTGACACTCTTTAAATGCAGCGAATTCTGTTAATTGGTTTTGCGGGGCTGGCCGGTACGCTCGGACGCTATTTCATGTCAGGTTTGGTTGCCAGACGCTTTGGCGAAACGTTTCCGGTCGGAACAATTATCATCAACGTGATCGGATGCTTTCTTGCCGGCTTGCTCTTTTACGTGTTGCAGGAGCGAAGTCTGGTAAGTGAGACAGTCAGACTGGCCATCATGGTAGGTTTTCTCGGAGGCTTCACAACTTTCTCCGCCTACGGTCTGCAAACCTTCACCCTCTTCAGGGACGGAGAGGTGTTTCTCGCATTCTTAAATCTGGCAATATCCAATGTGCTTGGATTGTTTATGGTTTGGCTGGGGTTTGTTGCCGCGCGCGCTGTAATGAGTTGAGTCCGGGATTTACTAGTTAAGAAGTGAACCAATCTTGCTTTTTGGACTTGAGAATCGACTCTGCCAGGATTTTCAGATCCTGCGGCATTTCTGGGGTTTTGTTGTCCCCGCGAAATGCGCTCCGATAATGCGCCAGGAGTGGTAACTCGGCAGTACAAAACTCGCAACTGCTCAAGTGAAAACTGACGAGGTTTGATACCGGGGTCGACAACTTCTCACTGCGAAATGACAGAAGCGTACGAGACGACGGGCATGCTGTCGATTTTTGAAAAGGCAAACTCTCCTTCAAGCCTTTCATAGTATTTTCAGACCCTCACACGTCCGCGTCCAACGCCGATGGGCTAAGCCTCCTGGTCAATAATGAGGATTATCCTGGGACAAGAGTGGCCACTAGCCTTGCTGGCAAGTACTTACTTCTTATCGATCAACAGTACAAAACGGGCAATTCCCAAGTATTTCCAAATATTTTCCGTCTCTAACCCAGTTTTTTCATACCTTTCTCAAATGTAAAAACATGTTGCCCATTATTAAAAATGTTGTTAACATGCCGTTGTCAGTCGAGTCGAGAGTTTACGGCTGACATATCCAGGAATCACCGCCTCCATAGCGGTGGAAGATCGTCAGGCCAACAACCTTGTCCAGCGCTTGCCTCGATGGCAGCTCCTAACGCTTCCATAACGAAAGATCGGTAATCCCCCAAGGCCCAGCCCCTGGAAACAATCTCTGTACTCACGATCTTGCCAGTAACCCTTGAATCGAACACCTCGCTTCAAGTCATAAAAAAAGCCCAGACGATCTAGTACTCACCGATTCTTGAGACCGAACAGAGACACTACCCAGAACCAAGTGGCAACTCGGACAATCCTGTGAAATCCATTAGTGAAGATTACGAACAAGTTCTCGAGCCCGGCGCTGAAGCTAAGCCCACTCAGCCACCGCGTGTTCGCCGCAGTGCAGAACGCAACGCCAAGAACGCAAAATGGGTCGAGAGTCTCCGGGCGTCTGACGTTAGCCGACTCTGGGCTGAGCTACACCGAATAGTTTCCCATCATCCGCTCGTACGGGCGTCGCGTAGTGCGGGGCTCCTTATCGAGGAGGGTGGAAGTTCCGCTTACACGGATCTAACGCAGGAGCTGTTTGTCCAACTTCTTAGCAAGAACCGGTTTGAGCACTATCTCGAAACCGGAATGACTGATTACGAGATTGAGTGCGAGATCAGCCAGATTGAATTAACGAACCTGCTTACGGCAGAGTTACGCAAACGACATCCGGAAAGCTACCGCCTCGCCCGGCGCATCTCAACGCTCATCCAATCAAGTACAAATTTTCGTCGATTCGACACGAGTGGTACTGACGATGAACCGCATCGTCGACTCGCGGATCGCGTTTACGGGTTGAGCGAGTGGAACGAGAAAAAGTCACGCCGTGGAGCTCACGAGGTAGAACAGCGCGTTCAGATCATACCGGTCCGGCAACGCGACACTCGAATGGTCGGATGCACTGGTGATTCACAAGTTGTTATTAGTAACCCTGATCTCGAAGACTTAATTGTCTCGGTGCTGGACGCAGTTGATTCACCCGTCGATGTGCGCATGTTACGAAGTCTCGTGATGTCTCGACTGCCCGTAATGGACATCTATTTGGTGCCGCTTGATGGAGATGACAGCGATAACGAGAATAGCAACGCTTACGAGCCTGTTGATAAACGAGAAAATCCCGAAGAAGGTCTCTTGAAGCGTGAGTCAGAGCGTGAAGCTGCCGGCTCAGTAGATTTGTTTCTCAAGAATTTGAATGAAGCCGTGCGCGGCAAGGTCAAGCAATACAATCGTATTCTTGGCGTGTTGTGGTATTGCTATTTGAGCCCTGACCATTCAACCCAATTGGAAGTTGCTGCCGCTCTGGGTGTGTCTGATTCCCTGGTCTCCGACTATCGCAGGCGTATTGAGCACGAGTTGCGGACGCTCTCCTTCACCGAAGTTGAAGAAGCTAAGCAGTTTGAGATGGCCTTGCGTGAGCGAGTTCGTTCCGTCATGCCGGAAGTCACCGATTCAGAGCTCGCGCTCTGAGCGATTTCCCTCGTCAGCCCACCAAAAATCAATATTTTCGGGGTTTTTGCAGAAAATCGAGCTCGACAGGCAAAAGTTTGTCAACCGCGTTCAGCGCTTTCCTGATAGTGCCAGCCGCGCAATTTGTTGCTACTCTTCCTCATTGTTTAGACTGTTTTCCGCCAGAGAGTCTTTAGAATGCCGAAGAGGTTTGAATTTGAGGATTATGACCCGCTGTTTCGCACGCCCGGTAATCGCGGGGGTGAAGCAATAGTCGAAGAGCCGTGGCCCGTTCGCAGCGGTAGTCCAGAGCCTGAAGTTCCTTTCCAGAACGACTCACCCTTCGGAAATCAAAGCAAACCACCAAAAACTAAATCGCTAATAAAGCCGGAATCAACAGTCCGCCTGATATTGAAACGCGGGCATGTGATTAGTTATGCCGGTTTGTTTCTCTTCACGATCGTACTTTACTTTCGACCGTACGAGCTCTTCACCGCGCTCTCGTGGATGGACAAGGTAGCGTACTGGCTGGCAATCGCGACAATCATCATCTTTCTGCCTTCGCAACTAGTGCTCGAGGGCAATTTAACTGCTCGTCCGCGAGTGGTGATTCTGGTGTTACTGCTGACGCTCGCAGGTTTGATTTCAATGATCACTGCGATCAACCCGCTTGAAGCCTGGAATGAATTTAACGACGTCTTCATTAAAGCCGTTTTGATGTTCATCGTGATGATCAACGTCGTACGTACTGAACTGCGTTTGAAAGCTCTGCTTTACGTCGCTCTCGCAGTCACGTTTGTTCTCAGCTTCAATGCGATTCGTGATTATCAAACAGCGAATTTTGCAGTGGAGGGCTATCGAATCAAAGGCCTGCTCGGCGGAATGTTTGGTAATCCAAATGACCTGGCTCTCCATTTCGTGACGATGACACCGATCGCGGTGACGATGGCGTTGGTAACCCGCAGTTTCATTCTCAAAGTGCTACTGTTCATAACCGCAATATTAATTGTCGCTGGAAACGTGGTCACCTATTCTCGAGGCGGCTTCCTTGGATTGTTAGTGGTCGCAGTTGTCCTCGGATGGAAAATTGGTCGTAAGCGACGACTTCTCCTTGCGATAGTTGGCCCAGTCATTCTTGGCGTTTTCATCCTGCTAATGCCGGGAGGTTATGGCATACGGTTGCTTTCAATCTTCATACCTGGTTTGGATCCAGTTGGCTCGTCAGGATCGCGGCAGGAGATTCTCAACCGGTCCATATTAGTTTCGCTTAGAAACCCACTATCTGGAATTGGAATGGGTAATTTTCACACCGTGTCGTTGCATGAGACCGTCACTCATAATGCTTTCACGCAGGTCTCGGCTGAATTGGGGTTTGGTGCGTTGATTGTTTATTTAATGTTTTTGACTGCGCCGATTTTGTGGCTGAGAAAAGTTGAACGAGAGACGTCTGGCGCTCCCAAAGAGTCGATGTACTACTACTTGTCGATCGGCTTACAGGCAAGCCTCATCGGGTACATGGTTAGTGCGTTTTTTGCGGCGGTGGCTTACCAGTGGTACGCGTATTATCTGGTGGCCTACGGTGTTTGCCTGGTTCGCCTATATCAAAACAAGATGACCAGCGATGTCACCGCGGTCGCGAGTGCCCATGCCTAAAATTCCAGGGTGATCAGAATAAAATATGAGCTTGACGCGGGCAGAATTTATTTTCCAATGGATCTTTTGGATTGGGTTCTTCGCCCTCCTCTATTCATATATAGGTTACGCCGTTGTACTTGTGCTGCTGAGCCGGCTACGAGGCCGTCCAGTTAAAGCTCAAGATTTCACTCCGACCATCAGCTTTATCATCACAGCTTACAACGAAGAGCGAGACCTTGCGGCGAAGCTGCGCAACACACTCGCCCTGGATTATCCGAAAGACAAGCTTGAAATTATCGTGGCGTCTGATTGTTCATCGGACCGCACTGATGAGATCGCCAGGTCTTTTGCGAACGAAGGGGTTCGACTTCACCGTCAGCTCGAACGCCTGGGCAAAACTGCGGCTCAGAATCGCGCGGTTGAGCTGGCTGCGGGCGATGTAATTCTTTTTTCCGATGCCACCACGCTTTACCGGCCGGACGTGTTGCGAGTCATCTCTCGAAATTTCGCAGACCAGACAATAGGCTGTGTTGCCGGTCAGTTGATTTATGTAGATCCGTCAAATTCAAGTGTTGGCAAAGGTGCAGTTTCATATTGGAACTATGAAGTGTTCCTTAAGCGTCACGAGAGCAATCTTAGATCGCTGATTGGCGTGTCCGGTTGCTTGTACGCGGTCAGGCGGTCGGCTTACGTGCCGCTCTACAATGAAGCTTGTAGCGATTTCATCATTGCCACCAAGATGGTGGAACAAGGTCTACGGACGATCTATGAGCCTGATGCAATTTGTGAAGAGGAGACGAACAATCGCGCCGATAAAGAGTTCCGGATGCGGGTAAGGGTTATCACCCAAACGTATAACGACCTCTGGCGGCATCGTCATATCTTCAATCCGTTTCGCTACGGCGTTTACGCTCTACAATTGTTCTCGCACAAGGTCATGCGATACCTGGTGCCGGTTTTCCTGGCGATGTTGTTGCTGTCGTCGTTGGTGCTTGCAGCCCGGTCACGATTCTTTGCGTTCGTTTTGGTTTTGCAGCTTGCGGCTTATGTGGCAGCTCTTTTCGGATATTTGTTGGAGCGCGCTGGTGTACGGAGTGGACTGATCTCGTTGCCGCATTATTTTCTGCTTGCGAATTGGGCGGCCGTGGTCGCCTTTTATGAATTTGCGCGAGGAGAGCGCTATGCGAAATGGGAGCCGATCCGCCAGGCCGTGCCAGCTGAACAAAATGTTGCAAGTGGGATAAAGCAAGAGCACGAGTCCTTGCCGTCCGATCGAGCAACGTCAGTAAGTCCGGAAGTGAGCGTCATTATTCCGGCTTACAACGCAGCAGGGTTTATTGAAGATGCGGTGACCTCAGTTCTTAATCAAACTTTTTCTGATTATGAACTGATTGTGGTGAACGATGGCTCACCTGACTCGGAAGAACTTCGTCGCGTGTTATCGCCCTACGCCAACCGGATAATCTATCTGGAACAAGAGAACAGAGGACCCAGCGGAGCTCGTAACGCCGCAATCGAGATTGCTCGAGGAAAATTTCTGGCGTTGTTAGACGGTGATGATACCTGGCTGCCGAACTATCTGGCCGAGCAGATGAAGTTCCTAAAGCAAGTTCCCGACACTGACATGGTATATGCCGACGCGTTGCTTTTTGGCGAAGGCCCACTGGTTGGGAAGAGCTTTATGCAGAGTTCACCTTCGGTAGGACCAGTCACGTTTGAAAGCTTGTTGCGTTATCAGTCGTCGGTAATTACTTCCTGTAGTGTGATAAATCGGGAGAAAGCGATTGCTGCTGGTCTGTTCGACGAGAGGTTTGTCCGTTGCGAAGATTTCGATCTATGGATTCGTTTGGCCCATCGTGGCGCAAAGATTCGATTTCAATCCCAGGTTCTTGCCCGCCATCGAATCTCTGAAGCTAGTTTGGCTGCGGATCAAATAAGAATGGTTGAAAGTCAGATCGAGGTCTTGAAAAAGGCCAAACAGATTTTGCCGCTGACACCCGAACAGTCGAACCTGGTGGACAGTCAGCTGGCAAATTGCGCCGCGCAAATTGATCTTGCCCAGGGAAAGCGATTTTTTGAAGTTCATGATTACGAACAAGCCGCGCAGCGATTGAGAAGCGCCAATCAATTTTACGAGAGCCGGAAGCTCCAATTGATCGTGTTTGGATTGCAATCCGCTCCCTGGTTTTTGAGTTCGCTGAATTGGATGAGACAGAACCTGTGGTCCCCTGCTTCCAAGACAGTTTCAAAATAGATGCCGACTAGTAGTGGCCATATAGCCCATGTTCTTCCCTGGTCCACAATTGGTGGCACTGAACTCGCGACGTTAAGACTGGCTCAAGCGGTTGGTAATGAAGATTTCGCTCATACTGCCTTCTGCCAGGAAGCCGATAGCCCCGTTGGCGAGCTGTTCAACTCAGCAGGTTTCGACACGGCTCGATTTGAACCTATCGAGCCGAGCTATAAACACCCGAGCGCCTATCTTCGGGCCTCGATAAGGCTCGCCCGTGAATTTCGCCGCCGCCGGGTTGACCTCGTTCATTGTTCCGACTTGCTGGCGGCCTATTACGCTGGACTTGCCGGAAAATTGGCCAGATTGCCAGTTTTATGTCATGTGAGATGCGCCTATCCCGAAATTTCCCGTCGTGACCAGAGCTTCCTGAAGGTTGTTAACCACTTTGCTTTCGTTTCAAATGATGCCTGGCAGAGTTTTGCTTTCAAGGTCCCCGCTGGCCGCGCGACAGTAATTTACGACGGTATCGATATAAAACAGGTAACTGATAACTTGGACCAAAGTGTACGAGAAGAATTCAAGGTGCCGGAAGGGGCGCGCATTGTCGGGATGATTGCTCGCGTGGCCCCTGCGAAGGATTTTGCAACGCTGATTCAGGCCGCAAAACGTGTGATTTCCAAATTTCCGGACACCCGATTTTTGATTGTGGGTGACTACTCGCAGGTTCAAATAAACCGCGATCACTTCAGTGAAATACAATCCTGGATAGCCGCGGCCGGGCTTTTGCATAACTTTATTTTTACCGATCATCGCAACGACGTTGATCGACTGCTTGCCGCAATGGATCTTTTTGTTCTCAGCACAAAAACGGAAGGTCTCCCGCTCGTCATTTTAGAAGCAATGGCTCACGGTAAAGCTGTGCTCGCGACGGCTGTTGGCGGTGTGCCTGAGCTGATAAGCGATGGCGAAACCGGGTTACTCCACGGTCCGGGCGATGACGAACAGTTGGCAACTCAGATACTCTCCCTTTTTGAAGACAACGTTCGGCTTAAACGGCTTGGCGAAGCTGGAAGAGAAGCAGTCAAAATGAACTTCACGCGCAAGCAGTTTGGCAGACGCATGGCCGAACTCTATGGTCAAATGATCGGCCGGCCGCAACTGATAGCACCTGACTTTCAGACTGGGAACAAACGCAGCGAAATGATCTCGTAGTGGTTAGTAAGATCGACATGGCAGCAGCTCAAGACAGTTCAATAATGACGAAACGGCGTCCCGTGAAGATCATTCGGCCGCCCAGTTTTTCTATCGCTGGATTTCTGAGAGACTTCAAAGGACTCTGGCTCTACAAAGACTTGTTGTACACGCTTAGCGCGCATCGAGTTAAGGTCAGGTACAAACAATCGGTCCTGGGGATCGCCTGGGCCGTACTGCAGCCCCTCTCGCTGATGTTGATTTACACCCTTGTTTTTGCGGTCTTTGCGCGCATTCCAACTGGTGGTACACCTTATCCCGTGATGGCCTTTACCGGGTTGTTGCTATGGACTCTTTTCTCGACGGCTTTGACAAGTTCCACGAATGGATTGGTGAGTCACGCGCATCTCGTCACAAAGGTGTATTTTCCCCGCGAGATATTGCCGTTAACCTACGTAGTGGCGGCGCTATTTGATTTTGCGATTGCTGCCCTCTTGCTCGCCGCCCTGATGGTTTATTACCACGTAGCGCCCACCATCAATCTCCTTTACGCGATACCGATCGTATTAATACTTACTTGTTTTGTGACTGCAATGTCCCTGGCTTTTTCAGCGCTGCAGGTTCGTTTCCGCGATGTAGGTGTGGCAATGCCCTTGCTGTTGCAGCTATGGATGTTTGCGACCCCGGTGGTCTATCCTCTTAGTGCTGTACCGCAACGATTTCAGAGTCTGTATTCACTGAATCCAATGGTAGGTGTGGTTGATAGTTTTAGAACGGTAGTCTTGAATGGAACTGCACCGGACCTTCACGGCCTGGGCATATCTGCAATACTGTCCATCGTCTTGTTGCCAGCCTGCTACATTTACTTCAAGCACGTTGAGGCCACTCTGGCAGATGTTATTTAACGCATCTGAGGTCAAGTCGAATTGATGATCGATCTTAGTTTTAACCGAGTCTCCAAGAGATACCGAATACGTCACGAGAGCGAAGAGACCGCGTCGCGACATCCGCTTATTCGTAAGTGGAATGCGTTGTGGACTCACCCCGAGGACTTTTGGGCCGTTCGTGATGTTAGTTTTGACGTGGAGCGCGGCGAAGCACTTGGCATTATCGGCCACAACGGCGCGGGTAAGAGCACGATCCTCAAACTGCTGTCGAACATTACTACACCGACTGCCGGCGAAATAAGAATAAACGGCAGACTAGCGGCGTTGATTGAGGTTGGGTCTGGCTTTCATCCCGAGCTCACCGGTCGCGAGAACATCTATCTCAACGGCGCGATTTTGGGCATGGCTCGCAGCGAAATAACAAAGAAGCTCGAGAGCATCATTGAGTTTGCCGGCGTTAGGCAGTTTATTGATACTCCGGTGAAAAGGTTTTCGTCAGGCATGTATGTCAGATTAGGATTCTCTATTGCGGCCCATCTTGAGCCTGACATTCTGCTCCTTGATGAAGTTCTTGCAGTCGGTGATGCTTCGTTTCAAAAGAAATGCCTCGACCGTATCTCCGAATTAAAAGAAGCGGGCACCACCATTGTTTTTATCTCTCACGATCTACGGGCAGTAGAACGATTGTGTCAGCGGGTGCTCTTATTAAAGCGTGGCCAAATCGTTATGAATGGTCCTGCAAAGGAAGTCATCGCTGCCTATCAGAACGACGCCACCCTCTCCAGCGAATCAGTAGAAGTACACAAGCGCGGTGAAACCAAAGAAGTTGAGATTCGCACCTTGTCGTTTCTAAATGATAACGGACAAATGAATCCTGTGTTCAAGACAGGCAAACCTTTGATCGCGCGTATCGACTTCGACGTTCACGAAGCCGTCAACGATGCAGTCTTTTCAGTTTTGTTGTTTACCTCCGATGGCGAATCGCATTGTGAATTGACTACGGAGTTTAGTCGCGATTCTCTTTCTCTTCAGCGTGGTAAGGGTTCGATTGAGTTTCGCACCGATGAGCTGGGATTGTTGCCTGGCGTGTATTTCACCTCGGTCCACGTGCAACAGCGTGGTGCCCAGGACGTAATTCATTATCAATACAAATCCACGACGCTGCGGGTCGATTTTGATCGAGTAGTACGCGGTAACTTCTTTCTGCCACATGATTGGCAGGTGAGCCAGGTCGAATCGGATGAGGTAGTAGAACTCGAAGTGCAAAATAAGTAACTAGCTAGCTATTGAGTTTGAATTGAAACAGGGCGCGAATAAAGTGTTTATGTTCCTCGACGCGCTGCCGCAAAAACAGGGCAGTGGCGCCAACCTCCGCATCTATTCCAATGTGCGCGCGTACCTGGACCTTGGCTTTGCGGTCGAATTGATTCTGATAACTAAAGATTCTGTCGAAGGCCATGCAAGTGGTGATTTAAAAAACCTGGTCTTGACTAGAGTTGTAGGTGCCGGACCTCAGTCGTCCTCGATGATGGGGCGTTTAATGTTTCGCGCAGGCTGGCCTCAAAAAACCGCGATTGAGTATTACGTCCAGCAACACCCGATAATAATGCGAGAGATTGGATCTAGATTTCAGCAGGCCCCTGAGGCCATTTTTCATTTAGAGGGTGAGGCGATGGCCAGTGCTTTACCATGGCTTTCAAAGGGGATGAAGAGTCTCTGGAGCTTGCACGACCTGCCCTCAACTGTTTCAGAGGCGACCACCAGGATTGCCTGTGATGCCGAGGCTCGCAAACCTACTCTTGCGGAGATTCGCGAAGCTCGATTCACGCGAAACGCAGAACGTTTGTTTGCCAGACATGCACCGCTAGTCTTGTGTATTGCCGACTATGACGAGACTCGACTTCGTAAGTGGGGATGTCGAGCAGTTGATTATCTGCCGCTGAGCATCCCCGATGAAGATCGCGTATTGACTACAAAGCGATGGTTGCCGGGCGGAAAGTTAAGACTGTTGCATCTCGGCAGCGTTGGCCACTTACCGAGCTACCGCTCGCTGGAGTTCATCCTGGACCATGTTTGGCCCAGGCTTTCCGCCGAAGCTCATCAGCAGGTGGTCTTAAATGTCGTCGGCACTGCTGATCCCGAAAACCAACGGACCAAGCGAATACTCTCCAAAGCGGCACCTTACGCAAATGTGATCTTCCATGGATTTGTGCCGGATGTGCGGCCGTATTACGACGAGAGCGACCTGCAGGTCGTGGCCTCAACTGATGCAAGTGGATTACGGACTCGCACCATAGAGTCATTTGCTTATGGGCTTCCAGTTTTGAGTAGTTCTGTCGGCGCGCGCGGCATAGGGAGAGTTGTGGCAGGTCGAGATTTTATTGTGGCCGATGATCCGGCGGAATGGTTGAGTGTGTTCACCAGAATCCTGAACGGTGTCGAAGACCTGCCGGGTCTAGCACTCAGGGCTCGCAAATTTTACGACGAGAATAACAGTAGGCAAGCAGTTGCCGAATCGTTGGCCAATTCGTTAAAGCGCCATCTCGATGTTCGATTAGATCGATTCGAAGTTAACTCTGAGGCTGCTGATCTGAATCAGCCAACATCGAGAACCAGTTCGTAGGTCAGTATGGAAAGCTTTCAGCCACCAGTGAATCGTAACGGGTCGAAGGTCGACCTTTCACTGTTGGTCTGTACCTATAACAGAGCGAGTGATCTTCGAGAGTTGCTCGAAACAGCAGTTGCTCAGGAGACCGGTGGTGAATTCAGCTACGAAGTGGTTGTTGTTGACAATAACTCGACCGATGACACACGAAGCGTCGTGGACAGTTTTATCTCAGCGGGACACCAAAACGTCCGCTACTTTTTCGAGGAGAGACAGGGCAAGTCGCACGCTCTGAACCGTGGATTAAGCGAACTGCATGGTTGGGCCTACGTAATTGCTGATGACGATTTCATCTTACCTAAGAACTGGATAAAGGATCTGTATCAAGGGTTTTGCGACAATCCAGAAGTTTCTTTTGTTAGCGGCAAAGTCCTACCGTTGTTTCAGGGTGAACCCCCTTCGTGGTTAACACCAAAACATTGGTCTGCCATTGCGATGGCGGATTATGGTGATAAAGAGTTTGTTACCGACGATACTCACCAGGTGTGCTTGCTGGCGTGCGCTTTTAAAGCTGCGGACGTTGAATCCGTTGGTGGTTATGACAAGCAGCTGGGTCCGAATAAATCGCGCGCAGGCGGCACCGAGGACCTGGATTTGCTGATGAGGCTCTGGAAGACCGGCCGCAAAGGACTCTACCTCCCAAATGTCGCGTTTTACCATAAGGCCACGAAGGATCGGCTGACCAAGGACTACCATCGACGCTGGCACGCTGACCATGGTCGTTCGTACGCGATCATGCGTGTTGAAGGGACAGAGCGAGGGAAGTTTCGCCTCTTTGATGTGCCGGCTTATATGTTTCGAGAGGCAGCAACAGAGATGATGCGTTGGATAAGCTGTATGATCCGGGGTCGCCCTGACGATGCGTTCTGGCACGAAACGCGATTAAGGTTTTTTGCTGGCTTCATCTCGAAGCGCCGTGCCGATTCACGTGGAAACAGAAATGCAATGCAGGCGCAGTAAGATCTGATGATGAACGCGAATTCCGAGATTCTGAATCCTCCGGCGGCCCATCAACGGCCGCGGAAGAGTAGCCTTGCAGGTTATGTGATGTTGTCCGGCCTTCAATGGCTTCGTGGTTCACACAGTCTAAAATTGTTTCGTGAGATCTCTAGTGAGCCGTTTGTCTCACCAGAAGAGGTAAGGAGTAATCAATTACGGCGGTTGACTGAACTGCTGGCTCACGCCGAACAACGAGTACCGTACTATCGCGAGTTGTTAAACTCTCTCAAGATAACAAGTCGCGACATTCGTAGCTTCTCTGATTTTAGCCAACTTCCGATCTTGACGAAGGACACAGTGCGTGAGCGTTGGCGCGATCTCGTCAGGGAAGATGTACCGTTGGAAAGTCTTTCGAAGCACTACAGCGGTGGGTCGACCGGAATTCCGCTGACCTTTTATCGCGACAAAGAATATATGGACGCTTCGGAAGCTGGTACGTTCCGCAACTTTGCTCAAGCTGGCTGGCGACCTGGCGAAATGATTGCTTTCTTCTGGGGCAGCAATGAGCGTATTCAGCAGATGTCGCGGGCGCAATTCGAACTCCGACAGCGACTACGAAGAATGTACCAATTTGATCCCTTTCACTCGGGTACCGATCAGTTGCGCGAATGGTTGGAGCGGTGGCGGTCATTAGACGCAACCATTGCGCTGGGATACTCGTCGACTGTGGCTCGATTCGCACAATTCATTGAGTCGAGCGGTGTCAAAGTTGAGCCGCTCAGAGGAGTTTTCACCACTGCTGAAAAACTCTATGGGCCACAACGCGAAGTAATCGAACGCGTTTTTGGTTGTAGAGCCTATGATTGTTACGGAAGTAGTGAAGTACAAAACATCGCAGCTGAATGTCCCGCGGGCAGCATGCACATCAATGCAGACTACGTTTACCTGGAGTCTTCGAGCGATTCCAGCGCCGGTGACGCTCCCCCACTCCTGGTTACTTCGCTTAAGAATTATGCGATGCCGTTTATTCGTTATCGCAACGAAGATTGTGGCACTCTTCTGGATGGGTCTTGTGGTTGTGGGAACAACTTTCCGTTAATGCGGCTGAACGTCGCTCGCGTCAGTGATAACTTTACTTTTCCGGATGGTCGAGTCGTTCATGGCGAGTTTTTTACTCACCTCATGTACGGGAGCAGCGGAATTGATACGTTTCAGTTTCACCAGACAAGCCCTGATCACATTACGCTTTGGATCGTTCCCGGCGAAGGTGATGCAGAATCACGCCGTCGCACAGTCGAGAGTGCGATTAACCAGATCAAGGGATTAACCGGGGAAGCAGTGACAGTCGAGATTCGCGAAGTTTCGGCGATACCGCTTTCAAATGCCGGTAAACATCGGTTTACCCGTTCCGATGTTGGTGAAAGTTCAAGCTTGAGTTGATTCTATGTGTGGAATTTGCGGAATACATTCCAAGTCACCTGTCACTCCGAACGACGAGAGAGTCGTGCGTGACATGATGTCATTGTTGGACCATCGTGGTCCGGACGGTGACGGCATTTGGACCAGCCAGAGCGGAGCGGTGTTGGGTCACCGTCGCCTCGCAATTATCGACTTACTCGGTGGTCACCAGCCTCTGTTCAACGAAACGCGGGATGTTGGTGTTGTTCTGAATGGAGAGATTTACAACTATCGCGAGCTGCGACAAGAGTTAGTCACCTTCGGTCACACCTTTGTAACCGCGAGCGACACTGAAGCGATCGTTCATGCCTATGAGCAATGGGGCGACAGTTTTGTCGAGCGACTTCAGGGCATGTTTGCCTTTGTGATCTGGGACGAACGTCAACGTCGAATGGTCCTGGGCAGAGACCGCTTTGGCGTTAAGCCGCTCTACTATGCCGAACCAGACAGCGACCATTTAATATTTGCATCGGAAATAAAAGCACTCTTTGCGCATCCAGGTGTGGGCCGATCATTGAATGCCGCTCGACTTGCTGAATACCTGATGTTTCGCAGCATTGTCGGAGAAGAGACGTTGTTTGCGGGAATTAAGGAAGTTCTGCCGGGTACTTTGATGACGTTGGTGAACGGTCGCCGAAATGTTTGGCAATACTGGTCGCCGGCAGCGACTTCAAACCGCGAAGAGGCTGTCACTGAGAGCGTCGAGCGCGGACGCGAACTGCTCGACAATTCGGTCTTATCGCGACTAGTCAGCGACGTGGCTTTGGGGACCATAACAAGCGGCGGACTTGATTCAAGTCTTGTCAGTGCTATCGCGGCGGAACACACCGATCACGCAATCGATACCTTTTGTGTCGGCTTCCGTGCACCGGCGACGGATGAAAGACCTTTTGCCCGGTTGGTTTCTCAGCAGATTGGCTCGCGACATCATGACATCGAGGTATCACCTGCTGAGATCGAGCGTGAACTTGACTCATTGACGTGGGCTCACGACGAGCCTCTTACGCACCCAAACTCAGTTCCAATGCACCTGATCTTTCGTGAGGCGAAAGAGAGAGCAGATGTAACTGTATTGTTATCGGGTGAGGGAGCTGATGAAGTTTTTGGCGGCTATGAATGGTACCGCGTTGGGCAGCAGCGAGATGACCTCAAACGAAAGATTCCGGGGGCCTCGCGGTTGGCCGCGCTGACGCCGTCAGTTGGGAAACTCGGTACATTCAAAAAGGTCCTGAATCGCGACTACCTCTTGACGGCGAACGCGTTTTCGTCGCGATCGCTGGTTGCAGCGCTTTGTCCCGGACTTGAGCCGTTGTCAGATGCCCGAAGAAATTGTTGGCCCAGCCATGCCGGGGACTCGGTCGACGGATTATTTGCGTATGACCAGCAAACTTATTTGTCTCCACTGCTACAGCGACAGGATCGTATGAGTATGGCCGCAGGTTTGGAAGCGCGAGAACCGTTTCTTGATCACAGGCTGGTAGAGTGGGCGAATAACTTAAGCGCGACAGAAAAGCTTTCAGGCGGTATCAGAAAAGCACTGTTGAAATCGATAGCGCGCAAATGGCTGCCAGCCGAGATAGTCGATCGGCGCAAAGTCGGTTTCGAGATGCCATTAGGCGATTACCTGAGAACTGGAGGCGCGCTGGCTCATCGCGTTGCAGCTTTGCGTGACCCGGATTCATTTGCGACTCAAGTAACGCAGCGGTCTACGGTCGAACGTTTAATCGCCGAGCACAATTCAATGTCGCAAAATCACGGCGACATTCTTTGGACGCTTATCGCATTGGATTCATGGGCCAGGACTTTTCTCGGGGCCAGGGTACACAGTCAAAAATTGCCCGGTGCCGCAACAGGAAAGAGTTTGGAACTAATTGGAGATAGACAATAGATGTGCGGTATCGCTGGATTCGTAGAGTCTAAAAATCGCGTTGCACCTGAAGAAGCAAGCGCGATTCTCGATCGCATGTGCCGCGTGATTGCACATCGCGGACCAGACGACCAGGGAACGATGCACACCTCTGAAGGCGTGCACCTTGGGATGCGGCGTTTGTCGATCATTGATCTTGCCGGCGGTCATCAACCGATCTCCAACGAAGACGGGCAAGTGAGCATTGTCTTTAATGGAGAGATTTACAACTACAGGGAGCTCTATCCAGAACTACAGAAGCGCGGCCATCATTTCAAGACCCATTCGGACACCGAAGCGATCGTTCATGCCTACGAGGAATTTGGCGTTGACTGTCTCTTGCCATTAAGGGGCATGTTTGCTTTTGCAATCTGGGACGCGAACAAGAAACGATTGTTCATCGCTAGAGATCGGGTTGGCAAGAAGCCGCTTTACTACACTTTGACTGACGACTCCACGCTGATTTTTGGCTCTGAACTCAAATCGCTTTTGCAACATCCGAAAACGCGTCGTGTTATAAATCCGGAAGCTGTTGATGCTTATCTAACTTGTGGCTATGTTCCTGATCCGCTCACCATTCTACAAAGCGTCCATAAGCTACCGCCGGGCCATTTTCTAACGTTTGAAAACGGGAGAATAGACGTTCGCGCGTACTGGGATTTTCAGTATGGTCAACCTGAAGCTCAAACGCCCCTTAAAGAAGAAGACTATCTCGACGAATTGCGGTCCTTGTTGGCTGAGTCGGTGAAGTTGCGGTTGATTGCGGACGTCCCCCTGGGTGCATTTCTATCAGGGGGTATCGACTCGAGTAGTGTTGTTGGGTTGATGTCTCAGCAGATGTCGCAACCGGTTAAGACCTTTTCGATTGGATTCAAGGAAGATAGCTACAACGAACTAAAGTACGCTCGCGTCGCCGCGAAACATTTTCAAACCGATCATCACGAGTTTGTTGTCACACCGGACCTATGTGAAATCGTCGATGAGCTGGCTTGGTTTTTGGATGAACCATTCGCCGACTCGTCCGCGATCCCAACGTACATGGTTTCCAAGATGGCGCGGCAGTTTGTCACCGTAGTTTTGTCTGGTGACGGAGGTGATGAATTATTCGGCGGATACACTCGCTATGTGATCGATCGGCAGCGTAGCACTTTCGGTCAGCTGCCGCGCTTTTTACGCCGGGGAGTGATGGCGCCACTGAGTAAGCAGTTGCCACACGGCGCACGCGGTCGGAATTTTCTGCACAATATCGCACTCGATCCCCTCGATCGTTACCTGGACAGTATCTCGATCTTCACCGAGCTTAATAAGCCGCGACTTTATACCAGTGAGTTTGTGGGCCAGCTTGGAAGTGAGAATAACGTCCTGCAATCGTGGCGGACTTACGCCGGCAATGTCAGGACGGGCCAGGACTTGGACAAGATGCTTTATGTCGATAGCAAGACTTATTTGCCCGGCGACATCCTGACAAAAGTAGATCGAATGAGCATGGCCAACTCGCTCGAAGCGAGAGTGCCATTGCTGGACCACAAGTTGATTGAGTTTGTGAACCGAATTCCTGCCGGCCTCAAATTAAAGGGCCTGGAAACAAAATACATTTTCAAAAAGGCAATAGAGAGTTTCGTTCCGGGGGAAATTCTCCACCGGCCCAAGCAAGGGTTTGGCGTGCCGGTGCAGGAATGGATCAACCGGCAATTGCGAGGAAAGATCCGTGAGACGCTCACTGAAAAGCGCACGATTGAGCGTGGTTATATCAACCGGCAATACGTCGAGCTACTGCTCGACGAGCATGAGCGGGCTCGTCGCGACCATTCAACCCAACTCTGGACACTCTTCATGTTGGAGTTGTGGCATCGTTCCGTTTTCGAGTACACACCGGACCTTGATAACAGAATTGCGCCCGAAGTAGTCGAGGTTGGCTGAGAGCAGGACACAATTAATGGTGGCTGAGAGTAGACAGGTGAGTACGCATCAAGTTGAGATTGCAACGGGCGAACGATTTGCATTTGGCGAAAACTGGACCCGTTTTCTGGCCGTGCTCGACGATAAACGGATCGACGAAGCCGTTGCATCCTTAAAGGATAAGTTGGAAATAGACAGCCTTGAAGGGAAGACTTTCCTCGATATAGGTTCCGGAAGTGGTCTATTCAGTCTGGCCGCCAGGAAGCTCGGAGCACGGGTCCATTCTTTTGATTTCGATCCTAACTCGGTTGCTTGTACTGCCGAACTGAAGAAGCGCTATTTCCCGGGCGACAACAACTGGATTGTGCAAGAGGGTTCCGCATTGGACCACGAGTTCGTCTCATCGTTGGGCCAGTTCGACATCGTCTATTCATGGGGAGTACTTCATCACACCGGTCAGATGTGGAAGGGACTCGAGAATGCGGCAATTCCTGTCGCGCCGGATGGAAAGCTATTTGTCGCCATCTATAACGACACCGGAACTCAGAGCCTCCGCTGGCGCTGGATCAAGAAGACCTACAACCAGTTACCGAGACTGTTGAGATCACCCTTTGCCATGCTGGCGATTGCGCCGGATGAAATGAAGTCGGCCATTCGTGCGACTATTAAATTACGACCGGACCAGTACATTCGTTCCTGGACCAATTATGACCAGAACAACCGCGGTATGAGCCGCTGGCATGACATCATCGATTGGGTGGGCGGTTACCCTTATGAGGTTGCGACACCGGAAGAGATATTCGACTTTTACCGCAAGCGCGGTTTCACCTTGACCAAGCTTAAGTCCGGCAAAGTAGGACTGGGTTGCAATGAGTTTGTGTTTCAAAAAGAACAGGCGGCGAAATAGCGAGTGAGCATTAACGTTCTCCAATTGATTGGGAGTTTTAATCAGGGCGGTTCGGAACGCCAGGCCGTGCAGCTGACGCGTCTGCTGCGTGAAGACGGACGCTTCAACGTGCTCGTCGCAACTCTCGACAGCAGTGGCCCGCTCGGTGCTCAAGTACAGCGATTAGGTCTCAATGATGTGCCCGAGTATCCACTTACAAGTTTTTACGATCGCAATGCTGTAACCCAAATGAAGCGTTTCGTGAAGTACCTCAAACAAAACGAAGTTCATGTCGTACATGCGCACGACTTTTATACAAATATATTCGGTATGACGGCCTCGACCCTGGCGCGGGTTCCGGTAAGAATTGCTTCGCGTCGTGAGTCCTCAGTGCGAGCAGCGAAGCAGCGGTTTGTGGAACGCGGCGCTTACAAGCTGGCCCAAAAAGTGGTGGCTAATTGCGAAGAGGTTCGTCAGCAATTAATTCTCGAGGGTGTTTCAGCTACTAAGGTAACGACACTTTACAACGGTTTGGATTTGAGCTCGTTTGCGCCGCAGACTGGAGATCGAAATGAGGTGTTAGCCTCGTTAGGGTTACCGGTTGATGTGCCGAGGCGATTTATCACCATCGTTGCGAACATGAGAGCTCATTTCCAGGAACCGACACCTGTATGTTTAAAGGACCATCCGACGTTTTTACGGGCTGCGAAACGGGTGCATGAAGTAATTCCTGATGCCGCGTTCGTAATTGCAGGTGAGGGAGAAATGTTGGAAGCCACCAGGAAGTTGGCAGCAGAGCTTGGGATTGAGAAGCAGACCTTCTTTCTCGGTCGTTGCGAAAATGTTCCTGTCTTGCTTTCGGCATCGTTTGCCTGTGTGCTCAGTTCAACAGCTGAAGGGTTCTCGAATTCGATCCTCGAGTACATGGCTGCCGGACGCCCTGTCGTCGCCACCAGGGTTGGTGGCGCTGCCGAGGCGATTGAAGAAGGATCTTCGGGCTATCTCGTCAATGCCGGCGATGATGAGTCGCTGGCTGAAAGATTGATTAGACTGTTGAGCGATACTGCGCGGGCCGAGGAAATGGGCCAACGAGGCAAGGAAATTGTGAGCGAGAAATTTTCCAGCGAAGCTCAATTAAGACGAACTACCAATCTTTACGATGAGCTTTTGAACCGTCAGTCAAGCGAGTTGGTTGCCGCAGTCGGTAGTGCAAGAAGAGGGAACGCATAGTGGTTTCGGGTGAGAATCAAAAACTTAAGGGCGAACAAAGGCCGCCTCTGCGTGTCCTTGTCCTGGCGCCGTCGCTCGACATTCTCGGCGGCCAGTCGAGGCAATGTGCCAGATTGTTGGGCCATCTCCAGGGTGAGCCATCGTTGAAAGTTGACTTCCTGCCGCACAACCCGCGTATGCCAGGCTTTCTGAGATGGACGCAAAAGGTTAAGTATCTCCGCACGTTCGTAACCACAGCCCTGTATTGGTGGCTGCTGCTAATAAGATCGTGGCGTTACGATATTCTGCACGTTTTTTCGGCCTCTTATTATTCGTATCTGCTATCAGTCGCGCCGGCAATTCTGACAGGTAAGTTGTACGGTAAGAAAGTAATTCTGAATTACCGAAGTGGTGAAGCTGACGATCACCTTGCCAATTGGAAGTTATCCGCAGTGCCAACAATGCGATTGGCCGACGAGATCGTGGTCCCCTCAGGTTACCTGGTTGAGGTGTTTAGCAGATTCGGATTGAAAGCAGTACCGATCCACAACATTGTAGAACTCGAACGGTTTAAGTTTCGTGATCGAACTCCATTACGTCCCGTTTTCCTAACGAGTCGCTTGCTTGAACCGCTCTATAACGTAGGCTGTGTGCTGCGGGCATTTGCCGTAATCCAGGAGCGATTTCCCAGTGCCAGCTTAACTGTTGCGGCTGACGGGTGGATGCGCGGGGAACTGGAACAACTCGCATGCGATCTCGAGTTACGCGAAACAAAGTTCATTGGTAGTGTTGCCTTTGCTGACATGCCTGCAATGTACGATTCTGCAGATGTCTACTTAACCGCTACCAACCTCGACAACATGCCCAGTTCAATTACAGAAAGCATGGCTTCGGGGCTTCCGGTTGTAACCACGAATGCTGGTGGGATCCCCTATATAGTCACTCATGAAGAAACATGTTTGATGGTCGCCTGTAACGACCACCAGGCGATGGCGCGAGAGGCAATCAGACTATTAGAAGACAATGAGCTCGCTCGCAAAATTGCTACGCAGGCGCGCGTGTCGGCTAAAAAGTTTACGTGGCCCGTCGTCCGAGATGAATGGGTCAAGTTATATCGCAAACTGGGATCGCGCGAGTCGTTGACTGATACGAATTGGGAAGGACGGCCGGAAAAAGGAACACCGGTTGAACTTGGCCCGACGTCTTGAAAAAAGCCTCCAAACTTTTTAAGGAACCGCAAATTCCATCTTGCCGGACTGATAGCGATTGTTAAAGTTTCGGACAATCAAACTCGACGAACTGCGCGTTAGAGGAAAACAAAAGTTGTCGGCCCTTGCTGAACGTCGCGGGTGGTCATCAGCATCGGTTCTGCCCTCTGACGACGAATTTCAAAAGCTTCTCAGTATCTCCCTCACGCCTGATGCTTTGCTGGATCATTTACGTTCACGAGCTGAACCGAGATTCTTCCCATCTTTTGACAATCGCCAACTAAGTGTCGAGGTCTTCAAAAGTAAGTGGCCCCAGGCTGCCCAGGCATTGGTCGAGCGTGGAGATCTTGCCGTGGACGGGAGGTTCGACCTGCTGGGACACTCGGCGCTTGATTTTGGCAATCCTATTGACTGGCATCTCGAACCAATTTCGCGAAAGCGCTCCCCGCTCGTTCACTGGAGTTCCGTGGAAGAGCTCGACTCCGAAACTTCCGGCGATAAGAAGTTTGTCTGGGAGTTGAACCGGAACCAGCACTTCATCTTACTGGGCCAGGCATATCTCGTTACGAAAGACGAACGCTATGCGACAGCTTTCATGGACCAACTTGAATCATGGATGGACCAGAACCCACCAAAAATGGGAATCAACTGGCTCAGTAGTTTGGAAATAGCGTTTCGCTCAATTTCGTGGCTTTGGGGTCTCAACTTCTTTTTGTTTTCAGATTCGCTTCGCGCGGATGTTGTCTGGCGTGCGTTTAAGTTCCTCTATTTGAATGCCAGACACGTTGAAAATTATCTTTCAACTTACTTCAGCCCCAATACACACCTGACGGGCGAAGCGCTCGGACTTTTTTATATCGGAACGTTGCTGCCGGAATTTAAAGATGCGGCACGTTGGCGTTTAGAGGGAAAGCGGATCCTACTTGAGCAGTTACCAATTCACGTTCTTGATGATGGCGTCTATTTTGAACAGTCGAGTTACTACCATCGCTACACAGCCGATTTCTACCTGCATTTTCTTTTATTGGCCCAGATCAATCGTGATGAAGTGCCGGATAAGGTCTCGCAGCGATTACAAAGCCTGCTTGATCATTTGATGTACATCACACGTCCTGATGGAAGCATGCCCCTGTTTGGGGATGATGATGGAGGGCGTTTGGTCCCTTTCGACAACAAACCAACCAATGATGCACGGTCCACGCTAGCTTCTGCAGCTGTATTGTTCAGGCGCAACGATTACAAGTTCGTCTCTCGCACTGTCTCTCCTGAAACGCTTTGGCTACTGGGTCCTCAAGCAGTAAATGATTACGAAGTACTGTCGCCGAAAGAACCGGATCTAACCTCGGTTGGCTTTCGGACTGGGGGATATTACGTGATGCGCGACTCGTGGAGAGATGACGCGCACTACTTGATATTCGATAGTGGCAAGCACGGTGTTTTTAATTGTGGTCACGCTCATGCTGACGCCCTTGCGTTTGAACTGGCTGCTTTCGGCCGGACGCTGCTGGTTGACCCGGGTACTTTTAGTTATACGGGTCATGGTGCGATGCGCGATTGGTTTCGGAGTTCGTTCGCACACAACACTTTGACTATTGACGACCAACCTTCCTCTGTTCCGGCCGGGCCATTTTCCTGGAAGGATGTTGCGTCAGTCGAAAATACCAGGTGGCTCAGTAAGGACTGCTTCGATCTGGTTGAAGGAACACATGACGGCTACAGTCGTCTGGAATCGCCTGTCGCACATCTACGGAGTGTACTCTTTCTAAAATCCGATTACTGGATAGTCAGGGACCAGCTTCGAACTAGCGGCCCGCACCGGATTAATCTGGGATTTCATTTCGACTCTCACGCAAACCCGAAGATGAACAACTCAACGCCAGCTGGCGGCGTAGTGTCGGAAGACAATGGTCAAAAAGGACTGGAAATAGCGGTTTTTGGTCAGCAGGGCAGCTGGGTTATGAAAGACCAGCAGGTTTCGCATTGTTACGGAACTAGTGAGCCGGCGATAACGATGAGCTATACAGATTCCATCGAAGGCGATTCCCAAGTGGTCACCTTCCTGTTCCCCAAAGATCAAGCTCGAGGTACAGAATTCCAGGTGCACGAAATCGATGCGAGTGGCGGTCGCGCATTCGAAGTCAAGCACAGCCGCGGTTTCGATATTGTTATACTACGAGGCGGCAGCGAAGGAGTTAATGCTAAACGAATTTCCACCGATGCCGATTGGGTCGTTGTCAGATTTGGCGAAGACTCGACGATACCGGCTCAAATCCTGCTATTTGCGGGCAGCAATCTTCAGATCGACCAGAGTGCGATGTTTGAGGCGGTCGGGCAAATCGAATATCTGGCAGCCACGCGTGACGGGGAACGATTTTTGATCGATTGCGACGTTTCAACTTCCGGTTACAAGTTTCATGTACCGGGCTTCGATGCTGTAATCATGGGGGAGTCTCAAAGGTAGTCAACGATGTGTGGCATTAACGGTATAGCGCTATCAAGTCGTTCTGATTCAAGACTGGATCAGGAATTGATCATGCGAATGCGTGACTGCCTGGTGCACCGTGGACCCGACGATAGTGGTCTGTTTCTGGATCGAAATGTGGGCCTGGGCCATCGACGACTGAGTATTGTTGACGTTGCCTCGGGACATCAGCCTATGACGAATGAGGACGGTTCGCTCCACATCGTCTATAACGGGGAGATCTACAACCATTCAGATTTTCGACCGGAGCTGGAAGCTGCCGGACACGTCTATCGAACGCATTGCGATACCGAAACCATCCTTCATCTTTATGAAGAGGATGGCCACCGATGCGTCGAGAAATTACGAGGCATGTTCGCGTTTGCCATCTGGGACCAGCGAGATCGAAAACTCTTCATCGCTCGCGACCGGCTCGGAGTTAAGCCACTCTATTACGTCTATACTGACGATGGTTCTCTTTATTTCGCTTCTGAGATCAAGGCTTTATTAGCTGCAAAGGCAGTATCACCGCAGCTTAATTACAACTCGTTATCCGACTATCTTGCTAATCACGCACCATCCGGCGAAGAGACTCTGTTCGTAGGCGTCAAGCGTCTCCTGCCCGGACACACGCTTGAATGGCAGGATGGTCGCATTGATATTAAGAAATACTGGGACATCAGTTTTTCAGTATCCGAGCCAACGCCTCAGCTCAGCGACAAGGAATATGTCGAACAATGGCTGGAGATGTTCCGCACCTCGGTTCGGTTAAGGTTGATGGCGGATGTGCCGCTCGGAATGTTCCTCTCGGGAGGAATCGACTCATCGGCTATCGCAGCGTTGATGAGCGGAATGGTCAGCGAGCCGGTTAAGACCTTCTCCGTGGCATTTGAAGAGCGTGAAGCGAATGAACTTCATTACGCGAGAATGGTCGCGGAGAAGTTTCATACGGATCATCATGAGGTTTTGGTTAGCCCGCGAGAATTCTTTGCGGCTCTGCCCAAGCTGATCTGGCACGAAGATGAGCCATTGGCCCATCCGGCATCCGTCCCGCTCTACTTTGTATCACTGTTGGCGGCCCAACATGTGAAAGTGGTCCTTACCGGCGAGGGAAGCGATGAGATGCTGGCGGGCTATTATCGGTATCGAACCACTGTGTATAACCTGGCATTGGGAAGTCGGTACAACAGCCTGGTTCCAGCGGCTTTGCGAGGTCTCGCAAAAAGTGCGATCGATAGATTTCCCGCGGCGGCCAGTAGAAAACTCAGCCGCACCTTCCTTTATCTAAAACCAGGACTTGAGTCTTTGTACTTCGACAACTTTGCTGTGTTCAACCAAAGCCGGCAACGAGAGCTATTGACCGGTGCGACTCAAGATCGAATTGGGATTCAAAATCCCTACGCTAACATTCATGCGTTACTGTCAAATACGGATGCTGATACGCTACTTAATCAACTGCTCTACGCCGACTCCAAGACCTATTTGCATGAACTCTTGATGAAGCAGGATCAGATGAGCATGGCAGCGTCTATCGAGAGTCGAGTCCCTTTCCTCGATCACAAACTGGTTGAGATGACTGCGCGCTTACCCGAGCGAATGAAGCTTCGCGGTGTTACGACAAAATACATTCTGCGCGAGAGTATGAAGGGAATTCTACCCGAGCCTATCCTGACCAGGAGTAAGATGGGATTTCCCGTTCCCCTTGGTACGTGGTTCCGTACTACCTTCCAGCCGATCATCAAGGAATACGTGCTGGGTGATCGGGCTTTATCACGCGGCATCTTTAATCGGGAATATGTTCATCGTCTGGTGGCCGAACACGAGGCCGGAGCGAATCACAGTGAACGTCTGTGGATGCTGGTCAATTTTGAAATGTGGCAGCGGCAATTCCTTGATGGTGGGCCAGCTACTGAGCTAACGGATGTAGCCGAGATAGCCAGCGTTCATTAGTTGTCGTCTCAATTCCTTTCCCTGAATAAGTAATGATCAATACACAAGAAATCAAGAAAACTGTCGACAGCTCAAAGTTATTACGCGGCCGCGACCTGCTATGCTTCAGTCACGATTGGAGTGGAGATCCGCTTTCGAAAACTCATCTCATGAGAATACTAGCTAGAGATAACCGAGTTTTATGGGTGAATTCCATCGGCTATCGAGCACCAACGGCGTCAAAGGCGGATGTCAGTCGGGCGTTTAAGAAGTTAAAGGCAGCGACAAATGCGCTTAGTGAGCCTGAAAAGAATATTTTTGTTTTGAATCCACTCGCCATACCGATTTACGGTCGTCCGCGGATTCGAGAGTTAAATAAGAGTTTGTTGCGTTTTCAGGTTAAGCGCGCGATGCGGACGCTGGGATTCAAAAATCCGATTAACTTTGTCTTCAATCCTGCTGCTGCTGTGATTGCAGGTGCGCTGGATGAAGAACAACTGATCTATTACTGCGTGGACGAATACACTGCTTTCTCGGGAGTGGCATCAAGGTCTCTCGCAGAAATGGAGGAGCAGTTAATGAGAAAGTCGGATCTGGTGATCGTGTCGGCAGATCGACTCTTTCAATCCAAGGCCAGGATTAATTCGAACACAGTCCTAATTCGGCACGGAGTTGATTTTAATCACTTTCGTAAAACCCTCGATCCTGACACGATGGTCCCTGAAGAAATTAGAAATCTACCCCGTCCGGTAATTGGTTTTTTTGGACTTATAGCGGATTGGGTTGACCTCGAGTTGATCGCCGCTGTGGCAAAAAGATTTCCCAATGGCTCCGTCGTGATGGTGGGTAAATCGACCACGGACACAAAGGTACTCGAGCAAGAACCAAACATTCACCTGCTTGGTCGGAAGACCTACGAATCCCTACCCGGCTATTGTAAAGGGTTCGATGTGGCACTCATGCCCTTCAGAATTAATGAACTTACTTTGAATGCAAACCCATTGAAGGTGCGGGAATACCTGGCCGCGGGCCTTCCAGTCGTTTCTACCGCGATTCCGGAAGTTGAAGTTCTTGGGTTGTGCAGGATAGGAACCGACAGAGAGTCGTTTGTCCGTGAGGTCGAGATCGCTTTGCGGGAACCTGGTCCAAGTGGCGAACGAAGTGAACGCGTGCGAAGCGAAAGTTGGGACGCAAGAGTTGACGAGTTGCGCGGGTATCTCAGTCAGTTGTAAAGACTGTCACGGGCTATTCGCGCCGGTTTCGAAAGCGACGGCGGTATTTAAGTGGGACCAACCCAAGGCCACCGGTGAGGAGTAAAACCAACGTTGACGGTTCTGGAACTGCAGAGGGTGAACCCACTGAAAACTGGGTTTGGGTTATGCCGCTCACATCTGAGAGCGTCATGTAACCAGTGCCGCTGAAAGTCACATTGAAGAGTGGGTTTTGATTAAGAAATAAGTCTTGGAGTGATCCGTAGGCAAGCAGGGAGCCCGACACAGTTGAGTTATCAAAGGAAAGAGAGCCTTTAAAAAAAGTTGAGCTTACTCCGTTAGAAATAACCAGCGGTGAACCAAAGCTTGACGTACTGGTGTTGAAGCCAAAAGACGTGACCATACCCTGAGGAATCTCGCCGCTATAGGTAATTGAAAAGTTCTGGCCGGTTAAGCTCACACTGCTCACGCCCCCAAGTGTACTTACGGTTCCACCCGTAAGCGTTACGCTGTCAGCGTAGACGCTTGATGCTGAACAGCAGACGGCGGCCACGCCGAGGACAAGGGCAAGTATAAGGTGTTTAATCATGATCAATCTCGACAGATTCCCTTTGGGAGATTTGGTGTGGTTTCTTGCGTCGGGGATTGCCAGCGGCCCGGCAAGTTTACCATCTAAAGATACTAACAATCGCGGGCAGTTTCCGCTGAATTTTGGGTAATCAACGGATCCACCACAGAATAGCATGCGAGGATAAAAAGATGCTCGGAGAAAATTAGGCCATATGGTCTTTATTTTCTTGCAGATTTGTTTCTGGTCCTGAGGTCCAAGTTTGGAAAATGGTGGTTTGACACAATTAGTCGTGTAACCGATATTAACCCTCGTTCCCAGGAGATGTTTTGTAATCTAACCTTGGCGTAGCGCGTCTGAGCCCAATCCCCTCAATCAGAATGGTCGCGCTCTAAATATTTAGAAAACACTGAAGTATAGGTGAAGAATCACGTGAAGAAGGTCGAGAACCATAAGGCAGAATGAAACAGGTATTGCGAAAAGGGCTCAAGAATATCGTTGTTGGTGAGGTTCCAGACCCAGTCACGATTCCCAACCATGTACTGATAAAACCGTTTTACTCCTTAATTAGCAGCGGAACCGAAACGGCCGACATCCACACCGACAGTCTGGTGAAAGAGGTTGCCGAAAATCCTTCTCATCTAAGCAAGATATGGTCGGTGATGAAGCAACAAGGGGTACTGAAAACAATCGAAGAGGTGAAAGCAAAGTTTAGCGAGTATGCGGCCCTGGGCTATTCCGGCGCCGGTGTTCTAGTCGACAAGCATCCCTCGGTTCGTGATTTCGAAATTGGGGACCGCGTTGCTTACGGAGGAGAAGGTACTGGACACGCTGAAACAGTCATTGCAGGAGAGAAACTTGTTGTAAAGGTGCCCAACGCCGTGTCGTTCGAGCATGCCTGTTTCACGACTCTTGGAAGTATCGCACTAAACTCGATCCGGATTGCCGCTATCGGGGTTGGGGATGTAGTCGCTGTAATGGGGCTTGGTTTGGTCGGACAGTTGGTGGCTCAGCTGGTCAGAGCGCAAGGTGGAATTGTTGTCGCTATTGATATGAAGCAGGACCGCGTGGATCTTGCGAAGACGACCGGAGCTGACTTCGCGATACCCGGCGGAGCATCGGTTCCAGGAGAGATCAATTCGATAACTAATGGGCGAGGAGTTGACTGCGTGATCGTAGCGGCAGCTTCGAAAACACCGGCACCGGTCCAACAGGCAGTAAAGATTTGTCGGGACAGAGGGAAGATTGTAATCGTCGGCGCGGTCCCCCTGGACGTTCCCCGAGATGAGATGTACATAAAAGAGCTGCAATTGCTCATGTCTCGAGCGTATGGGCCGGGCAGCTACGATCCTTCTTATGAGAAAGAAGGAAAGGACTACCCATTCTCCTATGTACGATGGACCGAAAACAGAAACATGGGTGAGTTTCTCCGCCTCATTGCAAATAAGACGGTTGACGTCGAGGCCCTGATTAGTCATCGCTTTGAATTGGGCGACGCTGCAAAGGCTTATGAGACGATCATGGAACCCAGTTCAAACAGCCTCGCAGTCGTACTCCAGTATCCCATGTCCACGGCCTCTGCAACCGACTATGTTCCCAAACACAAGCTCGAGATTCGCCAGACCGAACGGAGGGAAAAGCTTCAGCTTGCATTAATAGGTGCAGGTAATCTGGCCCGCTGGGAACATCTGCCCAACATTAAGAAAATACCCGGCGTCACGCTACGGGCTGTGCAATCAGGTAGCGGCGCGCGTGGAAAAACTTATGGCGAACGTTTTGGAGCAGATTACTCAACGTCGGCTTACGATGAAATCCTCACCGATCCAAATGTTGATGTTGTGCTGATTGCTACTCGTCATCAACACCATTTTGAACAAGCATTGAAAGCAATAAAAGCAGGTAAGCACGTATTTATTGAGAAGCCGATGGCCTTAACGCTGCATGAATGTCAGCAACTCTACCAGGCCGTCAACGGCAGTGGAGTTCAACTGACAGTCGGATTTAATCGTCGCTTTGCCAGGTGCTACCGAGATTTGAAACGAGCGTTGAGCGGACGCAATGGACCAGCAATCATCAATTGCCGGATGAACTCGCCCGGCTTGACCGGTTCTTTTTGGGCTGCCGATCCCAAGTATGGTGGAGCAATAGTCGGCGAGGGCTGTCACTTTGTCGATCTGATGTACTGGTTGTTGGAATCAGAGCCGGTAAGTGTCGTCGCGTATACTTTGCCTACCGGCAAAAGCGAGCCGATTGGCGAAAACAATGTGGTAGCGAGTTTTCGATATGCTGACGGTTCAATTGGAAATCTAACGTACTGCACGGTTGGGAGTAAAACTTCTGGTGGTGAACGCGTCGAAGTTTATACTCAAGGAGTGGCCGCCGTGACCGAGGACTTCAAGCTTTTCGAACTCAAAGGAAACAGTCGCACCAAGAACGTCAGTCGTCATCCCGAGAAAGGATACGCTGAACAGATGGCTGCATTTATTCAAGGACTACAAGTAGGTAAGCAGCCGGAAATAACTGTCCTGGACGGTGCGCGCGCAACGATTGGCTGCCTGGCAATGTTGGAATCAGCTCATAACCAGGAGCCACAGTCGATCAACTTAAATGAATTATTAGCCTCGTAAAGTCTGTGGTTTTTCAAGGTGGGTTAGATATATGAAGTACCAGTCGCATTTCGAGTGGTTAGGTCTGCAGAAGGTTCTTGGTCTAATCATCATTTTCATGTGCGGCGTATCGAGCGCTTGTGCACAGCAACGAGCTCGCACTCAAAGCGCTACTCCGACTACTGACCCCCAAATTATCGATTCGAAGTCGTGGAGCAAAGAAGTTCCCGATCTGGTCGAATTTCCCTCCGCCGAAGTTGAGTTTATTGTTGGTCCACAACTCAAAGCGGGAAGTGGTTACAATCCGGCTCCCTGGTTTGATCAGAATGCACTCAGTAAGGGGCTGGAACATGGCGCAAACTTTCCAGCATCTCCTCCGCAGCACGCCTTAACCGGTACAGTGACCGCTACTAAAGACTCGAAGACGATCGTTGGGGTTGGTACTCACTTCCTCAAAGACTTTGCCGGTAAGCCTTACACCTATCACATCTTCATCGAAGACGCCGCGAATATTCCGCGAGATTACATCGTTAGTAGCGTCGAAGATGATACCCACCTTTCAATTTCACTGGTATGGCAGCAACCGAGCACCTCTGATCGTCGCATTTCAAAGGCGACTGGTGACGAGTTTGACGAGTATGTGAATTTGAATTACTACGATCAGGGCCTTTGCCAGTACGTTAATTATTATCGGACCGGCGACCAGCGTTTTTTGACTATTGCTCGAAAAATCACCGATTCGTGGTGGAAGGGTTCATTCATAGCCGAAGGTCATGCTGAAGCTTCCAATAGCCTGGCGCCACGAAACATCAGTCTCAATGGATTAATTCTCCGCGCAATGGATGGCCGTCCGGAAATGTGGCCATGGATCACCAGTTATGTTAGAGAGCAATTTGATACCTGGGTAGGTTTGCGAGTTTCATATCCGGGTTTCTATTACGGGTTGCGCGATCCGGGCTACATGCTTTTGTATGCCGCCAACCTCGGTAGGGTTCATCCTGACCCGGCTGTTCGTTCTGAGTTTCGAAAGAAATCGCTGGATGCAGCGATAAAGTTATATGCACGCTTGCAGAGTCCTGACGGTGGCTTCTACTTTGATCTCGACAGTATCACGAAGACGACGCAACCATTTCAGGTCGGTTTGCTCGCCGAAGGGTTAATAGCAATACATCGTCTGACTGGAGACGACACCGTAAAAAGAGTGATCCTCAAATCGGCGGAGCATCAATACAATCGTTGCTTTAACGCAAAAGGTTGGCGCGGGATGTACTACTTCGTTGGTGGAACGACTAAGGATAAAAACGAATCGTGTGAAGCGGGATGTGGGGCCGCAGCGAATAGTTACCCGCCGTCAGATCCCGGACAGATCCTTGAGGTTCGTCAGCTCAACGGAACCACCATTCACCAGTTCGGCTACGCATTTCTGATTTCGGGAGACAGTAAATACCGGCAGTGGGGAGACGACATTTTCGATGCAACGTTTAGCGGACGAGATGGACATCGTGGGTTAGCGGCAGCGCGGGCCAAGGAGTACGACGAATCTTATCGTTCATCCGGCAAGTACCTTGCCTGGAGGCTGGCCGGAGGGACAGCTTCGCTTCCGAAAACAGTTTCTGCCCCAAAAACAGTTGTAGAGGTTTCCAATCAGTTGAGACCTCAACCTACTCCCGAGCAGGCGGATGATCCGAGCGGTATTGACGCCGCGTTGAATGAAGCGGTTCGATTGGCAAAAGCTGCACCTTCAGAGTCGGAAGTCAATGCGCTGTTGGCGCAAATTCAAAAGACTTCGCAGGAGCTCAAAGCGAAGTTTTCAAACACTCCATCTTTAGGAGAGGTCGAAAGCGAACTGCAAGCGGCCGAATCTCACGTGCAAACCGCACTGGCCATTGTCCAAAAGAGTGGACCACCAGAGGATTCGAAGGTTCGATTGACCTGGGCCGCGGCGCGTCTAAAGCGGGCACTCGAGCGATACAGAGCTATCTCGCGACGACCTCAAATATAATCTTCTACTTGGTAATCAAATTGCTTAGTTGGAAGAAGACCCGACATCGACGAGTGCTTTTGATCCTTGTTGCCGGTATTTTGCTCTGGGAAACATTGGCCTGGATCGGTGCGCGTGCTCTCATCGTACGTTCTGATCTTCCTCACGCCGATGCAATGGTGATTCTCAGCGGTTCCTCAAGCTATCGCGAACGAACCCAGGTCGCAGCACAACTCTTCGCTGCCGGACGTGCTCCAAAAATTATTCTCACAAATGATGACCGGCAAGGTGGCTGGTCTAATGTAGAACAGCGTAATCCTCGGTTTAGCGAGCTCGCGCTGGCGTCATTGGTGAGCTCCGGCGTCTCGATAGATAAAATCGTGCTGTTGCCGGATCGAGTTCAGAGCACTCACGACGAAGCAGTATTGTTGCGGAGATACGCTGAGGTGACTTCACTTAAATCACTTTTAATTGTCACTTCACCATCTCACTCCCGCCGAGCACTCTGGACCTTCCGTAAGGAATTTCAAGGCACTAATATCACGTTGGGTTTGAGCTTCGGTGATGATCAACAGGGCGATCCCTCCCCGTTTCTATGGTGGACCACGATTAAAGGCTGGCGTCTAGTTGCCGGCGAATACCTGAAGTTTGTTTACTACCTGTTTCGCTATTCGGCTGGATAAACTCTCCATCCGTGGGCCGATTTCGGACCTGCTGATAAGGACAGTACCGCGAGCGCAGCGACCGAATGCCACTCTCAATTTCCGCTGTGGTTCTCACGATTGCTTTGTTGAGGGTGGCATCCGGTCGCTTCGCTCGCGTTGTACCTAGTCGCGTCTTTTACTTTTTGCGCAAAACGCTGCGGGTGGCCAGTAGGTTGGCGGCGGGTGGGCGGACATCGGATAAGGGAACCAGGCCTTCGTCCAGTATTAAATGCAGATCGTAGCCTCTTTCTCGGAGGAAGTCTGCGGCCTCGGTGTCGCCAAGTCCCAATTTGCGAGACGCGCGATTCAACTCCTCAAATATAATTGCCCGTGGAGCAGAGGGGCCGCTGAATAATTTCTCGCCTCCACGAAATACGAGTGGCTCAGCACCTTCAACGTCTACCTTGAGTACTTGCGGAGTGGGGATTGATCCTTTTTCGAGTAGAGAATCCAGCGCGAACGCCGGGACATTAATGGTATCAGCCGGCTGTCCGCTCCAATCAGCAAGGCTTCCCAGCATGTGATCCCATTTCGAAACATGAAAGTCCACGCTGCCGTCCTGATCACTCAGACAACATGCCTGCAGTTCAGCGTTGGGTACGCCATCGAGCGTCTTGCGAAGGTTTGGAACGAGAGCTGGATTAGGTTCAAACGCAATCACCTTCTTCGCCATCCTGGAAAACGTAAGAGAGTGCAAGCCCAGGTTAGCCCCTACGTCAAACACTACGTCGGTTGGACGAATTATTTGATTGAATACCCGCGTGAGTGCGGGTTCGTGCGGCACTGACGGTAACGGTTCTTCCGTAAAAAGCTTTAAGGCGTGTGCATCGAGGCTGCGCAGGTCAACATAGAGAGTTGGATAGGAGTCGATGCGTATGGGAACAGAGCCCATGTTTCGAGTCAAACGCTTGCAGAGCCGGTATCCTCCTCTGACTCTCTCATGAACTTTTTTATTTAATAGCGACTTTAAGAGTGAGTACTTCACCGCTGGAGACTCTTGATGGCTAACCGTCATCTTGTATTAGTTCGCTTCCTTAATAATCGCTTTTCGTTTTTCTTGTCGAAATACGAATTAAGAAAGAGGGCTACGGCTAAACTGCCACCAAGGAATGCGATTGTTAGAAGTGTCATCATGGTCTTTAATCTCGTAAGCGCCCAGCCTCAACTTCTTGCGGGCTCCGGAACACGACAATAACATAGAGTGCGTTCTTCCTTTAAAGTACAAAATATTGCATCGTCAAACAGCGAACACAAAATAACCACAACTTTTCTACAACCTTTCAACTTCCATGATCGAGTTAAATCATTCCTGCCTGAGTTGTTCAGATAAGTAAGTCCCTTCAGTAAGTAAAAATACACTCGAAAGAAGAAGGTTTTAGCCGGATGGCTGAATAAGGAAGTTTGTCTCGATAGCCCGGAGTTCTGACAATTTTTGTCAGAACCACATTCGAGACACCTTTCTGCTCGAGCGCGGGAAAAACAAAAACACCCAGATAGTTTGCAACCACTTCGTGTACTGAACGCTGCTCCGCGGTGCATTGAGGAGAGCAGTTCAGGGTCAAACTGAGGTCTCGTGCGGCGACCGTTCTAAAGACATTTTCCACGACAAAACTGCGCTTATTGCAAGGCCATCCTGCCCTATCAATTTGCCCATTTTGTCCAACAAAATTTAAAAAGAAAAGTCATTGACAATACACCGGAGGGCAGTGTTTAATGGGCGTACGTCTAGTCGCGAGAAGGTCCGCGACACTGATCTTTCATAACGTGACGATTGCACACGATAAAGGCAAACCTGTCGTGAGACAGGGACGCAAAGCCACGAGTCTTTTAGAGCGCTTTAGATTTGCTCTCCAAGATGGTCGGGTTGCCGAAGGCGATCTGAGAGAGTCAAGTCTCCACTGTTTGACCATTTGGCTCCGGCGAAGTGTTGCACGTTACGTTTGCTTCACGACTCGCCTGGGTCAACTCCAGAACCCTAAAAGTTTTGGAGCTGTACTGGCTACGCGCTTTTGTCTCGCATCACCAGCAAAAGTCCCGTTTCAGTACCTCGATCGTTTCTTCCCTTTTTTCCCACAAAAAATATCCGTCTCGAAACCCGGTAGGGCTCTTCGTGTATGTCGCATTGTTTTTGCGACTGAGATGTTCGCGTACGTTCGGCTTAATACATTCATACATAGAACGCGAACAAATCATCTTGTCCCGTCTGCGAGTTGTTGTCGACGCTAACGTACGCGGCAAAGACTTTCAGTCCTTCCTTCATATTTTTGTTTCACTGAAAAGAGGATTGTTCATGATCTCCCATGGTCGACGCATGACTCCCTGGAGTCCTGTTCTTGAAAAGATTCTTTCGTTCGTTCTCTCCGCTCTCATACTAAGTACCACTATTCCTTTTACCGCAGCCGTCTCGGTTAGCGCACAGTCCAGTTCTGATGTTATTGCCACGATGCCATCTCCAGAGGTGGCGTTTCTAGTAGGACCCCAGGTCCGCAGTGGAACGAGCACGCAGGTTGGTGCAACTTGGTTTGATCAAAATGCGACCAATCGAGGTCTGCAACTTTGTAGTGAATTTCCTGACGTGGCCCATACGCCGGGCAACGTCCTGATCTCTGGCACCGTGAGTGTCACGAATGGCAGCAAGACCGTTACGGGTGTAGGTACTCACTTTTTAACTGAAGCAAAAGATTACGCCATCATCTCAAACGGCTCACTGGGCCGCCTGGTTAAAATAGTCGCTTCAATTCAGAGTGATACTCAACTCACGTTGACGATGGCCTGGCAAGGTGCCACCGCAAGCGGTCAGACGATGTCTTCGCCTACTAGCGCTTCAGTAGATAACTACCAGGGCTACCTGAACTATTATGATTTTTCCTTTACGCAGTACACCAACTACTACCGAACTGGCGACACACGCTTTCTTGATTGTGCGCGAAAAGTCGCCGATTCGTGGTGGTCGCAACCAGTTATCGATTACGGCCGGAATCTGATGTCAGTAACCGGCGACGGTATGGCGCCCAGAAGTATCGCGTTGACGGGTTTGATTCTCCGAGCGCTCGATGGTCGCCCGGAAATGTGGCCCTGGATTACCGATTACGTCGACTACCAGTATCACAACTGGGTGGAAGTGCCGATGAATTGGTCAGGTCTCTACTTTGGTATTCGCGACGGCGGTTTCATGTTGCTTTATGCAGCGGACCTCGGAGCAGTTCACCCGGATCCAACGGTCCGGCAATCCTTTAAGACAAGAGCCTTAGCCGGCGCAGTCAATTACTACGCTCGCTTGCAGAATACGGACGGCTCATACCGCTGGAGTGTTGATGATTCGAGCCCGGGCTCGCTTGATGGTTTTACCGGCATGGAGCAACCCTTCATGGTTGGTATCCTGAATGAAGGAATGATCGCAACTCACCGGTTAACAGGTAGCGCCACTGTGGCGAATGCGATTACCAAGTCTGCTGAGCATGAGTACCTGCGCAGTTACAACCCGAACGGTTGGCGCGGCATGTACTACTTCGTGCATGGTCAGTTCAACACGGGATATTCGTGCGAAGCCGGTTGTGGTAATGCCGCGAATCCATTTCCACCCTCTGACACAAGCTTGATCTCGGAGTCTCGCCAGCTGAACGCTACAGCGATTTCGCAATTCGGCTATGCGTACATGATCACCGGCGACAGTCGCTTCAAACAATGGGGTGAGGAGATCTTTGATGCGACCTATAGCGGCACGGACGGTTACCGTGGTCTGGCTGCTTACCGTGGTAAGGAATACGACGAATCCTATCGCAGTGGTGGAAAGTTCCTGGCCTGGAGATTGGGAGGTACGTTCCCGACGCCAAGTCCAACGCCCACTCCAACTGGAACTCCTACTCCTTCACCGACGGCGACACCGACCCCAACGCCAAGTCCAAGTCCGACTCCGACTCCTAGTCCAGCTCCGACACCCGCAGGCGACGTAGTTTGGATCAATGGCGCGTTACCAGCTGGTGCAGTCGCTAATCCGGATAGCGATGGTTGGGATTGGATCAGCAGCAATCCACTTCCATTTCAAGCGCCTCTGGTGCATGAATCCCCGGTCCTGTCGGGACAACATCAGCATTATTTCACACAGGCAATTTCAACCATCACTCCGGGTACCGGTGAAAAACTTTTCACCTATGTTTATATCGATCCGGCGAACGCTCCGAGCGCCATAATGTTGCAGTGGAATAGCAGCGGCTGGGAACACCGCGCCTACTGGGGTAGCAACGTCTTCGCTATGGGTACCGATGGAACCGACAGTAGGAGATCCATGGGTGCGTTGCCTGCGAAAGGTCAATGGGTACGGCTCGAGGTACCAGCTAATCTAGTTGGTCTTGAGGGCAAAACCATCTCCGGGATGGCATTTACGCTCTATGGTGGTCGTGCTTGCTGGGACCGTTCCGGTAAAGCTCCAGTTACCGCGCCTTCACCAACGCCAACCCCAACCCCAACCGCAACTCCCACTCCTATACCAACGGCGAGTGCGAGCTTCATACAGGTCGACTCAGCCAGTCAGGGAACTTGGAAAGGTATGTATGGCGGCGATGGTTACAACACAATTAACGATGCCACTAGCTATCCAACCTACGCCCAGGTCGGCTCAACCGGAAATTCAAATATGAGTTGGGCGCCCTCGACCAGCGACCCTCGTGGATTGCAGAAGGCTCTAACTACTGATCGTATCGCAGCCGGTTGGTATGCTGACTCTACGTTCACCATCGATGTGAATGTGAGAGACGGTTCGACTCGTCGAGTCGCTCTTTACGCAGTTGACTGGGACACGAATCAACGAGCCGAGCGATTTGACGTCGTTGATTTTGATACGAATATTCAACTTGATAGCCGTAGCGTGAGCTCGTTCAATGGCGGCAAGTATGTAGTTTGGGATATTCGCGGTCACGTGAAGATAAAGGTGACCCGGACCCAGGGTGCGAACGCGGTCGTGAGTGGATTGTTCTTCGGGTACGCGTCAGCTCCTGTACCGAGCCCCACACCAACTCCGACGCCGACCCCAACCCCGACACCAACTCCTGGAGGAAATATTGCTCCGACGGTGTCGATAACGTCTCCAAATTCGGGTTCAAGCTATTCGACCGGAGCAAACATCACTCTGTCAGCTAACGCAAGCGATCAGGATGGTTCAATCACCAAGGTTGAATTTTATCGCGGTGCTACGCTGATTGGCACCGATAGCACGAGTCCTTACAGTTTTGCGTGGAACAACGTAGCCAAAGGCAAGTACAACGTTACTGCTAAAGCCTACGATAACCTTGGTGCTTCCACTGTTTCGGCAGCGGTCACCATCAATGTTACCAATGCTGCTCGCGGTGCGAATTCTGCCAAGAATTATGCAAACACCCTGGCAGATGACTACGCATCAGGTGACTATTCAGGTGCTGCGGAGCAAACGCTCAGTTCGAGCAGGTTGTTGACTGCAGACATCAATACTCTGACTAACGAAATAAATCAGACGTTCACTGATTTCCAGAATGAACGTGATGTCTTCGGAAGTCTATCGCCACTGATTGAACTTCAATTGCGTGCGGCGACACTGTTCAGTAAAGCCAGTTCTGGACTGGCTTCGAAAGCAGCGAACAGCACCAACATCAGAAATAACTTGTTGAGAATCGCGACGCACCTATCGATCGCTGAAGACTTGATGTTGTTTAGCTATGTAACGCAGTCGACCGCGACCCAGGCTCAAGCGACGAGTACTCGTGTCGATGTAGCTATTGGTCAGGCCAGTGTTGGACTTAGTTTGTCGACGGCCTCCTCGGTGTCGCCGCTGAGTCTCGTTTCGCTGGCAGTTCCATTCAACCTACAACCGATGACTACTCAAACAAACTTCGCAAGACTCTCCACAAACGGGGATGCTCCATACGAAGTGAGTGGTCTAACTGTAACTGTGAATGGTGTGGCCGTTCCTGTGCTCTATGCATCACCGACGGCAATCAAGTTCTACTTGCCTTCGGATGTTCCGGAGGGAATCTCGGAAGTCATCGTTTCGTCGCAGGACGGGTATGTGAGCCAGGGATTCGTGACAGTCTCCAAAGGTGGTTCGCGAATTCTAACGCTTGATGACAACGACAACAGTTCAGCGGTGGCCGCAAATGGACACAAACAAACCACCGCAAACTTCAAGGTAACGACTCCTGAGAATTTCGGGGCTGACAAACGAACGCGGGTGACGTTCTTTGCAACCGGTATCAGTGGAAGTGCATGGAACTGGAATCTGAATAACGATGTGAACCTCAAAGGTGTGATTCGTCCAAACTTTGCTGAGTCAGTATCAGTCGAGGCGCAGCTAAGCAGTGGACAAGTCATCTCATTGCCGGTCGAGTTTGCCGGTGCTCAAGGTGTTTTGCCAGGAGTGGACCAGGTAATTGTAGTGCTTGACCCAGCGCTGCAAGGTGCTGGCAATGTGAAGTTGACCCTGGTTGTGAATGGACAGCGAAGTAACGGTCCAAGCATCTCCATTCGTTAGTTCCTACTAACGACGATTGGGAAAGGGCGGTGCAATTTTGCATCGCCCTTTTTCTTTGGATCGGCATCCAACGCTTTCTGGAAGTTGCTCTGGATTGATAGTTTTGAACAATTTGTAACAATTTGTCTCCCGTGATTGTCCGTGGGCACGAATTGATATAAGCTCTTTCGCGCATTTAAGCGGGTGAATCATTTTAAACACCCACCGGTTTTCGCGAGGGAAATTGCCCTTTTCTTGCGGAAATGTTCAAGGGAATGTGTATGAGTGTCCCGGCCACTAAGAATATCTGGCGCGGAATCCTAATCGTCTCAGCAGTTGGCTTTGCCTATTTTTGGGTTCTGGTAAAGCTCTCTCGTGACTGGTGGTTCGACGAGAACTACTCCCACGGCCTCCTGATTCCATTCATAATTGGATATATCCTTTGGCTCCAAAAGGATAAGCTTGCCGGAGCTCGCTCTAACCCTTCGACTCTCTGGGGTGGGTTGCTGATTGCCGGCGGTTTATTTGGTCTTTGGGCCGGAGTCGCCGGCGCCGAACTCTACACGCAGCGAATCTCTTTGCTCCTCCTGATTGTCGGAGTAGTTATTTACTTCTGGGGTGCGCGCCTTCTGCGACTCCTGGTCGTCCCGCTGGCCTTGTTGTTCCTGGCCATGCCCATTCCGGCAATTGTTTTTAATAAGATCGCATTTCCACTCCAGTTATTCGCCTCGAGATGTGCGGTGTGGTCCATGCGCATGCTCGACATTCCGGTATTGAGGCAGGGGAATGTAATTGAGTTAATGCCACTTAATGCGGTCCACACCAAGAAACTAGAAGTGGTGGAGGCGTGCAGCGGAATCCGCTCGCTGATGACGCTCATTACGTTGGCCGTAGTTTTTGCTTACTTTACCTATCCACCTGCTCCAAGGCTGGAAAGCGATGGGTCAAGGCCGCGTTGGTACCGCACCTATGGTTTTTGGCGGACATTCCTGATTATTGGGCTGGCCATCCCTATCGCAATAATTACGAACGCAATGCGCGTGAGCGGGACAGGAGTCCTCGCCCGTTACTATGGCACGGAAGTCGCTGATGGGTTCTTCCATAGCTTTTCCGGTTGGGTTGTATACATCGTCGCATTCCTGATGCTTTTTGCGGTTGGCTGGATCCTGGATCGAATTGCGGGAATGCGAACACCGAAGAATCCTGGCGGGAAATCCCCACAGCTGGACATGGCTTTTGCCAACCCGGTTGGACCAGCAAAGATGGTCGCAGAACCCGAGGGTAATGAGTAATATGAGCCGGAAAACAAGATTTTGGGCCTTGTTTGTGGTGCTGATAATTGCAGGCGCACTGGTAAATTCGTGGGCGATGCTTGGAGAGGCCCATGTTGAACGGAAGGAACTTAAAGACTTTCCGGCCCAAGTCGGCGACTGGACGCAAAAGGGCGTCGATCAGCGTCTGGATGAACAGACGATGGCCGTACTAAAAGCTTCCGACTATCTCCTGCGCGATTATCGAAGTAAGACTGGCGAGTTTGCCAATTACTATGTTGGTTATTACGCCAGCCAGCGAGATGGTTCAAGCTTTCATAGCCCGTTGAACTGTTTACCGGGTTCCGGCTGGACGATGAGCGCTCCGGGAAAGACGACTGTAATGCTTAGTGATGGACAGACCTTCGAAGCAAATAAGTACATTATTGAAAACGAAGGCGTCAAACAGCTCATGCTTTACTGGTATCAGGGGCGTGGCCGGGTAGTTGTAAGTGAATACTGGGGAAAAGTGTTTACCGTCTTAGATAGTATCAGTATGCGTCGTTCGGATGCGGCCATGGTTCGAATTACTGTGCCAGTAACGACATCCGACGAGGCGGCCTTGAATGCTGCGAAAAATTTCGCAGCTGCGACCGCGCCGACATTGCCTGACTTCGTACCAAATTAGATTGCATAGACGTTAAACAGTTAACAGATTTTGGAATTAGAACCTGATTAGGAGTATTTTTTATTCGTCTCAGTTCTTGGGGCGTCAAAGGCATTGCCCGCCGGCGACGATGAAAGGCTGATGATGCAACGGCCGCTTATTCAGCGCGCTGACGAGGAGCAAATTGAAATGACAATCGAGTGCCGACGGAGATCTCTTTACCTACCATTATTCTGTCTTCTTCTAGCTGCCATATTTTTCCTATCAGGCTGCTCAAATCCCGAAAAAGCCAAAGCTGAACACGTAAGCCGAGGCGAAGCCTATCTGAAAGACTCAAAATTTCAGGAAGCTTCTCTCGAGTTCCGTAACGCGCTACAAATTGACGACAAGCTTGCCGCTGCTCACTGGGGCATGGCGCGCTCGTACGAGGGTCTTGAACGGTGGGGAGAGATGTTAGAAGAGCTTCGCAAGACGCGAGATCTCGATCCCAACAATCTCGAAGCTCGCGTGAAGCTCGGCAACTATTACGTCGTGGCGGCCAAGAATAAACCAGAGATGCTGCCGGAGGCTCAGAAGCTAGCCGATGAGATACTGAACAAGGACCCGAATTACATTGAAGGTCACGTTCTTCAGGGCACCATCTATTTTAATCAGAACAAACGAGATGAAGCCTATAAAGAATTAAACCACGCGATTGAACTCGATCCGAACCGCGTTGAGTCTTATCTAAGTCTGGCCCGTTTCTACATCGTCACAAATGACACTGGCAAGGCTGAAGACTTGTTTAAGAAAGCAATTTCGGTCAATGGCAATTCACCACTTGCACATACTGAGTACGCGCGCTTTCTGACGCAGGCAAACAGGCCGGCGGAAGCTGAAGCTGAGTTCAGAAAAGCAGTGGATGTCGCTCCAGCCAACCGAGATGCAAGACTCGCGCTCGGAAGGTTTTACTATCAAAGCAAACAGTTCGACAAAGCTGAAGAAGTTTACAAGGGAATCGTCGACCTCGATCCCAGTAAGCCGGAGAGCCAGGCGATGCTGGCTGACTTTTACTCGGCTGTTGATCGAATTGACGACTCTATAAAAATCTACAAAGACCTCGTTGCTAAATCTCCTGATTACAGTCAGGGACGCTATCGTCTGGCAGAAATATTGCTAACGCGTGGTGACACGGTTGGAGCCAGTGCCCAGATCGACGAGGCGTTAAAGCGAGATTCACATGATCGGCAGGCTCTCCTGCTGCGCGCTCGCATGCGTGGACAATCTGGTGAGGTCGAGTCGCTTAAAGCAGCAATAGAGGATCTTAAGGACGTACTGCGCCAGGATCCCACTTCTCAAATCGGGCTGTACTTCATGGCCCAGGCAAACTTCAATCTTGGATTGATTGATCAAGCTAGAGCTTTCGCTTCAGACCTTGAACGAAACTACCCTGATTTTCTTCCAGCAAAACTCATCCAGGTGCAGATCACGCTCTCCGGTGGCGACGCTAAGCAAGCCGCTAGTCTTGCTTCAGACTTACTCAACCGTTTGGACAAAGCTGCCCCGGACCGGACAAGTACGCCTCAGTTATTGACTGAGATTCGGCAGAAGACTCATCTCGTGAGAGGCTCGGCTGAGGTTCAATTTGGGGACCTTGCCGGTGCTCGGAAAGATTTCGAGATGGCTCGGGACACTGCTCCAAATGATCCAAGTTCATATAACAGCCTTGCGATCCTCTCTTTAAAAGAGAACAAGCGTGACGAAGCTATCAACTTATTCGAAACCGCACTGAAAGTTGACTCGACAAATCTCGGCGCACTCACCGGTCTGATCAATGTCTACGCCGCCAATAAGGAGTTTGATAAGGCGCACAGTCGCATTGATATGGTCGTAGCTGCGAATCCAAACAACGCGGCGATGCATTTCCTGAAAGCACAGGTCTACGGATTTCAACAAGACGCTGCAGGAGCAGAAGCGGAATTAAACAAGGCCCTTGAGCTCAATCCGAATTACCTGCCGGCTTATTCCGCGCTGGGGGCACTGTTTATTAATTCGAAACAAGAAGATAGAGCCATAGCCCAGTATCAAAAAATTCTCGCGATTCGTCCCGACAATGCCACCGCGTACACGCTTATTGGAATGCTGGAAGACGCCCGCAAGAATTTCGACGCTGCTGCTGACAACTATCGTAAAGCTCTCGAGAAGGATCCGAATGCCGTCATCGCTGCGAACAATCTCGCCTGGCTGTATGCAACGACTGGAAAAGGCAATCTCGATGAGGCGGTTCGCCTGGCCCAGGGCGTGGTCCAGAAGAACCCGAATGTGGCCGGGTTTGTCGACACGTTGGGTTGGGTCTACTACAAGAAGAGCCTTTACGCCGCGGCTGTGGACCAGTTGCAGAAAGCAGTTTCGTTGGATGAGACGGCCGCGCGGAACGCAAATGCAACCCCAAGTCCGACTTATCACTATCACCTCGCGGTTGCGCTCAATGGTAAAGGTGACAAAGAGGGCGCTCGTCGCGAGTTGCAAACCGCAATGCGTCTTGCTGAAAAAGTTCCCTTTGCAGACGCGAATGATGCCAAGCAGTTGTTAGCAACACTTTAAGGTTAGCGTATTGAAAGTAGATGGAGGAGTGAACAATGAGCGTTGAATTTCGCCAGCGCACCCCGAGTGAATATTTAAGGATACTGCAGCGCAGGAAGTGGTTGATCATCCTTCCAGTGGTGGCAATTACAGCTGCGGTCGTCTGGGTGGTCTATCGTTTGCCCGATGTTTACGAGTCAAGCACGCTAATTGTCGTGAGACCTTCTACGCTGCCTACCTCGATGGTACCGACGGTCACAGAAGACAGTTTGACCAGGCAATTGACGAGCATCAGTCAGGTCGTCACTAGCCGCAGCTCACTGGAACCACTGGTAGTTAAATACGATTTGTATAAAACGGAACGACTCCGAGGCGAGCCAATGGAGTCGGTGATCGCGATGATGCGGAAGGACATTAAGGTCGAAGTCAATACCAGTCGTAACGACATTACGAATGGTTTCAACATCACCTTTAAGAACCGTGAGCCGCGAGTAACCCAGGCTGTAACCGGTGAGCTGGCCAGTAAATATATCGATCAACAGACGAGTTCGACGACTCAGACTTCGAACTCAGCACGGGTGTTCATTGATAACCAGGTAAGACAGGCTAAGGAAGAGTTGGACCAGAAGGACAAGGAACGCCTGGATTTCATGAATCGGAACCTGGGCAGTTTGCCTTCTGAAGCCCAGTCCCTGATTAGTCAACTCACTGGACTGCGTGAACAGCAAAAAGCACTGATGGCCGAGATTGGCAGACTTCAAGATCGCCGGTCCGCTGCGAACAGTCAATTAGCGCTTTTGAAACAGTCAAATCAAACGGCGAAAGAACAAGCCGCTGAAGATGTGACCGATCCCAAAACCACGATGGCTTATTCGCAGCTGGTTACACGGAAGGCCCAGCTTGAGGGAGAGCTCACTAAGCTCAAACAGGACTACACACCAAAGCATCCCGACGTCATTTCAAAGCAAGCGGAAATCGATAAGGTCCAGGAAAGCATGGACCAGATGATTGCTGAGTGGAAGGACAAGATAAGAGAGAAGGCTGAGAGAATAAACAAGCGGCCTGACCTTACTGTTAGCGCCGTCGAAAACGAAATCAAGATGACGGAAGGTGAAATTAAGCGCCAGCAAGATTTCCTTGCGCAAAACGACAAGGCTATCGCCGCTATCACTGAACGCATCAACAACGTTCCCGGCTCTGAGGTGGCGTTGGGAGCGCTCGAGCGCGACTACAACACCAAGAAGGCGGCCTACGACTCTCTGCTGGCCCAACAGGCAAAAATTTCACTTGGGGACGACGCGATAAAACAGCAACAGGGTGAAGGTATCCAGGTCGTCGACGCTGCGAACCTGCCTTCGATTCCAGTCGCGCCAAAGAGATTGCTTCTCTCCGGAATCGGTGTGGCACTTGGCCTGGCGGTGGGTCTCTTGCTCGCCGGGGTTTTTGAAATCCCACGTTTGCTCACTATTCAAACTACGGAAGACGCTCGTCACTACACTGGCTTGCCGGTGTTGATTGCGGTGCCTGAGTTGCTTACGCCCCAGGAAGCTCGTGCAGTTCCGCGGCGTAGACGGTTGATGTTAGCGGCGGGTTTTGCCGTCACTATTGTGAGCATCCCCTTGCTTGCCCTTGCCCTTAAGCTTACTCACGTTTTTGAGTTGCTAAGCCAGTCTTCGGGACGCGCTTAGTTTTATAAGGGACCAATTGGTCCTAACTGGAGGTCCATTTTCGTGTACGCAGAATTCTACGGGCTAAAAGAATTGCCTTTCGCGCTTACACCGGATCCGCGTTTCATCTACTTCACGCCGTCGCATACAGAGGTGATGGCAAACCTGCACTACGGAATCGAGAGTGGTAAAGGCCTGGTCGTAGTGACTGGTGAAGTGGGAACGGGCAAAACGACCATCCTGCGTTGGATGATGCAGCGCCTCGATCGAACGGTGTTGGTTGCCTATATCTTCAATCCAAGGCTTTCGGTTCCCGAATTTTACCAACACGTGGCGACTCTGCTTGACTTGCAGAAATGGGAAACAAAATCGGAGTTGCTACTTGAGTTGGGACGGGCTCTTGAGTCGCGTCATTCGCGCGGATTGCGGACAGTTCTAATAGTCGACGAGGCTCAGGGTCTTTCGCCTCACGTGCTTGAAGAGATTCGATTGCTTTCAAACTACGAGTCGAATACGGCTAAACAGCTTCAGATTGTGCTCACGGGCCAACCTGAATTGCGGGATGTTTTGAACAATCCCGACCTGCGCCAGCTGAAACAACGGGTGGCGTTGCGTTGTGTGATTAAGCCGCTTCCAAACGTTGAAGAAACAGATCGGTACATCACTTCGCGCCTGTTGGTTGCGGGCGGAGAGCGAAGTGGCATTTTTTCTCCGGCCGCCATTGACTACATCTACCGTTGTTCTGAGGGCATTCCACGCAACATCAATAATCTCTGCGACAACGCTTTGCTGGCTGGTTATGCAGCCGGTGAGACGACGATCAGCAGGGCAATTATTGAAGACGTTGCCGAAACCTTCGACATGCTGCCTCGTTCCGATCGCGGCATGCAACGAGGTGAGGAGCGGGAGGCCCCGGCCAGCATTTTCTCGTCTGCTACAAGGGCAGAATTATGGGCGGCAGGAACACCTACAGCCGAACATGAATCAGAGAACATAACGGTCGTTCCAGAGCCAAGCTAATTGAGAGTCTTCTGAGAGTTCAGAAGCCCTGAGAGGTGATACATGGGAAGAGTTTTTGACGCTATTAAACGACAAAGCGCCAGTCCTAATGGGACCGGCAAGAAATCAGAGAATCAAACGCATCGTACTCGCGACGAGCAGAAGCCCGTCGCGTTGCCCAATGCAAAAGAAGTCGAAGAACAGATCTTCAGTGGTTCATCGATTGCCTCGATTGCAAATGAAACGATGCAGAGTTCAGCGTCCACTGCGCACACTGCGGATGTACCCGACGGGTCGGCACTCCCCGGCGGTTTTGCTTCGCGTGATGCTGGGGCAACTTTGGACGCTGCCGGGGCGGCGCGCGTTGGGGGAACTGTCTCTTATGACATTTCTTTGGCGCGCGTCGAGCCTCACCTTGTTGCGGTGAGTCAGCCTCGGTCAGCCTATGCTGAACAGTTTCGCGCTTTGCGTACGCGTATCCTCCAGGCCGGTGAACGAATGCAAATGCGGGCATTCGTGATAACCAGTGCGGGAATCGCGGAAGGAAAAACTCTTACGGCCCTCAATCTCGCATGGTTGCTAGCCCAAACTGAAGGCATTCGTGCGCTGGTTATCGATAGCGACCTGCGACGACCGTGCGCCACCGAATATCTCGGTATTGATGCCCCTGTTGGATTGTCCGAAGTATTGGGCGGACATCTAAGTCTCGAGGATGCAATCGTTCGTCTGGATCCTGCGGGCCTGTATTTGTTGCCGGGCGGTCAGCCAAGAGATGACGTGGCGGAATTGCTATCCGGTCCAACTTACGCTCGCCTGCTTACGGACGTACGCAGGATGTTCGATTACATAATTATCGATGCGCCTCCGCTCGGAATCTTTACAGATGCAAACGTCTTGATGAACCGTGCCGATGCTGCATTGCTTGTCGTGCGAGCGGGTAAAACTCGTTATGCGGCTGTGGATCGAATGCTTGAAACGATTCCGCGCGAAAAAATGCTGGGTGTGATTCTAAATCGTGTAGATGCGCAGCCGGATGGTACTTCCTATTACTATCAGCAGCGCTACTATTACCAGCAGCGTGGTCCAAAGAGAGTCAATGACTCAACGGACCATCAGGAGGTAGCAGTCGGATAAATTGAGAGTTCTCCGCCTCAATAGTCGTACGGTATTACTGATACTCGGCGAAGCCGTTCTGATCTTTGGTGCGATCATCGGTGCTGTGTACCTCCGTACCGGAGTTGATGGTGCTCCTTACGAGTTGATAACTCGTAATGGTTATTGGAAAGCTGGCGTCGCAGCCGCATTTTGCCTGGCTGCATTTTATCTTTTCGATTTGTACGACTTTGTGGTCATACACGATCGGAAGGAATTAACGCTCAGACTTATTCAGGCTTTGGGGTTGGCATGGATCGCCTTAGCCATTGCCTTCTACGCCTTTCCTGGATTGATGTTGGGACGTGGTATTGCGGTGATCGCTTTACCGCTGGCGCTGGGGCTGATGGTCGCGTGGCGAGTCTCAATTCACTGGTTGCTGGGCCATCCGGACTTCGGAGAAAAGATTCTCATAGTGGGCTCAGGAAATCTCGCAGTGGAAGTCGCTCGGGAAGTGCTCAGCCGTCCTGATGCCGGGTATCGGATAGTTGGCTTCGTGGGTAACGATGCTGAACTGCTTGGCAAGAGTTTGATAAATCCCCGAGTAATCGGTCTTACAGAACAATTGGGAGAAATAGTTCAGCGCGAAGATATAGATCGCATTGTGGTTGCCATGGGTGAACGCCGAGGACAATTGCCAACTGACAAGTTGTTGCAGCTGAGTTTGGCTGGTCACGTTACCATCGAAGAAGGTGCCTCGTTTTATGAGCGCGTTACCGGCCGGGTGTCGTTGGCGATGATGCGCCCCTCATGGTTGATCTTCGGCGGACGCGGCCGACAGGCAAAGTTGTCGTTAATTATCCGGAATGTGGTCCATCGATTTGTAGCTCTCATGGGCGCGATACTTTCACTGCCGATAGCGATCGTAACGGCCATTTTGATCAAGCTTGATTCACGCGGACCTGTCTTTTACAGGCAGGAGCGCGTCGGGCAAAACGGTCGAATATTCGTGCTTACGAAGTTTAGGTCGATGAGAGTTGATGCCGAGGCTGACGGACCTGTTTGGGCCACGAAAGGCGACGACCGTACGACGAGAGTTGGCAAAGTAATTCGGAAAATTCGAGTAGACGAGATTCCCCAGTTTTGGAGCATTCTGCGGGGCGAGATGAGCTTTGTTGGGCCGCGACCTGAGCGCCCTCATTTCGTCAAACAGCTTGCTGATGAGATTCCATACTACGAACAGCGACACTTGAGTGCCCCAGGACTTACCGGTTGGGCGCAGATCAAGTATCCGTATGGCGCTTCTATTGAAGATGCCCGGCAAAAGCTGCAGTACGATCTCTTTTACATCAAAAACCAGGGGTTGCTTCTTGATGCGGTAATTATGTTTGAAACCATCAAGATAATTCTGTTTGGAAGAGGGGCTCAGTAATTCGGGCGCCATTGGAGGTAGCGATGATGATTAGAACTGTCAAACAAGTTGCATCGGTAATTTTGCTCGTCGTAATCGTGGGTGTGACCGTTTCCGCCCAGACGACGCCAGATCCGCAAAAGACTCGACAACGAACAGCAACGGGACAAGTCGATCAGACTAAAAAGCCGGCAGATCGCCTTGAGCCAAATGAAACACCGAGCACCCCAAGCGATGTTCCTGCGGCGTTGCAGGCTAATCGTCAGGAACAGATGTCTGAAGAAGCAGCAGTCATTCCGTTCTACAACAACTTCTTCGACACCTACAGGCTGGGACCAGAAGATGTAATCTCTGTCTCGGTGTTCAACCAGGATCGCTACTCCAGAGCTGGTATCGTAGTTCCACCAAGTGGCCGTATCTCCTTGGCCCTTATCCCAGGTGGCATCTTCGTGAACGGTAAAACAGTAGATGAGGTCGCCACTATCATCACCAAGAAATACGACGAGTACATTATCGATCCGCAAGTAACAGTTTCACTCGATAAGGCATCGTCATATCGTTACAGCATACTTGGTGATGTTGGCCAGCCCGGTATTCGGTTGATGAATCACCGGATGACCGTCACTGAAGCAATCGCCGAAGCCGGCGGTGTCTTACCAACAGGGGACAGAAGTAAAGTTGTTGTGTTACGACGATCGCCAAACGGCATGCTGTCGCAGATTGCCGTTAACGTTTCAGCCATCTATAAAGGTAAAGCTGCCGACACGACCTACCTCGTGCCGGGCGATCAGATTCTCGTTCCGGGAAACAAATTTAAGACATTCCAAAAGTTTATGAGTTTGACTCCGATTTTGACTTTCGCCAGCATCTTTGGGTTGCCATAATAATCCGCGTGTGGCCTGGCCATTGCCAGGCCGCATCACTTTGCCATGAAGCCAGAATGGTCCCTCAAGAGTCTGACGTGTCTAGTCTGTCTGCTTCTGTGTTCCCTCAACGCGTCGGCTCAAACAGCTGCCTGGGAGCGACAGCGGACAGGAACGCTCGCCTGGTTACACTCCGTCTTCTTTCTTGACCAAAATCGAGGTTGGGCCGTTGGTAGCAAGGGCACCCTGCTCGCAACCAACGATGGTGGGAAGTCGTGGCAGCAACGATCCGCGTCGACCCAGGATGTCATTCGAGACATATTTTTTATTGACGAGCGTAACGGGTGGACCGTTTGCGAAGTGAACGAATACGAGCTCAAGGAAAAGGATGACCCTCGCGCATATCTAATGCGAACCATTGATGGCGGCGAGAATTGGGAACAGATCAAAATTAAAGGACTCGATGTTGATGCGAGGTTCACGCGAGTCGTATTTAGTCGCGGTGGCAGGGGCTGGGTTTTTGGTGAAGCTGGGTTGATTTATGCGACGCGAGACGGAGGTCTTTCGTGGACACGATTACAGTCGCCGACTCGGCACCTACTCCTGGGTGGAACGTTCATTGATGATGATCGAGGATGGTTAGTGGGCGCCGGCGCAACGATCATCCAAACGTCCGACGGTGGCGACACCTGGTACCAGTCGAGATTACCTCTGGGCATAACTGACCCCGTGCGGTTCGCGGCGGCGTCTTTTATTAATAACAGGATCGGTTGGGCCGTTGGCAGCCAGGGAACTATCTTTCGGACGGACAATGGCGGCCGCACATGGCTGCGACAAAATTCTGGAGTCAGCACGGACCTCTACGACGTGAAGTTTATCAACGACCGCGAAGGATGGGCCGTCGGGGCTGAGGGCACAGTTATCTATACGGCTGACGGAGGTGTCAGTTGGACGAAACAAATAAGCGCCACCACTCATCCTTTAGAGCGAGTCTTCATAACAGATCGTTCACACGGGTGGGCCGTCGGATTCGGTGGGACAGTTGTGGTTCATGGAACCGTCGAGGCGCCGCGTTTGTCGAGTAAACCCTGATCCGATCTTATCGGAAATACCAAATGAGGTTGGAGATGAATAAAGCAGTAATCAGTATTCTTATTGCAAGTGTCGTCGTTTCAAGTGTTGTCGGGCAAACAACCTCTTCAAAAAAACAAGTTTCTGGTAGTAAAACTGGTTCGACCACCGGTGCTCGGACCAAGCCTACTACTGCAAAACAACAAGTTGCGCCAGGCAAGCCTGCAACCGCTGACAGTCCGTCAAAACCTGTAGAGCCCGAGAAAGAAGCTCAGCCATCCGAAGTAAAATCCGATCCCAGTCCTAAAACCGAAGCGCCAACAACCCCTGCCTCTCCGAACAAGGAAGTAACAGCAAATCCAACTGAAGAGAAACCCGCGCAACCCGAAGTGCAGGCCGATCCGATCGCCGATCTCCGGCATAAAATTGAGTCGGCCACCGATGTTGAGAAACTGCGTTTACAGTTAAAGCTCGCTGATCAGCTCGTCACGGCAGGTCGGCAACCGGAAGCAATGGCCGAGTTGGTCAAAGGATCATCTACCGACATCTTTGATCCGACGAGCTTTTACAACATCGGTAATTCGTTTGCTGGATTGGGTGCGACCGATGCCGCAATTAATTCCTATCGAAAAGCAATCGAACAACGTAAGGGGAATTATTCGCGAGCTTATAACAACATGGGTGTGATCTTGCTTCGATCCGGTCGCTGGGACGAGGCGCATCAGGCATTTCTGGCGGCGTTAAAACTTGAGAGTTTTCGTTACGCTGAAGCTAGCTACAATCTGGGCCGCCTTTATGCTGCGCAAGGTCAGAACGATCTAGCGGTCCGAGAATGGCGCCGGGCGCTCTCTGTGGATCCGGGACATTCAGCTGCTGCGGAAGCGCTGTCGCGAAATACGGGAGAGGATCGAATTGTAGTTGAACCTAAACCGGTGAATGGGCCGAAGCCAAAATTGAGCGGATCCGTCGAACCTCTATCATCAAATAACGTGTCAGCAAGTGCTCGTTCCAGGAACCTCACGATTGATACTGTTAGTTTCGATTATCTGCAGCGCGCCCGAAACGCATCTGAACATGGGAATAGTGCGGACGCAATAGACAACTATCGACGGTTGATTGTCAGGCAAGGTGGTTATTTTGCACCGGCGAATCTTGAAATCAGCTACGCGTTGATTACCTTAAAACGCTATGACGAAGCACTTACCAATCTGCTCCAGGTAGCGAAGAATGATGGGACACGTTATCCAATCAGCTACTACCACCTGGCGCGCGTCTACGAGAATAAAGGTGAGCTTAAACAAGCGGAGCAAGCATTCACGCAAGCAGCAAATGCGTACGGCGCAGAAAGTAATCAATTCCTGCTGGACCTAAGCAGAGTTCGCGAGAAACAAGGGAATTATAAAGGCGCACTCGAAGCGATGGAGAAGTACGTAAAGCAGGTTGAGGCTAAAGGCTTGAAATACGAGTGGTCAGATGGCCGACTTTCCGCTCTGCGACAGAAGGTTGCAACCGTGCCCGAATAACCTCATAAGGCGCCCTCCGGTCATTGACACGCAATCGCGGTGGTAGTAAAAACTCCGCGGTTTAGCTCCGAAATCACAAATCAACAAAGGAGTTGAAGTCAATGACCAAAAGATTTCCCCTCGCTTTAAGCGCACTTGTTTTATTTGCTTCCGTTGCGTTCTCCCAGGAAGCTACTCCCAGTCCTTCGCCAGCTCCTAAACCTGCGATGAGCCGTGCCCAGAGTCAGAGACTTATCATTTCGACAGAGAAGAAACTCTGGGAAGCCTGGAAGACTAAAGATATGAAAGTCTTCAAGGCGAACCTTTCTGCTGACAGTTTGATGATCGGCGATACGGGAGTTTCCTCCAAAGCCGATGCTTTGAAAGAGATGGAGTCAATGAGTTGCGACGTTAAGTCTTACGGTTTGAGCGACATCAAGGTGACATTCATGAACAATGACGCGGCGTTGATTACCTATAAAGCGACGCAAGATGCCACCTGTGGAGGTCAAGCACTTCCAACAGCAGTATGGGCCACGAGTGCTTATGTCAAACGAGGCGGAAGATGGTACGCCGCGTCACACCAGGAAACGCCGGCCAAGTAGACAGTTGGAAATGTGTCATTGGTCAAGGTACTAAGTCAGCGATTGAAGCTACTGCTTGCTCCAGAGGAGCAAAATGTCTATAGCCTCGGTAGCCTTATACACGCCGCTCTGTCCGGAGCGGAATGTAAGTCGAAACGTTAAAAGACACGGCGCTCCGCTGGAGCGCTGATGTCTTTATGATGGTCGGCTATAAACATCGTGCTCCGCTGGAGCACTTTCGTGACTCGCGTGACGTCAAAAATTATTCTGTGCAACCATGTAGAATGATGAAAGCTTTATGACTCTACGAGTATTTCATCCCGTAAATCCTCACTTGACCTTCGAGATCACAAAGCTTTCCACTCCGTTAGAAGTTACAGCCTCTAGCTCGTCAAGTTTTTTTGTTGACTAGCACATACCACGAGACTAGACTTCTTGACGCTCAGATCATTTGCGTGAACCTCCCTTAACACGCACGTCCTAAACAAATCGAACATCTTCCCTTCAGTTAGACGTTCGTACGCCACTCAAATCTATTTGACAAACCTGGTTTGTTCACACTGGTGATGTTGGTGTGGCTAGGGGTACTCACGCTTAACGCTTGGCTTGTAACCAAAATGGGATGCGTCTGCACGTCGTCCTGGAGATTCGAATATGAGAATAAGGCCCATCTTCATACTCTTTGTGGTCGCAATTATCTCTCTCGCCTCGATTGCTCTTCGGAGCTCGTTGGCTTCACCCGTGCCGAACTCGGCGCCAATTGCTGGCAACGACTCTTATACAGTTCATGCGGGCATGCTAATGAGCGTTACGTCCAATGATTCAGATCCTGATCATGACAATTTCACAATTCAATCGTACAGCGAGTTAAGACCTGGAACGTCTCGAACGTTCTCGGGTATAACTACAATTACGATTACTTTAATGAGAAGTCGGGCCGCGTGACCTACGCGGGCAGGAAACTTCAAAGTACAGAAAGAGCACGCCTGCGACTCGGCAATGATGCAACCTACGGTTACGACTGCTTTGACAAGTTTCTTCTGGCTCAAACCGCAGAATCCTAATGAGATAAAGATCAACCAAGCATTTGGCGATGCCTCATCAGCCCTTGCCGAAGGATAACCGGCTGCTGGCATTATTTTGATTTTCACGGAACATCTGTCGCGAGCCCAATGAATGATTTATTAGTTTATGACTTACCCATACTGAAAGTGCTCATTATTGTTCAAGGCTGTAGCATATAAAGGTTGGGGTGTAGGAATGAGGCGACTGCAGAACTAATTTGTGCCCTGATTGCGCGATTTCTCGTAATCTGGAGTTCTCAGCACGTTGCTGAGGCAGCCCTACGTCGTCCTCACAAAAAACAATCATTTTCTTGGGGGTTGTTACAGTGAAGTAGCTTCGCCTATTAGTGCTGTGTTTTTGAGTTTTCGCATAGTCTCTCGTTGGTGAGACTCCCGGAACAAATGGATAAAGGTCCATTATTGAAGAAAGTGTTCAATACAGATCAGGAATAAGAATTTTACAGCATCAGCTTATTGGGTTTTCTTTTTTCTCGGGGCGCATGTGTGGGAAGAGGATCACGTCCCTAATCGACTGTTTGTTTGTCAGCAACATCACTAAACGATCAATGCCGATGCCGATGCCTGCGGCCGGAGGCATGCCGTAGGAAAGTGCTCTCAGATAGTCCTCATCCATCAACATTGCTTCCTCGTCGCCGCGCTCCCGTTGTTCCATTTGATCACGAAAACGATCAAACTGCTCAACCGGATCGTTCAACTCGGAAAACCCGTTAGCGATCTCCATCCCTGCGATATAAAGCTCAAAACGCTCAGCTACTGCAGGATTTGATGGCGAGGCCTTCGAAAGAGGTGAGATTGGTTTCGGAAAGTCAGTTATGAAGGTTGGTTGGACCAGCCCAGGTTCGACATGCGCTTCAAAGAGTTCCACGACCTTGTCGTTCGTAATACTCTCCGCGGGAACCAGAGACGAAAGACTCTCCTTCATTCCTACTCTGCGAAAGTTCCCGGCAAAATCGAGTGATTCGTCTCCGAATTTCAGAATAGTATGGCCCACTGTCGTAAACACAACCGCTCGGATCAAATCCTCGCAAAAATCCATCATCTGGTTTACGTCAGCATACGCCCAGTAAAACTCCAACATGGTGAATTCAGGATTGTGGCGGGTGGAGACTCCCTCGTTACGAAAATTCCGGTTGAGTTCGAAGACCTTTTCAAAACCACCGACCAGTAATCGCTTCAGATATAACTCAGGAGCAATCCGCGCATAGAGATCTATGTCGAGTGTATTGTGATGGGTTTTGAACGGCCGTGCTGCGGCGCCCGTTGCTAACGGAGTCAACATCGGAGTCTCAACTTCGACGTATCCATGATCTTCGAGTATCCGGCGCATCTCTTTAATTGCTGTTGCGCGGCGATCAAAAACTTCCCGAGGTGTTAACGAGTCATCCTTTTCGAGCTTGAGGCTGCCGGCTATCAAATCGGCGTAGCGTTGGCGCTGGCGTATCTCGGGATCGTTAATGCCATGCATTTTGTCGGGTAGAGGTAGTAACGCCTTCGATAGAAACTGAAGTTTCTGGACATGGACTGAGAGTTCACCAGTCTTTGTAACAAACAGATAACCCTCAACACCTATGAAGTCGCCGTGATCGAGTAGCTGAAACACCGACCAGCCATCAACCTCTCCGCGCCCGGCGTCGTTACTCAACGCGACGAAATCCGCTTTGCGAAGGTAGATCTGTAATCTCGAGATACCGTCTGAAAGATGAACAAAGGCAGCCTTGCCCATTGTTCGAGGCGGCGTTGCGATGCGTCCCGCCAAACGAACGTGAAAACTGTTGAGCTGTTCGTTCGCCAGTTCGATCTCTTCGCTGGATGGCCGTCCCTCTGTAGGTTTTGGTTCGTACGCGCTAAACTTTTCAACGATCGCACTGATCGTGTCTTCGCGTCCTTCTTCTATAATTTCACTCCGCTCGAACTTGTTTGGGTAGACATTGCCGACAAGCTCGCGCAGAGCATCGAGATGTTCTCGACGCGCTAAAGTTTGATCATTTTCTTCGAGGAAGGGCAGCGACAAATTGTTTCAATCCTCCGGAACAGGTCGGCGATTATAGGTACCGAGCGGCGACAGTGCAATTCAACTTTCTCTGAATCAGACAAAATCAAATGCAAAATGCAGGTGGTCATTTCAAGTAGTTAATGCCATCGTGCTAGATTCTATCAACCCGTGAACAGAAAAATTTTGAGTATTGACGAGCTGGTAATCGAGCGGGATCGCTTGCGTGCGGCTGGCGACCTGGTAGTTTTCACCAACGGAGTTTTTGATTTACTGCACGTGGGGCACGTTCGTTACCTGGGTGCGGCGCGTTCTTTAGGCTCGGCGCTAATTGTTGCAATCAATAGTGATAACGCCGTTCGCGGGTTAAAGGGTCCGGACCGTCCGGTTACGGATCAGGACGAGCGAGCTGAGATTCTCGCGGCGCTGCGTGCGGTTGACTACGTAACGGTTTTTGATGATTTGTCTCCGCGCAGCTTGATCGCAAAGTTGCTGCCCGATGTTCTCGTAAAGGGCGGTGACTATAAGCTCGAAGAGATTCACGGACGTGACGAAGTTGAGGCGGCAGGAGGCGCGGTCGTAGCGCTACCGTTTGTCGAGGGCGCCTCGACGACCGCAATGATAGAAAAGGTTAAGCGGAAGCCTTGACCTTATCGCCCTTAGAGCTTTGGGGATCGATCTGGTCCTTTAGAGGTTAAATCCATAAGCACTTATAATTTTTGGAAAGCATGAACAGCAGTACAACATCGGACAGTATTCTTCAGGCAACTCTTCGGCGAATCACCAACACTCCCGAGTACCAACGCTTACTTCAAGAGCTCAGGAACAATGCGAGGGTAATATCGATAAGCGGCCTGGTTGCAGGATCTGCACGCGCTCTCGCCGTGGCCGCCCTCCAGCGTGATTCTGGAAAGACTCTTGCCATCGTCGCTCAATCCACGCGCGATCTTGAACCCTGGGAACGCGATTTACGGTTTTGGCATTCGGCACTATCAGGACAGGAACGTAACGAAGACCAGATTCTTGTTTTACCGGCGTCTGAAACTGATCCGTACGCAGGTATCTCTCCTCACGCTCAAACCCTCGAAAAACGCGCACTGGCACTATGGCGCTTACAACAACACCGACCGGATCTGTTGCTCCTCACTGCCAGGGCGCTCGCCAGACGTACTGTCCGACCTACGGCAATTGCAAAAGCTGGAGTCGTTCTGAGACGGGATCAAGAACACTCGCCGGAGGAGTTGGTTGATCAACTGATCTCAACTGGATACATGCGGGAGGATCCGGTCAAGTCGATCGGCGAGTTTTCGAGCAGGGGAGGCATCCTCGACATTTGGCCACCGGGTCAGGGACTGCCGGTGCGAATAGAGTTCTTTGGTGACACCGTGGATTCGCTTCGTGAGTTCGATCCAGAGACACAACTATCTACTGGTCCGATTCAGAGAGTCGAAATACCTCCCATGCATGAGATGGCCGTCACGGCTGACGACTTCCGACTATGGGCCGAAGCCGCTCGAGAGCGTTGGTCCGACGAACGCTTTGCGAGGTCTCTACGTGACAGAACGGCGTTTGCAGACGAAGGGGAAGCATTTTCCGGTTGGGAGTGGCTGATACCAATCAGCATGAATTCCGATTCAAATGTGTTTGAGCATATCGGCGAGGCAGTATTAATCATCGATGAGCCAGCGGCGATTGAAGGTTACCTGGCTGAGGTCTATGAGAACCTTTCCTTACGTTTCAATGAAATAGACCAGGCGGATGATCTCGCACTTGCTCCCGACGAGCTGTACCTTTCGATCGAAGAGTTGCGCCAGCAGATTTCGAACAGACAACGAGTGGAATTACGAACGCTGGGCCGAACTACCGTCGGGGTGGATCAGAATCTTGCCCTGGAGGCGGAAGCACCTAAAGTCCAGTTGGGGCGCGCCAGGGGACCGCGCTTGCCAACGTTTCTTTTCCCAATCGCTGAGTCAGCAGCTGAAGTCGACTGGGTGGCCCAATCGGCGATGCGTTATCACGGTCGGGTCATGGACCTGGCGAAGGATGTATTGCGCGCTGCAGAGGATGGACGCTCGACGCTTTTTGTATTGCCTAGCCTGGGAAACGCAGAGCGTGTTGTCGAGATACTTGCCGAGTACAAAGTTTCATCTCACCTTTCTCTCGTTGAGGAGATCTCCAATTTTAATGACAGCATTCCTGCGGTTGTGACCGTTGGAAGTTTGACCGGAGGTTTCGAACTCCCTAAAGCAAAACTGATCATCCACGTCGAATCCGACGTCTTTGATGAATCTGCGGACTCGGTCGAAAGACGCTCCGCAGGTGCAGAGATTCGGAAGCCCGGGACTGAATCTCGGAAACGACGATCAAAAGCCGCCGCGTTCCTTTCCGACTTCAGAGACTTGCGAACAGGCGATTACGTGGTCCATATCGATCACGGCATCGCCCGGTTCGGAGGTTTGCAAACACTTGATCTTGGTCCACGGACCGGTGAGTTCATGCTGCTGTTTTATGCAGAGGAATCAAAGTTGTTTGTGCCGGTCGAAAGAATGGACCTGGTCCAACGTTACTCGAGCGCCGAAGGTCATCAACCGCAACTCGACCGCCTTGGTGGCCTTGGTTGGCAAAAGACAAAAGCAAAAGCGAAACGCGCCATGCGCGACATGGCTGACGAGCTTTTGCGTTTGTATGCTGAAAGAAAACTCGTCGGAGGTTTCGCCTTCGCTGCTGATACTCCATGGCAGAAAGAGTTTGAGGATGGTTTTCCCTTCGTGCTGACGCCAGACCAGGAAACCGCGATCGAGGATGTCAAAAAAGACATGCAGGAAGCGGTACCGATGGACCGCTTACTTTGTGGTGATGTTGGTTATGGCAAGACCGAGGTTGCAATGCGCGCTGCGTTTAAGTCGGTGATGGAAGGGAAACAAGCCGCGGTCTTAACACCGACGACTGTTCTCGCTTACCAGCACTACGACACGTTTCGTACTCGCTTTGCGCCATTCCCCGTCAAGGTCGAGTTGCTGTCGCGGTTCCGCTCGGCAAAGGAACAGAAGGAAGTGGTGAAGCGGGTTGAGTCTGGCGAAGTGGATGTTGTGATCGGCACTCATCGCATGCTTTCGAAAGACGTTCGTTTCAAGGACCTGGGTTTGGTTGTAGTCGATGAAGAACAGCGCTTCGGAGTCGCTCATAAAGAAAGACTAAAGCAGTTAAAGAAGCGTGTGGACGTGTTGACGCTTTCGGCAACGCCGATCCCGAGAACCTTGAACATGTCTCTAAGCGGCATGCGCGACATGTCTTTGATCGAGACAGCCCCACGTGATCGCCTCGCCATTCAGACCCAGGTAGTGCAATTCTCGGATAACGTTATTAAGTCAGCCATCGAACTCGAGCTTTCGCGTGGCGGGCAGGTATTTTTCATTCACAATCGGGTTGAAACTATTGAAACAATCGCGGGCCTGGTGAATCGTCTGGTCCCGCAAGCTCGCATGGCCATTGGTCACGGTCAAATGAATGAAAAAGACATGGAAAAGGTGATGCTCGACTTCATTGACTACAAATATGATGTTCTCGTTGCAACCACTATCATTGAAAATGGAATAGACATCCCCCGTGCGAACACAATCATCATAAATCGCGCTGATCAGTATGGTCTCTCACAGCTTTATCAATTACGAGGACGCGTCGGTCGCTCCAGCCGCCGGGCTTATGCCTATTTGCTCATTCCCGGTGAACAAGAGCTATCTCCGATTGCGAGACGCCGACTAGCCGCTATAAGGGAATTTTCGGATTTGGGCGCAGGTTTCAGAATCGCCGCTCTGGATTTAGAGCTGAGAGGGGCAGGAAGTCTGTTGGGTGGCGAGCAATCAGGCCATCTGGATGCGCTGGGTTTTGACCTTTACACCCAGATGCTGGAACGGACTGTCAGCGAACTGCGGGGTGAGACGGTTGAAGACGAGACAAGTGTGACGTTGAATCTCGGAGTCGACGTCGCGATCCCGGAAGAATACATTTCGGACATGGGTCAGCGTTTGCGCACATATAAGCGGGTGTCATCTGCCCAGGACGAGTCTACCCTGGCGAACATACGAACCGAGACCGAGGATCGCTACGGTCGTATCCCTCTTTCGGTTGAACGTCTTTTTTCGTACGCTCGCCTGCGAAAGCTTGCAGAAAAAGTTGGCATTCTTTCGGTTGACCGCACCCCTGACGGAATTGCTTTCAAGTTTAGTGAAAAAGCGCGTGTTTCTCCGGAAAAACTGGCTGAATTTGTCGGAAACCAGAAAGGATCGTCGTTCACACCCACAGGTGTTTTACGGCTGATTCTCGACGAAGACCAGCAGGACAATGTACTCGAGGAGGCTCGTGGCGTGTTGCTGCAACTTCATGCAACCGATTAGAATCCCCGCAAATTTTTGGGTTCGCGACCGGACCCTTTCGCAATAACCGAGGTATTAAGGAGCAATCTTGTGAGATCTAGATTTATTACCGCTGCCGGAATGGCCTTCATGGCACTTCTCGTCTTCGTATCTGCTGGAGTGCCGGCAAAGGCCCAGGAAGGTGAAGTGACTGTTGTCGATGAAGTTATCGCCCAGGTTAACGACGACGTCATTACACTTTCGATGCTCAAACGCGAGAACAAGGAGCGAGTCGAAGCTCTAGTCCAGAGGGGCATGACCGAACAACAGGCCAACGACGAGGTTGCTAAGCACCAGGCCGAGCTTATTGCGACGTTGGTAAATGAAAAGCTGTTGTTGCAAAAGGGTAAAGAGCTCGAGATGGCTTCTGAAATCGAAACGGAAGTCAACCGGCGCATGCTTGAGATCGCTCGCGAGCAGGGAATCAACTCGATTCAAAAGCTCGAGGAGGTAATGATTCAAAACAAGATCAATCCAGCCAACATCCGTGAGACGATGCGGTCGGAGATGATGAAGCAGGCAGTACTTCAACAGGAAGTTGATCGTCGCGTCTACCTTGGTCCTTCAACTGCCGATGTGAAGAAATATTATGACGCGCATCCTGACAAGTTTCGCACACCTGAAACAATCACAATGTCCGAGATCTATTTGTCAACAAACAATAAGGACGATGCGAGCGTCAAAGCGCGGGCTACTGAGTTGGTGGCCCAGCTTAGAGCTGGTGCAGATTTTTCCGCAGTAGCGTCGGCCAACTCGGAGCGCGAAAAGAATGGCAAGCGCACAGCTCCTGAGGACGGCGGTAAGGTTGGAACATTCGAAGTCGCAAATCTCCGCGAGGATCTGTTACCCGCTATTAAAGACGTAAAAGTCGGAGGCATTTCGGAGCCGATCCGGACGCAGGAGGGTTATCAGATTCTGAAGATCGATGCGAGGACACCTGCTGGTACGACGCCCACCTTTAACGAGAACAAAGTTCGCGAAGCGATGTTATTCGAGCGGCAGGATAAGGAGCGTGAAGCTTATCTTCAGAACTTGCGTAACGAGGCTTTCATCAAAGTTAGCGAAACATACAAGGACAGCGTTGAGCCGCTCCTGAAGTTGAACGCTCCTGTCGCAGCAAAAGGAGCTGAGAAGGAAGACAGTAAGAAGAGTAAGAAACCATAAGCTGTCGTACTTTAGTCTTTGGTCGTAGTGCTATGGTCTTCGTACTTGGTACTTTGTGCTTTGTACCTTCATTCGTAGTACAAAGCATGAAGTGCCAAGCCCAAAATCCAGAACGACGCCCATGCGTCTCGATCTTTTTCTCAAAGCCAGTCGTCTTTGTCCTCGACGTAGCGTCGCACAGAAATTGTGCGATGCCGGCATGGTTTTCCTGAATGGAACGCCAGTAAAGTCAGCGCACTCCGTGAAAGAGGGTGACCAGCTCACCATTCGCAAACGTGATAAAGAACTGATTGTGAAGGTTGTCGGAGTTCCAACTGAACGGCAAACATCCCGGCAAGATGCCGGGAGTTTGTTTGAAGTGGTTAGCGAAACTCACCTTTCTGACTAGACTGTTTTTACTTGAGTGAAGTTGTTACAGATCCCGACAATTGCGCTTGTCGCAGCCGTGAGCCTTTCATGCTTATTCACACTTCTGGGAGAAGTGTCGACATCAGCCCAAACTAAAGAGCCCGCTATTACATCCGCAGACCAACGATTGATCCAGTTAGTACACCCTCGAATAGTGGTTCGAAAACGAGATCGGAAGCTGGAGCTCTATTCCGACAAGAAACTTGTAAAAACCTATCGCGTAGCCCTGGGCTTTAATCCGGAGCCTGACAAGGAACGCGAAGGCGACGGTGCTACCCCCGAAGGCGAGTTCTACGTTTTCGTAAAGAACGTCAAGAGCGCCTATTATTTATCGCTCGGTTTGAGTTATCCCAACGAGGAAGATGCTGCTCGGGGGCTGAAAGAAGGTTTGATAACTCGTTCAGAGTATGACGAGATTTTACAGGCTGTTCAGTCAAAAAAGATGCCGCCCCAGTACACAAAATTGGGCGGTTTGATCTACCTCCACGGTCATGGCACCAACAGGGATTGGACATGGGGCTGCGTCGCATTGGAGAATGACGACATTAAAGAGTTGTTCGATGTTGTCGAGGTCGGAACTCCGGTAACGATAGTGCACTAATGGAATTGAAGTCGTTCAAGATACGTGACATTGAGATCAACCCGCCTTTGATCCTGTCTCCGATGGCTGGCGTCACAGATGTTTCTTTTCGTCGGCTGCTGAAGCGACGGGGAGGGATCGGACTCTCCGTATCAGAGTTCATTTCAGTTGAAGGACTGACGCGTAGTAATCCTAAGTCAAAACGGCAAATGCGCTTCTACGAAGATGAGCGCCCGTTCGCTGTTCAAATCTTTGGGGGCCAGCCCGAACGTATGCGGATGGCTGCAGAAATGGCCGAAGAAGTAGGCGCCGACATTCTGGACGTTAATTGTGGATGTCCCGCTCCCAAGGTCGTCAAGCATGGCGGAGGCTCTGGTCTACTGAAGGACCACAGCCGGCTCGAGTCGATTCTTACGGAGATTAAGAAGGTCATAAAAATTCCTCTCACCGTCAAGATTCGTGCGGGTTTCTACGATCACACCATCAACGCGGTGGAAACAGCTAAACTTGCAGAGGGTTGCGGAGCCGAACACATTGCGTTACACGGTCGCACTAAGGAACAGGGTTATCGCGGGCTGGCAAACTGGGATCTGGTGAAACAGGTTAAGGAAGCAGTTCGTGTCCCGGTCTCCGGCAGCGGCGATGTGACGACGATTGCTGGCGCTTTCGACAAGTTTCGCGAGACTGGTTGTGATGGAGTGCTGATCGGTCGGGGAGCGATGGCGAACCCTTGGCTCTTCCGGCAGATCGAAGACGCGATTAACAACCGGGAAATCTTTGAACCGACGTTGGCTGACAAGCGGGCCATTTTGCACGAGTACTTTGACCTCTTGCGGGAAGACATGCCCGAGACGCCAGCCATCAACCGCATGAAACAGCTCGCCGGACAATTTACGCGCGGCTTAACCGGTGGCGCTCTGTTCCGGACCTCGATCTACCATTCTCACTCGGTAGAAGAGGTGTTAGACCGAATCGAAGAATACTTTGATGCGGTTGAGAGCGGCCGGCCATATTATGGCGAAGCTGGCGTTCCAGTTGAGGATGCTCCTGAATTGGACTCCTGCGAGATCGCCAGCCCCGCTTGATACTAATTCCTTACTGCAGGCTTCGCCGTAGCCGCTATCTTCGTTGGACCATTGCCGGTGTCCAGGTCTACCGGCTCCGGATACCCTTTTTGCGCCAACGCACTCACTGCAACTACACTCTCTTTACTGTTCCGAGCTTTCTTATCGGTTTTGTCCTTTGATTTCTTCACCGTAGTCTTCGGGTCTTTCTGTTCCGGTGTTGGTTCGGGATTGCGTTGCGTCCCCGGCGACATGAACTGGAGTGCATTCACCAAGTTGGTTTTCTCATCCTCTGAAAGGTCATCAAACTTCACACCGAAAGCGTTTAGAACTTCTTCGAGCTTCTCTTTTGTATTCGTGTGTTGAGCATAGACGTCTTTATAGATGTGAATTGCTCCATTTTCGACGACGATGGTTTGATATCGAAGTTCAACCGGAACCGTCTCTTTCAATTTGACTACGCGAGTTCGTGTCTTTTCTTTGTAGTAAGAATCAAGCAGGTTGGCGGAAACCTCTGTATCAGAAGCCTCTGCGAGGCGAGTCGCGAAGTCTCTAACTTGCGTGTTGGTGAGTCCAACGCATCCGTGCGACGCGAAGCCGCCGAGCTTGGCAACAGCTTTGCCTCCATGAATCAACGAGGGCATGCCAATCGGTATTTTCACTGGTCCAAGTGGATTTAGTTTGCTTCCCGGTTCAATCGCTTCGCCCGGCGTTACTTTCGAGCTGTCCACCCACGGAGAGTCGGGAGGAGTCCAGGTTGGGTTGATGATTATGCTTTGCGCTTTCCTGAGGCCTTGAGGTAACGGAAATTCAGGATAACCGATGCCTATCTTGTAACTCTTTATCAGGCGGCCGTCGTCGAACAGGTCCATCCGATATGCCGGAATGTTTACAACCACCCGTGTGTCGGTAGGCACAGCGCTGGGTTGGTTGGACAAAGCCGAACCCTGCGCAGCGGCGGCAGTTTCATCGTCTGACTTGGCCCAATGATTGTAAATTAGAGCTGAGAGTTGTTTAGTTTTTTCATCTCCAATGACTTCGCTGACTTTGCGAACTGCATTGGCTCTAACCTCAGTGGGGTCCTCTTCAGAATTTTCCGCATTGCTTTTGCGGAGGCGCTCGACTTCGGTCGCGGAGATGTTTTTAAGCGAGGCAATTTGCTCTTCGGATAGGGCGAGTTGCGTTTTCAAGGCAGACAAGAACGACTGATCCTGCAACAGCGCATCAAGCACCGGCAGCGTCAATTGGTTCGTTGCCATGTCAGGAGTCGTGGACGGGGAAGGACTTGGCGCAGGGATGACTGGCCCTGAAGTTGACCCACGATTGTCATTCGGAGAATTTACGCATCCTGAAAATAGCAGCAAGCTCGCAAATGCGAGCGTCATTCGGTGGTGTTTGATGAACGGTTTCATAACAACTTACGTCCCTTTCTGGAGCATACAGTACGATTCTGATAGAGATGATGTAATCAGACTGATTTACCAGCAACGGGCGTTCCCTCATTCGGCAGATGGGTTTAGCCACTGAAACAGTTGAGGGTGAAAGTGAGTGGGGGGTGATAGGACCTATAGGACATAAAGGCTCTATTAACTACCGGGAACCGAATCTGTCTGCTTTGGCTTTACACAAAAAGTAACATGCCAACACTACAGTACCGCGAGCGAAGCGACCGGATGGCACAGTCGACATTACGCCTAAATTCTGATGGTTGGTTCGTTGAGTGTGCCACCGCCGCGCTTCGCTCGCGGTACTGTACTGCTCGCTCGACACTCACCAAGATTAGAGTTTTTGTGCAAAGCCGTCTGCTTTATCGCTCCAATCCAAGTGGCAACAGTGGACGGGGAGTTGTGCCTTCAAAAAACCAACTCGCACCTACCTTCAATCGATGTTGCCAGGTCGGCAGGCGTGAAGTATAAAGTGCGAACCGAGCCTGTCGAGCTAACGCCCCGCCGAAAGCCTTACCTCCAGCCAGGACAGCCGCTCGTTCAGTTCCTAAACTTAACGCTTCACCCAGTTCCTCAAATTTTTGGGTTTGTAGGGGCTTTCCCGACGCAAATGCCCGGATGTTCTTCGCCGCAAGGCTGGCTTGTTGATATGCAAGTTGAGCTGTTCCAGCCAACGTGGGCGTCGCGTCTGCAAAATTCGCTATGTCACCGAGAGCAAAAACATTGTCATGCGCCACGAGTTGTAAGGTGGGTTTGATACTTAGAAGACCGCGTCGATTTTTCTCCACCTCGAGGTGTTCAATGAGCGGCCGCATCTTCACGCCGCCTGTCCAAACCACTCCGGCAGCCGGCAGGTGCTCTTGCTGGCTGTCATGCTCAAAGGTCACCCCATCAGAGGTTACATTCACTACACGCGTTGAAGTGTGAACCTCTACGCGAGACTGGCGAAGGGCATCGACCACGAACTCTCTAATCTCATCCCCCATCCCAGGGACGACCTTATCTCCCATCTCGATGACCAGCACTCGAGGCTCACCGCGTAACGCCCGACGTTTAACCGCATCGGCCAGGAGGTCCGCCATTTTTGTGGAAAGTTCGCAGCCACTTGCACCCGCGCCCACAACTGCAAAGGTTAAATTGCGTCGAACGTCTTGTGGTGCAGTTTCAGGCGGAACTCGATCAAGCGCTGCCACCATCCGGCTCCGAATTCTGTCGGCATGTTCGATCTTTCGAAATGGTATTGAGAACTCCTCAGCTCCTGGAACACCGACGTAATTTGTCACACCACCCACTGCAAGTACCAACTCATCGTAAGAAAGTGTCGAGTTCGCCTCGAGCGTTACAGATTGGTTGTCCAGATCGATCTTTGAGACCGTATCCGTTATCACGTTGATGTTATCTTCGACCAGTTCGGAATATTTCGGCGCGATGTGCCATGCTTCGACTTCGCCACTCAGATATTCGTAAAGCATTGGCGTAAATAAGAAGTGGTCCGCCTCAGTGATCAGCGTCACATCCGTGTGTCCGGCCAATTCGAGCGCCGTAAATAGTCCGCCAAAACCGCCACCTAGAACGACAACTCTGCTGCGAGACATGTGTTGGTCCTTCTCTTCTTCGTTTTATACTTGTGCTGGAATACTACCAAACGAGTGTTCCGACGGCGCAAGTTTTAGCCGGCGCGAACTTGTCAATTTGAACGACCTGAAGGGATGTGATGGTTGTCGTTTAGGCGTAGTTTAGAGGGAGAAAGCCACGGGTCCACGGCGGTCAGGCTTTGTCCCAAGGCTCTCAACTGGACAGCACTTTCCTCGCATGCTAAATTTACGACGCTTTTTAAGTTAAGCGGTTACCGTGTTTAGCGGTTTACTGCGGTCGAGGAGGACCATTTAAGTAAGTGGCGTTAGCAAAACAAACCAAGGAAGCAATTGTGTCTGACTTCCGTACTCATGAAACAGACACCGGATCGCCCCAAGTCCAGGTCGCGCTTTTAAGTAAGAGAATTAACGATCTGACCGAACATTTCAAGACCCATAAGAAAGACAATCATTCACGACGCGGCCTACTGAAAATGGTCTCGCAGCGTAGAAGTTTGTTGGATTATTTGAAACGTACAGACATTGAGCGCTACCACGAAGTAGTGAATCGTTTAGGTTTGCGACGATAGTAGTCACAAGGGGATTGATTAGGCGAGAGATCTTCGAGTCTCTGATTTTGACAGCCCGCGTTTTTCGAAGAGCTTGCAGCGGTGCCGAACGTGACGGCGATTCACTGTATGCAAGTAGCGCGTTGGCCAGCTTCAAGCACACAAAGGCGGCAGAGCTTCACGGTTTAGGAGCTTCTGCCGCTTTTCTTTTGGCCTGTTTCCCTACCCCGCCTCACGTTGGCGCGGTTTCAATACTCATTTAGAAGGATTTGCCCCAGAAAACAGCGATGGCGGATGAGACGCCCGCGACCTGTATGCTTCAGGTGCAATGTCAAAGGAGAAGAAAATGTCAGATAAGAAATACCTTAAGGAATCAATCAAGGTTGGCGAGAAGGAGTTGACCGTAGAAACCGGTCGAGTAGCCAAACAAGCCGATGGCTCAGTAATTATCCGTTATGGAGACACGATGTTGTTGGTAGCGGCGGTTGGAGCTCAAACCGCTCGAGAAGGAGTTGATTTCTTTCCACTCACGGTTGAGTACCGTGAATCAAATTACGCGGCCGGACGTATTCCAGGCAATTACTTTCGCAGGGAGGGACGTCCCAATGAGAAGGAAGTGCTTACCAGCCGACTTATCGATCGTCCCTGTCGTCCGCTCTTCGCAGAAGGTTACAAAAACGAAACTCAGGTTATTGCGAGTGTGATCTCTGCGGATCCTGACAACAATCCTGATGTCATTGCTATCACCGGTGCCTCTTGTGCCTTATATCTTTCTGACATCCCTTTTCTAAAGCCGATCGCTGGTGTTCGCATTGGATTGATCGAAGGTCGCTACATCGTCAACCCAACTTACGACGAAGTACGTGAATCTCGATTGAACCTTATTGTCGCGGGCACGGAAGAAGCTATCGTGATGGTTGAGGCCGGAGCCAGCGAGGTTTCCGAAGAGATAATGGTTGAAGCCTTGATGCTAGCACACAAGGAAATAAATCGACTCTGCAGATGGCAGAACGAGTTATACAAGGCCCTCGAAATTCAGAAGCGTGAAGTCGTAAACACACCGCTTGACGAAGAAATCCTGAGATCTGTGGCCGAGAATTACAGTGAGAGATTGCGTTCGGCACTGGATACAACAAATCAGGAGAAACGCGCCAGCTACGCAGCCGTCGACGCTCTGAAAAAAGAAGTTGTTGAGTCGTATCCAGAGGACCAGCCTGAAACAAGGGCCATGGCCAAGCTCGTTTTCGATCAGTTAAAAGAGACGATCTTCCGCGATGACATTCTGAACAAACGGCGCAGACCTGACGGCCGTCGTTTTTCAGAGATCCGGCCGATCGATTGTGAAGTTGGTTGGCTACCGCGTGTTCACGGCTCCGCGTTGTTCACGCGTGGTGAGACCCAAGCGTTGGTCTCGACGACCCTCGGCACGAAGGAAGACGAGCAGTTCATGGACGATCTCGAAAAAGGAGAGGTCAAGCGCCGGTTCTTGCTTCACTACAACTTCCCACAATACTCGGTAGGAGAGGTTGGTCGATTCGGTTCCTCGAGCAGAAGAGAGATTGGACACGGTGCGCTTGCGCGAAGAGCGTTGGAAGCAGTGCTTCCTGACGACAAGGGTTTCCCTTACACAGTTCGAATTGTTTCAGACATAACCGAGTCAAACGGTTCATCATCAATGGCCAGCGTTTGCGGTGGAACTCTTTCGATGCTAGATGCAGGAGTTCCGTTAACCGCGCCGGTGGCCGGCGTCGCGATGGGTCTTGTAATGGAAGGCAATAAATATGCGATTCTCACCGACATCGCAGGCGCCGAAGATCATTATGGCGATATGGATTTCAAAGTAGCCGGTACGCGCAACGGCATCACGGCACTCCAGATGGATATCAAGATCGCCGGCATCAACGCCCAGATCATGGCTGAAGCGCTTGATCAGGCAAAGAAGGGCCGCTTGTATATTCTCGGCATTATGGAGAAGACAATCGCCACTGCGCGCGAAGAGATATCGCCTTATGCTCCTCGAATAGTCCAGATTAAGATCAACCCTGACAAGATACGCGACGTGATTGGACCAGGCGGTAAAGTCATCAGGTCCCTGGTTGAGGAGACCGGCGCCAAGATCGACGTTTCTGACGATGGGACCATCTCGATTGCTACTTCCAGCGGCGAGGCTGCATCAGCTGCGGTAGACCGCATTCGTGGTCTGACGGCAGAGGCTGAAGTTGGCCAAACCTATTTGGGTACCGTTTCACGGATAGTCGATTTTGGAGCATTTGTTGAAATATTTCCTGGAACTGACGGGCTTTTGCACATTTCCGAAATTGCCGATCGCCGGGTGAAGGATGTGCGAGACGAGTTGAAGGAAGGCCAGCAGATTATGGTTAAGTGCATCGGCCGCGAGGGCAACAAGATCAAGCTTTCGCGAAAAGCCGTGCTACGCGATGAGAACCGTAAAGCTGAGGCCGCCAGCACCAGCGAAGGGGAATAAGCATGCCTGGTGTTTAATCATTGCCAACAGGGTTAGGCGGGGCCGTAGGGTGACCTTGGCCCCATTCTTAAAGTAATTACTCAGAGGGTTTTATGAAGATTGATGGTAAACTCAACGCGTCAGTCTTCAGATGTAGAATCGTCTAAGGTTGCTTCTCCCGCAATCCCATCACTGTTTGGTTTGAACCCCATTCAGGCTTTCCAAAAGTTGGAAGTTCGACGCTATTCAACATCTTTTGTTATTACTAGAAAGGCCCATTCACGCTACGCCCTGGTGAATTTAGCGGGTTTCTAGAATTTTCTCAGTTTGCAAAATTTTCCCATGCCCCCCAATTTTCGACGCTGGGAAGTTTTAGTAGGAGATTCCATCCCGATGAGGAGTCGAGCATTAAGGCTCTCAGCTGCCTTACTAGCCATTCTTTGCGTAGTCGTTATCACGGCTCAGGCCGAACCCGTGGCTATCACCCAGGTGGTTCAGGTTGTAAGCAATTTCGACAACGTTCCCAATCTACAGATTCGCAGCCTCCAACAGAACGCCATTTCCTTCAGTCCTAATGGACCACAATCGGGTGACCAGAAATCTTCCGGCTCGAAAGGTGGCAAAACAACTGATTCGTTGATTTCGGGCGTTACCATCAAAACCGATGGGCCAACAACGGTTGAGGTTATCGATCAGGGTGATGTGGAGGGCACAATTTGCGACTGCGGGGAGTTATTCGTCGCTGCCGGTGGATTTCCAAAATGGCCGCTCTTCTTTTTGGGTGCTATTCCGCTATTTTTTATCGATAATAACTGCGAGAATTGCGATTCGGTGACCAGCAATCCCACACCAACACCCACTCCGATACCACAACCGACACAGTTCAATAATCCACCTACCCCAGTCCCCGAACCGGCATCGTTGATGTTGTTAGCATCTGGTTTGTCAGGAGCAGCAGCTGCAATCCGACGCAGGCGAAGAAGAGCCGCTGTGGAGGAGGAGAACTAGCATGTTTGCCCGTTATTTAAAATTCGTGACAGCCAGTCTCCTTCTGGTACTTGCAGCCACTGTCTGTTGCTCAGTAGCAAACGCCAAAGACAAACCAGCGAAGTATAGTGTGCTAAAAATTCTGACGACTCCAGGTGGTCTGCCGCTCTGGGTTGACGGGAAGTTTTATGGTGAAACGACAACCAGTTACCGATCTATCAATCTAGACCCAGGTTTGCACACTGTGGTTATTACGCTACCCGGAGGGATGCGTTGGACCAGGGAAATAGATCTCCCGGCCGGGCGCGTTAAGTGTGTCGCGGTCAATCATAAGCCGCGTCCACCGCTACCAATTTTGCCGTGTCCGTTTCCGGTCAGTCTCTCGGCGCCTGAACAGGTTAACGAAGGCGAGATTGTTACTTACACGGCGGATGTCGTCTACAAAGGCTCGGCGAAACTGGATTACAAATGGACCGTGAGCCCGGGGAACGCAAGGATCATTAGTGGCGCTGGGACCCCCACTATCACGGTTGATTCGACCGGGCTGGGAGGGCAGCAGATCGCAGCGATGCTGGTGGTCGATGATGGATCCGGAGACGCAACTTGTTTGCAGGCAGCGCAGGCTATTACTACAGTGCCTGCCCCGGAAAAGCGGACGATTGTTGGGCGCGAGTTTGATACGTGTCGCAGTTGTTCAAACGATGATCTCAAAGCCCGACTTGATAACCTGGTAATTGAACTGCAGAACGACCCTTCGACGCAGACTTACCTGTTTGCTTATGGAGGTCGCAACAGTGCAGCAGGAACAGCGGACCGATTGCTGGCTCGAGCAAGAGATTACATGGTAAATCAACGAGGAGTTGATGCCTCTCGAATCGTCCTTGCAAACGGAGGTTTCCGAGAAGAGGACAGCCTGGAGGTTTGGATCGTACCAAATGGAGCAAAGCCTCCTCAACCGACTCCTACGGTGCCGGCAGGTGACGTAAAACCCATCGAGCGCAAGCGACGCGCTGGCAACTGATTCAGTTTGATAAGTTGTAATCGTAGAGGCAGGATTTATGCAATCTTGCCTCTTTTGCTTTTTGAGCTGTTTGACGACCCTTCGTCCTGTGTGTTAACAATCTGTATCTACCGTTCCCTCTTGCTAGCCCCCTAACATCACATTCGGACCAGGAGGGTTCTGTCATGGCTGATGAGGGCGGTGGAAGTGGAAGTGCCGGTGTAGTAGCGATCTTAGCGATCTTCGTAATCGTTATCTTAGTCGCTTTGTTCATGTTTCGCGGTCGAATCTTTGGTGGTGGCGGTACTCAAAAGATCGACGTCAACATACAGGCACCAAGCAAATAGTTTAGTTGCATGCAGTTAAAACGAGGGAGGACAGACTTAACTGTCCTCTCCTTTTCTTTTCAGAACGTGTCTTCTACTATTTCACGACTCAAATTCTAATTTAAGGATAGCGATCGAATTGCCTGCGCCAAATATTGAAACCATCGTCTCTCTCGCAAAACGCCGTGGTTTTGTGTTCCCGTCGTCTGAGGTATATGGCGGGTTGGGAAGCGCCTGGGACTACGGTCCGCTGGGCGTGGAGCTCTGCAACAACGTCAAACAGTCGTGGTGGCGCTGGTTGGTCTATGACCGTGACGATATTGAAGGAATAGACTCGTCGATCATTCTCAATCGTCTGGTGTGGCAGTACTCGGGACATGAAGCGACTTTTCACGATCCATTATCAGATTGCCGCGAATGTAAGACTCGATTGCGTGTAGATAAGTTGGAGATGCCGATAGACGCCGCTGAAGGTGCTGACCTTGCTCAGTTGGTTCGAGAGAAGAAAATCAAGTGTCCCAATTGCGGATCAAACGATCTAACGGAGCCACGGCTTTTCAATATGATGCTGCGGACCACATTGGGAGCCGCAGCGGAGGAAAATGATCCAACCGCGCTGGCATATCTAAGACCTGAAACGGCCCAGGGCATCTTTATCAACTTTTTGAATGTGCAGACAACCATGCGGCGAAAACTACCATTTGGTATCGCGCAGGTTGGGAAATCATTTCGCAATGAGATCACGCCGGGAAACTTCATCTTGCGGACGCGCGAGTTTGAGCAAATGGAGATGGAGTATTTTGTTAAGCCTGATGCGGAACATTTGGCGCTGGTTGACGAGTGGGCAGAACAATATCTCGACTGGTTCAAGAGTCTGGGAATTTCAGACCAGAATCTTCACTTCCACGAAGTGCCGCTCACGGAATTGGCCCACTACTCGAAACGCACTGTAGACATCATGTACAGGTATTTCCCTGACCGCGCTGAAGAAGAGCGGCAGTGGGAAGAACTAATGGGAATCGCTTACCGTACTGACTTCGACCTGAGGTCTCACTCAAGTAAAGCGGTCAATAGTGAGGGTGAGCGGATTAATCCCGATTCAACCGAGGATCTATCCTACTTCGACGAATCGACGAAACAGCGCTTCTATCCACACGTAATCGAACCTGCCGCCGGAGTAAACAGGACGGTTCTTGCGGTTTTAATGGATGCGTACTCGGAGCGGACAAATGACAAAGGGGAAACGAGGGTCATCCTGAAGCTGAGTCCCCAGTTAGCCCCGATTAAGGCTGCGATTCTGCCGCTCGCGAAGAACAAACCAGAGATTGTGGGCATGGCCAAGGCCATCAAAAGATCTCTGCAGCCGGTCCTAAGAGCTGTTTATGACGACACCGGCGGAATCGGAAAGCTCTATGCTCGCCAGGACGAGATTGGGACGCCTTTCTGTATAACGGTGGACCATCAGTCGCTGGAGGATGAAGCAGTAACAGTCCGAGACCGTGATACATGGGAACAAGACCGTATTAAAGTTTCAGACCTGGCCGAGCACTTACAGAAGCGCCTGAAGCCATTTCCCGTTAGTGCAGAATAAGCAATGCCTGTCGTTAAAAAACGGAATCAACAGACAGAGACGCGTTTGCTGCTTGAGGGCAGTGAACCAATCGAGTTACCACCGGCAGAAATCCAGGCCTCTGCTGTGCTGGTCCAATTCGATAAGTTTAAGCCGTTCATAGATGAGTTGTTGGAAGTATTGCGGGAAGGCACGATTGCCGAGCCGGTCCCGGTGATGCTGGATGGGTCGACTTTTGCCGTTCATGGTCCAACCCGTACTTTTTGGGTCAAGCTCTGGCATGCTGCCGGCAGCGATCGCACAAAAATTGATCGTGCTCAGCTCCTCAGTTGTTTACCATCTACTCGCGGTGTGCAGATTTTGGTCGAGCCTATTGAGGAATAGACCATTCCTATCCCACCTTTAGCACTCAGCTATTGACTCTGAAAATCAGAGGTTGGAGAGTTAGTGTCGTGAAACAGCTTCCGGAAAAAGTAATTGCGCTGGCGTCTGCGATCCGAGATGCCGGAGGACGAGCATTACTGGTGGGAGGGTGTGTACGCGACGAGTTGATGGGCCGCCCACCTGTCGACTATGACCTCGAAGTGTATGGGGTTGAGCCCGCCAAAGTTCGTGAAGTCCTCGACCAGTTCGGACCAGTGAATGTGGTGGGTGAGTCGTTTACGGTCTACAAGTTGGGCCAACACCTGGATGTTTCGTTGCCGCGTCGGGATCGAAAGGTTGGTCGTGGGCATAAAGGCTTTATCGTTGAAGGAGACCCCTCGCTGAGTGTGGCCGAAGCCACGAAGCGTCGCGACTTCACGATCAATGCAATTTTGAAGGATCCTCTGACTAAAGAGATTATCGACCCCTATAGCGGTGCACGAGATATCGAGCATCGGGTATTGCGAGTTGTTGACATTGCCACCTTTCCAGAAGACAGCCTACGCGTCTTAAGGGCTGCCAAATTTGCGAGTCGTTTCCATTTCGATATCGAACCGCAGACTGTAGCGCTCTGTCGTTCGATTGAGTTGGACGATCTGCCTGCTGAGCGGATCTGGGGAGAGATTGAGAAGCTTCTGCTCTTTTCAAGTTTGCCGTCTATCGGACTGAAGTGGTTGCGCGATCTGAGTGTGATTGAAAAGCTCTTTCCGGAAATCAACCGATTGATTGGTGTTACACAGGACGCTGCCTGGCATCCAGAAGGCGATGTCTTTGTGCACACGCTGCTGGTGGTTGATGGCGCCCGTCAACTGATCGATGACCTGCCCTATGCCAAAAAGGTAACTGTCATGTTGGCAGCGTTGGCCCACGATTTTGGAAAACCGGCAACAACGAAGTTCCAGGATGGCCATTGGCGTTCGCTCGGGCACGCCGAAGCAGGCATTGGCGCGACAGAACGATTTCTTGATCGTTTGAATATTCATACGCTCGACAACTACGACGTTCGCAAGCAAGTGATTGCGTTGGTCAAGGACCATCTCAAACCAGGTGAGTTCTTCAAAAAGCGTGATGAAGTTGGTGAAGGTGCTTTTCGTCGTTTGGCGCGGAGGTGTGAACCCGAGTTGCTTTACCGGGTGGCGAAGGCAGATTCGCTCGGTCGAAATGCTCCGTGGGTGCCTCGCGAAAAATGGTTTGACTCAGAGGCCCAGGAGTGGTTCATCGAGCGAGCCAGGGAACTTCAAGTCGATTCGGGACCGCCAGAACCAATCCTCTTAGGTCGGCACTTGCTGGAGATGGGTCTGGAACCGGGGGTTCGTATTGGAGAGATCACTGCTGCTGTCTACGAGATGCAACTTGATGGTCGGGTACGCTCTGTAGAAGAAGCCAAGGTCGCGGCCAAAACAATGATAGGTGAGGAGAAGGACGCCTAAGGCGAGGGTTGTTGTTGTGTGACGCAGTGAATTGTTCCCATGCCCCACACTAACGGCTCGCAATTGATTGGAATCACCTTACGTTCAGGGAAGAGACGTTGCAGAGTGGCAGTAGCCCGCGTGTCATTCGGGTGTCCAAAGATTGGAGCCAGGACGACATTGTTGGCAATGTAAAAATTTGCATAGCTGGCCGGTAGGCGGTCGAGGTTTCTGGAGTCGGTGCTGGTACCACCCACGACACCCGGCATAGGTAACGTAACGATTTCGAACCTTTTCCCGGCAACGTCAGTCATTGTCGAGAGTCTCTTAAGATTGTCTTGTAAGAGTTGATAATTGGCATCCTCCGGATCGTCTTCGACAGCGCACACAATAGTGTGTTGATTTACGAATCGTGCGATATCGTCGATGTGTCCATCTGTGTCATCGCCGACGATGCCTTCCCCAAGCCATAAAATCTTCTGAACTCCAAGGTAGGCCTTTAGATATTTCTCGATCTCTTTTTGACTCAGGGCGGGATTTCGATTTGGATTTAGTAGGCATTGTTCGGTAGTAAGCAAACAGCCATCCCCATTGACTTCGATCGAGCCGCCCTCCATGACAATTCCCGGTTCGAAGTACTGCATCTGTAAAACTTCAGCGAGGAGCTCAGGAACTCGGTCATCTTGTTTAAGAGCTTCGTATTTATTTCCCCAGGCGTTGAACTGCCAGTTGTTGAAAGCTATCTCACCGGTCCCATTTAAGAGAAAGTTTGGACCATAGTCTCGAATCCACGAGTCCACGGTCTCGATTTGGTGGAACTTAATGTTCGCCGTGCTCGCAAAGTCACAGAGACCGAGGACATGCTGTTGAGTGTCGTCATTGTCTACGAGCAGATTCACCGCTTCGTGAGGAGTTAGGGCGGCCAGCATCTGAATAAATATTTGCTGGGCTTGCTCGACACGGCCGGGCCAGGTTTCAGGGTCCTTGGGCCACGTCAGCCAGGTGGCCGAGTGAGTTACCCACTCGGCGGGCATGTAAAAACCCAAAGCAGTCGGTGGTCCAGGAGTCGGTTTCATTTACGCTGGATGTGATCGAGTAGTTTTAAGACTGAAGTATCTGATGACTCCAACGAGACTAATGAGCACCCAGAAGACCTCCATGACAAATGCCGAGAGGTTGAAATCGGCGACCAGGGAAATGATGATCAAGGTTGCTCCTAAGAGATTGAGAAGAGAATAGAGGAGACCGGAAGTCTTGAGGCGATTGAGCTGCAACATCAGGTACGCCGTCATAAGTAGCACGACGCCGATGTTGCCGAGGAAATCTATCAAGCCATATTTCATCATGAATCACCGAATCTAAAACGAAGTCCATCGTAGGCGTCGATTCGTCTGTCGCGTAAAAAAGGCCAGTTTTGACGGGTCTCCTCAATCTTTTCCAAATTGCATTCAACTACGAGGATCTCTTCATTGTCTGCAGACGCTTTTGCAATGATGCGTCCAAAGGGATCAGCAACAAAAGATTGGCCCCAGAATTTTAGTTGGCCCTCATGGCCGACGCGATTTACTACGACTACGTACACACCATTTGCGATTGCATGGCCGCGTTGAATTGTTTCCCACGCCGAGTGTTGAGCTTCGTTCATGTCCGGTTGCTCACCTGGTAGCCAACCGATAGCAGTTGGGTAGAAAAGAAATTGCGCGCCACTTAGGGCTGTAAGACGAGCAGCCTCTGGAAACCACTGATCCCAACAAACCAGGGTGCCGATCTTTCCGTAGCTGGTTTCGTGCGACTGGAAGCCTAAATCGCCGGGAGTGAAATAAAACTTCTCGTAATAGAGAGGATCGTCGGGAATATGCATCTTGCGGTACTTGCCAACGATCTTTCCATTTGTATCAATCATCACAGCGGTATTGTGGTACACGCCTGCCGCCCGCTTCTCAAATAACGAGGCGACGATTACAACGTTCTTCTGTTTGGCGACCTTGCCCAGAGCTTCGGTTGTAGGACCAGGAATGCTTTCGGCCAGTTTGAAGAGTTCGATGTCCTCGATCTGACAAAAGTACTGCGATCTGAATAGCTCTTGTAGACAAACAATTTGAGCGCCTTTTTTGGCGGCTTCATTGATCCTGGTAATGGCTTTTTTTAAATTCGTCTCAGGCTTCTGTTCACAACTCATCTGTACCAGGCCTACTGATACGACATTTGAATCCTGCTTCTTCTTTGGCATGGGGCGAAGTATAACAAAGCAACTCATGAAAGAATAAAAAGGGCCAAGTCCAGGCAAATGTGCTTTGAGCTGCTTCGATGCATCCGCGTTTCACGGCTGCGCGGCGTATGACCTCTACTAATTGGTGTGATTGTTTATATCTTCCATTAGAGACCGGCCCAGCCGAGAATAGAGCGGCGGTAAGTGTGGCCGAAGGGCCGAGCCACATCCTCAGAACAGGAACAAGAGAACTGCGGAAGGGTAGAACCAAATTTCCCAACATTTTGCGAAGTCGAGAACGGTAGGGGCGGGCCATCGCAGAGTGGGTGTCGGGTCGAGAGAAGAGGCGGAAGGGGCGGTCTGAAGGTCAGACATCGTGGTCGCTGCTATATGTACTGGATGGCAGTTTCGTCTCCCTGTTAAAACTGAGGTTTGGATTTTCGCATCTCCAAAGCGCTTTGGACATTGGAGATCGTACTTGAGTAAGATGTGCGGTCACTTTTACCACCCATTTGAAAAGAGTATCTGAGAATGATCAGTTTTGAACTTACCGAAGATCACAAGGCGCTGGTGCAAACAGTGCGAGAGTTCGCGCAGAATGAAGTTGCTCCGTACATTAAAGAGTGGGACGAGAAGCAACAGTTTAACCCTTTAGTCCTGCAAAAAATGGCCGCTCTCAATTTGCTTGGCGTGTGCATTCCCGAAGAGTACGGCGGCGCTGGATTTGACTACATTTCGCTCGGTCTCGTCTGTGAGGAACTTGAGGCTGTTGACACCTTCTTGCGTGTAGTCATGTCGGTCCACACCGGGCTGAATTCCTTGACGCTTTACACGTGGGGAACTGAAGAGCAGAAGCAAAAGTATTTGGTTCCGCAGGCCAAGGGAGAGAAGATATCCACTTACGGTTTAACTGAGCCGGGTGCAGGCTCGGACGTTGTGGGTTCGCGTTCAACTGCCAGGCGAGATGGCGATGATTGGATTCTTAATGGCGAAAAGATGTGGATCAGTTTGGCTGATGTGGCCGACAACTTCTTATTCTTTTGTTGGACCGATGAAGAGAAACGAAAGCAGCGGGATCATAGCGGCATGTCATGTTTCATCGTCGAAAGAACGATGAAGGGTTTTTCCTCAGGAACGATACACGGGAAGTTAGGGATTCGAGCGGGCAACACCGGATATTTCTCACTGCAGGACGTCAGGGTACCGAAAGAGAACATGGTCGGTGCAGAGGGTGAAGGTTTTAAGATCGCTATGTTTGCGTTGGAGCAGGGACGTTACACAGTGGCTTCAGGAGCTACGGGAGTAATAAGGGCCTCGCGTGACGCCGCAGTTTCCTACGCCAACACGCGAGAGACGTTTGGGACGAAGATCGCGAATCATCAATTGGTTAAGCAGAAGATAGCGGAGATGGAAGCCGACTATCAAATGAGTCATCTGCTATGGTTGCAGGCAGGTTATTTAAAGAACGAGGGATTGCCGAATGCCAAGGCGACAAGTTTAGCTAAATGGCAAGCCACCATTCGCAGTGAGAAAGCTGCTTCAATGGCCATTGAGGTTCATGGAGCAAATGGTTATTCGAATGATTATCCGGTTGAGCGATACCTTCGAAACTGCAAGGCCGCAATCATCTACGAAGGAACCCGGGACATTCATACCTTGATGCAGGCTGACTGGGCTTTAGGGTTAAAGCGTGAGAAGCCAGCACGGAAGAGTCTTCCGAAGTGGACCCGTTAGTCGCAGGCGAAGCTGAGCCCCCGGGAACCGACCTCAAAGTTCCCGGGGGTCATCCGCAGTGACTATCATTGATTGGTGACTAAAAATACGTCCCATGCCCAACGCGCCACTGAAGCTTGTTTAGCATCTCTAACCTTCCCTCGATAGCGAAATTCATTTCCTGCCTCGTCAACTAGTTTCGATTCCTTGAAGTCGAGCTCAAAAGCCAGAACGTTCAACTCGTTCAAGGGGTGAAGCTCGCCATTGTCCGCCACTCCATTGTGGTTCACATCCTGCCACAGTCGCAGTCTGGAAAAGATTGAGTCGCGGTTGTCGACGATTCCATCTTGGTTTCCGCCATTTGCCTCTTTATCGAATTCTGCCAGCGCCAGAAAACCATTCTTGTTACTTGCAGGAGGTTGCGCCGTGAAATCGCCAAACAGTTCGGCTCCGTTATCGATGACGCCATTTTGGTTCCGATCCAACGCCAGCCACGCATCGTCAGAATTTTGCGTGGTCCAACCAAGGTGATCCAGGGTGCCATTTCCATTTAGATCAAACTCGACGCCATTCGCAGCATTCGTGAGGATTATGCCGTCACCCTTGATGTCGACGACAATGGGTGACCCGCTGCAGGAATCGCAACCGAAGCACGAGCAAGTTTCAAAATCGTAGTCGCCGCCAAATCTTAGACATCTGCTGGCGAATGTGAGACTACAACTACTGGTTGGACTATAGCAGCAGAGTCCGGAGCTACTGGGACTTGAACCGATTGGACAGGTGCCATCAAAACTCGGTGTCGTGCATGTCTGACCAGCGCTTGAAAATCCGCTCTTGCACGAGTGAGAGCGGACCAATTGCCCGTTCCAAATGTTTCCCCCCGTCATTTTCCATGAGCCTGCAGTACCGACCAGGCCAAACTCACTTCCGCATATTCCAAAAATACAAGAGCTTGTCGCCACCCCGCGCGCCGCTGAACATTTGACCTCAGTGCCGAGCGGACCAGTGCTCGTTTCGCGCTTTTCATCGGCTCTATTGACATGGGCAAAAAGTGACGTCACGGTGCCGTTCTCAAATGTGAAAGTGTCGGTGATAAAAACCTCACAAGTCTGCTGAGTGTTGCTTTCTGTACATGCACCTTGAAAGCCAACAGTCTGACCGTGCTGGCCAGTTATATGTTCCGCTCGATCCGAAACGGTTGGCCGCGTAATAGTTCCCCAGGTCGTACCTGGCAAGGTCATCGGAAAAAGCGAGGGAACTCCATCTGCCGCGCCCTGGTACACCTCCACTTCCTGTGAACTCTTCATTTCAGTAACCATAGGTCGTTTTTCAGACCAAATATCATTCAGTACTCCACCTCTTCCGACCACCAAATCCCAAAATTTTGGCTTACCATTATCGTCCCGCCTGTCCGGAAACAGCGCGATTGCCTGGTAGTTTCGCTGTTTTCCTTGAAAGCGGAGACGAACCTGAAACGTCGTATACCTTTGCAGATCCCCATTTTTGTCAGCCTGAACGTTCAATAGGTCATTCATGGTCCATTCTGGTTCATATATTGAAGCGTACTCTCCATCCGACCACACCGCTTCGTACCCCACGTGCTCTGGTCCACCATTCAATTGAGATATCTGACGTCCTAGTTGAATGAATGGTCCTGTCCTTCCGGTCATCACGTCATCAGCTCGTCTTGAAAGGAGCTCCGCAATTGGACCAACCTTGAAGTCGCTCAACTCAAATCGTAGAACCTGGTCCTCGTTAGGTTCTGCATTGTAGCGAGCGACAAGAGTTGCTCTATTGAGCTTAGTGACTTTTTCATAGAGCGCGCGAACTGTCTGTTCCTCAAGAGATACTGTTTTCGTTTTTCCTTTGTTAATAGTTTCTCGGACTGGTGGATCCTGATTTGGCGCGCCGGGGTCAGCCATAACGGAAACAACGAAACTTAGAGTGAATAGCGTGACCAGAATACCGCGGAGTGAGTGGTTCATATCTTAAATATCCTTCTTTCAGAGAGGTTGAGGTTAATTCGCGGAACCGGTTTGAGTTCGGCTCAGTTCCTGCTCTACAACGGCTTTGAATTCCTGGAGACTGGCCGCGCCGGTCAGTAATCTTCCATTGATGAGAAATGTCGGCGTGGCGTTAATTCCCAGGCGTTGTGCGTCGCTTAAATCCGCGTCAATCCCCGGGCGCATTTCACCCGATGATAGACACTGGTCGAATTCAGGAACGTTCAGGTTCAAATCCCTCGCCAACTTACCAAACGTTTCAGACGACAGGTCGTTTGCCATGAATAGTGCATCGTGAAATTTCCAAAAAGTACCTTGCTTTCCTGCACACCTGGCAGCTTCAGCAGCCGCCAACGACATTGGGTGCGCAGTTGATGCGAGGGTTCTGAAGTTCAGCTGAATATCGTTGGGAAAGATTTGCAAGAGTTGCTTGAGTGTTGGTTGCACTTCTTTGCAATAGCCACACTGAAAATCCGCGAACTCGGTTATTACAACCCTGGCGTCAGCAGGTCCTTTGAATGACGATGACGAATCGTTCATCAGTGACCAGCGAGGCTCTGAAAGCAACACTTCCACCGGATAGCTTTTTCTAAGTAAGGCAATCGCATCACGGTACCGCTTCAAGCGCGCTTGGCCTTCGAGGTCCAATCTTAGTTTCTCTTTTGCTTCATCCGGACTAAAGAGTGCGAATACATTCAGATTTTGCCGATAAAGATCGTCAACCTGATCAGCCGGCACACTGACGGGACCAGCCATGAATTCGCGCCGCAACTGATCGACCGTAACCCCCTTTTTAGTAGCTTCACTTTCCAGTAGTTTCCGAATTATCAGGTTCTGTAGTGCGACTTTCCGTAAGGCATAGAGTTGCTGCTCGAGCGGCAGAATCTTGAAGAAGACCGAATCATCCAGTTCTTGTTGGGTGATCTCTTGTTTGCCTACGCGCGCCACGACTGTTTGCGGATTTTGAGCAAGCAGAGGAGTCGCAATCGGCATGGCCAAGAACCAGATAGATATGACGAGGCGCTTGAGAAAATACAGATGAGATTCCGAGCGTGAGGATACTTCCATTTCTTTAACTCCTAATTATGTGTGAGCGATCAACGTGGGGCCGGAAATTTATGACAAAGTTCGGTGGGTGTCAATAAAAGAATGTTGATAAAAGTGGCTAATCCTTGATGAAAGCGGCTAAGCCCCTTTTCTCTAGACCAACGCGGTGTTGTTGAGTTAGGGCCTGGCGATACTGCGTCGGGGATATGCCTCGAATCCGTTTGAACTCCCGCACAAAATGGCTAGCAGAACCTAAACCCACTGTCGTGACTATCTCTTTGATGGATAGAAACGTTGTGCCTAGTAGCTCCTCGGCCCTTCGTAGTCTTAGATCCTTGAGGAAATTTGCTGGAGTGGTTCCGGTCTCTTCTTTAAAGAGATGTCTCAACCTTGAAGATGAGAGATTAACTTCAGCGGCAAGGTTCGCGACATTCCACCTCACGGTTGTGTCGCTCTCCATTTTCGCAATCAGAATCTCTATCCGTCGGTCCATACTTAAGAAGGTGAGATTAAAAGGACGCTCTCGTCGAATGGGGCAGCCTGAATGCTCGAGTGTGGATTGAGGTCTCGAGCGTTGCGGCAGATTACTCGTTGAACTTTCGTTTGTCTACTGCAATCTGTTCTCAGAAAACAAGGGAGATGATCTTTTCGGATCTTCCCCCTTTTTCCCTAACCAGTGCAAGAGCGATTATCTACGCGCTTCGAAAATTCGATTAAAGGGAGTTTCGCTTGCGCGCCGAAACTGAGAGAGTCCTCCCGCTATAACGGTATCTCGAATCGCGGCTTCCGAGGCTACAGCTCCAAGCGCCGGTCCGTCCATTGCCATTGAATTCGAAGTGCAGCAAAGAGTCGAAGCACCTGCGAAGGTCCTACCAATGGGATTAAAGTTTTCTTCGACGGTATTGCCAGCCATCGGCTCAACGATCATTACTGTTCCTTCAGGAGCTAACACTTCAGATGCCCTTTTGCAGGCACCCACCGGGTCGCCCATGTCGTGCAGACAATCAAAAAAAGTGATCAGGTCAAACTGTTTGTCAGGTATTGACTGGGCGCTCACTGCCTCAAAGTGGATCTGATTTTCAACGCCTGCGTCGCGTGCTGCCTTTTGTGCGTATTTAACGGAAGCCTCATGATTGTCAAAAGCCCAAAACTCTGACTTCGGATAGGCCTTGGCCATGATGATGGTTGACGCGCCGTGACCGCAGCCCACGTCAGCAACTTTAGCTCCCTGTTTTAATTTTTCGTCGACCCCTTTCAGTGACGGAATCCAACTGGCAATCAGGTAAGCGCTGTATCCGGGGCGAAAGAATCGCTCAGTACCGATAAATAAATCGGGGTGGTGTTCGCCCCACAACATTCCTCCGCCATTCTTAAAGTGGTCCTCGATTCGTTCGACGGCCTGGGTCATTGCCTTCGTTACGAAGAAGCCGCCGCCAACATAAAAAGGGCTCGTTTCATCAGTGAGGGCAACGGCTTGCTCAGGTGATAAACCGTATTTGCCGGTTGCGGGATCGTATTCAACATATCCGCCAGCGGCCTGATTGATTAGCCATTCTCGTACATAGCGCTCGTTAGTGTTGGTTTTTTGTGCGAGTTCGGCAGTAGTCAGGGGACCATCATTGGCCAGCGCTTTATAAAGACCAAGTTTCTGTCCGATGTAGGAAAGGGATGTGCTTAAGGACGCGCCAAAATCGCTGACAACCTTACCCAGAAATTCGTGCATTTTGTCTTCATTAATCTGTCTAGAATTTGCAGCTGTGGACATATAACCTCCCAAATTTAAGGTTCGACAAGGGGAAACTCTTGACGGGCTATCTTCTTTACTCGCCGTGTGAGGCCAAGTCAAGTTACGGCCACCCGCGAAGGCAAGCGTAAGACTTACAGGGCAGAAATACAGTGGTGAGTGCGGTGACGCTCCAAGGCCTGATCCGAGCCTACAAAATTGTAGTTCTGTCTGTTAGTATTAGCGAGCACTTCTTCGAAAACTGAGGCCTGAAGCTGCCCCCGTTGCTAAACAAGCCATTAACACAACAGACAGGAGATTCTGAAAGCATGGGTCACGAGCTGAGGACAGAACGCGAATTGTCTCTAGATTTCTTACGCGTTTGTGAGGCGGCGGCCATCGCCGCTGCGCGAACGATGGGTCAGGGCGATCGCAAATATTCCGATCACGTTGCAGTCGAAGCGATGCGCGAAGTGATGGATACAGTGCCAATGCGCGGTCGCGTAGTGATCGGCGAAGGTGAACGCGACGAAGCCCCGATGTTATATATCGGCGAAGAGGTTGGCGGAGGATTTGTACTTGGTGAGCAGGCCGGAGCAGCTTGTCCAGAAGTTGACATCGCGGTTGACCCACTAGAAGGAACGAATCTTTGTGCGTTGGGTGCAAACAATGCCATCGCTGTACTCGATGCGGCTGAACGTGGCGGACTCTTGAACGCTCCGGATATTTACATGGACAAGATCGTCGTTGGACCGTCCTCACGTGGCGTGGTAGATATCGACGCTCCTGTGAAAGACAATCTAAAGAATATTGCGCGACGGTTAGGGCGGGATATTGAGGATTTGACTGTCATCGTCCTCGAACGCTCGCGGCATCGAAAGCTTATTAACGATGTGCGAGAGGCTGGTGCTCGCATTCGGCTGATTTCCGATGGCGATCTTTCCGCCGGGATTTCGGCGGCGGTTGCCGGCACCAATATTCACGCGTTGATGGGAATCGGCGGTGCCCCGGAAGGTGTTATAACCGCCGCAGCAATGAAATGCCTGAATGGCGAAATTCAGGCTCGCCTGGTTTTCGATCCGGAACGATTGGGAGTTGATAAGGCCAAAGTACCGGCTCGCGATGAAGTTTTGGATCGCCTGGCTTCGATGGGCATTCGAGATCCAGATAAGATTTACGACACGGATGATCTTGCTCCAGGCAAGAAAATTATCTTCGCTGCGACAGGCGTGACCGATGGAGCGCTGTTGAAAGGTGTCAGATTTTTTGGTTCAGGCAAACGCACGCACTCAGTAGTAATGACAACTGAATCGCGCCACATTCGATTTGTGGATACTCTGCATATCGAGGGTGGTCCAGACACGGTCATCAGATTCTAGGATTCGACAAAGAAGTGTTACGTGATTCGCCAACGGACTATCGTCCGCAGTTTGCCGGAATAAGAACAGCTGTAATTGCCTGGACTTTACTGACAGTCGGCACGCTGATCTTCGTGTTGTTCATTCCCGCTGCCCCGATTGCTGCGGCGAACAACCACAATCAACTCGCGCTCGCGATATATCAGGCTTTTCATTTTCTCTGTCATCAATTGCCAGAGCGGTCCTATTTCATAGCTGGTCAAAAACTGGCCGTGTGTGCTCGTTGCACGGGAATCTATGCGGGTTTTTTGTTGATATTAGCCCTTTACCCGCTATTCCGTTCTCTTCGGGATACAAGCTTGCCTCATCGTCGCTGGCTCCTGTTGGCGACCGCTCCCATGGCGGTGGATTTTGGCCTGACCTTCGCTGGTATTTGGGAAAACACTCACACGTCTCGGTTTTTGACAGGATTTTTATTTGGTTCGGTAACAGTGTTCTATATAGTGCCCGGCATCCTGGAATTAAGCACCTGGCTGAATCGTCCAAACTCGCAAAAAAGGCAGGAATTCACAGTGGTTTCAACCGAGACCATTGCTGCAGCTCCAAGCGATTACAGTGCTCCGGCCCGGAGGATTTGAGGCGTCCGGGCGGTACAATCTGAGCCTGTTCACTTCTGAATAGGGCCTGAGATCGAGTAGAATCCATCCGCAAAAATGTGGTTCGTAAGTTTTAAAAACCGCATCTAAGGCATTCTACCGCGCCGTCGGGCATTAAGCTGACGGCGTTTTAAACGTAAGACGTTAGTTAGACTGAGATGATGATGTTTCAAAGTCAGGCAAATCCAGTCCCTACCCCATGGCCGACGCCGTGGGGACCTCCACCACAAGCTCTTTTCGAACGATATTTCCACGATCTGGTGAATAAAACCTGGTCGAATATCAGCCCGCTATATAAGTTGGATGCTTTCGACTGGATCATACTTATCGCTTACTTCGCCATCCTCGGCACTTTGGCTGTCTACGGCGCCTATCGGATCAAGCAGGTGATCGACTTTTGGCGCTATAGAAGATTCGTCCCTAAGCCGGTCGCCCAGTTTACTCCTGAAGATCTGCCCGTTATCACGGTCCAGTTACCGTTGTTCAACGAGCTATATGTTGTCGAGCGTTTGCTGAAGGCAGTCACAGCTATCGATTATCCGAGGGAAAAACTAGAGATCCAGGTTTTAGATGACTCGACGGATGAGACTGTGAAGTTAGCAGAAGCCGTTGTCGCCAGGTACGCCGAGCAAGGATTCGATATTCATTATATTCATCGGTCTGATCGAACCGGTTTCAAGGCAGGCGCTTTAGAGAATGGGAATAAGACTGCCAAAGGCGAGCTCCTCGCAATTTTTGATGCGGACTTTGTTCCCAAGCCCGACTGTTTAAGAAAGCTGGTAGATTTCTTCACAGATCCACTGGTTGGTTGTGCGCAGATGCGTTGGGCTCACATCAATGGCAATTACAATCTTCTGACGAAACTTCAGACCATCATGCTCGACGGCCATTTTGTAGTTGAGCAAACAACCAGAAACCGCACCGGTGGTTTTTTCAATTTCAACGGCACTGCCGGAATTTGGCGTCGCAAAGCCATCGAAATGAGTGGTGGTTGGCAGCACGATACATTGACTGAAGACACTGATCTCAGTTTTCGTGCACAGCTGATGGGGTGGAAGTTTGTCTACTTGCTCGATGAAGAGTCACCGGCAGAAATACCAGTCGAGATAAATGCTTTCAAGGCACAACAGCGACGCTGGGCCAAAGGCGTGATGCAGGTTGGGCTTAAGTTGTATCCGCGAATCTGGCTGGCTCCGTTGCCTTTACGCGTGAAGCTGGAAATGTTTTTCCGTCTGACTGGAAACATTAGTTACCCGCTCATGATTATCGCGAGCTTGTTACAGTTTCCACTTCTCCTGGTTCGCTATAATCAGCCCTTCTATCACCTGATGGTTTTAGACTTACCGCTATTGTTTTTCTCGTCGATTTCCGTTGTGCTGTTTTACGGAACTGCTGTTTGGTATCTCGACGACAAAAGAGCTCCTCGTTTATTACATCTACCTCTGGTGATGGCGCTGGGAATTGGCCTGGCGTTTTCAAACGCTCGGGCGGTGTTGGAAGCGCTAATGGGCGTTAAGACTGAATTTGTGCGAACGCCGAAGTATCAAGTCGAGGATACTGCGGATGAAACCTGGAAGCGCAAGAAATATAAACGGAAGCGAGGGTTGTTACCGCTGCTGGAGCTCGGCTTCGCGCTGTACTTTCTGCTGGCAATGACCTATGCGGTTCGATTACACATGTGGGGGACGATTCCTTTTCTGTTTCTCTTCTTCTTTGGCTTCGCTTACATGGGTGTGATGAGCGTGATGCAAACCGCGAGTGGCAGAAGGATTAGTACGCTCTGGCGACCACTTAAGGCGAGATAGAAGCGCTTTGCACTTAGTCATTTGCATTTTGCCCCTTGCCCTGGAAGCTGGCTCTTGGACTCTGCTTTAGTCACTTGTACGAGGCCCAAAAGCACAAAGTGCGAGCGCAAATTGCGAAGCAACCTACCTTTCGAGCGCTTTTCGATCCCAGTTGGCCAGCGACGCTCCCGCTTCATAAGTGCTCTGCAAAAACTCCATCAGGTCGTTCTCGGGATTTGCTGCCTTCCGAACGTCATCGTAAAGCAGTAGATACTCAGAAAGTTCGTTACTGTAAAAAGCTGAGGCGGGTCTGAGTTTCGCATCGCTGAGACCTTCCGGCGCCGGCGCTGTGTAGGAATAGAATGCGGGCTTACCCAATGGTCCTTGTCCGGGCCACCAACCATGACTAATAACTTCGTGCGAGTAGGCCTCGCGAGTAATCGGGTCTGCGTCGGGTTTCGCGGGCGCGGGTCGGCCCGAAAAACGGGTAACTGCCAGATCAAAGCTGCCCCAGAAAAAGTGGACCGGACTGGATTTCCCGATAAAGCGAGAACGAAAGTCCTGCATCACTTTGTCAGCCGAGCTCAAGATCCGCCAGAATCGATTTGCGTATTCCGGATCGTAGGAAGCGTGTTGCTGGTCCTGATCGAAGGGAATAGGATCGGGAATCTCCACCGGCATTTTCCATATATGAATATCAAAGCCAAGCTCACGTAACGCAGTCATTGTTTCGTTATAAAAGGCGGCAACGGATTTCGGTTTTAAAGCCACCTTTACCACGGCTCCATCGCTGGCATGGATCACGAGGTTGTGGTCGATAAAATCAAATTCCATGTCGAAAAGTGTTTGCTCATAAGCCATTGCTGTAGTGGTTAGACCCCGAGCTGAAACATACAAGGGTACGTTCCACCAGTGATTGACGAGCGGCGTTTGGGCCAGGCGAATCTTGCCGACTATCTGGGTCCACATATGCAGTGTTGCGCGCGTGTCTTCCCATTCTTCGAGCGGAAGCGCGGGCCAGGTTTCCGGTTTATTGGCGGTTGCTGACATTTCGTTTACCTCTCTTGCTGAATCGGTTTATGTAATAACTATAAGTGCGTCAGTTAAAATCTCAAATGCCCGGGCGATTTCTTTTGCGGTCGCCCTTATAAATGGGAATGGTTGGACTTGATGTTTCATTCACATCGGGAAGCGTTGAGTTTTCAGCAGGCTGTTGAAGCCCGGTGAATGAACCCAAAGCTGCAAACTGAACGAGCCCCAAATGGAAAGTGGCCTTGACAGGAGAAATGAGCAACCCTATAGTTTTTTCATCGACTTTACGGGTCGCTTCCAAATGATGAACCACTGCTACTGTTGTAACTACTGCTCATGGTGCTGCTATTGCAGCGCGACCGAGTGGGCCGTGTGCGGTGGGAGGAAGCAAATGAGCTAACAACTACTCGCATTTATTAAGCTCCTACCGGTCGCGCCATCAAAAGATGGGCGACCGGTATGTTTTTTGACTTTGAACTAACGTCGCACGTCTCGCGTGGGAAAGAAGCAGTTATGACACTCGCTGTTGAGCATTTTGAAACCAGACTGGCACCTGGATCGGTTGAGGCTAATATCGGGAACACACCTTTGATCCGGCTGAGGCTTGCAGCGAGTGAACTGCCTGACCATGTCGCTATCTTTGCCAAGGCGGAACAGTTTAATCCGGGCGGTTCAATTAAGGACCGGGCGGCTCTATCCATGATTTTGGACGGCGAACGAACCGGGAGGCTCCGGCCGGGGATGACGATCGTCGATGCAACCAGCGGCAACACCGGAATCGCCTATGCGATGATCGGGGCCTCGCGCGGTTATCCAGTCACGGTTTGTTTGCCCAAGAACGCAAGTTCGCAGCGAAAGCGAATTCTTCGACACTACGGCGTAGAAATTATCGAGACCGACCCTCTCGTTTCGACCGACGGAGCGCAACGGATCGCTCGAGAACTTTATCAAAATCATCCAGGTGTCTATTTCTATCCTGATCAGTACAACAACGACGCAAACTGGTTGGCTCATTACGAGACAACCGCCAATGAGATTTGGCGCCAGACAGAGGGAACGGTTACTCACTTTCTAACGGGCCTGGGCACGTCCGGAACGTTCGTTGGAGTCGTTCGCAGACTGCGTGAATTAACGCCTAACCTTGCTGCTTTCTCAGTTCAGCCCGATTCACCTATGCACGGGCTTGAAGGTCTAAAGCACATGGCGACGGCTAAGCAGCCTGGTATCTATGACGCGACCCTCGCGAGTGGTATGCTGGAAGTACCGACCGAAGAGGCAGTAGCCATGACTAAGCGACTGGCGCGCGAAGAGGGATTGTTCGTTGGACCAAGTTCAGGTGCTAATGTGTTTGCGGCGGCCAGACTTGGCAGGGAACTGCGTGAACCTGCAGTGATAGTAACTATTCTTTGCGATACCGGGGAGCGTTATCTCGAAGATATCTGATCGGTTTCCTTCATGACTGAAAAAGAAAACGAGCTCAACATCAACACACAGCTTGTACACGCCGGCGAACGCCAATCTCTCGACCAGGTGACTCCGGTTGCGACCCCAATCTATTCCACGGCCACTTTTACTTATGGCTCGATGGAAGAGATCGACAAGGTCTTTTCCGGTGAGAAAGCCGGCTACATTTATACTCGTTACGGCAATCCGACAATCTCTGGGCTGGAGGAGGCCGTACGCATCATCGAAGGTGGCGCGACCGCCTGCGCTTACTCCACCGGTATGGCGGCACTTCATGCGGCCTTATTTGCCTGCGACTTGAAGCCGGGTTCGACGGTTGTGGCCTCACAGGATCTTTACGGCGCAACAAATGCTCTGCTGACAAATATTTTTGGCACATTCGGTGTTAAAAGTGTCTTTGTTGATTTCAGTGATCACGAGTTATTGCGCCGTACCGTTAAGGAAAATCGACCACAAGCCGTAGTCGCCGAAACGATCTCCAATCCGTTGTTAAAGATTTGCGATATCGAAGCATGTGCCGAGATAGCTCATGAGGCCGGAGCACGCTTCGTTGTCGATAACACTTTTGCGTCGCCTTATCTTTGCCAACCACTGAAGTACGGGGCGGACCTGGTCATCCACAGCGCTACGAAGTATTTGAGTGGACACGCGGATGCGATGGGCGGCTTGGTTGTGTCAAGAGATGAAATGGACCGGCTGGCGCTCGTGAGTGTCATGAAGCTTGCCGGTGGAGTGTTGGGGGTTTGGGAAGCGCACGAGATTATGCGTGGCTTAAAAACCCTGGCGTTAAGGATCGAGCGGCAGTGCGAGAATGCCCGCAAGCTATCTCTCGAGCTGTCTAAAAATGAATACATCGGTCAAGTGTTTTATCCAAACGTCGATCTTGATCCCGCGACCAGGCTCCTGCGAAAACCTTTCCTTTGCGCGCTGGTAACCATAGAACTAAGGGACAACACTCGCGCTGCAGCCTTCCGGTTCATGGATTCACTTAAGTTGTGTATTCGGTCCACAAGTTTGGGCGACGTGTTTACAAGTGTGCTGCATCCTGCGACCGCATCTCATCGGGATTTGACGCCCGCTCGAAGGAAAGAGCTCGGTATTTCAGATGGGCTTGTGCGCATATCGGTGGGCATCGAAAGTATTGATGACGTTTTGGCTGATATCAAACAGGCGTTAAAGGTTGTCTGAGTTGGAGTAAAGAATCGTGATAACTCTCGATGAGGAACGTTTAGCTGAAATTCGCCGTCACGGGATCGCAGACTATCCGTATGAATGTTGTGGATTGTTGCTGGGCCGTTATGAGCAGGATGGTCGAAAGGTAGTACTGGAAACTTATCCGATTTCGAATGCGAGAGAAGAGAGTGCAAAGCGAAATCGCTTTTTGATCAGGCCCGAAGAGTTACTAAAGGGTGAGCAGTATGCGAGATCCCGAGACATTGAAGTCGTGGGCTTTTATCATTCTCATCCTGATTCACCGGCCGTTCCATCCCAGTACGATCTGGAGCACGCCTGGCCCACCTATTCGTACATTATTGTGAAGACAACGGCTGGCGAAGCTGTAGAGCTTTTTTCGTGGGAGCAGCGCTCGGATCGTTCTCGATTTGACCAGGAAGAAATTTCGATCTCGTCGGTCGCGAGTTGAACGTCAGAATAACAAGTGAGTCAATATAATTAAGGGATATGTAGAAAGGAATAATAATGGCAATAACTATTTCGATTCCAGCACCGTTGCGACAATTTGCCGGTGGACAGTCTCAATTTGTCGTAGAGGCAAACACGGCTGGTGAAGCTTTAGACCTTCTGACTTCAACGCACCAGGGACTGCGCCGTCATCTCTACAACGATCAAAACACGTTGCGCAATTTTGTAAACGTCTACTTAAACGACGAAGATATTCGTCATGCCTCAGGCCCTGACACGCCCGTTAAAGATGGCGACAATCTCATGATCGTTCCTTCGATAGCCGGTGGAGCAGTCATCGAATCAGAGGTCGGTGAAGCGCTTCCCGAACTTTCAAACGAGGAGATTCTGAGGTATAGCCGGCATCTGATCATGCCGGAGGTGGGCATGCACGGGCAGCGACAATTGAAAGCTGCCAGCGTGTTGATGATCGGCACCGGCGGTCTCGGTGCGCCGGTAGGAATGTACCTTGCTGCCGCCGGAGTCGGACGGATTGGAATTGTCGATTTTGATGTCGTTGAAGAATCAAACCTGCAGCGACAAATTATCCACGGCACAAAGGACCTGGGACGCCGAAAGATTGAGTCAGCCAGGGATCGCTTGCGAGATATCAATCCGCATATTGAGATCGAGACCCACGAGGCAAGACTGACAAGTGACAACGCGCTCCGTCTTTTCAAGAATTACGACATCATTGTTGACGGCACCGATAACTTTCCCACTCGTTACCTGGTGAACGATGCCTGTGTCTTGACTGGCAAGCCAAATGTCTACGGATCCATATTCCGCTTTGAAGGGCAGGCCAGTGTTTTCTGGGCCGAACGCGGTGCTTGTTATCGCTGCTTGTATCCCGAGCCCCCGCCGCCCGGTTTGGTTCCCTCGTGTGCGGAAGGAGGTGTACTGGGTGTTCTGCCTGGTATTGTCGGCGCCATCCAGGCCAACGAGACGATAAAGATCATTCTTGGCGCTGAAGACCTGATGGTCAATCGACTGCTGTTGTTCGATGCCTGGACCATGAAGTTTCGCGAGTTTAAGCTGCGAAAGGATCCGCAATGTCCGGTGTGCGGAGAAAACCCATCCATCCGCGAGTTGATCGACTATGAGGAATTTTGTGGAGTAGCGCCACATCAATTGCCGGCGGAAGATCCAAAGATGGACGAGATTACTGCGACCGAATTAAGCGCGCGGCGACTTCGGGGTGAAAAGCTACAGGTCATTGACGTGCGTGAGCCACACGAGTTTGAGATTGCCCGCATACCCGGCACAAAACTCATTCCGCTCGGACACGTAGTAAGCAGAATGAATGAAATCGACCAGGACGTCGATACTGTGGTCCATTGCAAAGGCGGCGTGCGTAGCGCAAAGGCGATCGAGGCTTTGAAACGCGCCGGTTTCACAGGACGGCTCATTAACTTGAAGGGTGGAATTTCATCCTGGTCCGATGATGTTGATCCATCGGTGGCGAAGTATTGATTGAACCTCCGTGATTGAATGAAGATTTGGTGTTAATTCGCAAAGAAAGAGGGCGTCCGATCTTCTTTGTCGAACGTCCAGAGTAAGTACGCGATGCTGGCAGCCCCAAACTCAGGGCTGACCAAACCGTGCCCGGTATTCCGTCGAGATGATGAAGGCTTTAACCATCTCGGCGTTGACAAAGTTTCCGTTGAAGTTATTGAGCTTTGTTAGCCAGAACGAATATCCACCATAGTTAGCATCTGGAGTCACGTCCGGGTTACGTCTCATATAACCGAAGTACTGCATCAACACAAACGCTCCGTTCGTCTCAGCCTGTTTGAACGCATCGTTTTCGATGACTCGTCGTATGGCCCGGACCCTTGCCGATGTATCTGCAGAGGTGCCTGATCCGCCGAATTCATTGATGGCGGCTTGGCGCTCGGCACTCGAGGGCGTAATGGCGGTATTCAGGAAGAGCTGGTCCACGAATTGAGCGGGCGTAAGACTGGTTGGTAACGCGCTGGTAAACCGGCTGCGGGTTACAAAATCAGTCAAGTACGAGGTCTTGTTGGCTTCGAGCTGAGCTTGCCAATCGCCGATGCCTACTTGAACACCCTGTCCAACTTGTTGAGCATCAGGTAGATATTCGTTGAAACGGAGTGGAACTGGAGCGCCAGGTAAGTTTCCGTACGCAGCCTTGTAAGCGCGAAAAACAAGTACGCCCGTTTCCTGAAACTCAGTGGAAAGGAAGAATGCGGCCGAGACGTTTATGCGCTTAACCTCGATACAGTTTTGATCTGAACCGCAGCTCGTGATTTCCTGTGTCCAGAAATTCACCCCAGCGGCGTCAGGCTCTCGGTTAAGAAAATCGTGATAGTGCTGTCGGACAAACGACGCAGGATCATCACTCGGGTTAGTTGTTGGTTCTGTGGCATCGTCCGCGATTACTAACATCGCAGTCGACGGAGCCGCGAGCTGCGCCCCACCAGTTGGATTCGACAACGTCAAGGACACGCCTTCTAAATCTTCAATGTATGCATCCTGACTAATCAACACCTGAAAGGTCTTCGACGTTTCGCCAGCCGCAAAAGTAAGTTTTCCAAAAGCGGTGGTGTAATCGCAACGGGATGAAGCGATACCGTTGGCTGTAGTGCAGGGAAACACGCCGACCGACTCACTATGATCAGCTGTCTCGTACTCGACCGTTACCGGAACGCTCGTCAAACCAGTGCGTTGGACCGTGATAGTGGTTACGCCGGCGCTTTCAGTGGTGTTGAAGGTTGCCGAGCTGAACTTGATCAATGCTGATGATGTTCCGACATTGATGAGTATGGAATCACTGTCTGATAACGCGCCACCACTACCAGTATTGCCCTGGTCGTTGGTGACGATTTGCAAGAGAGCATCGCCCGTGAATCCATTCGTCGGTGTAAACGACAATCCGTTTAAAGCGGTATTGATAGCGGCGACTGTGCCGCTGAAGGTCATCGCTGCGTCAGCGGTGCCATCGCCGGCCGAAAAAGAAAGGCCGGTTGTTGTGCCCAGGCTGACTGTGCCATTCGTCGCGGTTAAAGTCGTACGAACGGAGTTTGCGCCGGCATCAACGTCGGAAATCGAAATTTGATTCCCGCCGATAAAAGTCAACGTGCTGTTTTGATTAATGTTTTGTGAACCAGGGACGTGGTTTACTGGGGGGTCGTTGACGGCTGTTACGGCGATCGTTGCGCCTACAACCGGACCACTAAGAGCAGCGTCACTTGCACTTGTCGCTCCTTGAATACTGAAACTCCCGTTAGCAGTCGAATTGGCAGCCGGAGTAAATTTCAAACCGGCATTCCCCTGCGCGAAGGTGATAAAACTGTTATTCGCGATTGCGGTGGTCCCATTGTTTTGGAAGAGAGTGCCGTTGGACAATCCCGTGATCTTAAAGTGTGAGACTTCGGAGCCATCTACAGCATTCCGGGTGATTACTAGACCCGAGCTAGTCTGAGTATCCTCGTTCGTAGCTGCGTTTGTGATTGATGGTGTGTCGACGACTGGATTGACGGTCAACACAAAAGTATCGAGCACGCTCTCCAATGTACTTGAAACTGCGACCGCGATGTTTGTCGTTCCCGAGAGATTTGCGAGGGGAGTTATCGTCAACGTGCGACTGGCTCCTGATCCGGTCACCTGAAGGTTTGCAGGAAGATTTGGCACGAGTGTCGTCACACTTGATGCCGCGAGAACCGAATCGATATTAGCGCCACCACCGACTCCAAAAGTAAATGATGTGGAACCGTCCTCATTCACGGACTTGTCAGTAAGATCGCCAATCGAGACTTGAGCCTCAAAAGCTCCTATATCACAAGTTGCGGTGGCATCTGCGTCGGGACCATCGACGATCCGACTGAAACCCACACCTCGTTGGTCGAAAGGAATTGCCTCAGACGTGTTCGAATCGCCATCAAGATCCAGTGTATCGGCTGGAAGAAGTGCAATGCTTCCCGCATCCAGTGCCGGACTACCGGCTAATAAGGAATGGGTGGATACGCTGGATTCGTTTGCTGCCAGACCCCCAATTCGCGCGTTCACGTTGATGATATTGTGAGTAGTGCTTCCAGTAATCGTGAATGACGATGTATCGCCGATAAGATTAAAGTCGAGAGAATTGAAATTTGAACCGGCACCGTCCGGACCGGTTGGAGCCGTATTGTTCGCAATAAGAGTATTTCCAAAATTCGTGAGCGCGATGTCAGGATTGTTGATGCCTCCTCCTGCCGAAGTCGCGGTATTGGCCGCGATCGTCACGTTTCTCATAGTGAGCATCGCGAGGTTGTAAATTCCGCCGCCGAAAGCTGCTCCATTCGTAGAGACCGTGGAATTATTTAGCGTGGCTGTACCGCCGTTGATAATGCCGCCGCCCTGGCCTCCCGAAGTGTTTCCGGAAACTGTACTGTTGTAGACATTAAGAGTGCCGTGGTTTTCGATGCCTCCGCCATTGCCGGTACTCGTATTAGCGGAGATAGTCACACCGTTGAGAGTCAATGTGCCACCGTTAAAGATCGCCCCACCGGTTTGGCTGACATTTGTAAGTCGCCCGTTGGTGAGCTTTACTCGCGAGAGGTTTACGGCGGATGGACCATTGATGGTCAAAATCCTGAAATCTGGAATAGCGCCAGCAGTACTTCGCGTTATCGTCAAACGACTGTCTGCGGGACCATTAATTGTGACGTCACTCACAATCGTTGGTAAGGCGGTACTGAGTGAGATTGTTGTTCCCGAGGGAAGGCTGAAGTCTATTACGTCAGTACCCACGACCGCATTTGACTCCTGCAGCGCCGCTCGGAACGTGCACTGAACACCAGCCGCCGGGTCTGCATCACAAATGCCGTCGCCGATGTTTATATCAGCGGCGTCGCCGTTGTTGTTAACAGTCAGTGAGAGCGGAGGAGCCAGAAGTGCGCTCACCATCACAGGCTGGTAATTAGGCCGACTGGTCGCTACCGATAGTGATCGTGGTTTATCAACTGCGTGGACCACGAGCGCCATTGTTGTCGCCACCGTCAGGAGGGTTGCAACTAAAAGAGTCAGTACTCGGCCCCGAGATTTTTTAGTTTGAGGGATTGAATTTCGCACGGTCTCTCCTTAATTCCGTCCAATAAGACTGCTACAACCTTAGTTCGGGGCCGTCGTCGGGAATTTTCAGGTCAAAATCTCCACAATTTGAGGAGGGGACGCGTTTTAGACATACTCAGTAGGCGATCTAGTTTTGGCTACTGATATTGAAACAGGACTAATTGAAGGGAAATTTCAATTTTCCGGCTAAATAGGAAGAGGATTTGGAGCCTTACGCGACAGTAAAAACCTACCATGCGCCGCGACGCTGAGACAAGCAGTTTCTAACCTTGACCCAGTAAAAATCGATCTAGCCTCCGATTGGGAAGTCGGATAATATTCACTTCAAATTCTGATTGCTAACCTCGACTCGTCACCGGGATCCCAGATGTGTCGCGATTCTTGATCGGAATTCTAATCGAAACGTTGATCAAAGCTGATTCTCAACAGCCTCTCAATGACCTCGCCCTCTAAACCAGGCAGCAGACTGGGCCGGTATGAAATCGTTTCGCCCTTAGGATCGGGCGGGATGGGCGAAGTGTTCCTCGCAAACGACACGATGTTAGACCGTAAAGTGGCGTTAAAAATCCTTCCAGAGGATCTCGCGTCCAACCCGTCCAACATGCAACGCTTTATCCAGGAAGCGAAGGCGGCGTCAGCACTTAACCATCCAAACATTATTACCATCTATGAAATCGGGGTCGAGCCTAATGCTCATTTCATCGCTACGGAATTCATTGATGGTCCCACTCTGCGTAGAAAGCTAGCGGTTGAGACGCTCTCAATCGCCCAGGCAATCGATATCGCGCTTCAGGTAGCGTCTGCCCTCTCAACTGCCCACGCGGCAGGAATCATTCATCGCGATATCAAGCCTGAAAACGTAATGTTAAGGCGCGATGGGATTGTTAAAGTCCTCGACTTTGGCCTTGCGAAATTGACCGCGCGTTATGGTGTAACTGAACCGGGTCTCGATGCCGCTACGAAAGCGATATTTCAAACCCAGCCAGGAGTGATAGTCGGGACAACAGCTTACATGTCGCCCGAACAGACACGCGGTATCGAGATAGATACCCGCACCGATGTTTGGAGTTTAGGAGTTGTACTTTATGAAATGCTTGCCGGCCAAACTCCATTTAGAGAAGAGACAGCGAGCGACACAAGTGCAGCGATTCTCAGAGCGGAACCAGCGCCTCTCTCGGAATACTTACCCGATATTCCTTTTGAGCTTGAACGGATAGTTCGCAAGGCCCTGCAAAAAGATCGTGATGAACGATATCAAGGTGTTAAAGACTTTGAGTTGGATCTCAAGAGCTTAAAAAGGGACCTGGACCTTGGCTCAACCTATGAGCGCTCAGCGTCTGGCATCCGCGGCCTGCGCTCATCGGAAATGGCTCGCAGTACAGGAGCGTCAAAGATTGCAAACACCCAGATGGCAAGCTTCGCCAGGGAGAGGCTTGCGCAAACCCCCTGGTTTTGGATCATTGTCGGTGCGATAGCCGCCGGTTCAATTGCCGCAGGACTATACTTCTGGCAACGAAAAACCCAGAGTCCGGATCTTGGCCCAGCAAATGTCACGTCGTTTCAACTTTTCAGTAGGAAGAATGATCTTGGAGAAGCTGGTCCCACTCATGGACGTTTTTCACCCGATGGTAAGTTCATTGTTTTCTCATCAACTAAAGACGGCGCGAGCACTATCTGGCTGAAACAGATAAATGGTGGTGAGCCTTTTGCTAATCGTACGGTCCAGGGAAATGCGCCGACACCCGTCTGGTCGCCCGATGGTCAACAGATAGCATTTCTCTCGAGAATCGAATCTCAAACGGGTATCTCGACGATGGCGGCGTTCGCCGGTTCTCCAACGGTGGTTAAAGTTCTCGATCGTGCCAGCAGTGGCCTCGTGTGTTGGAGAGATAATCAAATCTATTTTGTCGTGCAGGGAAATCTCGAATCGTTGAATATGGCTACTAATGAGGTCTCAGAGTTAACCAGGTTCGATCCCTCAAAGCCAACTGACCGCTTCTATAGTATCTCTCCTGATTCAGAGCACATTGCCTATTCCGATATACAGGCTGGACAAAGTGATATCTGGGTAACTGATCGCACGGGCCAAACTTCGTTGCGCCTGACGAACGACGAATTCATCGACACGCAACCGGTTTGGACTCCAGGTGGTAAGAGTGTTGTCTACAGCACTTCCCGAAACGGAGTCCGACAGATTTTTGTAGCCTACCTGGACGGAAGGAATCCAACTCCTCTAACGGTTAATGACAGCAACATCGATGTCCTGGACGTTTCACCAGATGGAACAAGGATTCTCTATGCTACCGGACGAGAAGACTCTGACCTTTGGCGGGTTGATTTGGATGGAGGCAAGGAAACACAGCTTACAGTCGATACTGGAATAGAACTATGGCCTGCTGTATCACCGGATGGTCAGAAGTTTGCGTTTCAGTCTTTGCCCGCTGCGTCGGGAACTACAGTATTCACTAGTTTTCCGTTCATAAAGTCATTAAATACGGATTCAAGTGAGATTCGGATCGCCACAGATGGTTTTATTCCTACATGGTCTCCTGACGGCAGTCGTATTGCTTTTCTCCGTCAAACAAATGGTCAAACCAACATCTGGATAGTCAATGCCAATGGTGAAGGCGCGAAGGCACTCACAACTACTGGAGTAGTCTTCGGCGGGTATTCGTACCTTCCTTACAATCGACTGCAGACGCAGGATTTCCAGTGGTCCAACGATGGAACGAAACTGACCTTCTGTGCCAAGGTCGGCGGTGTCACCAATGTCTGGCAGATTTCTGTAGATGGTTCGGCTGCCACTCAGTTATCAGACAACACGGAGCCCGATCGACTCTTCTTCAATCCAGTCTGGTCACCGGATGGTCGCACGGTCGCATGGCTCGGCATTACTCCAGGTCACGGGGACAAGAAAACTACGTGGAGTGTGTTACTGGCCAGCGAAGGGAAAACCCGCGAAGTATTTAGAACGGAGTTGTTTGCCGGACTAATTGGGTGGTCCAAATCGAACGATAGTTTGATCATCAAATCAATTCCAAATGCGGCGCTCAATTTTCCCACCGAGGTAAGTTTGTTTGCCGTGTCACCGCGAAATAATGGCCAGCTGCCAATTGCGAGTCTGAAAGCTACTTATTTTCTCAATATCAGACTGTCACCTGCGCGGAATCAGATAGCTTATGTGACTCGTCAGGACGGAACTGACAGCCTGCGTCTAATCTCAATTAATGGCTCTTCAACCAAAGCCGTCATCGCCAGTAACGATAGTCGTATGTATTTCTCGGGACTGGAATGGTCGCCAGATGGTAACTCGATTTTCTACGGCAAGCAGGGACGTTGGTCCACACTCACAATGCTCGACAACTTCAAATCGCGTTAACGCGTCAGGAGGAAATTAGGGGATGGTTACCAAAGCCAAAACTACAAAATCGCCCAGTAACAAAGGAACGTCAAAGGCCAAAAAAACCACGTCACCCGGTGGAACTGCCGGTGGAACCCGTGGCGACGACGGTTATATTCGATTACGCACAATGATTGATTCCCTTGAATGCGGATCGATTCGGTACTACCTGGAAGGCGCCACACCGGAAGAGAAACGCGCTCGCCTTAAGCAACTCGAAGGTGATCTCATGCCGATCGTTGATTGGTTGTGGCAGCAAACTGGTCCAACAAAAAGATCCGCTCGTTTAGCTTTTAGTGTTGAGGATGTTATTTGTCCTGACGGCTACGTGAATTGCCACGGCTGCTGCGTTCCCTACCCTTGCCCGGATAAACAGGGCTAGTAGTCCTCGCAATTAACTTTGTTACTGCAGAACCAGATTGTCGGGAGCCGCTTAAGAACCAGGGCTCCCGATAGTTCTATCCGGCGTTTGAAGCGAGTCTGGCTTTCCGGGCAATTGCTCAGTCGACATTGATCCCGAGTCGATCGGCGCACTTGAATAATGAGAGACCAAGTATGCAGGCAATTACGAGATTGAAATAAAAAGTGAATGTGCCATTGATGAAGTGTGCAGCGAGATTTCCTATAAAAGGAAGGGTCAACGGCGAGGTAACGATGGAGACTACAATGCCCACCACCGTTGACACTATCAGTACTGCCATCACCATAGCGAAAGCCTTAAAGTAAGTTGCCCCCATCCGGCGAATTGTGTCGAGACCGACGAGCGGGTTTATGACCGATCCAAAACTCTGCGTGTAACCTGCCACAGTCAGTGCCATAGGGTAGTAGAAAAGCGCCCACGCGATCAGGATCAGGAACAGTACTGCTAGAAAAATTCCCGTGCCCAGGTACGGGCGCAACATTCTGAACATACCCGCCGGATCGCCCTCTTCGTCCTGTGACTCCTTGGCTGCACTTGCAATCTGTGCTCCCGGACGTGTCTCGTTCAACTTCTTGTTTGCGGCTTCGAGTTTCGCTGGATCTGCGTTGGGGTCCAACAACACATCGAGGTCTTCTGAGCTTGGACCCTTGGCCTGCGTTACCTGATCCTCACCATGGAAGGACGATGGCTCGGACCCTCGGCTAACCACGCCAAACACTAGTGCAAGAACAAGGATGATCATGGGCCCCCAGGAAACGATCATGATCCCTACCCCGAGAAAACAGGGAACGAGAAGGTCATCCCAAAATGAGAAGGCGCTAAAGTCAGGCATGAAGCTACGATTCAGCCGTCCCCACGCAACCTGGCTAATTACATGCGAGATGCAACCAAACATGATCATCCAGGCGAGGATGGTTCCGCGAAAGCCCGCGAGTAACAGAAATCCATAAATCAAAGCACCACAGAGCAAAGCAGCCTTATGTTGCAGCGGGTACCGAATCGCTCGAACAAAGTCTTCCATACCGAACCCGGAGACCTGTAACTCGGTGCGAGCGGTCTTTTCGATAATGGCTCCGTACTCTCGGCAAAGATCGCCGCACAGGGGGCAAATCGGTACCTTCCCGCTGACGAATCGCGGGCACTCTTTACAGAATGCCGCACCGCACATGCGACAGACGTACGCTGGCGCTGACTGTGGATGGTTATGACAGGCATTGGTGGAAGATGTTGATTTCGGCTCAACCCAGGGTGTTGGGAGCGTTGCGTTATTGCTCGAGACCGTCGTCTTGGCAATAGTTTGGTTGAAAGGATCTAGCGGCTTTTCAATTGGTTCAGGTGGAGTCGCTTCACCATTGAACGCCCCTTTTAGTTTTGGGACTCGTCCGGCATCGATCCAACTCAGATTCCCTTTGCTTACTTTGTCAGTCGGCAGAACGCAACCTTCGAGGATCCACTGTCTCAGCGTCTCAAGGTCAGTTTCAAAAATGCCTTCAACCGTACTTACACGCCAAACTTCGGGTTGTGCACTCATAATTTCTGTCCTTTTTTGGGAGGCAGGGAGAGAGACTCTGCCGGTTAGCAAGTTGATACCGAGCTGCAATTTTTGAGAGAGCGCACGGCGAGTTATCAGGAGTAGATCCGGGACCCTCAGCGTTAAGTCACTTTAACTTTGGTGGTTTTTGCGCCCCGGCGAACGGAGGTAAGGCGGCGGTCCAAGTTTACCGCAGTTCAAATACTAAAGCTCACTATTTGGGCGCGTCAACAATTTAGTTTTCCTCCGTCCGGCGTCGGAGCTCACACAATTGGGCCAAGTTAATGCTGAGTCTGATCTAAATCGTTGCAAACACTAGATATCCACCTGTTCCTCCCCCGTTGAAGCATCCCTTTAGAGACCTCCAACTTGGCGCGAGAAGTCGAATTTTGCCGAGTCGCTCTCGGTACTGCACCAGCCGTCTTTACGGCTTGCAAGCCTAAGGCGTAGGAGCCTAAACGATCCCAAACCGTGAGCCATCGACGCGCTAAGGCCGCCATTCCTATGAGTGCTCCTCGCCGATGCCGTATTTGGCATCCGATGCCTAATACGGTTGCCGTCGCGTTTATGCGGGGCCATTTCCCAGCCAACCACTTCTCCTGGGCCAAGTAGCTTTTTCTTCTGATAGAACGCCTTAACCAGTTTCACGATTTTATCAATTGGCCTGATTAATATGGCGCTTGTTGAACATTGAGATGCGTCTCGCAAAATATTCCGGAAAACGGCGCGGAATTCACATTTAGATTAAGTATGAATCACTAAGAGGGCGCGGGTACCTGGTAGTCGTGCACCTGTTTGTTTACCGTACTGTTAAAAGTGCGTCCGCTTAGTCACACCATTTGTAAGGGGTTGGGCACCATGTCGATCGGTTTCGAATATTACGATTTCAACGTTTGGCAGGATGAAGAGCGGCGACACGCTTCCGAGGACGAAGTGAAAGAGCACGTTCATTTCGAGATAGCCGAAGACGGCACCTGCAAGGTCTGGTGCTCCGAAGGCTACACGATCACCCGACGCTGAACAAGGATTGCAACGTCTGATGTTTACGCCTTGGCAAAGAGAAAAGGCCGCCGGAGCAGCTTCCCGCGGCCTTAACAATTTCTGGCTCCGCAGGTAGGACTCGAACCTACAACCCTTCGGTTAACAGCCGAATGCTCTGCCATTGAGCTACTGCGGAATAATGGCGAAAACGGTCTTATAA
>Ga0207674_10000020_pt1 | contig 162474 bp, 166 predicted proteins | sample KBSCornC72_FD_184303 | JGI IMG/M metagenome (GOLD analysis project Ga0207674, IMG submission 184303) | Corn rhizosphere microbial communities from Kellogg Biological Station, Michigan, USA - KBS Corn C7-2 (SPAdes) (version 2) | ecosystem: Host-associated > Plants > Roots > Rhizosphere > Soil ...
ACCATGTGCGGCGCGTGCGTGCGCTTGGCGACGTACATCGCCACCTGCGCACACGGGCTCCCGAAGCCGTGGAAGACGATCTCGCCGTCGCGGATCGTGCGCGCGAGCGCGACCACCATCCACTCGTCGAACGTGAACTCGCCGTCACTCATGCGGTGGCGAGCCCCGTCCAGCGTCCGGTCGACGCGCGGTTGCTGGTCGTCGATGCACGCGGCAACCTCTCGCATCTGCGCCGCGCGCAATGGCTCGACGCGCTGCGCGCGGGCGACATCGTCGTCGCGAACGACGCCGCGACGCTGCCCGCGAGCCTCCGCGCGACCCACGATCGGTCCGGGCGCGGCGTCGAGCTGCGCCTCGCGCGCCACGTTCCCCCGGCGCACGACGGGGCACCGCGCTTCGACGCCGTCGTGTTCGGCGAAGGCGACTGGCGCACGCGCACGGAGGATCGGCCGGCGCCGCCGCCTCTGTCGCCGGGCGACCGGCTCGCGATCGGCGATGGGGACGCAGTCATCGAGGCGCTGCTCGAGCATCCGCGCATGGCCCGCTTGCGCTTCGCGCGAGACGCGGCTGCAGTGTGGTCGCTGCTGGCGCATCACGGCAGGCCCATCCAGTACGCGCATCTCGCGGTCGAGCTCGAGCCGTGGGACGTGTCGACGCCGGTGGCCGCCGTTCCCGTCGCGTTCGAGGCGCCGTCGGCGGGCTTTCTGCTGGATTGGCGAGGCGTACAGGCGATGCGGACGCGCGGCATCGCGTTCGCCACGCTCACGCACGCCGCCGGGATCTCGTCGACGGGGGATGCGACGCTCGACGCGCAGCTGCCCTTCGCGGAGCCGTACAGGATCCCGTCGTCCACCGCACGTGCGGTGGCGCGCGTGCGACGCGCCGGAGGACGCGTGATCGCGATCGGCACAACCGTCGTGCGCGCGCTCGAGCACGCCGCTGCCGTGGACGGCATCGTTCATGCAGGCGACGGCGTGGCGGACCAGCGCATCGGGGCCGCGACGAGGCTTCGCGTGGTCGACGCGCTCGTGACGGGCACGCACGAGCCGGGCAGCAGTCATCACGAGCTGCTGCGCGCGTTCACCGACGACGACACGCTCGCGCGCGCCGCCGTGTCGATGGCCGAGTACGGCTATCGCACGCACGAGTACGGCGACTCGATGCTGGTCGAGCAGCGGTGAAAAGGGGTACCCTCCACGAACGCCGCTTGCACCCGGGGGTCCAAGCGCGCTGGACTTGCATGTTCAAGCCGTAGCGCCGCTCGGCGTCGCCCTCCTCCGCGCGGGGGCACGGACCTCGCGGCCGCCCTGCGGTACTCATCGAGGAGGCAGCACCATGGAACACACCGAACGGCTCGACGACGCGTTCGAACGTCCCATCGATCCACGCCGCGAGCGCTCGCCGCTGCGGGCACTGGGCGCGCTCGCATTGCTGGTCGTCGTGATCGGCCTCGCTGCCGCGCTCTACCTGTGGAATCAGCAGTCGAAGGCGCCGCCCGCGCCGCAGCCCGTTCCCGCAACGCCGCCGGCAACGCCGAGCGTCGCGCCGCAACCCGACTTCGGGCAGACGGAAAAGCATCCGATCGAGGCGATCGCGCCGAAAAGCGAGCAGCCCGAGGCGCTGCCCGCGATCGCCGACAGCGACGCCGCGCTGCACGACTCGCTCGCAAGCCTTCTCGGCACCGGGGTCGTCGACGGACTGTTCTACCCCGATCGCATCGTTCGCCGCGTCGTCGCCACCGTGGACAACATCCCGCGGCCGTCGCTGTCCGCCGACATCCGTCCGGTGAAGCCGGCGTCGGGCGCGTTCGCGACGCTCGGCCCCGACGGCGCCAAGCAGATCGGCCTCGACAACGCGGCCCGCTACACGCCGTATGTCAACGCGCTCGCCGCCGTCGACAGCCGCGCGCTCGTCACGCTGTACGTGCGCTTCTATCCGCTGTTCCAGCAGGCGTATCGCGACCTTGGCTATCCCAATGGTCACTTCAACGACCGGGTGGTCGAGGCCATCGACAACGTGCTCGCCACGCCCGTCATCGAAGCGCCGATCAGCCTGTCGCAGCCCAAAGTGCTCTACGAGTATGCCGATCCGGCGCTGCAATCGCTGTCCGCCGGACAGAAGGTGCTGCTGCGCATGGGACCCGAGAACGCGGCGCGCGTGCGCGCCAAGCTGCGCGAGATCCGCGCGCTAGTGACCGCGCAGCGTCCGGGCTGACGACACCCGCTCGGCGGCGGCTTCGCCGGTCAGGCCGAACAGCGCGTCCAGCGCCGCGCGATATTCCTCGCGACCCACGCGCATGCTGTTGTTGTGCGTGCCGCCTTCCACGAGCAGAAGACGCTTGGGTGGCCGTGCGGCGGCGAACAGCGCCTTGCCGAACCGCGAGGGCACGTAGCGGTCCGAGTCGCCGTGCACGATCAGCACCGGCATGCGCACGCGCGCGATCTTGTCGATCGAGTCGAACTTCTGCGAGATGATCCATTGCAGCGGCAGCCATTCGTACGACAAGGCGCGCGCGATGTCGGGCAGCGTCGTGAAGGTCGATTCCACGATCAGGCCATGGGCGGGTGGCGGGCCGTCGCCCGCGCTGAGCTTCGATGCGAGGTCGATCGCGATGGCGCCCCCGAGCGAGTGGCCGTAGATGTAGCGCCGACCGGGATCGGGCTCGAGCTCCGCGAGCCGCGTGAACGCCGCGCGCGCGTCCTCGTACACCGAATCCTCCGAGGGGACACCGCCATCGCTTCGTCCGAAGCCGCGGTAGTCGATGGCGAGCACCGAGAAGCCGAAGTCGTGGAGCTCGTCGATGCGGTAGAGCTGCCCGGTCAGGTTCCAGCGCGAACCGTGCAGATACAGCACCGCCGGCGCGTCGGGCTGCTCCGCCTGCCACCACCACGCGTGCATGTGCTCGCGGCCGGCAACGGGAATGTCCATCTCGACCACGCCGTCCGGAAGCCCGCTGAACCAGCTCGCCTCGCCGGGCATCACGCGGAACGTGAGCTCGCGCTCCTTTTCGGCGAGCTGCGCGCAGCCCGCGGCGGCCAGCGCCGCGCTCACGCCCGCCACTGCCGCGACCCTCACCCAGCGCGTGCGCAGCCGCGCCGTCATTCGATTGCCCTTCATCTCACTGGTCCGGCTTCGCTCCCGAGACACGCACGATGCGTTGCCACTTCACGATGTCGTCGTTCAGGTACTTGGTGAACGCCTCGGGTGTCATCGCCATTGCGGTTGCGCCCTGGCGCGCCCACTCCGCCTTGACCTCGGGCCGCCCGACGATCTTCGTCACCTCGGCGTTGAGGCGGCTCACGACGGCGGGTGGCGTGCCCTTCGGGGCCATGAGCCCGAGCCAGATCACGGCTTCGTAGCCGGGCACGCCGGCCTCGCTCATCGTGGGCACGTCCGGCATGACCGCGGAGCGCGTGGCGCCCGTGGTGGCGAGGGCCTTGACCTTGCCGGCCTTCACGTGCTCGTTCATCACCGTCACGGCGTCGAACATCATCTCCACCTGCCCGCCGAGCACGCCGGTGCGCGCGCCCGAGCTCTCCTTGTACGGCACGTGCACGATATTGAGGCCCGCCATCGCTTTGAAAAGCTCGCCCGCCATGTGGTACGGCGTGCCCGGGCCCGAGGACGCGTAATTGAGCTTGCCCGGGTTCGCCTTGGCGACGGCCATGAGCTCGCCCAGCGTGCCGACCTTGAGCGATGGACCGACCACCAGCACCAGGTCCGAATAATTGATCGGCGCCACGGCGACGAAATCGCGCATGAGCTCGAACGGCTTGTTCGGCATCAGCGACTCGTTCACCGTGTGCGTGTTCGACATCAGCAGCAGCGTGTAGCCGTCGGGCGCGCTCTTCGCGACGTAGTCGGTGCCGACGATGGAGCCGCCGCCCGGGCGATCCTCGATCACGAACGGCTGGTTGAGGTCCTCCTGCAGGCGCTGCGCGAGGTAGCGCGCGTACACGTCCGCCGGCCCGCCGGCCGCGAACGGCACGACGATCTTCACCGGGTGGGTCGGGTAGTCCTGAGCGGCGGCGCCGACCGCGAAGAGGATTGCGAGCGCGGCCAGCGTGCGAACGACGATTCGGAGCATGATGCCTCCTGGCGAAAGACGAGGTCCCCTGCGCTCGACATCATATTTCACCGCGCACGGGCGCGGTCAGCGCGGCGCCGGTCGGCGCGTCGAACAGGTGAAGATGCCGGGCGGCGGCCCGCAGCGTCACGATCTCCTCCGGCTTCACGGGACGATCGCGCGTGACGCGCGCCGTGAGCATGCCGGCCGGCACTTCGACGTGCACGTACTGCTCCGACCCCAGCATCTCGACCACCTGTACGACGCCGCGCACGGTGAGCGTGTCGGCGTGCGCGGACGCGTCGTCCACGAGCGACAGCCGTTCGGGCCGCACCCCGACCACGACGGTGGACGCCCGATCGACGGCCTGCGCGCGTTGCGGCGCAAGCCCGACGCGCGCGTCGCCCGCGCGCAGCGCGACCTCGTTGCCGGTGCGCTCCACCGAGCATTCGATGAATCCCATCGCCGGCGTGCCGATGAACCCCGCCACGAAGCGATTCACGGGGTTGTCGTAGAGCTCGGCGGGTGTCCCGACCTGCTGGATGCGGCCCTGGTGCATCACGACGATGCGGTCGCCCATGGTGAGCGCCTCGACCTGGTCGTGCGTCACGTACACCGCCGTGGCGGTTACCGCGCGATGCACCTTGAGGATCTCGGCGCGCATCTGCACCCGCAGGTGCGCGTCGAGGTTCGACAGCGGCTCGTCGAGCAGGAACACGGCGGGGTCGCGCACGATGGCGCGGCCGAGTGCCACGCGCTGGCGCTGACCGCCCGAGAGCTGGCGTGGCCGGCGCGCGAGCAGCGGCGCGATGTCGAGCAGCTGCGCCGTGCGCCGCACGCGGGCGTCGATGTCCGCGGGCGCGAGCTTGCGCCGCCGCAGGCCGAACGCCATGTTGTCGTACACGGACATGTGCGGATACAGCCCGTAGTTCTGGAACACCATGGCGATGTCGCGGTCGCCGACGTCGACATCGTTCACCCGCCGCTCGTCGAACCACACGTCGCCCGCGCTCATGTGCTCGAGCCCCGCGATGATGCGCAGCAGCGTCGTCTTGCCCGAGCCGGATGGCCCGACCAGGACGACGAACTCGCGGTCGGCGATCTCGAGATTGCACTCGGCCAGGGCGACGACGTCGTCGTAGCGCTTCCCGACGTTGCGAAGGGAAATGCGGGCCATGCTAGCGCGGTCCGTTCTCAGACACCGGCCACCGCCCCGGCGGTCAGGCCGCGCACCATCGAGCGCTGCACCGCGAAGAACGCAACCATCAACGGCAGCGTCGTCACGGTCGCCGCGGCCATCATGCCGCCCCAGTCGGTCTTGAACTGGCCGGTGAAGCTCACGACCAGCGCCGCGGGCAGCGTCTGCTTCTCGAGGGTCGTCATGAAGCTCAGCGGGAAGATGAGATTGTTCCACGCGTCCATGAACACGAACGTCGCGGTCGTGAGAACGCCGGGCAGGATCAACGGCACCACGACCCGCAGCAGGATCTGCCAGCGCGGGTAACCGTCGACACGCGCCGATTCCTCGATCTCGATCGGCACGGCGTCGATGAAGGTCTTGAGCATCCACACCGCGAATGGCAGCCCGAACGTCGTGAAGCCGACGACGAGACCCAGGTTCGAATCGAGCAGATGCGCATGCAGGAGCAGCAGATACAGCGGCGCGAGCAGCACGACGAGGGGCAGCATGCGGGACACCAGGATGCCGTACGCCACCGCGCCGCGGGAGCGGAAGCGCGCGCGCGACAGCGCGTAGGCGGCCGGCAGCGCAATGGCGACCGCGACCGCGGCCGTCGCGAGGCACGTGACCACCGTGTTCACGAAGAACGTCGGGAAGGGCAGCGTGCCGCCGACGAGCCCGCGATAGTTGTCGAGCGTCGCGGCGTGCGGCCACAGCGTGGGATCGAGCGCCGAGGCCTCGAGCTCGTTCTTGAACGACGTGGCGAGCATCCAGTAGATCGGCGCGAGGCTCCACGCGAGCGCGAGGCCCAGCGCGATCGCCTGCACGATCCTCGAGGCTCTCATCGCAGCCGCAGCGCGCGCAGATACGCGACGGCGAAGCCCATCAGCAGCAGCAGCCACACGACGCCCATCGCGGACGCGTAGCCGAACTGGAAGTTCTCGAACGCGAGCCGGTACACATAGACCACCAGCGTGGTCGTCGCGTAGCCCGGGCCGCCCTGCGTCGTCGCCCAGATCTTGGCGAAGTCGTTGAAGTTGGAGATCACCATCAGCAGGCTGCCGACGAGCAGCGCGCTGCGCAGGAACGGCAGCTTGATGCCGACGATCATGCTCATGCCGCGCGCGCGATCGACGCGCGCCGACTCGATCACCTCGTTCGGGATGCCGGCCAGCGCCGCCGACAGCAGAAGGAAGAAGAACGGCGTCATCGTCCATACGTTGGCGACCATGACCGACGGCAGCGCGAGCGACGCATTGTTGAGCCACGCGACGGGCGCGCGCACGATGCCGGCGTGGAGCAGCACGGCGTTCACGACGCCGCCGTTCTGCAGGTACATGTAGCGGAACAGGAACGCCGTCACCACGAACGGCACCGCCCACGGCGTGAGGAGCAGCGCGCGCACGAGGCGCATGCGCGGGCTCGCGTACGTCTCGACCAGCAGCGCGAGGACGAGGCCGAGCAGCGCCGCGGCGAGCACGCTGCCGAACGTGTAGATCGCCGTGTTGCCGAGCGCCTGCCAGAAGATGCGATCGGCGACGAGCTGCGCGTAGTTCGCCGCCCCGATGAAGCGAGCCGGTTCCGGCTCGAGGAAGTTGTAGTGCTGCGCCGACAGCACCAGCGTGTAGACGACCGGATAGCCCACGACGACGGCGAGCACGCCGACCGTCGGCAGCACCATCCAGTCGAGCCAGGGCTCCGCCCCCGGCGGCCGACGCCCGGCGGCCACTACTTCGCGAGCTGTTGCTGGATCGACTTCGCGATCGCGTCGATCGGCTCCGTCCCGGTGACCGCCTGCTGCACGCCGGCCATCACCGCCGTCGATCCACTCGCGAACGACGCGCCGAAGGGCGGCGGCGAGATGGTCGGGATGATCTTGGTGGCGAAGGCGTCGATCACCGGCGTGTCGAGCTTGCGCGCGAGCTCCGCGTCGGGCAGCTTGGCGAGCGGCGGCAGCGATGCGCCAGGCCCGAGCGTGTACGCGCGCAGCGCGGCCGGCGACGTGGCCAGGTACTGGATGAACGTCCAGGCCGCCTGCTTGTGCTTGCTGTCGGCGAACATCACGAGCTGATGACCGCCCTCGAACGTGTACGACTTGCCGCTCGGACCGGTCGGCAGCGCCGTGACGCCCCAGCGCTTGTAGAAGTCGGCGTCGGACATCTTGTTCGCGGACTGGATGACGCCCTGCAGCAGCACCTGGTCCCAGAGGAAGGCCACCTTGTCCTGCGCCGCGAGCGGGCGGAACTCGCCGATCTTGCGGCCCGGATCGATATAGCCTTTCTGCGCGAGCTCGCGCATCCACGTGAGATACGCCTTCATCTGCGGCGTGTCGGCGCCCCTGGCACCCTCGCCGATCGGCGTCGCGCCGAACGTCTGCATCCACGGCCAGTTGGACTGCATCGCGAACGGCCGGTTGGTCGTGTCGAGGCCGAGCGGAATCACGTCGGGCTGCGAGCGCTTGACCGCGGCGAGCGCGTTCATGAGCGCGTCGATCGTCTTCGGCGGATTCTCCGGATCGAGGCCGGCCTTCTGCAGCAACGCCTTGTCGTACCACAGCCCCGCCGGCGCCTGGGTCCACGGGAAGGCGATGAGCTGGTTCTTGTAGCGGAGCGCGTCGAGCGAGCCGGGCTTGAGCGCGGCCTTGACGTCGCCTGTCACGAAGCTGTCGAGCGGCTCGAGCTTGCCGGTGAGCGCGACGAGGATCGTGTCGTTGCCGGCGACCTGCGCGACGTCGGGCGGATTGCCCGACCGCACCCGCAGCACGAGCTGCCGAGCGATCTCCGTGAACGAGATGGCCTCGCTCTTGATTCGAATGTCCGGGTGCGCGGCCTCGAAGTCCTTGATGACCTGCTCGATCGCAGGACGCGTGGTTCCCTCCGCCGCGGCCCAGTTGGCGAACGTGAGCTCGACGGTCTCCGCGCGCGCGACGCAGGCCGCCATGACGGCCACGGCGGCACAGGCGACACGCCCGAATCCGGATGCCAGCGACACGCCAGGGGACATGGAACGACTCCTCGTGTGAGCACGGCCTCGACGCGGGCCGTCGCGACGAAGTTTAGCCTGTCCGGACAGCGGGGCTTGCGCCGGCGCGGCCGGCACGCGTTACGATGGCGCATGCGCGCCTTCATCGCAGCCGTGGCTGTCGCCGCGCTGCTCGCCGGCCCGGGCGCAGCGGCGGCGCAGGCCCTCACCACCGAGGACGCCGTGCGCGCGCTCGCGAGCGACGACGTGCGCGAGCGCCATGCGGCGGTCGCCCGGCTCGCCGAGGCCGGCACCATGAAGGACGTGACGCCGCTGCTCGCGTCGCTGCGCGATACCGACGCCGACGTGCGCACCGAGGCGGAGCAGGCGATCTGGCGCATCTGGTCGCGCTCGGGCGACGACGCCATCGACGCGCTGTATCGGCGCGGCGTCGACGAGATGGCATCCGGCGACGTCGAGCACGCGATCGCGACCTTCACGCGCATCATCGAGCGCAAGCCCGCGTTCGCCGAGGCGTGGAACAAGCGCGCGACGCTGTACTTTTTGATCGGCGACTTCCGCCGATCGCTCGCCGACTGCGACGAGGTGATGAAGCGGAATCCCAATCACTTCGGAGCCCTTTCCGGCTACGCGCAGATCTATGCGCACATGGGCTCGTACGAGCGCGCGCTCGAATACGCGCGGCGGGCGCTCGCGATCGACCCGAACCTCGACGGCATGCGCCAGGCGGTCGAGATCCTCGAGCACGCGGTCGAGCAGAAGCGTCGGCAGACCGTCTGAGGGTCGCTATTCCTGGCGCTCGAGCAGCAGGCCGAGCGTGGCCAGCGCCCGTTCGTGCAGCGGACGGCGGCGCCAATCCGCGAGGGTGATGCGGCGGCTCTGCGCCCGGTCGGCCTCGAAGTCCCGCATGAGGTCCGCGGCGAGCATGCGATCGGCTACCAGCAGGTTGATCTCGTCGTTGAGATCGAACGAGCGGCTGTCGAAGTTCGTCGAGCCCACGACCGACCATTCGCCGTCGACGATCATGATCTTCGCGTGGATCATGCGCGGCTCGTACTCGTGGATCTCCACGCCGGCCTCGAGCAGCTCACCGTAGCGGCGCCGGCTCGCGAGGCGCGCGAGGTAGTGGTTGTTGAGCCTGCCGGGCGTGATCACGCGCACGCGCACGCCGCGCGCCACGGCGCCGATCAGCTCGCGCCGCGCGCCCGGGTCGGGCAGGAAATACGGCGAGTTGATGTCGATCGAGTCACGCGCCCCGGCGAGGAGCAGCTGGAACAGGATGCGGGCGGGCGACGAGCGCGCCGGTGAGGGCGTGCCGATCGCCACCAGCCCCGGGATGGATCCCGGCGCATCGTCGTTCATCGCGAACAGCGCCGGGTCGACGAGGAGCTCGTCGTTCGCCTCGACCCAGTTCTCCACGAACGCGGTCTGCAGTCCCGCGACGAGGCTGCCGCGCACGCGCAGCATCGTGTCGCGCCACGCGTCGCGCGGCGCGTCGGGCCGCAACCAGTGCGACGCTATGCCGGCGCCGCCGACGAAGCCCACCTCGCCATCCACGACCACGATCTCGCGGTGCGTGCGGTTGTTGAGCCGCTTCAGCGTGTACCAGCGCAGCGGCTGATACCACGACACGTGCCCGCCCGCGACGCGAAGCGCGTCGAAATAGCGGTCGGGTGTCGGAAAGCTGCCGATCGCGTCCACCACGACCCGTACCGCGACGCCGGCCGCCGCACGCTCGGTGAGCGCCGCGAGGAAGCGGTCGCCGATCGCGCTCGGGTGGAAGATGAAGGCGACGATGTGCACGCTGCTCCGCGCCGCGCGGATCGCGGCGAGCTCGGCCTCGTAGAACGCCGGGCCATCCGTGAGCACTTCGACCTCGCGCGCGTGGCGTACCGGCGAATCCGTCACCGAGCCGATCAATTGCAGGAAGCCTTCCACGCTCGCGTGCGGCAGCGGCGTGACGATGCGATAGCGAAGACCCGGCTCGAACAGCACCAGGAACAGCAGCACGCCGACGATGAGCGCGCAGAGCGCGAGGAAGAGCTCGAACGCCATGGCGGGCGAATGATAGCCGCAGGCCACCACGCGCCCCGGGCGCTGCGTGCCATACTTGCTCCACGGCCATGAACACGGCGATCGCGCCCCGCTCACGCACGCGTGCCTTCGCGCCGGACGAGGCGCGCGCCATCGCCGCGTCGTTCGACCTCGCGCACGCCGCGGACGATTACTACGCGGATCCGTACCCGTACTATCGCGCGCTGCGCGAGCACGCGCCGGTCAAGCGGATGCCCGACGGGTCGTGGTTCCTCACGCGGCACGAGGACGTCCTGCCCGTGTACCGGGACCACAGGCGCTTCAGCTCGGACAAGAAGAAGGAATTCGGGCCGAAGTTCGGCCCGTCGCCGCTGCTGGAGCACCACACGACCAGCCTGGTCTTCAGCGACCCGCCCGTGCACTCGCGGGTTCGCCGCGCGATCGTCGGCGCGCTGTCGCAGCGGCACATCGCCGCGATGGAGCCGGGCCTCGTGTCGCTGGTCGACGGGCTGCTCGACGATCTCGCCGCGCGCGGCGAAGCCGACCTCATTGATCGCTATGCGGGCACGATTCCCATCGAGATCATCGGCAACCTGCTGCGCGTGCCGCACGACGAGCGCGGGCCGCTGCGCGACTGGTCGCTCGCGATCCTCGGCGCGCTCGAGCCCGTGCTCACACCCGAGCGCGCGCGCGCCGGCAACGACGCGGTGAGCGACTTCTGCGCATACCTGCGGGGGCTGATCGACGCGCGCCGGCGGCGGCCGGGCGATCCGGACACCGACGTGCTCACGCGCCTCATCTTTGGTGATCCCGACGAGCCGCCGCTCAGCGAGGTGGAGCTGCTGCACCAATGCATCTTCCTGCTCAATGCGGGGCACGAGACGACCACCAATCTCATCGGCAACGCGCTCCACGCCCTCACGCAGTGGGGCGATGCGCGCGACCGGCTGGCGCGCGAGCCGTCACGCATCGGCACCGCGGTCGAGGAATTCCTGCGCTTCGACAGCCCCGTGCAGCTCGGCAACCGGATCTCGACCGAACCGTGCGTCGTCGCCGGCACCGAGCTGCCCGCCGACACGCGCATCACCATCTGCGTCGGCGGTGCCAACCGCGATCCTGCACAGTTCGCGGACCCGGACACGCTCGACATCGCGCGTGACCCCAATCGCCACATTGCCTTCGCGTTCGGCATCCATACGTGTGCCGGCCTCAATCTCGCGCGGCTGGAAGGTCGCGTCGCGATCGGACGCTTCCTCGCGCGGTTCCCGCGCTTCGAGCTCGCGGCGGAGCCGACCCGTGGCGGACGCGCACGCTTCCGCGGGTTCCTGCACCTGCCGGTGCGGTTGAACAGCTAGCGCGCTAGCGTGCCGCCTGCGGGTCGGGGACCGGGCGGACGATGCGCCGGTATTCCTGCAGCTTGGTGTCGAAATATTGCCCGCGTGTCACCTCGTGCAGCTGGCGCGGATAGCGCTCGGTGAGGTCGAACCAGTCGGAGAGGCGCTTCGCGAGGCGCTGGTCGGGCGGCGCGGTGGCGCCGCGCACGTACGCGATGACCGCGAGGAAATAGCGCATGCAGTTGCGCTCCACGATGCCGCGCACGCCGCCGACGTAGACCGGTTCGCCGTTCGGTGCGCGCGACACCACCGTGAACCCGACCTTGTCCCGCCCGACGGTGTTGAGATACGCGGCGAGCGCCAGCCGCGCGACGGGACCGTAACCGTGCGAGTACGCCAGGTGGATGAACGTGCGCGTCGGCGACAGCGGCGTCGCCTCGAGCGCGATGCGGTGGTCCGTCGTGCCGTACGGGCCCTTGTCCGCGGACAGCACGACGTCCAGGTAGTCCGGCGTCGAGGCCGCGAGCCGGAAGCGATAGTCGAGCTCGGCACCGCCGTCCCCGCTGACGTCGTTCTTGCCCCCGAGCGACACGACGATGCCGTCCTGCCGCTCCACGTTGGCACTGCGGCAATCCTTCACGTTGATGTGCAGGAGCAGCAGCTCGCACCAGTGAGGCCGGTCGGAAAGCGTCCCTCGCACCGTGGTGAACGGCTCGTTGACGACGCCATACAGATCGCCGGCGAGACGCTGCGGAAGCTGCTCGGAATCGACGTACAGCGCGAGGCCGAAGGCGCTGTCGTTCAGGCGATCCTCGAGCTGCGCGTAGCGCGCGCGCAGCGCATCGGCCGGCGTGCCGGACGCGGCCTGCGCGGCGAGCGCGCCCGACCATGCGACCAGCGCACACGCGAGCAGCAGCAGCACGGCAATGCGGGCAGCGCTCATGGGATCGCGCCCGGTGAGGCGGTATCGGGCATCGTACGCTCAACCGCGGTGCGCGGCCACCGGTGCGCGAGGTGGCCTAGAATCCGGCCGAGCGAACATCACCAGGAGGATCACGATGGGCCGTTCATTCGTCCGTTGCGCGCTCTTCGGCGCGCTCGTGCTCGCCACCGCGACCGCAGCCGCGCAGGTCCGGATCGGCGTGACCGTGTCGGCCACCGGTCCGGCGGCGTCGCTCGGCATTCCCGAGCGCAACACGATACCGATGTGCCCGAAGACCGCGGGCGGCAAGTCGATCGAGTACATCGTGCTGGACGACGCGTCGGACACGACGACCGCCGTCCAGAACACGCGCAAGCTCATGGGCGAGAGCAAGGTCGACGCGCTCATCGGATCCACCACGACGCCGAACTCGCTCGGCATGATCGACGTGTTCGCCGACGGCGAGACGCCGGCGATCTCGCTCGCCTCGTCGGTGCGCATCATCGAGCCGGTCGACGCGAAGAAGGCGTGGTCGTTCAAGACGCCGCAGACCGACGTGATGATGGCCGGCGCGATCCTCGAGCACGCGAGCGCCCACGGCGTGAAGACGCTCGGCTATATCGGCTTCTCCGACGCGCTCGGCGAAGCGTTCTTCGCCGAGATCGACAAGGCGGCCAAGGGCCGCAACATCCCGCTCGTCGCCAACGAGCGCTTCGCGCCCAAGGACACGAGCGTGGTGGGCCAGGTGCTGAAGCTCATCAGCGCGCGCCCCGACGCGATCGTCATCGGCGCCTCGGGCACGCCGGCAGCGCTTCCCGCGACCACGCTGGTCGAGCGTGGCTACAAGGGCCGCGTGTACCTCAACCACGGGGTCGCGAACAACGACTTCCTGCGCGTCGGCGGCAAGGACGTCGAAGGCATGTTCGTGCCGGCGAGCCCGGTCATCGTCGCGGGCCAGCTTCCCGATTCGCATCCCGCGAAGAAGCGCGCGCTGGAGTACACCGCGCTGTACGAGTCGTCGTACGGCGCCGGCAGCGTCTCGGCGTTCGGGTCGTACACGTGGGACGCGTGCCTCGAGCTCGCGAACGCGATTCCCGCCGCGCTGAAGACCGCGCAGCCGGGCACGGTGGAATTCCGCCGCGCGCTGCGCGACGCGCTCGAGGCGACGCGCAACCTCGAGGTGAGCAACGGTGTCGTGAACATGTCGAAGACCGATCACCTCGGCCTCGACGCGCGGGCTCGTGTGATGACGCGGATCGAGAACGGCAAGTGGACGCTCCAGCCCTGAGGGCGAGAGCGGTTCGAGCAATTTGAAGGCGATAGCGGTTCGAGCAATTTCGTGATAGCGGCATCCCGCGCGCGCGCCTACAGTGCGCCGCGGGAGGATCGCCATGCGGCGTGTGGTTCGATGGCCGGTGTTCGCAATCGTGCTCGCGTGCGGCGTCGCACGGGGCGCCACGTGGAGCGACATCGAGCGAGCGCTCGCCGAGCATCGGCTCGACGACGCCATCGCTGCGCTCGAGCAGCGCCTCGAGGCCAATCCTCGCGATGCGATGGCCGAGCTGCGGCTCGGCACCGCGTTGACGGAGACTCGCCGCTTCGACGCGGCGAAAGAGCACTTCGACAAGGCGGAGAAGCTCGGCGTCGCGCCCGGCGCGCTCGCGTATCGACGCGCGGGCCTGCTCGCGCAGCGCGGCGAAACGGACGCCGCCTTCACGCAGCTCGACCTCGCGGTCGAGCGCGGCCTCGCGCCCGCGACGCAACCCGCGACGGAGCCGTTGCTCCAGCCGCTGCGCGGCGATGCGCGCTTCGCCGCGTTCGTCGAGCGCTTCGAGCGCGCGATCGCGCCCTGCCGGCACGACGCGCACTACCGCGAGTTCGACTTTTGGGTCGGCACCTGGGACGTGCGGCCGAGCGGTGCCGCGCCCGATTCGCCCGCATCCGAGAACGTCATCACGCTGGAGTACGACGGCTGCGTGGTCCAGGAGCACTGGCGCTCCGCGGCCGGCGGGGCGGGGAGCAGCTTCAACATCTACGATGCTTCGCGCAAGGCGTGGTTCCAGACGTGGGTCGATTCGAGCGGCGGCCTGCACGAATATCGCGGCAACCCCGATGCGACGGGGAACATGCTGATGACGGGCGAAGTGCCGGGCGGCGAGGACCAGCCGGCGCGCGTACCCACGCGGCTCGGCTTCTTCCGGCTCGCGCCCGATCGGGTGCGGCAGCTCAGCGAGTCGTCGGTCGACGGGGGCGCGACCTGGACGACGAACTACGACCTGATCTACACGCGCCGCGCGCCGTAGCGCGCCACGCGGAGGGCGTCACGCCGAGCTCGCGCCGGAATGCCGACGTGAAATGGCTGTGACTGCAGAAGCCCGCGTCGAGACCGATGCGGCAAAGGTCCGCGTCGGGCTCCGTGATGTCCTCGAGCGCTGCGCAAAGGCGCAGGCGCGTGACGTAGCGATGCAGCGGCATGCCGGTCTCGGCATGGAACACGCGGCACAGATGGAACGGCGTGACGCCGAGTGCGCGCGCAATGGTCGACAACGTCAACGTTTCCGCGAGCCTCGCGCCGACGAAGGCGACGCTCGCCTGCGCGAGCTCGCGGTGCGCGGGCCGCGCTGCGCGCGCATGCAGAGGTCCGCCACGCGCGGCGACGAGCGCGCGCGCGATGATGGCCATCGCCGCTTCCTCGGCTTCGAGCGCATCGACCTCGCCGGCGCGCATGCGCTCGAGCAGCGCGCGCTGGTCGAGGTACAGCGCCGCGTCGGCCGGGCCGCAGTCGAAGCGGAAAGGACGATCCGACTCGTGCGCCGCATGCGGATCGACCTCGCGTGCGATCGCGCGCGCGGTGTCGGCGTCGACACCCCACCAGTCGCAATGATCCCCGCGCGGATGCACCGGCTCGCGCGTGTAGCGCTGGCCGCGGTTGTACACGCTGAATACCGCGGCGTCCGCCACGAACGGTCGTCCACCCTCGTGACGGATGCGCACGCTCGTGCGCGCGAACGCGACGAGATGATGCTCGATCGGGCCGGTGTCGCGAAAATCGGCGCGCCCCCGGTCGCAGCGCCATTCGCCCACCGTCGCATGCGCGCCGGCGAAGACGATGCGCTCGAGCGGCCGAGCCGTGGCCATCAGTCGATCTGCACCTTCGCCGCGGCGGCGACGCGCTTCCATTTGTCGACGTCGTCGTGGATGCGCTTCGCGAACTCCGCCGGCGTGCTGCCCACGGCCTGCGCGCCGGTGGCCTCGATGCGCGCGCGCACGTCGGGCATCTTCACGATCTTCTGCACCTCCGCGGCAAGGCGATCGATCACATCATGCGGCGTCCCGGCCGGCGCGAGCAAGCCGAACCACGCCACCGTCTCGAAGCCCGGCACGCCGGCTTCGGCCACCGTCGGCACGTCGGGCAGCGCGCTCCAGCGCTTCGACGTCGTCACGGCGAGCGCGCGCACCTTGCCCGACTTGATGTGACCCATCGCGGGCGGCAGGTTGAAGAAGCCGACCGGTACCGTGCCCGCGATGATGTCGGTGAGCGCCGGTGTCGCACCCTTGTACGGGATGTGATTGAGATCGGTGTGCGTGAGGTACTTGAAGAGCTCCATCGACATGTGCGCCGAGGAGCCCTGTCCGCCGGATGCGAAGTCGATCTTCCCCGGGCGCGCCTTGGCCGCGGCGATGAGCTCCTGCACCGACTTGAAGGGCGCATCGGGGTTCGCGACCAGCACGTTGGGCGACTCGGCGATCAGTGTCACCGGCGTGAAGTCGCGCACCGGATCGTAGTTGAGCTTGGTGTACACGGCGGCGTTGATGCCGTGCGATCCGGCGTTGCCCATGATGAGCGTGTAGCCGTCGTGCGGCGCGTGCGCCGCCTCGCTGCTGCCGATGACGCCGCCGGCGCCCGGCTTGTTCTCGACCACGAACGGCTGGCCGAGCGCGATCGCGAGCTTGTCCGCAATGGCGCGGGCGACGGCGTCGGACCCGTCGCCGGGCGGGCTCGGCACGACGATCTTCACCGGCCGCTGCGGCCATGCCTGCGCCCAGACGGCGATCGGCGCGAGGAGACAGACGAGCATCAGCGCGAAGCGCGCCGTCGAGCGGAGCAGGTGCATTGCAGACCTTGTCGTGCGGGCGTCGGTGCGACGCGACGACGGGATTGTACCTACACGACGCGGCGCAGCTCGGTCACCTCGGCGGTGCGCGTATAGCTGCTCGCGCGCATCCATTTCACGATGTCGTCCGCGCAAACGGGGCGGCTCAGCAGGTAGCCCTGCACCATGTCGCAGCCGAGCTCGCGCAGCCGGCGCAGCGTCGCCTCGTCCTCCACGCCTTCGGCGACCACGGCAAGGCCCATGTTGTGCGCGAGGTCGATGGTCGAGCGCACGATCACGGCGTCGCTCGCATCGGTCACCATGCCCATGACGAACGAGCGGTCGATCTTGAGCTCGTTCACCGGCAGGCGCTTCAGGTACGCGAGCGACGAATAGCCGGTGCCGTAGTCGTCGATCGAGATGCGGCACCCGAGGGCGTGCAGGCGCTCGAGATTGCGCAGCGCGTGGCCGGGATCGTCGAGGATCGCGCTCTCGGTGATCTCGAGGCCGATCCACGCGGCGTGGCAGCCGTGCTCCGCCAGAAGCTCGCCGAAGCGCTCGACGAGCTCGCTGTTCAGGAGGTCGCGCGCGGAGATGTTCACCGAGACGTGCATGCGCAGCCCCTCGCGGCGCCATTGCGCGCACTGGCGCACCGCGGTCGCGAGCACCCACTGCGTGATCGCGCGGATGAAGCCGGTCTGCTCGGCGAACGGGATGAATTCGGAAGGCGGCACGAGGCCGCGCACCGGATGCTGCCAGCGCACCAGCGCCTCGACGTGCAGCTCGCGCGGATCCGAGAGGTGCACCTTGGGTTGATAGTGCAGCGTCAGCTCGCCGTGGTCGACGGCGTTGCGCAGCTCGCCCATCAGGGACAGGCGCGCGCGGCTGTCCTCGTCGTCGCGGTCGTCGTACACGGCGAGGCCGTTGCTCAGGCGCTTCGCGGTGTACATGGCGACGTCGGCACGGCGCATGAGCGTCGTCGCGCTGTCGCCATGATCGGGGTAGCTCGCCACGCCGATGCTGACCCGGCAGTCGACCACGTGGCCGTCGAGGCTCATGGGCGCCTCGAGCGCCTTCTGGATGTTGCGCGCGACACGGCGCGCGCCGTCGACGTTGTCGGACGGCAGCAGCACCACGAACTCGTCTCCGCCGAGCCGCGCGACGGTATCGGACTCGCGCCGCACGATGCGCGAAAGCCGCTCCGCGACCTCGCGCAGCAGGAGATCGCCGATCTGGTGTCCGAGCGTGTCGTTGACGTACTTGAAATGGTCGACGTCCATCAGCAGCACGCTGACCGCGGCGTTCATCCGGGGCGCCATCCGCAGCGCCTGCTGGAGGCGATCGAGGAACAGCGCCCGGTTCGGAAGGCCGGTGAGCGTGTCGCGATAGGCGAGATCCATGATCTGGCTCTCGCGCGCGGCGAGGCCGTCCTGCATCGAGCGGAAAGCGTTGGCGAGCTCGCCGATCTCGTCGGGCCCGGGTGGCGGCGTCTGCGCCGTGTAATCGCCGGACGCGATGCGCCGCGCGACCTGCGCGAGCTGCTGCACGGGACGCGCGATGCCGCGTGCCATCACGATGCTCATTACCACCGCAACGACGATGCTCGCGATGGAGAACGCGGCAAGCTCGCGCTGCAGGCGGCGGAACGACGCGAGCGCGCCCTCCAGCGGCTGCTGCAGCACGGCGACCACGGCTTCGTCCTGGCGGGCGGGAAGCGTCAGCGTGCGCGACAGGTATTCGTCGCCACCCGCGCTCATGGTGGTCGCCTCGTCGGAGCTCACGCGCGAGGCCGCGATTTCCTCGAGGAGCTTCGGCCGCAGCGACACGGGCAGCGTGCTCGCGGGCAGCGCCCACATGCCGTTCGGCGGCCGCGTGGCGAACGACACGTCGAGGCCGGTCAAGCGGCGCAGGTCCTGCATGAACGTGTCGTTCACGCCGAATCCCATCGCGACCCACGCGATCGGCACCGGCGCGAGGACCGGCACGAGCACGACCTGGTAGAGGTTCGTGCCGACGCCGATCATCGCGACGGCCTTGCCGTCGCGCTCGGCCTGCGCGATCAGCCGCTGGAACGCGAACGGCCGTCCCTCCGCTGCGGGATCGAGCGTGTCGGCCACCACGCGGCGGTCGAGGCCGATCAGCGTCATGTACGTCGCGTCGATGCGGTCACCGTGATTGCGCAGGACCGAGACGATCGTCTCGCGGTCGCCGGTCGAGATCGCCTCGCGGAACGCGAAGTCGGCCGACAGCACGCGGGCGCCCTGCACGAGGCGCTGCGCGCTCTGGTCGAGCACGCGCAGGAAGACGCGCTCGCCGGTCGCGAGCTCGTCTGCGACCGTGTGCCGCGCCCCGGCGACGCCGGCGGTGCTGATCAGCAGGAAGCCGCCGCCCTGGACGATCAGCATCAGCACCACGAACAGCGCCACGATGCGGCTCTGCAGGCTGCGCAGCCGTGGGGGCGCGGGTGGCGCGGACGATGAGCCCGGGGTGCTCATGGCGTAAATGAAAGGATGTCGGCTCGGGTCGAAAGGTCGCGCAACGTCGCAAAGCGCCGCTCCGCGCGTGCGTCCACGCGCGGGCTCTTCCGGCATTAACGGCGTGGCGGGTCCGGCCGCGCAGGCCGCTCGTCGGAGGAGGGGCCCCCTTGCGGCCCACACTGGCATGGAGCCTGCATCGCCGCTGCATTTTCCCTTTGCAAGGCGCAATGTCGTGTGGGCCCGACCGGCGTCGACCCGACGTCGCAGCGCAGCCGCTTCGCGCGCCGCTGCGCTCGCGCTCGTGTGCGCCGCGGCGCTCGCGCGCGCGCAGACGTTCGACGCGGGCGTCGAGATCGCGCACGACAGTAACGTCACGCGCGGGCAGCTGCCCGAGGACGTTCTGCACGATTCGTACGTCGATGCGCATGCGGCCTGGACCTGGCGCCGCGACCTCACCGATTTCGACACGCTCGACGCCGGCGTCACGATGCGGGGCGGCCAGTACGCGCGTTACACGCGCCTGTCGTACGCCGCCGTGGACGGCACGCTCGCGTGGCGCCGCAAGCTCGGGGTCGGCCTCACCGAGCCGTGGCTCGGCGCGAGCGCGACGCTTTCGTACGAAGACTATCGCGAGGACGTGCGCGACAGCAGTCGCCTCGAGCTGCGCGTGGAGGCGGGGCGTCGCTTCACCGAATCGCTCGACGCATCGATCGGCTACGTCTTCGACCGGCGCTACGCGAGCCGCGAAACGCCGGACCTGGTGCCCGGCATCTCGGGCACGGTGTGGAATCTGCAGGGCAACGCCGTGTTCGCGCGCATGGGTTACGCGTGGTCCGATCGCTGGCAGTCGGACATCGGTTACAACGTCCGCCGTGGCGATGTCGTGGCGACGACCCATCGCAACCTGCCGATCTTCCTCGCGTCCGACGCGATCGCCGAGAGCCGCGCCTTCGGCCCCGATTTCTTCGACTATCGGCTGCGCGGCACCACACAGGCCGCGAGCGCAACGCTGTCGTACGCGATCGACGACCGGTCATCGTTCAACGTCGTCTATGCGTACGCGCTCACGCGCGCGGCGCAGGGACTCGAATACCGCAGCAACCTCGTGAGCGCCGCATGGGCCTATCGATACTGACACGCATGATCCCGCTTTCACGCACGTGCGCCGGCGCGCTTGTCCTCTGCGCGTCGGTCGCCTGCGCGCAGTCGGGAAGCCTGGCCGTCACGGTGACGGACAACGAAGGCCGCGCCGTGCCCGACGCCGTCGTGGTGGCCGTGCCGAACGACGCGAGTGCCATGGCGGGCGCGCGCCCGCGCGCCGAGCATCTGGACCAGATCGACAAGGAGTTCGTGCCGCGGGTGAAGCCCGTCTTCGTCGGATCGACCGTGTCGTTCCCGAACAAGGACAGCGTGCGGCACCACGTGTACTCGTTCTCGCCGGCGAAGCGCTTCGAGCTGCCGCTGTACGCCGGCGAGTCGGCCGCGCCGGTGCTCTTCGACAAGCCCGGCGTCGTCGTGCTGGGCTGCAATATCCACGACTGGATGATCGGATACATCTACGTGTCCGAGTCGCCGTTCTTCGCCAAGACCGACGCCGACGGACGCGCGACCATCGCCGACGTCCCCGCGCGCGCGTACACGGTGCGCGTGTGGCATCCGCAGCTGCAGGACGGCGAGGATGCGACGCGCCGGCCGGTGGACGTCGTGGCCGGCAAGCGCGCCGACATGGCGTGGAAGGTGGCGCTCAAGCCGGAGGTGCGCGTTCGCCGGGCGCCCATGGCGGGCCACGGCAGCCACTACTGAGGCGGTCCCGCACACGGGCGAAGGAAGTACGTCGCGAACACTGGAGCCACGCGCGCGCCCATCGCGCAGGTTGTGGGGTGGCGCGTGAATCGAGACTTACAGGGCCCGAAGGAGGGAGGCGCGCAACGTCTGCCGCGTCGCGTCGTACTGCGCCCACGGGTCGCGCTTGCGCGTGGCAAGGCGGCGCGGCACGTTGCGCCAGTCGAAGTACGCGCCGCGCACGTCCTGCGCGAGCTCGCGCCACTCGATCGGCATCGACACCGGCAGACCGGGGCGCGCGCGCAGCGAATACGCCGCGACGGCCGTGGCGCCATCGGTGTTGCGCAGCCAGTCGACGAACACGAGGCCCTTGCGCCGCGCCTTGCTCGCCGTTGCGATGAACATGTCGGGCGCGTCGGCGGCGAGGCGCCGCGCGATCGCCGCCGCGAACGTCTTGACCTCGTCCCACGAATGGCGCCGCGTGAGCGGGAGCACGAAGTGCAGCCCCTTGCCGCCGGTCGTCTTGAGGAACCATGCGAGCTCGAGCCGATCGAGGAGGTCGCGCACGCGCTCGGCCGCCTCGCGGAAGCGCGCCCACTCGACCTCGCCGTCGGGATCGAGATCGAGCACGAGGCGATCAGGACGATCGAGCCTCGGGAAGCGCACGCCCCACGTGTGGAACTCGATGGCGCCGTTCTGTACCGCTTCGATCGCGGCACGGAGCGTTGCGAGGTGCAGGTACGGTGGATCGTCCGCGGGGCGCTCGCGCGCACGCCGCGGATCCCCCGCGTGCTTGGCGAAGAAGCAATTGCCGAAATCGCCGCCCGGACACTTGATCAGCGCGAGCGGGCGGTCGGCGATCTGCGGCAGGAACACGTCGGCAACGGTCGCGTAGTAGCGCGCGAGATCCGCCTTGGTCGCCTCCGGCACCTGCGGCAGCGGACGCTCGGGGTGCGTGATGGCAACGCCTGCGACCGTGGCCGGGGCGCTCGCGGCCGCCTTGCGCGCACGCGGTGCCGCCGTTCGCGCAGGCGCGTCGCTGCGCGGGATCAGCAGCCAGTTGTCGCGCTTGTCGCCGTCCCGGCCCTTCATGCGGACGAGCACGAAGCGGCCACGCAGGCGCTTGCCGTGCAGCGCGAAATCGAGATGCCCGTTGCGCAAGCCATCGTGCGGATCGCCTTCGGGCTCCCACGTCCCGCGGTCCCAGATCTCCACGTGTCCCGCGCCGTAATGACCTGCAGGGATGTCACCATGGAATCCGGCGTACGCGACCGGATGGTCCTCGACGTGCACCGCGAGCCGCTTGTCGCCGGCCGCGCCGGTCGGCTCGCGCGTCACCGCCCAGCTCTTCAGCACGCCGTCGAGCTCCAGGCGGAAGTCGTAATGCAGCCGCCGCGCCTGATGGCGCTGGATCACGAAGATGAGCCCTTTCGCCTTGCGCCGCGCCACGCGCGGGCCCGGCTCGGGCGTTGCCGCGAAGTCGCGCTTGCGCCGATACGTCGCGAGCGGCGACTGCATCGCTACGGCCTCACGCGCGCTTGCGCGCCGTCGCGTGCGTGCGGCTCGACGTGCGCTTGGTCGTCGCGCGGGTGCGCGTCTTCGTCTTCGGCGCTTCTTCGCCCGCGCTCTTGCGCCGCGCGGGCTTCTTCTCGAGGCTTTGGCGCAACGCCGCCATCAGGTCGATGACCTGCGCGCCGCCCTGCACGCGCTCCTTCGGCGCCTCGGTCACCTCCTCGGTCTTGCCCGCCTTCACCTTGCGCTCGATCTGCGCCTCGAGGTCCTCGCGGTAGGTGTCGTGGTACTGCTCGGGCTTCCACTTCTCGGTCATGTCGGCGACGAGCCGCTTGGCGAGGTCGAGCTCCTTCTCGCTCACCGACTTCTTGCCCGCGTCGGGAAGCGCGAACTCGTCGAGATCGAGCAGCTCGTCGTTCCAGCGCAGGATCTCGAGCACCAGCGCCTTGTCGTTGACCATCACGGCGGCGAGGTGCTGCTTGCTGCGGATGACCACGGTGGCGATGCCGACCTTGCCGGTGTCGCGAAGCGCCTCGCGCAGCAGCGCGTAGGGCTTCTCGCCGCGCTTGCCCGGTGCGAGGCGGTACGGCGTCTCGAAATAGCGCGCGTCGATGTCGGCGCCGTCGACGAACGCGACGATGTCGACGGTCTGCGTCGCCTTGGGATTCGCCTGCTTGAAGTCCTCGTCGTTGAGGAGCACGTACCGGCCCTTCGAGTACTCGTAGCCCTTGACGATCTGGTCGTTGGCGACGGGCTTGCCGGTCTTCTTGTTGATGCGCTGGTAGCCGACCGGCGACATGTCGCGCTTGTCGATCCAGTCGAGGTCGAGCGTGCTGCTGCGCGCGCCGGAATACAGGTCGACGGGAATGTTGACGAGACCGAACACGATCGCGCCCTTCCACAACGCTCGTGCCATGCGCCTTCCTCCTTCGCCTCGCGTGATCAGGGAATCATCATGCCCGGAAACGCGGCGAGGCCCAGCAGGCCGTGCCCTTCGGAGTCGCCCTTCAGCTGGCGCTTGCGCGTCTTGATCGCGCGCCCGAGCGCGACGAGGTCGATGTCGGCCGCGCGAATCTTCGGGAAGATCTGGTCCTGCTCTTCCTTCACGTGATGCTTCACGTACTCGGCCAGCACCTTCACCGTGGCGTCGTACCTTTCGTCGCCGGGCTTCATGCGCCGCAGGTCCTCGATCAGGCGCTTCATCGAGTCGTGCTCGACCATCGCCTCGGTCATCGTCTCGTCGTCGCCGATCAGCCCGCGCGCGCTCGGGTAGAACAGCTCTTCCTCGACACGCGCATGCATCTCGAGCTCGTCGCAGATCCGCTCGGCAAGATGCTGCTTCTGCGCGCCGTTGGACTTGAGCTTCTCGAAGCGCGCGAACAGCTCGGCGACGCGCTCGTGATCCGCGCGCAGCACGGTGAGCGCATTGTCCGCGGCGGCGCGCGGCGACGGCTCGCGCTGCGCCGCGCCGCGGCGCGCCTCGGTGCGCTCGGTGGCGGCGCGGCCGCCGGCGTGAGGTCCGGCCCGCTTGCGCTTCACCGGATCGGGGCCGGCGTGGCCGTTGCTGCGGGAATGGGTCGAGCGCTGTGCCATGAACCTCTCCGGTGATCGCGGGCGAGGCATGCTGCTGCAACTGTCATACCACGCGGCAAGTGCTGGCGATTCAATGTCTTGCGGCGTGCCTCACGGGTCGCGTCGCAGCGTTTACCTCGCGGGCGGTGCAGAATTTGCACGCGCATAGGAGGCGGCGAGCGCAAGCTCACGAGGACGCAGCCGGGGTGACAAGCGCGCTCGGCATGGCTTACGCTTGCGATCGAACCGGACCACCCTCATCTCAGCGCAATGGCCGACACGACGAGACCTTCCGACGCCGCGATGGACGCGACGTCGCTGTATCGCGAAGAGATCTACACCGACCGCAAGGTCGGCACGCTGCGCGTGCTGGTGCCCGTCACGGAAGACGGCTCGCCGGACGCGGCGCGCCCGACGATCTTCCAGGGCGAGGCGCAGCTCATGACCAACATGGGGCCCCTGCCCATCAGCTTCGACATCGAGGCGTCGACCCTCGCCGAGGCGGTGGCGCGCTACGGCGAGGCCACCAAGGTCGGCGTGGAGCGCGCGATGCGCGAGCTGCAGGAGCTGCGCCGGCAGGCGTCCTCGTCGATCGTCATCCCGCCCGCGGGCACCTCGCTGCCACCGGGCGGACTGGGTGGCGGGGGCCTCGGCGGCGGCGGCAAGATCCAGCTGCCCTAGCCGAGCTCCCACCCCGGCGCTTCGGCGAAGCGCGCGGCGATGAAGTCGATGAAGCTCCGCACCTTGGCGGAGAGGTGCCGCCGGCTGGGATAGACGGCCTGGATCGGCATCGACGCCGGCTTGTACCCGCTCAGCAGGCGCACCAGCGTGCCGCTGCGCACGTGCGCGGCGACGACGATGTCCGGCTCCAGGTGCACGCCCATTCCCGCCACGGCAAGCGCCGTCAGCATCTCGCCGTTGTTGGCCCGCGCCGGCCCGGACACCGTCACCGCATGCTCGCCGTCCGGCCCGCGAAAGCGCCACACGTCGCGCTCGGGCGCGTACGCGTACGTGAGGCACCGATGGTGCGCGAGGTCCGCGGGCACGCGCGGCGTGCCATGCCGCGCGAGGTACGCCGGCGAAGCGCAGCACACGAGCGAGGTCGTGCCGATCCTGCGTACGATGAGCGCCGGGCTTGCAACCGTCCCGATGCGAAGCGCCAGATCGAAGCCCTCCTCGACGAGGTCGATCATCCGGTCCGACAGGTCGACGTCGAAGCGCACCTGCGGGTGAAGCGCGGCGTACGCGGCGACCGCGTCTGCCACATAGTGCGTACCGAACGTCGTGCCGCACGTCATGCGCAGCGTTCCGCGCGGAACGCGCGCGCCGGCGCCCGCAGCCTCTTCGGCTTCCTCGAGGTCGGCCAGGAGCTGGACGCTGCGCTCGTGGAACGCGCGACCGCTCTCGGTGAGCGAAAGGCGGCGGGTCGTGCGGTTGAGCAGCCGTACCCCGAGGTGGCTCTCGAGATCGGCGACGTGGCGTGAAACCGCCGACACCGACACGCCCAGGCGGTCCGCGGCCCGCGCAAAGCTTCCCGTCTCGACGACCCGGACGAAAGCGGTGATGCCCTGAAGGCGGTCCATGTCGCCGAATTGTTGCACATAGCGCAACAGTCCTTCCTTCAATGGTCGGTTTATCTTCGTTTGCGCAGCACCGATCATTCGAACCACGGCCGGGAAACACTCGCCAGGCCGGCCCGATCCAACCCGTACAACGTCCAGGAGAACGACCATGAAGCTCTACTACGCCCCCGGCGCCTGCTCGCTGGCGCCCCACATCGCCCTCTGCGAGATCGGCTTGCCGCACACGCTCGAGCGCGTCGATCTCGCGACGCACAAGCTCTCCGACGGCACCGACTACCGCACCGTCAACCCCAAGGGATCGGTGCCGACGCTCGAGCTCGACGACGGAGCTCGCCTCACCGAAAACGCGGTCGTGCTGCAGTACATCGCCGATCGCAAGCCGGGCTCGCTCGCCCCGGCCTTCGGCTCGCTCGAGCGCTACCGGCTGATGGAGTGGCTCAACTTCATCGCCACCGAGCTGCACAAGGGCTACGCGCCACTGTGGAAGCCCGATACCCCGGACGCCTATCGCGCGAGCGTCATCAAGCTCCTCGGCGCCCGGTTCGATTACCTTGCGCCCTTCCTCGCGGAGCGTCCGTACCTCACGGGCGACGCGTTCACGATCGCCGATGCGTATCTCTTCGCGATCCTGAGCTGGTCGGACCACCTGAAGGTCGATCTCTCGCGCTGGCCCGCGCTGCGCCAGTTCATCGATCGCGTCGCGTCGCGGACGAAGGTCCGGCAGGCGTTGCGAGAAGAAAATCTCCTGAAGGCCGCGGCGTAAGATCGACGCATGCGCATGCCTACGCTGTTCCTTTCGCACGGCTCGCCGATGCAGGCCATCGAGCCCGGCATCGCGGGCCGGGCGTGGCAGGCGCTCGGCCACGAGCTTCCCCGTCCCGCCGCGATCGTGATCGCCTCGGCGCACTGGGAGACTTCGCTGCCGATGCTCACGGGCGCGGAGAAGCCGCAGACGATCCACGACTTCGGCGGCTTTCCGCGCACGCTGTACGAGATTCGCTATCCCGCGCCCGGCGCGCCTGCCGTCGCAGCGCGCGCGCTCGCGTTGCTGAAGGATGCCGGCATCACCGCCGGCATCGACGGCTCGCGGGGACTCGATCACGGCGCATGGGTGCCGCTGCGGTGGATGTATCCGCAGGCCGACGTGCCTGTCGTCCAGGTCGCCGTTCAGCCCGACCGGGGAACCGAACATCATCTCGCGGTCGGGCGCGCGTTGGCGCCGCTGCGCGACGAAGGCGTGCTCGTCATCGGCTCGGGCCACACCACGCACAATCTTCGCGAGTTCTTCGTCGACCGCCGCGGCGGTGGCGACCCGGCACCGTACGCGCGTGCGTTCGCCGACTGGGTGTCGACGCGGCTTTCCAGCGGCGACACCGATGCGCTGCTCGCGTATCGCTCGCAGGCGCCGGAGGCCGTGCGCGCGCACCCCACCGACGAGCATTTCCTGCCGCTGTTCATCGCGTACGGCGCGGCGGGCGAGCACCCGCGCGTGGAAACGCTCGTGGAGGGATACGAAGGCAGCGCGCTCGCGCTGCATTCGTGGAAGTTCGATTAGAAGCAAGCAGTTCGCCGCCCCTACGCTGCGTGTCGGCGCCGTCCGACAGGCGAATCGGGGCGTGACCGATCGTCCCCGATGCAAGCCTCGCCTAGAGTCTGCCGAAGGATCTTCGGAGGCTCACCATGAAACTGCGTTCGATCGCAATCGTCGCCGCCGTCACCGCGCTGTCGGGCTGCTCGACGTACGACTACTACGGGCGCCCGGTCGCTGCTTACGAAGCGCCCGCGCCCGTCGCCGTGGCGCCGGTCCCGCAGCGGGTCGAATACGGCGTCGTCGAGAACATCGATCTCTATCGCGAAGGCAGCGGTGCGCCGCTCGGGCTCGGCGCCGTGATCGGCGGCATCGCGGGCGGCATCATCGGCCACCAGTTCGGAGCCGGGGTCGGCAACACTGCAGCGACCATCGGCGGCGCCGTCGCAGGGGGTGTCGTCGGCAACGAGATCCAGCGCTCGAACGCCCGCGATCGCTACCGCATCACCGTGCGCCTCGACGGCGGCGGCACGATCACGACCTCGGACGTGGCTGAAGGCGAGCTGCGCGTCGGCGACCGCGTGCGCGTGATCGACGGCCGCATCTACCGGATGTGATGCGATGAGCGCCGATCGATCGGGTCGCTCCCTGAATCGCGCCGCGGCACGCTGGTTCGACGTCTGGCTGCGTGTTTTCGTCGCCGGCATCGTGGGCTCGCTCGCGGTCGTCGCGCTCGGCCCGCTCCTGCAGATCACCGTCATCGGCGCCGGCACGCTCGTGGCCGCGCTGATCGGCGCGCTGGTGTGCGCGATCGGGCTTGCGAACTACGACCCGCGTCGCTGGCGCGAGGTCCAGGGACACGTCACCAACATCGGCGACTCGCTTCACAGCGCCGCCGAGGCGATCGGCGAGCCGCGCACCGTGGCGCACGCGCGCATGCGGCGCACGTACTGACGCTCCACGCGCCGCACGTCTGCCCGAGGGGCATGACGTGCCGCCGCGCGTGTTAACGTCGCTTCGTGCAACCCCGTGCGAGCGGTCCCTCCGCGGCGCGCGACGGCCGGCCGCAACCGCTGCCGGCATTGCGGCGCCGGTTTCGCGGCTGCCTGGTCGGCGGCGCGGTAGGCGACGCGCTCGGTGCACCGGTCGAGTTCATGTCGCTCGCCGAGATCCGCGCGCAGTTCGGGCGTGCGGGCATCAACGAGCCCACCACGGCGTTCGATCGCAAGGGCGCGATCACCGACGACACGCAGCTGTCGCTGTTCACCGGCGAAGGGCTTCTGCGCGGCTACGTGGCGAACGGCGGGCGGGACCTGCGCGCGGTCGTCGCGGCGGTCGCGCACGCGTATACGCGCTGGCTGCGCACGCAAGGCATGCAGCCGGTCATCGCGCAGACGGACACCGATGGCTGGCTCTACGAGCAGCGGGAGCTTCACGCGCAGCGCGTCCCGGGTGCCACGTGCCTCGCGGCGCTGCAGCGCATGACCTCCCTCGGCGAGCGGGCGAGCAATGACAGCAAGGGCTGCGGTGGCGCCACGCGCGCCGCGCCCGTCGGACTGTGGTGCGCGCGACTCGACGCGGGCGTTCCGCCGGACCGCGTCGCGCGCAAGGCGCTCGAGCTCGGCGCCGACATCGCCGGTCTCACGGACGGGCATCCGACCGGGCGCCTCGCCGCCGGCGCGTTCGCCGCGCTCGTCGCGCTGGTGGTTCGCGACACGCCGCTGCCCGACGCCGTCACGCGCGTACGCACACTGCTCGCGCGCCATCCCGGGCATGCCGAGACGCTGCGCGCGCTCGACCGCGCACAAGCGCTGGTGCGCGCCGAATCGCCGCTTCGACCCGAGGCGATCGTGTCGCTCGGCGAAGGATGGGTCGCCGATGAAGCGCTCGCCATCGCGGTGGCCGCTGCGCTCGGCGCGCCGGACTTCGAGACCGGCGTGCGGCTGGCCGTGAATCACGACGGCGACAGCGACTCCACGGCGTCCATGGCGGGCAACCTGCTCGGCGCGCTGCACGGAATGGAGTCGATTCCGCAGCGCTGGTACGCCGGACTGGAAGCGCGGCGCATCGTCGCGGAGATGGCCGACGACCTCGCGACGTTTCCCGACTGGCCGCTCGGCGAGTTCGTCGAGGAGACCGACCTCACCGAGTATTATCGCAAGCGCTATCCGCCCAGCTGACATGCGCATCGACCGCCTCGACCACCTCGTGCTCACCGTGCGCGACCTTCGCGCCACGATCGACTTCTACACGCGGGTGCTCGGCATGGAAGAGGTCACGTTCGCCGGGGCGCGCAAGGCGCTCGCGTTCGGGCGCCAGAAGCTCAACCTGCACGTCGCCGGCGCGGAGTTCCAGCCGCACGCGCGCACGCCCGTGCCCGGCAGCGCCGATCTCTGCTTCATCACGGACACGCCCCTCGACGACGCGATGGCGCACGTACGCGCATGCGGCGTCGCCATCGAGGAAGGCCCGCTTCCGAAGACCGGCGCGACCAGCGCGCTGCGCTCGTTCTACGTGCGCGATCCGGACGGCAACCTGGTCGAGATCTCGAACCTAGTGCAGCCGCTGGCGTGACTTGCGCGTCGTCTCGGGAAGCTCGCGGCGCGAACCGCTGCCGCGCGGCTCGGCGATGCGACGGCGCTCCTGCCAGAAGCGATAGATGAGCACCGACGCGACGGGCAGCTCGTCGACCAGGCTCGCGCGCTTCTCCTTGTCGTCGATCCACTCGGCGAACTCGGGGTCCTGGTCGCCGAAGGCGAGCGCCTCGATCGGGAAGATCCAGTCGCGGGCGTCCTGCGCGTCGTACAGCGGCTGCCATTCGTCGTCGCGCAGCTTGACGCCTGCCATGTAGCCCTCGCACCACGCCGAAGCCTCGGGCGGCGTCTTGTCGTTGCGCGCCTTCTCGTCGGGCATGTAGAGCAGCGGCTTGAAGCGCGTCGGCGATTCCGACAGCGTGCGCTGGATGCCCACCATGTGCCGCAGCATGAGCGCCATGATGCGCTGCGCCTGCTCGTTGTTCGCGTAGGCCGGATTCGCGGTGCGGCCGCCGTCGCTCCACACCTGCGGCAGCCATTCGGACGGCTGGATCGCCTCCGGACCGCTCACGATGGCGGTGAGGAAGCCGTCGAGCATCTCGAGATCCATGCAATCCTGCGGAACGGCGTCGGAGGCGAGGAAGCCCTCGAGCTCGTCCAGCTCGCCGTCGGACAACGGTTCGTCAAGCGCTCGGGTCTCGGCCATGGTCGGGTTTCCGTTGGGCGTGCGGCGGTCGTAATGATACGCGTGCTATCTGAGCGCGTGCGCGACGTTGAGCGCAGCGGCGAAGACGAGCACTGCGCCCGCCTGATGCAGCGCCGCGAGCGGAAGCGGCACCACGTGCACGAGCGTCGCGATGCCGAGCGCGATCTGCAGCGCCACGAGCGCGAGCAGCAGCGTCGCGCCCGCGCGCGCGCGCGGCGGCGCGCCGTACGCGGTGCGAACGCGCCACCACAGCCACGGCGCGACGAACGCGATGATCCACGCGAGCACGCGATGATCGAACTGAACCGTCGCCATGTTCCAGAAGAAGTTCTTCCACGCCGGCTGCAACATGAGGATCTCCGGCGGCACCACGTGCCCGTTCATCAGCGGGAACGTGTTGTACGCGAAGCCGGCGCGTATGCCGGCCACGAAGGCGCCCGCGATGACCATCGCGAACACGAGCGCCACGAAAGCGATCGCGAAGGCCCGCGTGCGTCGCGCGCCTGTCGTGCCGAGGTCCGCGCGCCGCGCGTCGAGAAGCGACAGCGCCGTCCACAGCATCGCGGCGAAGATCAGGAACGCGAGGCCCAGGTGTGCGGCCAGGCGGAACTGCGACACGCGCGGGTCGTCCACGAGGCCGCTCTGCACCATGTACCAGCCGACCGCGCCCTGCAGCCCGCCGAGGAGGAAGACGAGCGCCAGCGGCCCGGCGTAACCGGGCGGAATGCGGCGGCGCACGAGGAACCAGAGGAACGGCACGAGGAACGCGACGCCGATCAGCCTTCCGAGCAGCCGATGGGTGTATTCCCACCAGTAGATGCGCTTGAACCCGTCGAGCGTCATGTCGCGGTTGACTTCACGGTACTCGGGCGTCGCCTGGTATTTCGAGAACGCCGCATTCCATTCCGCCAACGACAGCGGCGGCACGCTGCCCACGATGGGCTGCCACTCGGTGATCGAAAGGCCCGAATGCGTGAGGCGCGTGACCCCGCCGACCACGACCATCGCGAACACGAGCGCGCAGCAGGCGAACAGCCACGCGGCCACGGCACGCGGAGCGCGACGGTCTTCGGACACGGCGTTGCGCGCCGGATCGAAGCCGCCTCGCGTGACGGCGCCGGAAAAGGTCGCTGCCATCAATTGGAAGCCGTCATCGACTCGACTTCGACGTTGACCGTGATCGTGCCGGCGCGCGCGAACGTCAGCGTCAGAGGAAACGTCTCGCCCTGGCGCAGCGGCGGATTCGGATCGACCAGCATGATGTGCAGGCCGGAAGGCCCGAAGATCGTCGTGCGCTGGGGCGGCAGCGGAACCTCGCGCACCTCGCGCATGCGCATCATGCCGCCCTCGGTGCTCATGGTATGGAGCTCGACCGACGCCGCGCGCGGCGTTCGTGCGGACTGCAGCACGTCGCCCTCGCGCCCGCGGTTCTCGATGTCGAGATACGCCGCGCCGGTGCGCGCGCCGGGCGGCATCGCGCGTGCGTGCGGATGATCGATGTGCAGCGCGCCGACGGAATAGTCGTGCGCGTGCGCCGTTAACGCCGCCGTGGCGAGCACGATTGCGGCGGCGCGCAGCGTGAACCGGGACACCATGGCCTGGTATTTTACCGGCCGCCGCCGTACCGCCCGGCGTAAGATGGCATTTCACCGCAACGCGATGACATCCTCCCTGCACCGGTTACGTACCGCATGGCTCCTCGCGCTCATCGCGACGGTGCTGAACGCGGCCGCGCCCGTGCTCGCGTACGCCGAAGGGCAGCTCTTCGACTTTCACACGGGCGGGACGCATGCGGCCATGCATCCCGCCGGCCACCTGCACGGCCATGGTGGCGCGGCGCCGAAGCACGGTCCGACCACGCCGCACTGCCCGTATTGCCTCGACTTCGCGGCCGGCGCGGCGCTTGCCCCGCCGCCGCCGCTCGTCGCAACCCCGCCGCGCCTCGACGCGCCACTCCTCGCGCACGCCATCGTCGTGGCGCTCGCGCGTCCGTCCCTGCGCCTCGCCTTCTCGCGCGCACCGCCCGCCGCCGTCTCCGTGTAATCCGTTTCCGCCGCGCGGCGGCAAAGCGCCTCGCGGCGCGTTGCCGTGCATTTCCTACGGAGACTTCATGCCGAACCACCACGGCGCGCGCGCGTGCGCGCCCATCCTGCTCGCCTGCGGTGCCGCGCTATGCGCCGGAGACGCATCCGCGCACGGCTTCGCCGGCAAGCGCTTCTTTCCCGCGACGCTTGCCACCGAGGACCCGTTCGTTGCCGACGAGCTGTCGCTGCCGACGGTCGCCTCGCGCCGGCTGCCCGGCAACGGCGAATCGCCGGCGACGCGCGAGACGGACTTCGCCGTCGAGATGTCGAAGCGCGTCACCGACAACTTCGGGATCGGGCTCGGGGCGACGTACAAGAGCCTGAGCCCTTCCGGTGGCGATCGTCAGCGCGGATTCGACAATCTCGAGGCCAGCGTCAAGTACAAGCTGTATCAGAACGATGAGCACGAGGCGCTGGTCTCGGTCGGTGTCGACTGGGACATCGGCGGCAGCGGCACGAAGCGCGTCGGCGCCGAATCATTCAGCACGCTCACTCCGACGGTCTTCTTCGGCAAGGGCTTCGGCGACCTGCCCGACGAGTGGAAGTACCTGCGGCCGTTCGCGGTCACGGGGCTCGTCGGCTATGGCATCCCGACCCGGTCGAGCACGACGACGATCAACGAGGAAGGCGACTCCGACGTCGAGCGTCATCCGCACGTGCTCGAGTGGGGCTTCGCCCTGCAGTACAGCATTCCGTACCTTCAATCGTTCGTTCGCGACGTCGGCCTGAAGGCGCCGTTCAACCGCATGATCGGCGTGGTGGAATTTCCGATGGAGACGGCGCTCGACCGCGGCGGCGGCGGCACGACGGGAACGGTGAATCCCGGCGTCATCTGGGCAGGTCAGAACATCCAGCTGGCGGTCGAGGCCGTCATTCCCGTGAACCGGCGCACGGGTGGCTCGGTCGGGTGGATCGCGCAGCTGCATTTCTTCCTGGACGATCTCTTTCCGCAAACGCTCGGCAAGCCGATCTTCCAATGAAGCGCGTCGCGCGTGTCGCGCCGGCGGTGGCTGCATGGCTCTTCGCGTGCGCCGCCGGCGCGCACGCGTTCCTCGATCATGCCGAGCCGGCGGTCGGCAGCACGGTGCACGCGACGCCGGCGGAAGTGCGCATCTGGTTCTCCGAGCGGCTTGAACCCGCGTTCAGCACCGCGGAGCTGCAGGACGCCTCGGGCAGGCGCGTCGGCACGCAGGACGCGACGGTGGACGCGAGCGACCCGGCGCTGCTGCGCATGGCGGTGCCTCCGCTCGCGCCGGGCCGTTATCGCGTGAAATGGCACGTGCTGTCGGTGGATACGCACGTCACCGAAGGCGACTTCACGTTCACCGTCGCCCCATGACCGCGATGGGCGAGCTCGATCCGTGGCTCGTGGCCGCGCGCTTCGTGCAGGTGTCCGCGTGCGCCGTGCTGTTCGGCGAGCTGCTTTTCATCGTGTCGATCGCGCGCGATGGCGGGCTCGCGCGACGCGGCGTGCGCGCCGCGCTCGGGACGTGCGTCGCGCTCGTCGCGCTCTCCGGCGCCGCCTGGCTCATGCTCGTCGCCGCTGCCGTGAGCGGCGGCTCGCCCTCGCAGCCCGATTGGCATACCGTCCGCCTGGTCGTCACCGCGACGACCTTCGGACACGTGTGGACGCTGCGCGCGTTGCTCCTGGTGGGCGTCGCGTTCACCGTGGCGCTGCGTGCGCCTCGCAGCGCGCTCGCCGCGGCGGCGCTTTGCCTCGCCGCGCTGGCGTGGGCGGGGCATGCCGCTGCAGGCGTCGGTCCCCAGCGCGGGATCGAGCTCGCGTCCGACGTGCTGCACCTCCTTGCCGCCGGCGCGTGGATCGGCGCGCTGCCCGGGCTCGCATGGACGCTCGCGCACGAGCCGTCCGCGGCACGACTCCATCGCGTCGTGCGGCGTTTCTCCGTGTGGGGCGTTTGGAGCGTCGCGGCGCTGGTCGCGACGGGCCTTGTGAACAGCTGGTATCGCGTCGGCACGCTCGCGGGGCTCACACAGAGCGACTATGGGCGCCTGCTGCTCGTCAAGCTCGCGTTCGTCGCCGCCATGATCGCGCTCGCTGCGTGCAATCGATATCTATGGACGCCGCGGCTGCTCGGCCCGCAACCCGGTGCACTGCGCGCGCTGCGAACCAACACGCTCCTCGAGATCGCGGCCGGACTTTGCGTGCTGGGCATCGTGGGCGCGCTCGGCGTCACGATGCCGGCCGCGCACGGCGGCATGCAGCACACGATGCCCGTGATGCACATGGGGCACTGACGCGGCCTGCAACGCGCACGGCGACCGGCTCATCGCGCAGCCGCGCCACTCGAGCGCGCCTCCTCCGGCGGACGCACGTTTCGAAAGAGCGCGAGCAGCGTGAGGTCGTAGGCGATCTTGATCGCGCCGGCGATCACCAGCGGCCAGCCGAACGCCGAGAGCAGCAGAAGATAGCCGGACAGCAACGGGCTCGCCGCGGCCGCCAGGCTGCGCGGCACGGCTGTGAGGCTCGCCGCAGCGGGTCGCTCGGCGGGCGTCACGACCGCCATCACGTACGAGCTCCGGGTCGGCACATCCATCTGCGACAGCGCGCTGCGCACGAGCAGCAGCACGACGGCCGCACGCACGTCGGAAGCGAACGCGACGGCGATGAGCGCCATGCTGGAAGGAATGTGCGTGAACACCATCGTGTTGACGAGCCCCACGCGACGCGCCATGGGCGCCGCGGCGAGATAGGAAGCGCCGGCGAGCAGGCTCGTGGCGAAGAACAGCGCGCCGAGCTGCGCCGGCTCGAGGCCGAAGCGCTGCACGAGCCACAGCGTCAGCATCGACTGCACGACCAGTCCACCGGCGAACGCATCGACGCTGAAGAGCGCGGCGAGCACCACGACGATGCGCCGCGAATCGCGCAGCGGCGCGGCCTGGATGCGCTCCTGCGCGCCGTGCTCCGTGGGAAGCCGGCGATACAGCAGCCAGCTCACGATGCCGAGCACGCCGTAGAGCACGAAGAGCGCCTGGAACATCGCGCGCGTCGGCAGGCCGAGCGCGTCGCTCGCGATCTCGGGTGTGCTCGCGACGAGCGCGCCGAACGCGCCGCACACGGCGCCGGCGAGGCTGTAACGTGCGAACGCCGCGGTGCGGCGCTCCGCCGTCACGGCTGCGGAAAGCACGGCGTGCTCGAGCGGCAGGAAGACGCTCACGTCGCCGCTCGACGGATTGAGCGTTCCCACGAACGCCACGACCAGCACGGGCCACAGGTCGTGCACGGCGGAGAAGGCGAGCCCCGTGGCCGCCATCAGCACGGCCGCCGCGCGCAACGCGCGACGATAGCCGATGCGGGCGGCGCAGAGCCCGGCGATCGTCGACAAGAGCGCCGAGCCGAGCAGCGTGGCGGTTGATACGAGCCCGACCTGCAGGGCCGAGTAACCGAGCGTCAGGAGGTACAACGGCAGCGTCAGGCTGACGAAGCCGTCCCCGAACGCGCGCACGCCACGCGCGGCCAGCACGATGCGAACGGTGGAGTCCATGCGATCTCCCGGCCGGAGATGTCTCCGGCATCAGGAGCAGAGCTTGGACGCTTGCACGTCTTGGGGCGGGGAGTCTGCCCGCGCCCCCGCGAGCGGCAATCTACCGGCTTTCGGCCATGATGGCGAGCGCTTCAGCGCGCGAACGCCAGAGCGGCGAACACCGGCACGTCGAACACACGCTCGACCAGCCACACCGACGCGATCGCCGCGATGGCCGCCGATCCGAATCGCAGCATGACGCGGCGGTAGGCGACCGTGTCGCGCAAGCCGAACGCGATCGGCAGGAACACCGCCACGATCGCGAGCTGCCCGAGCTCGACACCGACGTTGAAGCCGGCGAGCGAGAGCGCGAGACCCCGCGTCGGCAGACCGAGGTCCTGCAGCGCGCCGGCGAAGCCGAAGCCGTGGAGGAGCCCGAAGCCGAATGCCGCCATCCAGCGACCGCCGCTCACGACGGGGAACACGTTGTTGAGCGCCGCCAGCACGACCGAGAGCGCGATCGCCGATTCCACCCAGCGCGACGGCAGCGCAACCACACCGAGCGCCGCCAGCGACAGGGTGATGGAATGCGCCACGGTGAAGGCGGTGACCACCCTGGCGACGTCGAGAAAGGATGCGCGGAACGAAGACGCCGGCATCCACGTGTCGTTTCTGCGCACCAGCACGGCAGGCAGCAGCAGCGAGAGCAGGAACAGGATGTGGTCGAAGCCGAGCCAGATGTGCCAGACGCCCTCGTGCACGTAGGTCGCGAGCTGACGCAGCACGCCGCCCGAATCTCCCCCGACGATCTGGCGCGAGGTGTCGGCGCCGAGGACGTAGCTCCGGCTCGTGCCGTGCTCGACGTAGTTCAGCAGGCCGCGATGCTGCGCGTCGACGCCGCGGAACAGCGAGTAGTCGATCGCGAGCGTCGGTCCGGGCTCCGCGCAGCGCCCCGAGAGGCGCATGACGGCGTACGTGCCATCGGTATGCGAATCGACGAGATGCGCTTCGACGGTGAGCGGGCATGCCTCGCCCGCGGACGAGACGGCGAGCCGTCCGAGCGCGTACGCGGCGATGTCGGCCTCGCGCGCGCGAAGCTCGCCCCACGTGATGTCGCCGTCGCCGTTGGCGTCGAGGCCCAGCACGTTGTCGAGATCGCGCAGCGCGATGTCCCACTGGCCGGCGATGTTGACGCCGTTGCGCTCGAGGGTGAGATACGCATCGCTCGGCTTGTGCGCGAGCGCGGGCGCGCACAGCATCGCGAATGCGAGAACGATCCAGCACTTCATGGCTCGACTCCCGCGGCGCGCGCGGCTTCCTGCAGGATGCGCAGGTCCGCCGGCTCGCGCTGCACTTTCCAGTTGTCGCGCGCGAGCGCCAGTGCGCCGGCCGCGTCGTGCTCGATGGTGAGGCGGAAGCGCGCCTCCTCGCGGCGGTGCACGGCATCGCCGCGCCGCCGCGCGGCCTCGAAACGCTCGGCGAGATCGACGCGATGCGCCTCGAAGCTCGCGCGCCGTTCGGGCAGCTGCTGCTCCGCGAGCACGAGGCGCAGGAACAGCGTGTCGTTGCGCGTGTCGTCGGCGACGAGCGGCAGTGCGTCGCCGGGGCGCCCCTGGTCGAGCAGGAAGTCCGCGTACGCCGCCTTCGAGTACGCGTCGCGCGGGTCGAGCGCCAGCGCGTCGGCGAAGTGCGCTCGCGCGGCATCCCGGTCGCCGCGCCGGGCGGCGAGCTCGCCGGCGAGCGTCGACGCCCACGCGCGGACCTCGGGCTCGCCGTGAGAATCGGCCAGCGCCGCGGTCACATCGCGGTAGGCGGCGTCGGCATCGCGCGTGGCGCCTGCGCGACAGGCGGCGGACACCAGGCGCGTGGCGCGGCGCGCCAGGGCGGCGCAATCGCGCAGCGCTTCGTCGTAGCGACCCTCGACGGTCAGCACCGTGGCGCGGGTCACGAGCGCCTGGGCATTGTCCGGCGCTGCGGCGATCAGCCGATCGAGGTCGGCCAGCGCGCCGGCGAAATCGTGGCGGCTTTGCTTGATGGTCGCGCGCATCAGGATCGCCGGTGCGGGTGCGTCGCCGGCGCTCCACCACGGCGCGAGCGCGGCTTCCGCCTGGCCCAGAAAGCGCGGATCTCCAGTCGAGCGCGACGCCTCGATGGCCTTGCGCGCCAGAGGCAGCGCGAGCTCGAGGCGATCGGGATGCGCATCCAGCGCGGCGCGCAGGCGCTTCAGCGCGCGCAGCGACGGATCGCTCTTCTCGGGCAGCCGCTCGAGCACGACCGCGTCGTCGGCCGGGACGTAAGGCACGGCCCCGGCCGGCGACACGCATGCGAGCACGAGTGCAACGAGCAGTGCGCGCATGGCCTTGCTCTATCGACGCGCGCGCTTGGCTGCGGCGACGGCGTTGTCGTCGTTCGGCGATCCCTTCAACGGCGCCCGCAGGTACGGGAACTCGCTGGCGAAGAACGCCGAGCTGATGAACGCGCCGTCGGTGTACTTCAATCCACCGGCGGGCGCATCGGCCGGGGCGCAGCCCACCGCGGTGTTCACGCCGGACACGGTGCAAAGAACGCCCATCGCGACGCGAAGCTCGATGTCGACCACGTCGTCACCGGGGCGGCGGCCGTTCGGAAAGCCCGCGGCGTCGCCGCCGAGCACGCCGAGCCGGCTCTGGCTCGCCGCCGGTGTGGGCGCGATCGCGGTGTTGAGCCGCAGCATCTCGGACGGCGTGACGTTCGACGGCTTGTTCAGGCCCTGCACGCCGGTCAGGAACGCGGCGACGAGGTCGGTGCGCGGGAAGTTGGTCGGCGCCTTCACGCCGGCGCTTCCGAACAGCGCCTCGAGGAGCGCCGGCAGCGTCGGATTGGTGACGTAGTCGGCGAACTGCCCGTCGTCCTTCGGCTCGCTCGCGTTGAACTTGTTCTTGTCCTTGAGGCCGATGACCACCTCGTTCACGAGGGGCATGCCGAGGCGCGACACCTGCACGTACGATCCGCTCGGCGTCGTGGGATCGAGACCCGAGGACGGTGCGGCTGCGAGCACGCGCGACATGGGAACGCTTGCCGTCGTCCACGCACCGATGATGTCGCCCTTGCCCTCGGTGAGGCACGGGACCGGAACCTCGAGGATGATGGACGTGACGTTCGCATCGGCGAGCGAGTCGTGCGTCGCCGTTTCCGCCGCTGGATTGAGCTCGACCGCGGGATACTTGATGTTGACGAGGTCGAAGGTCTCGCCGAGGTTGACGACGAACGGATCCTTGCGCTGCCCGACGAACACCCGTCCGACACCGTCGCACCCGGGGATCGAGATGTCCCACACGTGCTTGTTGGCGTACGCGATGTAGCTCGAGATGGTCTTGTCGCCGATGTAGTCGACCGGCTTGTCGAACGTGGTCTTGCCGCCGGTGGTGTCGTTCACCACCGACTGCCTGACGCCGGTGCGGCGGTTGCCGCGGATCACGTCGAGCGTGTACGTCTCGTGCACGTTGAGCGCCGGCGAATTGGGCGTGCTCACGTCGGCGGAGCCGTTCTGCGCGAGCGGGATCGACACCATCTTGCCGCCCACGGGAATCTGGTTGTCCGCGAGCGTGTTCTGGAAGCGGAACGAGAACGTGAGGTTCTCCTGCGCGCCGCCGTCGTTGCTCACGTGGATCTCGTAGAGCGCGTTGGGATCGAGCTTGAAGTAGTTCGGGCCGCCGTACGGGTCCTGCAGCGGCAGGTAGTTGGCCACCAGCGTGACGTAGCCCGAGCGGCCGGGCTCGTAGCTGCGGAACATGTAGAAGTCCGTGGCGTCCACCTGGGGCTGGGTGGCGATGAAGGGCGCCTCGCGGTGCGACGATGCGTGGACGGGCGGCGCCGACGCGCCGGCGAGCGCCGCTGCGACCAGCGCGGGTATGACGGCAAGGCGAAAGGCCGGGCGTTGCAGGATGTGCGCGGACATCGGGAATCTCCCTGAAGTGGGCTCGACGACGAGCGTGGGGGATATACGGGCGGGGCCGGCGAATGGATGCGGGGGCTCCCGCGCCGGGCGTCGTCCGACGCTAAGTCGCCCTTAAGCCCCGGTGGCTAGAATCCGGCCATGCGGATCCTGCTCGTCGAAGACGACCCCATGATCGGCAAGACCCTGCAGCAGGCGCTGCAGCAGGACGGCTACGCGGTCGACTGGGCGCCCGACGGCGAGGCCGCGCGCACCGCCCTGGCGACCGGTCGCGACGCGTATGCGCTGGTCCTGCTCGATCTCGGCCTGCCGCGCAAGAGCGGGCTCGATCTGCTGAAGGAGCTGCGCCGGGCGGGCAATCGCGTGCGCGTGCTGGTCGTCACGGCGCGCGACGCCATCGCCGATCGCGTGGCCGGCCTCGACGCGGGCGCGGACGACTATCTCACCAAGCCGTTCAGCCTCGACGAGCTGGCGGCGCGCATGCGCGCGCTCCTGCGGCGCGACATCGCTCGCGAAGGCAACATCCTGCGCCATCGCGACATCGCGCTCGACACTGTGACGCATACCGTCACTCACGACGGCCAGACGGTGGACTTGTCGGCGCGCGAGTTCGCGCTCCTCGCCGCGCTGCTCGAGCGCCCCGGCGCTGCGCTGTCGAGGGCGCAGCTCGAGGAGCGCCTCTATCGCTGGGGCGACGAGGTCGAGAGCAACGCCATCGAGGTGCACGTCCACAACCTGCGCAAGAAGCTCGGCGCCGATGCCATTCGCACGCTGCGCGGCGTCGGCTATGCGCTTGCCTGATGGATTCGATCCGCCGCACGCTGCTGCTGTGGCTGCTGATCGGACTCCTCGCGATCGGCGTGCTCGTGAGCGGCGCGACGTACGTCGCGGCGCGCCGGGAAGCCGGTGATCTCCTCGACCTGCAGCTGAAGCAGCTCGCGTACTCGACGCGCATCGACGACCTGATCCGCGGGCGCCAGCCCGACTTCGCCGCGCGCGCCCTCCCGCCGTCGGGCGGCATCACCGAGCTCGTCACGCAGATCTGGGACCGCAACGGCGTGCTGGTGTACTGGTCGGAGCCCGGCATGGGGCTGCCGATTCCCGAGACCGAGGGCTATTCGACGGTGCACCACGAGGGACGCGACTGGCGCGTCTACACGATGGTGCAGGGCACGCACGCGCTGCAGGTGGCGCAGGCGCAGGATCAGCGCGACGCCATCGCCACGCAGACCGCGATACGCACGCTGGTCCCGTTCGTCGCGTTCCTGCCGCTCTTCGCGTTGCTGATCTGGGTCGGCGTGGGCCGCGGCCTCGCACCACTGCGGACGATGTCCGAGGCGGTCAGCAAGCGCCGCCCCGATGCGATGGCGCCGCTCAACGAGCGCGACCTGCCCGAGGAGCTGAAGCCGCTCGCGCACAGCCTGAACGAGCTTCTCGCGCGCCTCGATGCGGCGCTCGGTGCGCAGCGCCGCTTCACCGCGGACGCTGCGCACGAGCTGCGCACGCCGCTCGCCGCGCTCAAGCTGCAGCTCGACATGGCGCGACGCGCGGTCGACGCCGATCGCCGCGAATCGGCGTACGCGGACCTCGACGCGGGCGTGCGCCGCGCCTCCCACCTCGTCGACCAGTTGCTCACGCTCGCGCGCATCGAACCCGAATCGCTGGCGAGCCGCACGGTGGACTGCGATCTGACCGAGCTTGCGAAGGAGGCGATCGTCGCGCGCCATGCGCTCGCGGCGGACAAGGGCGTCGACCTCGGCCTGGCCCGCTCGGCGCCGGCGCACGTGCGCGGCGATCCCGCGTCGCTGGCGATCCTCATGTCCAACCTCATCGACAACGCGCTCCGCTACACCCCGCACGGGGGCCGCGTCGACGTGGCGGTCGACGCCTCCGACACCGAGGCGATCTTCAGCGTGGCGGACACGGGCCCCGGGATACCGGCGCAGGACCGCGAGCGCGTCTTCGACCGCTTCTACCGGGGGGACGCGGTGCCGGAATCGGGCAGCGGGCTCGGGCTGTCGATCGTCAAGCGGATCGCCGACGCGCACCACGGTGCGATCGGCCTCGACGAGGGCGCGGGCGGCACCGGGCTGGTCGTGACCATCCGGTTTCCGAAGGCCGCCTAGCCCCTTAAGGATGATTTAAGCGGCCCCACCTATAGTGACACCACGGCGGCTCACGTGCATGGGCCGATATCCCCATCAGGAGAACAGTCAATGCAACTGAAGAAGATCACTCTGGCCCTCGCAGCGGTGGGCTTCGGCGCAGCGCTCGCGACCGGCTATCAGCATCTGGACGCTCCGGCCGTCTCGCTGGCGAATGCCGCGGTGACCGCGCCTGCGTTCACGGCGCCGCCCGTCGCCCCCACGGCGGCGGCGCGCCTTCCGGACTTCACCGCGCTGGTCGACAGGGCCGGCGCCGCGGTCGTCAACATCAGCACGGTGGGCAAGGCGAAGCAGACCGCGCTCGACCAGGAGGAGATCGACCCCGACTCTCCGTTCGGGGATTTCCTGCGTCGTTTCGGTCCGCAGCTGCAACCGCGCAACGTGCCGTCGCGCGGCGTCGGCTCGGGCTTCATCGTCAGCCCCGACGGCTACATCATCACCAATGCGCACGTTGTCGATGACGCCAGCGAAGTGACGGTCAAGCTCACCGACCGTCGTGAATTCACGGCCAAGGTGATCGGCGCCGACAAGCGCACCGACATCGCGCTCATCAAGATCGACGCGCACAACCTGCCGGCGCTCGACATGTCGTCGCCGCCACCCGTCAAGAAGGGCGAATGGGTGGTTGCCATCGGCTCGCCGTTCGGGTTCGAGAACAGCGTATCGGCCGGCATCGTGAGCGGCCTGCATCGCGCGCTCCCCGGCGGGCAGATGACCCCGTTCATCCAGACCGACGTCGCCGTCAACCCGGGCAACTCGGGCGGTCCGCTGCTGAACACCGCGGGTCAGGTGGTCGGCGTGAACTCGCAGATCTACAGCCGCTCGGGCGGCTTCATGGGCCTGTCGTTCGCGATTCCTGCCGACGTTGCCGCGAAGGTCGCCGATCAGCTCCGCACCACCGGCAAGGTCGCGCACGGCCGCATCGGTGTCGGTATCCAGCCGATCGACCAGTCGCTCGCGCAAAGCTTCGGTCTGCCGGATTCCGACGGTGCGCTCGTGGGCACGGTCGAGAAGGACAGCCCGGCATCGCGCGCCGGCTTCAAGAGCGGCGACATCATCCGCAAGATCGACGGTGAAGCCGTGACCGACAGCACCGACGTGACGAGCCGCATCGGCAACATGGCGCCCGGCACCAAGGCCAACATCGAAGTGTGGCGCGACGGCAAGCCCGTGAACCTGGCGGTAACGGTCGGGACGTTCGACGACGAGAAGGTCGCGAGCAAGACCGATCAATCCGATCGCCACGGCAAGCTCGGTCTCGCGATGCGGCCGCTCACCCCGGACGAGAAGTCGCAGGTCGGGCACGACGGCCTGGTCGTCGAGCAGGCGACCGGCCCCGCCGCCCTTGCGGGCATCCAGCCCGGCGACCTGATCGTCGGCGTCGGCACCGCGAAGGTGAAGAGCATCGACGAGCTGCGCAAGCTGGTGGACAAGTCGGGCAAGACGGTCGCGCTGCTGGTCGAGCGTGACGGTCGCCAGATCTACGTGCCGGTTCGCGTGGGTTGATCTTCCGGCGGGGACTCCTTCACCGAGTCGAACCGACAGCAACGCTGGAAGGCGGACGGCCGCAGGCTCCAACCTGCGGCCGTTCTGCTTTTTGAAAGGCCGCTGAAAGCCTCGCGACCGCCGATCGCGCGGCACTAATTTTCCGTTGCGACGCTGCACGGGAATCGCATACTTCGCCGAACGCTTGCCCCGCAAGCGCACGACGGAGTGCCCGCATGCGCCACCGGATCGCTCGTGCTGCTGCCGCATTGCTCGTGCTGTCTTTCGGCCTCTACGGTGTCGTGCACGCCGCCCCGCAAACCGGATGGTGGTGGAATCCCGGCGAGAGCGGGCGCGGGTTCTTCGTCGAGAGCCACGACGGCATCACGTTCATCGGTGCGTACCTGTACGAGTCCGACGGCCACGCGACCTGGTATGTCGCCGGCGGCGCCAACGCCGACTCGTACAACTACACCGGCCCGCTGTACAACATGAGCCGGGGCCAGACGCTGTTCGGCACCTATGTGCCCGCGGTCGGACCGAACACCGTCGGCACGATCACCGTCCACTTCAGCGACGACACGCACGGCACGGTCACGTGGCCGGGCGGCACGGTCGCCATCGAGCGCGAGATCTTCGGCACCGGCGACGCCGCTTTCCAGCCCGACAACGGCTGGTGGTGGAACGCCGACGAGGGCGGCAGCGGATACAGTCTCGAGGTGCAGGGCGGCAATCTGTTCCTCGTCGGATTCATGTACGACGATGCGGGCCGTGCAGTCTGGTACTTCTCCGCCGGTCCGATGAGCTCGCCGACGACCTATCACGGCGACGTGCTGCAATTCGCGGGCGGACAGACCCTGGCCGGCGCGTACCAGCCGCCCGGAAATCCGATCAAGGTCGCGACGCTGGACATTACGTTCACGGCCGAGAACGACGCGACGGCGACGTTCACGGATCTTTCCGGAACGGCGACGACGAAAACGAAAGCGTCGCGCGGCAATCGGTGGACGCCGCAGTTCCCCAAGCCGGGCAACTACGTTCCGCCGGCCAGCTTCAGCGGCCGCTTCACGTTGAACGACATCACGCACGACATCAGCACGCCGGGCCTCATCTACACCGCGCAGCACACGGTGGAGCTCAACTTCGGTTTCAAGGCCGTCGGGGCTCCGGAGCCCGTGAACGGGGTGGTCACGCAGGGGTACTCAGTCGACTTCACCAACGCGACTATCACGGTCACGTTCAACGCGACCGGCGTCACCGAGGCCGGCACGTGCACGCAGACGGGGGCGCAAACCCTTCCTCTCGGAGGCGGCTCCTACATCGACTCGCTCAGCGTGACGACGTATCGCAAGTACTACCTGCTCGTATACGTGGACGTCGGGGACCTGCTGCCCGTGACGCAGACGTGCGTTTTCGCCTCGGGCGGCTCGGCGACCACGACGTTGGCGCTGCCTATCGCGGGCGTGAACTTCAACTACGAGGGCGGGGTGGTCGGCGACACGATCGCAGGCGGTGGCACGAAGACGGAGAGCACGAGCGGGGTGACGCAAACGCTGCACTACGAGTGGAGCTTCGCCGGCGCGCGGTGAGCCGAGGGCGCCCGAGCGCGGCTGCGCCGCGCTCACTTGCGCAGCGCGTCGATGCCCTTCGCGATGCCGTCGAGCGTCAGCGGGAACATGCGCGGCCCGAGGGCCTGCAGCACCATCTGCGTCGATCGCGTGTACTCCCAGCCGCGTGCAGGCTCGGGATTCCACCAGATCACGCTGCGGAAGTGCTGGAAGATGCGCGCGAGCCACGCGATGCCGGGCTCGTCGTTGGCGTATTCCACGCTCCCGCCGACCTGCGTGAGCTCGTAGGGGCTCATGGCGGCGTCACCGACCACGATCGCCTTCCAGTCCGGCCCGTAAGTGCGGATCAGCTCGAGCGTGCCCGTGCGCTCGCTGCGCCGCCGCCGGTTGTCCTTCCACACGTGATCGTAGATGCAGTTGTGGAAGTAGAACGTCTCGAGATGCCGGAACTCCGCGCGCGCGGCGGAGAAGAGCTCCTCGCACAGCGCGACGTGCGGGTCCATGGAGCCGCCGACGTCGAGGAACAGGAGCACCTTGACGCGGTTGCGCCGCTCCGGCTGGAGGCGCAGGTCGAGCCAGCCGGCATTGCGCGCCGTGCCCTCGATGGTGCCGTCGAGATCGAGCTCGTCCGGCACGCCCTCGCGCGCGAAGCGCCGCAGGCGGCGCAGCGCCACTTTGATGTTGCGCGTGTTGAGCTCGACGTCGCCGTCCAGATTGCGGAAGTTGCGCTCGTCCCACACCTTCACCGCGCTGCGCGAGCCCGAGCCCTCGGGACCGACGCGAATTCCCTCGGGGTTGTAGCCGTATGCGCCGAAGGGGCTCGTGCCGCCGGTGCCGATCCATTTGCGGCCGCCGGCGTGCCGGCCGCGCTGCTCCTCGAGCCTCCGGCGGAAGGTCTCCAGGAGCGCGTCGAGCCCGCCCGTCGCCTCGACCTGCCGCCGCTCCTCGTCCGTGAGGTGGCGCAGGAACTCGGCGCGCAGCCATTCCTCGGGAATCTTCGCGCGGACATCGAAGATCGCCTCGACGCCCTTGAAGTAGCTGCCGAAAGCGACGTCGAACCGGTCGAAGTGCTCCTCGTTCTTGACCAGCGTCGTCCGGGCGAGGAGATAGAAGTCGTCGAGCGACAGCGACACGACGCGCTCGTCGAGCGCCTCGAGCAGCGTCAGGAACTCGCGCGTCGAAACCGGCAGGCGAAACGACTTGAGATGCAGGAAGAAGCCGGTGAGCATGGCGCGACTAGCGCGGCCGCTCCAGCAGGTACTGCAGGTGACGCTTCACCGCCGACCATTCGGCGTCGATGATGCTGAACACCACCGTGTCGCGACGGCTGCCGTCGGGCATCAGCTGGTGGTTGCGCAGCACGCCGTCCTGCTTTGCGCCGAGCCGCGCGATCGCGGCCCGCGACGCCTGGTTGAACCAGTGCGTGCGAAACTCGACCGCGATGCACTGCAGCGACTCGAAGGCGTGCGTCAGCAGCATCAGCTTGCATTCGGTGTTCACCGCCGTGCGCTGCGCGCGCTTCGCATACCAGGTGTGGCCGATCTCGAGGCGGCGATTCTGCGCGTCGACGTTGAAGTAGCGCGTGCTGCCGATGACGTCGCCGGTGGCATTGTCGCGCACGACGAACGGCATCGCGCCCTGCCGCACGCGCATGTCGAGCGCGATGTCGAGCCATCTCGCGGTGCCGCCGGGCGAAGGCACCGACGTGTACCAGAGCCGCCACAGCTCGCCGTCCGCGGCGGCCGCCTTCACCGCGGCCTCGTGCTCGCGCGCGAGCGGCTCGATCGTGGCGTGACGGCCACGCAGCGTCACCGGCTCGATGAAGCGCCCGTGCGCGCTCATCGTCCGGCGCGCGCCATGAATGCGACGCGCTCGAAGAGGTGCACGTCCTGCTCGTTCTTGAGCAGCGCGCCGTGCAACGGGGGCACGACCACCTTCCTGTCGCTGCTGTGCAGCGCCTCGGGCGGGATGTCCTCGGCGAGCAGCAGCTTCAGCCAGTCGAGGAGCTCGGAGGTCGAGGGCTTCTTCTTCAGGCCCGGCACTTCGCGCAACTCGAAGAACACCTCGAGCGCCTCGGCCAGCAACGCCTTCTTGAGGCCGGGGAAGTGCACGTCCACGATGCGCGTCATCGTCTCGCGGTCGGGAAAGCGGATGTAGTGGAAGAAGCATCGCCGCAGGAAGGCGTCGGGCAGCTCCTTCTCGTTGTTCGACGTGATGACCACGAGCGGCCGGTGCCTCGCGACGATGGTCTCGTGCGTCTCGTAGACGTAGAACTCCATGCGGTCCAGCTCGCGCAGGAGGTCGTTCGGGAACTCGATGTCGGCCTTGTCGATCTCGTCGATCAGCACGACGGCCGGCGTCTCGCTCGCGAACGCCTCCCACAGCACGCCGCGCTTGATGTACGAACCGATGTCCGCGACGCGACCGTCGCCGAGCTGCGAGTCGCGCAGGCGCGACACGGCATCGTATTCGTACAGCCCCTGCTGGGCCTTGGTCGTCGACTTGACGTGCCATTGGAAGAGCGGGCGGCCGAGGGCGCGCGCGACCTCCTCGGCGAGCAGCGTCTTGCCCGTCCCGGGCTCGCCCTTCACGAGCAATGGACGCGCGAGCGCGAGCGCCGCGTTCACCGCGAGCTTGAGGTCGTCGGTGGCGACGTAGGTGGAGGAGCCTTCGAAGCGCATGGACTCGGGACGAGGTGGGATCAGACGGGCATTATCGCCTTGCCGATCCACAGCGCCACCATGCCGACGACAATCGCGCCGAGCGGGCTGCGCAGGCGCCATGCGACGACCGCCGCCACGATCGCGGCCGCCATGCGCGGTAGCGTCTCGGGGCTGGCGGAGTCGCCCGGGAGCACGATCATCGGCACGATCAGCGCCGTCAGCATCGCCGCGGGGACGAACTTCAGCGCGCGCGCCAGCAGGATGGGCATCTCCCGCCGCGCGAAGAACGCGATGAACGACAGGCGCGAGACGAAGTTGAGCGCGCCCACGATGAGGATCATGGCCCAGATCTTCAGCGTCGTTTCCATCGCGCCTCCATCGTATCGACGACCGTGCCGGCCGCGATGCCGGCGAGTCCCGCCGCAATCAGGTTGAGTCGCATCGGCAGTCCGTCGAGAAGAATCACGGCGACACCGGCGACCAGCGCCGCGATCAGCGCGGGCGATGTTCGAAGCACGGGAACCAGAAGCCCGACGAAGCACAGCGGCACGGTGAAGTCGAGCGACCACGACGGCGGAATGAGGTTGCCCGCGAAGAACCCGACGGCGTTCGTGACCTGCCACCAGGACCACAGCGCGAGTCCCCCGCCGAGGAAGTGCATCGCGCCCTCGCGCGGATGGCCGCCCGCGTCGAAGCGCCGGATCGATGCCGCGAATGCCTGGTCGGTCAGCAGGAACGCGAGCGCGCGCTGCCACCGCGGCGGCAGCGGCCGCAGGTAAGGCGCCATCGCGGCGCTGTACATGAGGAACCGCAGCCCGGCCACGAAGCAGGTGAGCACGATGACGGCCAGGGGCGCGCCCGCGCTGAGGAGCTGTATCGCGAGGACCTGCGCCGCACCCGAGAAGATGATCGCGCTCATGCCGAGCGCACCGAGAAGGTTCGTTCCGGCGGCAGCCGCGCCGACGCCGCACACGAGCCCGAACGGCGTGAGCCCGAGGTTGGCGGGCATCATTTCAGTGAAGCCCGCGCGGAAATCGCGGTCGGTGAGGATGTTTCTCAACGGCGCCGTCAGCTCGAGACGGATGTCTGCGCGAGCCCGGCGTCGACGACCAGACCGTGACCGGTGATCGTGCGCGCCTCGTCCGATGCGAGGAACAGCGCTGCACGCGCGACATCGTCTTCGGACACGCGATACTTCAGGCACTGCTGCGCGAGGAACTCGCGCTCCTGCTCGGGCGTGAACCATTGCCGCTGGCGCTCGGTGGGCACGGCACCCGGAACGATGCTGTTGACGCGGATGCCATCGGCGCCGAGCGCGCGCGCGAGCGTGCGCGTCAATCCCATGATCGCGGCCTTGGACGTGGTGTACGCCGACAATCCCGGCCGGCCGCGCATCCATGACACCGAACCCATGTTGATGATCACCCCGCCTCCGGCCTCCTTCATCGCCGGTGCCACCGCCTGGGACGCGAAGAAGTGATGCCGCAGGTTCACGGCCAGCATGTCGTCCCAGTACGCCGGCGTGACGTCGGCGTCGGCGCGGCGATCGTCGCGCGCGGCATTGTTGACGAGCACGCGGATCGTGCCGAGCGCGGAAGCCGCGTCCCGGATCGAGCCTTCCAGCGCGGCCACGTCGCGGACATCGCAATGAAAATAGCGAACGCGCGCTCCGAGGGAAGCGGCGAGCGCGCTGCCGGCGGCATCGTCGATGTCGACGAAGGCGACTTTCGCATCCTGCGCGGCGAACGCGCGCACGAACGCGGCGCCGATGCCGGAGGCGCCGCCTGACACGAACACGGTGCGGTCGGCGAGGTCGGGGTAGCGCGCGGGCATGGCGTCTTTTATAGCACGCTACAATCGCTCATGGACTCGGCCGTCGCGCTTGCCGCTGGCGACGCGGCATTGAATGTCGCGCCCGCGATCGGCGGCGCGGTCACGCTGTTCACCTGGCGTGGCAAGCCCGTGCTCCGACCGACATCGCCGGCGTCGATTGCCGCCAGCGACGTGCGCGCATGCGGCTGCTACCCGCTCGTGCCCTACTCGAATCGCATCCGCGACGCCAAGCTGCGTTTCGACGGTCGCACGTACGCGCTCGCGCACAACTTCGGCGATCATCCGAACTCGATCCACGGTGTGGGATGGCAGCGCGCGTGGACCGTCGCGGCGCGATCCGGAGCGTCCGTTCAGCTTCGGCTGCATCACGATGGCGTGGCCGACCCGGGCGGCTGGCCATGGTCGTTCGAGGCGCGCCAGACGTTCACGCTGTCGGCCGACGACCGCGCCTGCACGCTGCACGTGACGATGACGATCACGAGCCTCGCCGACGCGCCGTTTCCGTTCGGCCTCGGGTGGCATCCGTTCTTTCCGAAGCCCCCCGATGCGCGATTGCAGTTCGACGCGCGCGGTGTGTGGCGCAACGACGCGACGCAACTGCCGCTCGCGCTCGAGGCGCTTTCCGCGGACACCGACTTCAGCGTCGAGCGACCGCTGGAGGGCGTCGTGCTCGACAATATCTTCGTCGGCTGGAACGGCCACGCCCTGATCGAGCGCGGCGACATGACGGTGGCCATCGACGCCGAGCGGGCGTGCGGCTGCCTCGTCGTGTACGCGCCGCAGGGGCGCGACTTCGTCGCGGTCGAGCCCGTTTCCCACGAGACCGATGCGTTCAATCGTGCCGCGGACGGCGCCACCGACACCGGCATGCGGGTGCTCGGGCCGGGGACGTCCTTTTCTTGTACGATGCGCCTCACCGCACGATGAACGACTCCGTCCTCGCCACACCGACCGCTGTGCTGGACGCCCGCGCGAGCCTGGGCGAGTGTCCCGTATGGTCGCGCGACGAGCAGGTGCTCTACTGGATCGACATCAACGCGCCGGCGTTGCATCGCTTCGACCCGCGCAGCGGCGAAAACGCGACGATGCCGTTGTCCGAATCGATCGGCTGCTTCGCGCTGCGCGCACGCGGCGGCTTCGTTCTCGCGCTGCGCAGCGGCATCTGGCTCGCCGACGCGCACGGGCATCCCACGCGCAAGGTCGCCGACGCGCCGTACGATCCGCATCACCACCGCTTCAACGACGGGCGCTGCGATCCGCGCGGACGTCTCATCGTCGGAACGATGAACGAGAACCGCGACCGCGGTAGCGCGGCGTTGTATCGCGTCGACACGGATTGCTCGGTGCGCGAGCTGTTCAGCGGCATGACGATCAGCAACGGCCTCGGCTTCAGCCCCGACGGGCTCACGATGTATCACGCCGACACGCCGGCGCAGGTGGTGCGCGCGTTCGATTACGACGCCGGCACCGGGACGCCGACGAACGGGCGCGTGTTCATGCAATGGTCCGGCGAGAAGGAGCGACCGGACGGCGCGGCGGTCGACAGCGTGGGCAACTACTGGGTCGCGCTGTACGGCGCCGGCAAGGTCGTCAAGCTCTCGCCGCGCGGACGCCTCATCGCCGAGCATCCGCTCGCCGCGATGTGCCCGACGATGTGCGCATTCGGCGGGCCGGATCTTTGCACGCTCTACATCACCACTGCGCGCCAGAAGCGCGACGCGGGCGAGCTCGCGCTGCTGCCGCAGTCCGGCGGTATTTTCGCGATGCGCGTCGACGTGCCGGGTCTTCCGGAACCGCGCTTCGCGGGCTGATACCGGCACCATGCAACTCGACCCCTCGGCGTACCTGCGTCTCGAAGCGCCGCACAGTCTCGGCAAGACGGCGTCGGGTGCATCGTTCGCCACGTCGAGCGGCGACATCCTCGAGATCACGGCGTTCGGCCCGGGGCTCTTCAGGCTGCGCGTCGGCCCGACGACGCGTCCCGACTACGGCATCGTCACCGGTCGGGCGAAGCCGTGCCAGACCACGCAGCTCGAGTCCGGCGCGTGGTCGTTCACGTCGGGCGATGCGACGCTCGAGGTCACCGGCGTTCCGCTGCGCGTGCGGCTGCTCTGGCGCGGCTCGCAGGTGCTGGAGTCGATCACCGACGAGCACTTTCGTGGCTTCACGCGCCTGCCGACGTTCGGGCGGCTGCGCCAGGGCGGGCTCTGGACGGCGGCGCTCGCGCTCTCCAGCGGCGAGCCGGTGTACGGACTGGGCGAGAAGTTCGGCCCCCTCGACAAGCGCGGGCAGCTCATCCATTCGCACGTCGAGGACGCGCTCGGCGTCAATACCGGGCTGTCGTACAAGAACACGCCATTTGCGTGGAGCACGGGAACCGGTCGCGGCGCATGGGGCCTGTTCGTGCACACGCCGGGCATGGTCACGCACGGCGTGGGCTACCCGGACTGGTCCCATCGCAGCTACGCGTTCCTCGTCGAGGACGAGGCGCTCGACATGTTCCTCATGGCCGCCGACACGCCGGCGTCCATCCTGGACCTCTACACGCAGCTCACGGGGCGCGCGCCGGAAGTCCCGCGCTGGAGCCTCGGCCTGTGGGTGTCGCGCGCTTATTACAAGACGCCCGAGGAAGCGATCGACGTCGCGATCAAGCTGCGCGAGCGCAAGGTGCCGTGCGACGTGCTCACGCTCGACGGGCGCGCGGCATGGAACGTGGAGACCCGCTTCGACTTCCAGTGGGACCCTTCCCGCTTCGGCGACACGCGCGGCATGCTCGGCCGCATCAAGGCGCACAACCTGCGCCTGTGCGTATGGGAATACCCGTACGTGTCGATCCACTCGCCGCTCTTCCAGGAGCTCGCGTCGCGCCGTTACCTGCTGACCACCGAGCAGGGGGATCCGTACGTGTTCGGCTGGGATACCTCGCCGTCGTCGAGCCCGTTCGGCAAGGTGCTCACCCCGCTGCCGGAAAGCGGCATCCTCGACTTCACCAATCCGGCCGCCTTCGCGTGGTGGCGCGATGCACATCAGGCGCTCTTCGACGACGGCGTGGACGCGATCAAGAGCGATTTCGGCGAGCAGGTTCCCGACGACGCCGTGGCCTTCAATGGCGATCGCGGCCGCCGGCTTCACAACGTCTATCCGCTCCTCTACAACCGCTGCGTGTACGAGGCGACGGCGCGTTTCAAGAAGGATCCGGGGCCGCCGATCGTATGGAGTCGAGCGGCATGGTCGGGCAGCCAGCGCTACCCCATCGGCTGGGGCGGCGACCCGCAAGCCGATTGGGAGGGCCTCGCGGCGTCGATACGCGGCGGCCTGTCGTGGGGCATGAGCGGCAATCCCTATCACAGCAGCGACATCGGCGGCTTCTACGGCAGCCACTCGCCGGACGCCGAGCTGTACGTGCGGTGGATGCAGGCGAGCGTCTTCACCTCGCACATGCGCCTGCATGGCATCGGCGAGCGTGAGCCCTGGGCATTCGGCGCCGAGGCCGAAGCGATCGCGCGCAAATGGCTGGCGCTGCGCTATCGGTTGATCCCGTACCTCGAGCGCGTGGTGAAGCAGGCGAGCCGCACCGGATTGCCGGTCACGCGCGCGATGGCGCTCGCGTTTCCGGCAAGCGCGCTCACGCGGGACTTCGACACGCAGTTCATGTGCGGCGAAGCGCTGCTCGTCGCGCCCATCGTGCAGCCGGGCGGCGAGGTCGACATCGCGTTGCCGCCGGGCGCCTGGTACGACCTCAACACGCGGCAGCGCTACGCGGGCCGACAGGTGCTGCGCTACAAGGCGAAGCTCGACCAGTTCCCGGTGTTCGGCCGCGAAGGCTACGCATTGCCGCTGGGCCGCGCAGTGCAGCACACCGGCGAGATCGACGCCGCGAAGCCGCTCGAGTCGCTCTGGGTGTTCGGTCCGCCGGCGCATTCGCTCGACGGCTTCACGCAGACGCGCATCGACGCCGACGGAGAGGGCGGTTTCACGCTGCGCGCAGCCGGTGCATTCGACGTGCAGGTCTTCGGCAGCGCAGCGGTCGACGTGCAGCGCATGTAGGCGACGTGGCTGCCGCCAATGCATTGATGGAGCGGCCGACGCTGGCGATAAGCTCGGGCGAGCCGGCCGGCATCGGACCCGAGCTCTGCGCGATGCTCGCCGTGCGTCACGCCGAGCGGCCCTTCGCGGGCCGCCTGGTGATGCTCGGCGACGCCGCGCTCCTCAGCGAGCGCGCGTCGCGCATCGGCCTTGCGCCGCGCTACGCGCCGTACGATCCGGCGTCGTTCGCGCCCTCCGGCGGCATCGTGGAGGTCTGGCACCAGCCGCTGGCGGCGCCGGTCAAGCCGGGGCATCCCGATCCCACGAACGCGCACAGCGTGCTGACGATGCTCGCCCGCGCCTGCGACGCGTGCGCCACCGGAGCGTTCGCCGCGCTCGTCACCGCACCGGTGCAGAAGAGCGTCATCCTGGACGCCGGCATTCCGTTCACGGGGCACACCGAATTCCTCGCGGCGCGCACGCGCACGCCCCGCGTGGTGATGATGCTCGTGAGCGACGCGGGCGCGCGCGCCCTGCGTGTCGCCCTGGTCACGACGCACCTGCCGCTGCGCGAGGTGGCGCAGGCGATCACGCGCGCCGCGGTCGCGGAGACGCTCGACATCGTCCAGCACGACCTCGTGCAGCGCTTTCGCGTGCGCGAGCCGCGCATTGCGGTGTGCGGCCTCAACCCGCACGCCGGCGAATCGGGCCACCTCGGGCGGGAGGATCTCGACATCATCGCGCCCGCGATCGCGGATGCCCGCGCGCGCGGGGTGCGGGTCGACGGGCCCGTGCCCGCCGACACGGTGTTCGTGCCGAGTCACGCGCAGGCCTACGACGCCATCGTCGCGATGTACCACGACCAGGGATTGCCGGTGCTGAAGGCGGCGAGCTTCGGCCACGGCGTCAACGTCACGCTCGGGCTGCCGTTCGTGCGGACGTCGGTCGACCACGGCACCGCGCTCGATCTCGCGGGCGATCCGGCGGCCGCGCGCACCGCCGACGCGGGCAGCCTCGTCGCCGCCGTCGATCTCGCCATCGAGCTCGTGCAGCACGCGTCGTGAGCGCATGAGCGCGCAGCTGCCGCTCGTCTCCGTCATCGTACGCAGCATGGGGCGGCCGGCGCTCGTCCGCGCGCTGGAGTCGCTGGCGCGTCAGGACTATCCGAACATCGACGTGATCGTCGTCGATGCGACAGGTGGCGGACATCCGCCATTGCCGTCGATCGCGTGGCGCGACGGTCACACCGTTCGCGTCGTCGGCGGCGAGCGCCCGTTGCGCCGGCCGCACGCGGGCAACGCGGGCCTCGACGCCGTGCGCGGCGAATGGTTTGGATTCCTCGACGACGACGACACCTGCGATCCCGCGCACGTGAGCTCGCTGGTCGCCGCGGCAGCCGATCATCCGGACGCGCTCGTGGTGTACGGCCAGGGACGGCTCGTGAACGCTGCCGGACGGGTCGAATCGCTGTTCGGCCGTCCCTTCAACCGCGCCCTCGTCTACTGCTCGACGCTCTGCTACTGGCAGGCCGCGCTGATCCGCACGCGCGTGCGCGACCTCGGATGCCGCTTCGACACCGCGTTCGACATCTGCGAGGACCGCGACCTGCTCGCGCAGATCGCCGGGCACGGCGATTTCGCGTTCGTGCCGCTCGCGACGGTGAGCTATCAGCCCGATCTCGGCACGTCGGGCGCGGGGCGAGGCGCGAACCGTCGCGAGGCGAAGCTGACGCTCTACGACACGCAGCTCAAGGCCAAGTGGGCGGGACCGATCGCGTATCACTGGGCGCGCGTGTCGACACGCTGCTATCGCGGCGTGCGCGCGCTGCTCGCCGGCGACATCGACGGCGCCCGGCGCCGGTTCGAGCACGCGCTCGACGACTACCCCGGCGATCCGAACGCCGTGAACGGCCTCGCGCGGGTCGCGCTGGCGCGCGGGAAAGTGCACGCGGCGGTGCGGCTCGCGCGCACGGCGCTCGACTTCAGTCCCACCGCGCCCGCGTACCGCGAGACGTTCCAGCTGGCGCAGCGCGCCGCGGCGGGCGTCGTGCGGCGCACCGAGCCCTGTCCCTGCGGCAGCGGCGAGCGTTACAAGGACTGCTGCGGGCGCAGCGAGGAACCCGTTGCGCCGCCTGCGCCGAGCGCCGCGACGCTGCAGGCGTGTGACGCGGCGTCGGCGCTCCTTGCCGCGGGCGATGCGCGAGGCGCCTACGCGCTTCTCGAGGCCGCGGAGCCGCCGATGCCGGATCGCGCCTTCAAGGAGCTGCTGAAGGAATGTTGCGAGGCCATCTGGCGCGACACGCGGCAGCAGAAGCTCTGGCGCACGGCGCGCGAGCTCCAGCAACGGCTGCGCTCATCCGCCAGCGTGGCGGCGTCGGGCAGCACGATGGAGATTCCGGCGCGTTCCGAATCCATTGCCGAGGCCCTGGAGGAATCCAGGCCGTCCCGGCTGGTCATCCGCATGCGCGACGACGATCCGGAGGCGCTCATCGAGCGTCTCGTCGAGGTACAGGAGAGCGGGATGCCGCTCGAGGTCGAGGTCGTCGAAGCCTACGAAACCCTCAACGTGTAGGCGAAGTCGACCAGCGCGCGCGGCGCCGCCGGGCGTGCATCCACCACCGGGATCGGCAACGGGCGCCGCGATGCCTGCGTGCTCGTCTCACGCCGCACGCTGTGACTGATGCCGCAGTATTGATTGCATCGGCGCATCGACTGGCGGATGAATTCCGCGGACTGCCAGAAGCGCCCGAGATCGCCCGGCTTGCGCAGCGGCATGCCCGGAAAGCCGTGCGAGAAGCACAGCCGCGCCACGCCGTAGTGGTCGACCATGATGTTGCGCTCGTACGTGTTGCAGATGTGCTCGTCCGTGCCCGAGGCCGATTTCCAGCCGCGCTCGATGTCCCCCGAGCGACGCAGCGAGCGGAAGTACATGCGCACCTGCTCGTGCCACACCGGGTTCAAGCCGAGGCCGTACTTGCGGTCGCACTGCGCGATGGTGTCGTAGAGCACGTCGGGATCGACGTCGTGATGATCGCCGAAGAACGCGTCGACCTCGCCGTCGTGACCGAACGACGGCTGCAGGAAGTTGAGCTTCAGCTTGTCGGCGCCGACGTCGTTCAGCACGAAATCGTAGAACGCGTCGAGCTCGCGATAGTTCTCGTCGAAGATCAGCCCCATCACGTAGATCTTCGTCGCCGTCGCATGGCGCGCGCGCGCCTCGATCAGCAGGCGCAGCGCCTTGACGGCCTTGTCGAACGATCCGCGGATGCCACGCGTGCGATCGTGCAGCTCGGCGCGATGGCTGTTGAGCGACACGGAGATCTCGTGCGGACCTTCGAGCACCATGCGGTCGGCGCGCTCGCGATCGCGCACGCGCGTGCCGTTGATGACCGACAGACATCGAATGCCGCGCGCGCGGCAATGACCCGCAATGCCGAAGTAGTCCTCGAGGTCGAGCATGCTCTCGCCGCCGCAGATCACGAGCGCGCCGCCCGGTCGCAGCTGCGCGAACTCGTCGATCACCTCGCGCCGCCGATCCATGGTGAGGTAGCGCGGCCGGTCGTCGTCATTGAGCTGCCAGTAGTCGCAGTGCTGGCAGCGCAGGTTGCAGCGCTTGTTGATGAGCAGGAAGAGGAAATCCGGCGGCTGCATCGCGTCTCCCGGAGCGGCGATCCGCGAAGGTACCATGGATGTCCGATGCACGGACACGCGCCCCGCAAGCGGTTCGGACAGAACTTCCTCGCCGATCGGTACTACGTCGAACGCATCGTCGCGGCCATCGACCCGCGGCCCGGCGACAACCTGGTGGAGATCGGGCCCGGCCTCGCCGCGCTGACGGGTCTGCTGATCGAACGGGCGGGAAGCATCGCGGCCGTCGAGATCGACCGCGACCTCGCGGCGCGTCTGCGCGAAGCGTTTCCGCCCGACCGGCTGCAGCTCTACGAGGCGGACGCGCTGGCGTTCGATTTCGGCTTGCTCGGGCCGGACCTGCGCGTCGTCGGCAACCTGCCGTACAACATCAGCTCGCCCCTGCTCTTCCACCTCGCAGCCTTCGACGTGCTGCTGCGCGACGCGCACGTCATGCTTCAGCGCGAGGTCGTGGCGCGCATGACGGCCGGCCCCGGGACGCCGGACTACGGACGCCTGTCGGTCATGCTGCAGATACGGTTTGCGATCACGCGCCTCTTCACCGTGCCTGCGGGTGCCTTTCGTCCGGCCCCGAAGGTGGAAAGCGCGGTGGCCCGGCTGGTGCCGCTCGGCACCGCGCGGCCGCGCATCGACGACCCTGCGCTTTTCGCGCGCATCGTAGCCGCCGCGTTCGGGCAGCGGCGCAAGACGTTGCGCAACGCGCTGTCGACGGTCGTCAGCGTCGAAACGCTGGAACGGGCGGGAATCGATCCCGGCGCGCGCGGCGAAGTGCTGTCCGTGGACGCGTTCATACGACTGGCGAATTGCGCTGCGACGCCGCCGTAGTCCTCGTCGATTGCGGCCCAGCCATCGCGCACGGGAATGAACCGGATGTCGAGGCGATGATCGATAGCCGCCGCAAACTTCTCCAGCGTGGCGAGCGTCGGCTTCGGACCCGCAGCATTTTCCAGCCGTGAAAGCGCGCTTTGGGAGGTCCCCATGCGCATCGCGATTTCGCCCTGGCTCAATCCGGAGCGCATGTGTGCAACGAGCATCTCGCGCGTCAGGCGATGGAACCTCCGATCGCGGATTACCCGGCGGCCGATGACGCAGAGCTCGTTCTCGTGCACGAAATGCTCGGATTGCGGCGGTCGAGCACGCATCGATCTGCTCCACGGTCCATTTGTCAACGATGATAAGCAGCGCGACGCCGGCCTCCTATACGCCCCATGGCTGATGGCTCACGCCGCGACACTCCAGGCGCGCGCGCCAAACGTCCGCCATGCCCTTCAGATGAACAGCCGCGTGAGCGAGCTCTCGAGCCAGGGCAGGAGCGTGATCTGCAGCAGCTGCGCGATGACGATCACCACCAGCGGCGAAAGGTCGAGCGTCCCGCCGATCGGCGGCAGCACGCGGCGGATCGGGCGCAGGAAAGGGAACGTCAACGCGTTCAGCAAGCCGGCCGCGGGGCCGTCGGGCGCGACCCACGAGAGGATCGCCTGCGCCAGCACGACGATGATCAGCAGCCACAGCGCAGCCTTCAGCAATGCAAGCACCGCCGCCACCAGCAGGTACGCGATGCCGCCGCCGGTCCACGCGAACGGCGTGCCGAACAGCACAAAGTACGCGAGCAGCCAGAGCACCTGGAACAGGTACGTCGCGACGAGCGACGCCCAGTCGATCCCGCGGAAGCCGGGCAGCACGCGACGCAGCGGCTTGACGATCCAGTCGGTGAGCGCGATCACGGCCTGTCCGATGGGATTGCGGAAAGGCGCGCGCAGGAGCTGCATCACGAAGCGCAGCAGCAGCGCGTACGTGAACAGGCCGAATACCACGTCGATCAGGTAGCCGAGCGCGCGGTCGAGCATCTAGGGCTTTCCGAATTCGTCGCCGAGCTCGCGTGCGCGCGCCGTGGCGGCCGCGACGGCGTCGCGCAGCGCGTGCGCGACGCCACGCGCATCGAGCACCTGAAGACCGCGTTCGGTGGTCCCGCCCTTGGACGTGACGTTGGCGCGCAACGTCGCGGGCTCGTCGCTGCTGCCTTGCGCAAGCGCCACGGCGCCGGCGAACGTCGCGTACGCGAGCCGGCGCGCCGCCGCCCGGTCGAAGCCCTGCTCGATCGCGGCCTGCTCCAGCGCCTCGATGAAATAGAACACGTACGCCGGGCCGCTGCCCGAAATGCCGGTGACGGCGTCGAGCGACTGCTCGGCGTCGAGCCACACCACTTCGCCCGCGGCGTCGAGCACCTCGGCCGCGACGGCCCGCGCCGCCGCATCGACGGACGGGTCGGCATAGACGCCGCTGATGCCGCGCCCGATGAGCGCGGGCGTGTTCGGCATCGCGCGCACGATGCGCCGGTGGCCGTCGAGCCAACGGGCGAGGTCGCCGATGCGGATACCCGCGGCGATGCTCAGAACCAGGGGCAACGCATCGCGATGCGGCGCGAGCGCTGCGGCCGCGTCGCGCAGGTGTTGCGGCTTGACGGCGAGCACCACGACGTCGGCGTCCGACACCGCCCCGGCGGTGACGGCATCGTGCAGGTGCACGCCGGCGTAGCGCGCGCGCAGCCGGTCGCGCTGCGTCGCGCTCGGCTCGATGACGCGGAATTGCGCGTCGGCTGCGCCGCGCGCGACGAGACCGCCGATCAGCGCGGTCGCCATGTTGCCGCCGCCGACGAACGTGGCGCGCAGCGCGCTCATGCCGCCCTCATGCGGGACGCGCGCCGAACAGCGCGGTGCCGATGCGCACTTCGGTGGCCCCCTCGGCGATCGCGGCCTCGACGTCCGCCGACATGCCCATCGATAGCGTGTCGACGTCGAGCCCCGCCTCGCGGACCGCCTCGAAGCATTCGCGCAGCATCGCGAACTGGCGGCGCCGGCGGACGGGATCCTCCGTCGGCGCCGGAATGCCCATGATGCCGCGCAAGCGCAGCCCGGGCAGCGCGTTCACCGCGAGCGCGAGGCCGACCGTCTCGGGCGCGGATACGCCGCTTTTCGTCACTTCCGCGCTGGCGTTGACCTGGATCAGGACGTTCAGCGGCCCCCGGGCAGGGTCGCGTGCGGCAGCCAGGCGCTCGGCGATCTTGAGGCGGTCGATGGACTCGACCCAGTCGAACGTCGCGGCGGCGGCACGCGCCTTGTTGCTCTGGAGCGGGCCGATGAGGTGCCAGACGATGTCCGGAAGATCCGCCAGCGCCGCACGCTTCTCGACTGCTTCCTGCACGTAATTCTCCCCGAACGCGCGTTGGCCGAGCCCGTGGACCGCGCGCACCGCGTCGGGAGCGACGGTCTTCGAAACCGCGAGCAGGCGCACTTCGTCGGACGCGCGAGCGGCGGCACGCGCCGCCTCGGCGATGCGCGCGCGCACGGCTTGCCACGCGGTTTCGTAGCGGAACATAATCGATCGGCACGTCGGATCGTCGTTTGGCACGTCTATTGCATGCTACAACGCGCTCCGCCCTCCTGCGGCCGAGGATTATAGAGAATGGACATCACCGAGCTCCTCGCCTTCGCCGTGAAGAACAAGGCGTCCGACCTGCATCTGTCCGCCGGGCTGCCTCCGCTCATCCGCGTACACGGCGACATCCGGCGCATCAACCTGCCGCCGATGGAGCACGAGGACGTGCACGCCATGGTGTACGACATCATGAGCGATGCGCAGCGCAAGATGTACGAAGAGATGCTGGAGTGCGACTTCAGCTTCGCGGTTCCCAACCTCGCGCGCTTCCGCGTCAACGCGTTCAACCAGCATCGCGGTGCGGCGGCGGCGTTCCGCACGATCCCTTCGAAGGTGCTGTCGCTCGAGGAGCTGAACGCGCCGAAGGTCTTCGCCGAGATGACCAACCGTCCCCGCGGCTTGATCCTCGTGACCGGACCGACGGGGTCGGGCAAGTCGACCACGCTCGCCGCGATGGTCGACTACGTCAACCAGAGCGAATACGGGCACATCCTCACCATCGAGGATCCGATCGAGTTCCTGCACGAGTCGAAGAAGTGTCTCATCAACCAGCGCGAGCTCGGTCCGCACACGCTGTCGTTCCCGAACGCGCTGCGCGCGGCGCTGCGCGAGGACCCCGACTACATCCTGATCGGTGAAATGCGCGATCTCGAGACGATCCGCCTCGCGCTGACCGCCGCGGAAACCGGCCACCTCGTGTTCGGCACGCTGCACACGAGCTCGGCGGCGAAGACGATCGACCGGATCATCGACGTGTTCCCCGCCGCGGAAAAGGACATGGTGCGCGCGATGCTGTCCGAGTCGCTCGTGTCGGTCATCTCGCAGACGTTGCTGAAGACGAAGGACGGCCAGGGCCGCGTCGCGGCGCACGAGATCATGGTCGGCACCCCGGCCATCCGCAACCTCATTCGCGAGAACAAGGTCGCGCAGATGTACTCCGCGATCCAGACGAGCCAGGCGGTCGGCATGCAGACGCTCGATCAATGCCTGACCGAGCTCGTGAGGCGCAACATCGTGTCCAACGCCGAGGCGCGCCAGCGCGCGGTGAACAAGGACCTCTTCGGCGGCGCATAGGGCAGGGAGACGACATGGAACGAGAGCGCGCCACCAAGTTCATCCACGAGCTGCTGGAGCTCCTGGTCAAGCAGAAGGGCTCCGACCTGTTCATCACTGCGGCGTTCCCGCCCGCGCTCAAGGTGGACGGCAAGATCACGCCGGTGTCGAAGACCGCGCTCACGCCGCAGCACACGATCGAGCTCGTGCGCAGCGTGATGAACGACAAGCAGGCGGCGGAGTTCGAGGCGTCGAAGGAATGCAACTTCGCGATCGCGCCGCCGGGCGTCGGCCGCTTCCGCGTGAACGCGTTCGTCCAGCAGGGCCGCGTCGGCATGGTGCTGCGGACCATCACGACGCACATCCCCAAGTTCGAGGAGCTCGGCCTGCCGCCCGTGCTGAAGGACGTCATCATGTCCAAGCGCGGGATCATGATGTTCATCGGCGCGACGGGCGCCGGCAAGTCGACCTCCATGGCCTCGCTGCTCGGCTACCGCAACGAGAACAGCTACGGGCACATCATCACCATCGAGGACCCGATCGAGTTCGTGCACGACCACAGGAACTGCATCGTCACGCAGCGCGAGGTCGGCGTGGACACGGAAGGCTGGCAGATCGCGCTGAAGAACACGCTGCGCCAGGCGCCGGACGTGATCCTGATCGGCGAAGTGCGCGAGCGCGAGACGATGGACTACGCGATCTCGTTCGCCGAGACGGGCCACCTGTGCCTCGCGACGCTCCACGCCAACAGCACCAACCAGGCGCTCGATCGCATCATCAACTTCTTCCCCGAGGAGCGGCGCGCGCAGCTCCTCATGGACCTTTCGCTCAACGTGCGCGCGTTCGTGGCGCAGCGGCTGATCCCGCGCCGCGACGGCCGCGGCCGCGTGCCCGCCGTGGAAGTGATGCTGAACTCGCCGCTGATCTCCGACCTGATCTTCAAGGGCGACGTGTCGGGCATCAAGGAGATCATGAAGAAGTCGCGCGAGCTCGGCATGCAGACGTTCGACCAGTCGCTGTTCGACCTCTACGAGGCCGGCCTGATCAGCTACGAGGACGCGCTGCGCAACGCCGACTCGCTCAACGATCTGCGCCTCGAGATCAAGCTGCACGGCAAGGAAGCGAAGAACCGCAACGTCTTCTCGGGCCTCGGCAACCTCGACATCGTTCCCGAGACGAGCACGCCGAACCAGTTGTAAGCTTGCAGCAAGCTTACAAAGTGCTATAGTCCTGAAGCCCCGAAGCGAGGGGCTTTCACGCGCAGGGCACGTGCCGCATCCCACCGAGGTCAAGCTGCATCAGGCGTCGCGCGTGCTGGAGATCGCCTTCGACGACGGCGACACGTTTCGCCTGCCCTACGAATACCTGCGCGCGTACTCGCCGTCGGCCGAGGTGCGCGGGCACGGCCCGGGTCAGGAGACGCTGCAGATCGGCAAGCGCGACGTCACCATCTCGAGCGTCGAGCCGGTGGGGCACTACGCGCTGCGACCGACGTTCTCCGACGGTCACGACACGGGCATCTATTCCTGGGAATACCTGCACGAGCTGGGCGTGCATCACGACGAATACTGGCAGCGCTACCTGGAGCGCCTGAAGGCGGCGGGCGCGACACGCGATCCGCCCGCGAAATGACCATGGAACACTTCGGATACGAACAGGTCACGGCCGAGGAGAAGACGCGCCGCGTGCGCGGCGTGTTCGACTCCGTCGCGGGCCGCTACGACCTCATGAACGACCTGATGTCGGGTGGCCTGCACCGCTACTGGAAGCGCTACGCGGTGACGCTCGCGAACCTGCGGCCCGGTGCGCGGGTGCTGGACCTGGCCGGCGGCACCGGCGACATGGCGCGCCTCTTCGCGCAGCGCGTGGGCGCCTCCGGCACGGTCGTCCACACCGACATCAACGGCGCGATGCTGGTGGCGGGCCGCGACAAGCTGCTCGACGCCGGCGTCCGGCTGCCGACGGTGCAGTGCGATGCGGAAGCGCTGCCGTTCGCGTCGCGCGCGTTCGACTGCGTGTCCATCGCCTTCGGCCTGCGCAACGTGACGCACAAGGAGCGCGCGCTCGCGGAGATGAAGCGCGTGGCAAAGCCCGGCGGCGTCGCGCTCGTGCTCGAGTTCTCGCGCGTCGCCGCGCCGCTCGCCCCGGCGTACGACTGGTACAGCTTCAACGTGCTGCCGCGCCTCGGCCGCATGGTGGCGCGGGACGAGGCGAGCTACCGGTACCTCGCCGAGTCGATCCGCATGCATCCCGACCAGGAGTCGCTGAAATCCATGATGGAACAGGCCGGATTCGACCGGGTCGAATATCACAATCTCACGGCGGGCGTGGTGGCGTTGCATCTCGGCCGCGTGTACTGACGGGGCACTCATGAAACGCACTCTCGCGCTTTTCGTCGCATTCGTTTCCATCGTCGCGCTGATGCAGCCCGATGACGCCGACGCGCGCCGCATCGGGGGCGGTCGCAGCTTCGGCGCGCAGCGCTCGTTCACGCCCGCGCCGTCGACCACCGCGCCATCCTCGGGCATCGCCTCGAATCCGGTCATGCCGGCGCCGTCCGGCGTGACGCCGGCGCGTCCGGCCACGCCGCCGACGGCCGCTCCGGCGGCGCGCGGCGCATCGCGATGGCTCGGTCCGATCGCCGGCATCGCGGCGGGTCTGGGCCTCGCGGCACTGTTCTCGCACTTCGGCCTGTCCGAATCCTTCGGCAGCCTCCTCCTGATCCTGCTCGGCGTCGGCGTGGTGGCGCTCGTCGTGCGGGCGCTGCTCGCGCGCACGTCCGCGAGCGCGCCGCCGCGCTATGCGCCGCAGCCGGCGGCAGGCACGCTCGATCGCGTCGAGCCGACGGTCAAGCGCTTCGACCCCGCGTGGGGTGGTCCTGCGCAGCCCGCAGCAGGCGCGACGCGCCGGTTCCCGCCCGGCTTCGACCCGGTGCCCTTCGCCGCCGAAGCCAAGCGCCAGTTCCTGCGCCTGCAGACGGCGTACGACCGCGCCGACAATTCATTGCTCGCCGACGTGCTGACGCCGCAGATGCTCGACGAGATCTCGCGCGACATCGGCGCGCGCGGCCCGCATATCGCCACCGAAGTGCTGTCGCTCGATGCCGAGGTGCTCGACGTCGCCACCGAAGGCGATCAGCATTGGGCGAGCGTGCGCTTCACCGGCAGCACGCGCGAGGACGGCAAGGCCTCGCCCGAACCGTTGGACGAAGTATGGAACCTCGTGAAGCCGGTCGACGGATCGAGCGGCTGGCGGCTCGCGGGGATCCAGCAGTACGCCTGATGGCGGCGGCTGCCGACACGTTCGGTGCGGGCGCGTTCAATCGCGCGCTCGATCGCGCGCCGTGGGCGCGCGAGAAGCTCGTCGCGCACGCGGGACGACGATTCTCCGTCGCGCTCGGTCCGCTGATGGCCGGCTTTCGCATCCTCGACGACGGACACGTCGAGGCGGCATCATTCGCGGGCAGCACGCCGGATCTGCACCTGACGCTGTCGCCGCTGACGTTGCCGTCGTTTCTCGCGGATCCCGCGCGCTGGAACGAATTCGTCGTCGAGGAAGGCGACGTCGCGCTCGGCGGCACGCTGAAGGACCTCGCGGTCACGCTGCCGTGGCTCGTCGAGGACGCGTTCGCGCGCGTCTTCGGCGCGGTCGTCGGCCAGCGCATGGCGGATTCGGGTCGGCGATTGCTGGCATTTCCGGGATACGCCGCGGAGCGCATCGCGGACAGCATGACGAGCTACGCGCGCGACGAAGCGGACCTTCTTGCGCGCGGCGAGGAAATGCGTACGTTCACCGAGCAGAACGCGGCGCTCGCGTCCCGCGTAGCGGCGCTGGAAGGACGCATCGACGCTCTGAAGGACAAGTAAGCCGATGCCGCGATCCCCGCGCGCCGCTCCATCCGCGGCGCCCGCGCTGGCGAAGTTCAGTCGCCCGCGCCTGTACAACGTGCAGAAGCGCGAGCGGCTCTTCGAGCTGCTGGACGCGGCGCGCGCGCATCCGCTCGTGTGGGTCGCCGGTCCTCCGGGCGCCGGCAAGTCGACGCTGGTGGCGAGCTATATCGAGGCGCGCAAGCTCCCGGGTGTCTGGTTCCAGGCGGACGTGAACGATGCCGATCCGGGCACGTTCTTCCATTACCTCACGCGCGCCGCAGCGGACCTCTCGGGGCCGCGCTCGAAGGCCGTCGCCGCGCTGCCGCGCTTCTCGCCCGAGTCGGAAGGCGACCTCGTCGCCTTCACGCGGCGCTTCCTGCGCGCCTTCTTCGGACTCTTCGCGCCCGGATCGCTGATCGTCGTCGACAATTTCCACGAGGCACCGGCCTCCGCGGCCTGGCGCCTCGCGTTCAGCGAGGGCGTGCGCGAGCTGCCGGCGAATCTCAACCTGTTCTTCCTGTCGCGCATGCCGCCGCCGGCCGAGATGGCGCGGATGCTCGCCGACCAGTCGATCGCGCAGGTGCCACCCGATGCGCTGCGCTTCACGCCCGAGGAAGCGGTTTCGCTGGTGTCGATCAGCAGGCTGTCCGCGGATGTCGCGCACTCGATGCATCGCGCGACCGACGGGTGGGCGGCGGGGCTCGTCCTGATGCGCGAGCACCTGTCGCGCCACGGCTCGGCGGCCGAGGTGTCGCTGCCGGAAGGGAAGGACGCCGTGTTCGCGTATTTCACCGGCGAGATCTTCGCGCGCGCCAAGGCGAACAACCAGCGCACGCTCATGCTCTCCGCGCTGCTGCCGAGCGTCACCGAATCGGATGCCGAGGCCATCACCGGCGACGCCGAGGCGCCGCGCGTGCTCGACTACCTGTATCGCCATCATTTCTTCACCGACCGCCGGCGCACCGGGGGCGAGCCGGTGTATCACTTCCATGCGCTGTTCCGCGAGTACCTGCTCGAGGAGGGACGCAAGCGGCTGACCGCGCAGGAACGCCGCGACGCGCTCGATCGAGCCGGCGCACAGCTGGTCGCGCGCGGCGACTTCGACGGCGCTGCCGGCCTGTTCCGAGAGGCGCAGGCGTGGCGCGCGCTCGCCGACCTCGCGCTGCACACCGGCGCGTTCCTGCTCGCCGAAGGCCGCGGCCGCACGCTGGTCGACTGGGTCGATGCGCTCCCCGCCGAGCTGCGCGAGCGCGAGCCGCGCCTCGCGCTGTACCTCGGCGTCGCGCTGCTCTACTCGGATCCGACGCGCGCCAAGAAGCTGCTCGAGCGCGCGTACGAAGGCTTCGTCGCGAACGGCGACCTGCGCCGCGTGCTGATGACCTCGGCGCACGCGGTGGAGTGCCATTACTATGAATGGGCCGACTTCGCGCCGCTCGACCGGTGGATCGCGGTGTTCGAGCAGCACCTCGCGACGCCGTTCCCGTTCAGCGCGGCCTACGACGCGCTGCGCGTATGGTCGTCGTTCCTGATCGCGCTCCTGTTCCGCCAGCCCGAGCATCCGCGTATCGGCGACGTCGCCGCCGAAGTGGAGCGCCTGATCGGCGACCCGTCCGTGCTGACGGTGCCGGTCAACTTCCGCCTGAGCGCCGCGTCGATCCTGTTCAACTACTACAACTGGAAGACGAAGGGCGATACCGCCGACCCGCTCATCGCGCGCGTCACGCCGTGGCTCGACGACCCGCAGTCGTCGCCGGTGAGCCAGGTGTGGTGGCGCGTGCACCTCGCGTTCAATCACCAGATCCTCGGGCGCTACGCCAGGGCGCGCAAGGTGATGGACGAGGCCGAGACCATCGCGCTCGAGAACGGCCTGCGCACGCTGCTGTTCGAGATCTACTACGCCGAAGTGACGCCGGCCGCCGCTGCCAACGACGTTCAGGGGGCGGTGGCCGCCCTCGAGAAGCTGCGCACCGCGCTCAATCCCTCGCGTCGCATGGACGTCGCCTACTTCAAGTTCCAGGAATCGATCGTGCGCGGTGCCGAAGGCCGGGTGCACGACGCAGAAGCGGCGGCCGCCGAGGCGCTCTCGACCGGACGCGCGGCGGGATTGCCCTCGATGCAGGTGCCGCATTTCCTCGTCCGGCTGGCGGTGTGCCGCGTGCTGTGCGGCGACGTCGCGGGGGCACGCGCGCTGTACGACGAAGCGGTGCTTCTCGCGATCGGCGTCGACAAGCGCAACTTCGAGATCCAGCGCGGCCTGCTCCGAGCGTATCTCGCGATCGAGCGCGGCGATCGCGACAATGCCGCGCAGGAGCTCGCGCATTGGCTCCCGGTCGCGCGCGGCTACTCGTACTACGGCTTCCTGCGCCAGGTGCCGAAGGTCGTCGCGCCGCTCCTCGCGCTCGCGCTCGAGCGCGGCATCGAGCCGCGGTTCGTGCGCGAGGTCATCCGGGATCGCAAGCTCACCCCGCCGTCGGATGACGTCGCGGCGTGGCCATGGCCGCTCGCGCTGCGCACGTTCGGGCCGTTCACCATCCTGCGCGACGGCGAGCCGCTCGTGTTCAAGGGCAAGGCGCAGAAGAAGCCGCTGGAGCTCCTGAAAGCGCTGATCGCGCACGGCGGCCGCAACGTCGACGCCGCGATGTTGACCTCGCTGGTGTGGCCCGAGGCCGAAGGCGACGATGCCAAGGCGTCGTTCGACAGCAACCTGTACCGCCTGCGCAAGCTCCTCGCCGTCGATGGCGCGCTCATGCTGGCCGAGGGGAAGCTGTCGCTCAACCCGGCGCTGGTGTGGGTCGACACCTGGGCGTTCGAGCAGGCGCTCGACGCCGATCCGCCCCGGGTCGAGGCGGCGCTCGCCGTGCACGCCGGCCCCTTTCTCGCGCTGGACGCCGCGCTGCCGTGGGTGCTGCCGCTTCGCGACCGCCTGCAGGCGCGGCTGTCGCGTGCCGTGCTCGCCGAGGGGCAGGCGCACGAGGCGCGCCGCGATTTCACCGCCGCCCGCGCGCTCTACCAGCGGGCGCTCGAGCTCGACAACCTGGCCGAGGCCATCTACCGGCGGCTCATGATCTGCCAGCGCGAGGAAGGCGACGCGGCCGGCGCCCTCACCACGTACCGGCGCTGCCGGGAGCTGTTGTCGATCGTCCTGGGCCGCAAGCCGGCCGCCGAGACCGAGGCGATCCGGGCCACGCTGGCCTGAACTTCGGCACCCTGCCCTCCGCCCCGCGCAGAGGCTGTCCGGCGGCCCGGATCGGCGCCCGGTTTTCTCATCCGTCAGTCATCTGCCAGCGCGCGCGCCGGAAGATGCGGGCCGTGAACTGACGAATCCCCGTACGTCAGGGAGGCAGCCATGAGGATTTCACCCCGCAGATTGCTCGCCTGGCTCTTCATCGCGGTGCTCGCGCTCGCCGGCGCAGCCGCCGAGGTGTTGCCGACGCTCGGTGCCGGTGTGGCCAGCGCCGTCAGCCTGTGCGCGCCCGACAAGCCCGCGCAATCGAAGGAGCGCATCCGCGACTTCGCGGTCGTGCACGCCCCGCGCTGCGGCGTGGCCTGAGCGCAGGACTCCGCATGAGCGCTCGAGATCTCTTCGGTCCCGCCGTTCCCGGGCTCCCCGACGCGCTCGCGCATCGCGCCGATCCGATCGCGCATGGGCTCGTGCCGCTGCCCTGGTTCGCATTCGATGTCGCGAGCAGCGCGGGGTGCCGCGCAGCCGCCGCGCGGCTCGCGCGCCGCGCGGAGCACGCGTACTGGCTGTTGCGCCAGACGCTCGACGTGTCGCCGCCGCTCCGCCTCGCCGTGCTCGACCGCGCTGCGTGGCGCGCCCTGCCCGATGCGCCGCCGTTCGGCGTCATGCACGTCGACGGCGACGGCGTGCTGGTCGTCGGCGCCGAGCCCGCCGGCGCATGGTGTGGCGTGAGCGCGTGGCTCGCGGAGCATCTCGACACCGAAACGCTCGCGCGGCTCACGCGCATTCACGGCCAGGATCCGCGCACGCGCGGTCCCGCGCTCGGCCCGCTCGCCGAAGCGCTGATCGCGCACGAGATCGGCCATGTGTTCGCCCACGCTGCAGGCGCGCGCTTTCCTACGCGCTGGCTGGCGGAGGCCTTCGCGAACTACGCGATGGTCGCGGCGCTCGGCGAGACCGATCCCGCGGGCCTTCGCCGCCTCGGATCGCTCGCCGACGCCGCCGAGACGCTGGATCACCATCTGCCGTCGCTCGAACAGTTCGAGGCGAGCTTCGGACGCATGGGCGTGATTCCGTCGGTCCTCGCGCAGCTCGCTCTTACGCGCGGCGTTTACCAGACCTACGCCGCGGTCCACACGGCCGGCCTTCGCCGGATGCTCGACCTGGAGCTCCATCCGACCATCGCCGCCATTCCGCAACTTTTCCCTGCCGCGCGCCTCAAGGCGGCGGCCTGATATCGACAAGGAGACGAACATGGCTACGCGCTTCATCAAGATCGCCGTGCTGTACCTCGCCGTCGGCGTCACGCTCGGCCTCATCATGGGCATACGCCAGAGCTTCGCGCTCGCGCCGGTGCACGCGCACATCAACCTGCTCGGCTGGGCTTCGCTCGCGCTGGTGGGCCTCGTGTACCACGCGTACCCGCAGGCGGCCGAGACGCGGCTCGCACGCATTCATTTCTGGCTGCACAACATCGGCCTGCCGCCGCTCATGATCGCGCTGGCGCTGATGCTGTCGGGCAATACCGCGATGGAGCCGGTGGTCGGGATCTTCTCGATCGTCGTGGCGCTCGGCATCGCGCTCTTCGTGATCAACGTATGGATGGCGGTTCGTCCTGCCGCCGCGCCGGCCGCGCTGCGCGCGGGTGCCGTCGCGGCGCGATGAGCGCCGGTAAACGTTCGCCGGTGCCGTCGGACAACCGCGACACCGGCGCTTCGGACGCACCCCAAGGACAACCCAAGTTGAACGGCACCAAGCCCGCCCCGCAGCCGGCGCCGGCCACCAAGCCCGCACGCAAGCGGCGCCCGCCCTTCGTCCTGTAGCGCTTTCCGTACAATCCGGGCATGCGCATCACGCGGCTCGCCCGGATCGTGACCGTCGCGCTGCGGCACGGACTCGACGACCTGGCGCTCGGTCACGAGCGCGTGCGCTTCATCCGGCCGATCGCGCGCCTCATGTTCTGGCGCGACCTGCGCTCGCCGCGCGCCGTGCGCCTGCGCCGGGCGCTCGAGGATCTCGGGCCGATCTTCGTCAAGTTCGGCCAGATGCTCTCGACGCGGCCCGACATCCTCGCGCCGGACATCGCCGAGGAGCTCGCGAAGCTGCAGGACCGGGTGCCGCCCTTTCCGTCCGAGGACGTGGTGGCGACGCTCGCACGCGTGTACGGCAAGCCGCTCGACGCGGTGTTCAAGTCGTTCGACCTCACGCCGGTCGCGAGCGCGTCGGTCGCCCAGGTGCACTTCGCCGAGCTGCCCGACGGCACGCCGGTCGCGGTGAAGGTGCTGCGTCCGAACGTCGCCGAGGTGATCGAGCACGACATCTCGCTCATGTACAGCGCGGCGCGGCTCGTCGAGAAGCTGTGGCACGAGTCGCGGCGCCTCAAGCTGCGCGAGACCGTGCACGAGTTCGAGAAGACGATCTTCGGCGAGCTCGACCTCATGCGCGAGGCCGCCAACTGCGCGCAGCTGCGGCGCAATTTCCGCGACTCGCAGCTGCTTCTCGTGCCGGAGGTCCACTGGGACTGGACGGCGAGCGAGGTGCTCGTCATGGAGCGCATGTCGGGCATTCCCATCGGGCGCATGGACGAGCTCACCGCGGCGGGCATCGACCGCAGGCAGCTCGCGCGCTCCGGCGTGGAGATCTTCTTCACGCAGGTCTTCCGCGACGGCTTCTTCCATGCCGACATGCACCCCGGCAACATCTTCGTTGCCGTCGACGGCGCGCGCTTCGGCCGGTACATCGCGCTCGATTTCGGGATCATGGGCACGCTGTCGGAGCGTGACAAGAGCTATCTCGCGCAGAACTTCCTCGCGTTCTTCCGCCGCGACTACCACCGCGTGGCCACCGCGCACCTCGAGTCCGGCTGGGTTCCACCGCAGACGCGCATCGACGAGCTGGAGTCCGAGATCCGCGTCGTATGCGAGCCGATCTTCGACCGGCCGCTGAAGGAGATCTCGCTCGGCAAGGTGCTCGTGCAGCTGTTCCGCGCGTCGCGCCGGTTCAACGTCGAGGTGCAGCCGCAGCTCACCATGCTGCAGAAGACGCTCCTTGCCGTCGAAGGCCTCGGCCGCGAGCTCGACCCGGATCTCGACCTGTGGGTGACCGCGAAACCGTTCCTCGAGCGCTGGATGAGCGAGCAGATCGGATGGCGCGCATTGCGCCGGCGTCTCGAGGCCGAGGCACCGTACCTCGTGCAGGCGCTGCCGGAGCTTCCGCGCCTGCTGCACCAGAGGCTGCAGGCGCCGGCGGCTGCATCGGACGCAGCGCTGCTCGCGCTCGCGTCGGCGCAGCGCGCGCGCAACAACTGGCTTGCGGTGCTCGCGCTGCTGCTGGCGGGCGTGCTGGTGGCGTTGATGGCGCGGCTGTACTGACGGCGTCGCCCGGCGGCCCGGCAGCGATTGCCTGCGCGCGGAGCCCGAGCGATCAGCCCGCGCGCACCGCCACCGGGTTGCCGTTGGCGGCGTCGCGGCGCGCGCGGAAGCCTGCGAGCGGCGCGCGGCGCAGGAAGCCGTTGGGCTCCCCCAGCATGAACTTGACGAGGTCCTCGAGCGCCGGCTCGTCGAGCTTGTCGGGCGCGAAGTCGAGCGCCACGGACTCGAAGCGGTCCACGTTGCGCAGGATGACCTCGATCGTCTGATGGTGGTAGTCGGGCTCGAAGCGGATGTTCGCCGTGATCGTGGGCGTGATCTGGAAGACGCCGAAGCGGACCACGCGCTTCTCGTCCTGCTCGGTCTGGTACTGGTACGGCATCGACGAGACGCGCAGGCGCTCCTCGACGCCGGTCGCGCTGCCCGGGTGCACCTTCAGCAGGACGGCCTGCCCGCCCGTCAGGCGGTAGAACACCTCGACGTGCTCCAGCAGATCCTGCCCGGCGAGCGCCTTGCGACGATAGCTCGCGAAGCCGCGCTCGAACTGCGGACGCTCGACCGTGACGATGTTCGGAATCACGAAACGGTGCGTCACGGCCGGCTGGATGACCTCCAGGTGGCCGATCGCCTCGTCGAGCCACCGGAAGGCCCGCCACAGCCGGCGGTCAATTTCGGCGAGCGCCTCCTCGACCGGGCGCTTCGCGGCCTCGCCCTGCGCCCGCACGGCGGAGGACTGTGCGCGCAGGGAATCGAGAAGGCCGCCGGGCTTGGGTGCGTCAGGCATCGTCAACGATGGGGTAAAGGCGAAGGACATAGGATGCAAGGCCCGTGCCGGGCGACGTTTCGCGGCGACGGCCCGCAGAGGGGCGACGCACGGCGCCGAGGAGTGACGCGGAGCGCCGCGCCGGGTCAGGCGCAGTGACGAAATCCGCTACAATCGATCGGCTCCCCATCGACTCTCCACAAGGACGAACGCGCCGGTGGCGCTGCTCGAAATTCAAGGCGTCACCCGCCGCTTCGGCACTTTCACCGCGGTCGACAACGTGTCCCTCGCCATCGAGGCGGGAGAGTTCTTCACGCTGCTCGGCCCGTCGGGTTGCGGCAAGACTACCCTGCTTCGCATGGTGGCCGGATTCGACCTTCCGGATGAGGGCCGCATCGTGCTCGACGGCCGCGACCTCGCGGACCGGCCCCCCGAGGCGCGCCCGGTGCGCACGGTGTTCCAGAGCTATGCGCTGTTTCCGCACATGACCGTCGAGGGCAACATCGCCTTTCCGCTGCACATGTCCGGCACGGCCGCGAGCGAGATTCCCGCGAAGGTCGCCGAGGCGCTCGAGGACGTGCGCCTCGTCGGCTTCGGCAAGCGCTATCCCAACGAGCTGTCCGGCGGCCAGAAGCAGCGCGTCGCGATCGCGCGCGCGCTGGTGACGCATCCGCCGGTGCTGCTCCTCGACGAGCCTCTCGCGGCGCTGGACGCGAAGCTGCGCGAGGAAATGCAGATCGAGCTCATCAACCTGCAGAAGCAGGTCGGCATCACGTTCGTGTACGTCACGCACGACCAGACCGAGGCGCTCGCGCTGTCGCATCGCATCGCGGTGATGAACAGGGGGCGCATCGAGCAGGTCGACGAGCCTTCGCGCATCTACGGCTTTCCGCGCACGCGCTTCGTGGCGGACTTCATCGGGCATTGCAACCTGCTGTCCGGGCCGGTCACCGCATACTCCGCCGGCGTGGCGACGCTCGACGTGGCGGGTCTCGGGCCCGTGCGCGCGCTCGCGTCGAGCGCGACGATCGGTGCGCCCGCGTCGATCGCGCTTCGTCCCGAGAAGATCCGCATCAGCACGAGCGCGCCCGCGGACACGGCGGACAACCTCTTCCGCGGCACCGTGCACGATCTGCTCTACATGGGCGACGTCACCGTGTACCGGGTCAAGACGCCGCGCGGCACGCAGGTCGAGGCGCTCCTCGCCAACTCGCAGAGCGGTCGCGCCAAGTTCTTCGAGGCCGGCGACGCGGTCGAGATGAGCTGGTCCCCCGACGCCGGGCACTTCCTCGCGGAGTGAGCGTGGCCGCGTCGAAGCGCGAGCGCCTCGCGAAGTGGACGGTGAGCGGGCCGCCGCTCCTGTATCTCCTCGTGTTCTTCGCGGCACCGACGCTCATCATGGTCCTCGCGTCGTTCCGCTCGCCCGGCGAGTTCGGCGGGCTCGCGCCGTTCGTCGACGAGGCCGGCAAGGTGGACCTCAACCTCGAGAGCTGGGCGCGGTTCTTCACCGAGCCGGTGTTCTTCGAGATCTTCGTGAAGTCGGTGTGGTACGCGACGCTGACGACGCTGTTCTGCCTCGTGCTGGCCTACCCCCTCGCCGCGCTGATCGCGCGGAGCCCGCGCCGTTATCGCGACCTGCTGCTGCTGCTCGTGATCCTGCCGTTCTGGAGCAATTTCCTGATCCGCGTGTACGCGTGGATGATCATCCTCGGGCCGAACCAGGCGCTCGCGCGGGGGGTCAACGCGGTGCTCGCGCTCTTCGGCCACGCTCCGGTGCCGCTCCTGTTCAGCTCGTTCGCCGTGCTCGTATGCCTCGTGTACGTGCACCTGCCCTTCATGGTGCTGCCGCTGTACGCGAACCTGGAGAAGCACGACCAGGCGCTGCTCGATGCGGCGCAGGACCTGGGCGCGAACGCCTGGCAGCGCTTCTGGCGCGTGACGTTTCCGCTGTCCCTCCCGGGTGTCTACGCGGGCGCCGCGCTGGTGTTCATTCCCGCACTCGGCATCTTCGCGATCCCGGACATTCTCGGCGGCCCGGAGGACACCCTGATCGGCAACCTCATCAAGCAGCAGTTCCTCGAGACGCGCGACTGGCCGTTCGGCAGCGTGCTGTCCATGGTTCTCACGATCGCCGCGGTCGCGCTCGCGGCACTCGCAGCGACGATCGGACGGCGTGGCGCGGGGGGAGGAGGCGTGGTCCGTGCGTAGGACGTCGGCGTGGGTGTGGGCGGCCGCGATCGCGGCGTACGCGTTCCTTTACGTGCCGCTCGTCATCGTCGTGGTGTATTCGTTCAACGACTCGCGTCTCAACGCCGAATGGGTGGGCTTCACGCTCGACTGGTACCGCCGCCTCCTCGCGGACGACGCCATGCTCGGCGCCGCGGCGAACTCGCTGCTCATCGCCGTCACCGCGAGCGCCGTGTCGACGGTGCTCGGCACCATGGCCGGCTTCGCGATGTACCGGTATCGCCTGCGCCTGCTGCCGCTGCTCGTCCTGACGCCGATCGCGATCCCGGAGATCCTGATGGGCGTCAGCCTGCTCATCTTCTTCGTGCTGCTCAACTTCACCCTGGGCCTCGTGTCGGTGGCGCTCGCGCACGTCGCGTTCTGCATCGGGTTCGTGGCGATCGTGGTGCGCGCACGGCTGGCCGGCATGGACGAGAGCCTCACCGAAGCGGCACGCGACTGCGGTGCCACGCCGTGGCAGGCCTTTCGCCGCGTGACGCTGCCGCTCATCATGCCGGGCGTGATCGCCGGCGCACTCATGGCGTTCACGCTGTCCATCGACGATTTCGTCATCACGTTCTTCACCGCCGGCGCCGGGACCGTCACCCTGCCGCTGCAGATCTATTCGATGATCAAGATCGCCGTCACGCCCGAAGTGAACGCGGTGTCAACGCTGCTGATGCTGTTGACGTTGGTGCTGATCGTCGTCGCGACCAAGGTGTCCCCCTCGCTGTTCAGACCCGAAGAGGCTGCCCCATGAGAATCCTCGTTGCCCTCGTCGCGGCGCTGATCGCCGTCCCGGCGCTCGCCGCAGACCAGCTGCACCTCTACAACTGGAACAACTACATCTCGGACGAGACGATCAAGCGGTTCGAGGCGGACTGCAAGTGCGACGTCGTCCAGACCTATTACTCGGACAACGAGGAGCTGCTCGCCAAGCTCGCCGCCGGCGCCAAGGGCTACGACGTGCTCGTGCCCACCGCCAACGCGGTGCAGGCGCTCATCAAGGGCGGCCAGCTGCTGCCGCTCGACAAGTCGAAGATTCCCAACCTGAAGAACGTCGACCCGGCCTATCTCGACACGTCGTTCGATCCGGGCAACAAGTACTCGGCGCCGTACGCCATGTCCACCACGATCATCGGCTACAACGACGTCAAGATGAAGGAGCTCGGGCTGCCGACCGACACCTGGGCAGTGATCTTCGATCCCAAGTACCTCGAGAAGGTGAAGGGCCGCGTGACGGTGCTCGACAGCGCGAACGAGCTCTTCGCCGCGGCGCTCAAGTACCTCGGGTACTCCGCGAACGACGTCGATCCCAAGCACTGGGACGAGGCGACCGCGCTGATCAAGAAGGCGCGGCCGTACTGGGCGGCGTTCAACGCGTCGTCGTACATCAAGGAGCTGACCGTCGGCAACATCTGGCTCGTGCACGGTTACAGCAACGACATCTTCCAGGCCAACCAGGATGCGCAGGCGGCGAAGCGCCCGTTCCACATCCTGCAAGGCATACCGAAGGAAGGCGCGGTGCTCGCCGTCGACAACATGGTGATCCACAAGAGCGCGCCACGGCCCGATCTCGCGCTGCGCTTCATCAACTTCATGCTGGACGGCCGCAACTCGGCCGACCTCACGAATCTCATCGGCTCGGGCAATCCCAACATGGACGCCCAGAAGTACATCAAGCCGGAGATCAAGAAGCTGCCGGCGGTGTTTCCGCCGAAGGACTTCCAGGCGAAGCTCGAGCAGCTGCACGATCTCACGCCCGCGCAGCGGCGGCTGCGCAACAAGCTGTGGACGGAGATCAAGGCGGGGCGCTGACGCTTCAGCGCAGCGCCCTGGCCTGCGGCGACAGCGCGTGCGAGACCGCAGGCGACGGCCGATGTCCGCGCGCTGTCAGCAGCGCCTCGAAATACTCGATCGTGCGGCGCAGCCCGGCATGCAACGGCGTGACCGGCGCCCAGTCGAGAAGCGCGCGTGCCCGGCCGATGTCGGGACGTCGCTGCAGCGGATCGTCGCTCGGCAGCGGCTCGTGCACGATGCGCGACGTCGAGCCGGTCAGGTCCAGGATGGTGCGCGCGAGATCGAGCATCGAGTACTCGTCGGGATTGCCGAGGTTGATCGGCCCCGTCACGTCCTCGCCGCTGTCCATGAGGCGGATCAGGCCGTCGACCAGGTCGTCGACATAGCAGAACGACCGGGTCTGGGCACCGTCGCCGTAGAGGGTGATCGGGTTGCCCGTGAGCGCCTGCACGATGAAGTTCGACACCACCCGCCCGTCGTTCGGATGCATGCGCGGCCCGTACGTGTTGAAGATGCGCGCGACCTTGATCTGCAGCCGGTGCTGGCGGTGATAGTCGAAGAACAGCGTCTCGGCGCAGCGCTTGCCCTCGTCGTAGCAGGAGCGCAGCCCGATCGGGTTCACGCGGCCCCAGTACGCCTCGGTCTGGGGATGCTCCTCGGGGTCGCCGTAAACCTCGCTCGTCGAGGCCTGGAGGATGCGCGCGCGCGTACGCTTCGCGAGCCCGAGCATGTTGATCGCGCCGTGAACGCTCGTCTTCGTCGTCTGCACCGGGTCGAACTGGTAGTGGATAGGCGACGCGGGGCAGGCGAGGTTGAAGATCGCGTCGACCTCGACGTACAGGGGGAACGTGATGTCGTGGCGCAGCACCTCGAAGCGCGGGTGGCCGAGCAGCGTCGCGAGATTGTCGCGCGTGCCGGTGAAGAAATTGTCGACGCACAGAACCTCGTCGCCGCGTGCGAGCAGCCGCTCGCACAGGTGCGAGCCGAGAAATCCCGCGCCCCCCGTCACCAGCACGCGCCGGCGTGTCAGCTCACGCATGATGCGATCCTTCGTCGGTGATGCGGCCCGGGGTCGCCGCGGCGCCGCTGCTTCGCGCGGCGTCCCGGTTCGACCGTGCGCGGGCAATGGAGGTTTCGCCGCCGCCCGTGTCATCATCCGCGCATGAGCGCCGCACCGCTGGCCATCGAGCGCTTGACGCCTTCCCGCCGCGACGACTACCTGCGCTTCTTCGATCACGAGCGTGGGCCGGCGTTTCGCGACAATCCCGACTGGGCGCGGTGCTATTGCCATTACCACCAGGTGTCACCGGCGCTCGACTGGGAAGCGCTCGACGCCGATGCAAATCGCGTCGCCATGGCGGCGCGCATCGACAGCGCCGAGATGGAAGGCTATCTCGCGTACCGTGCCGGCGAGGTGGTGGGATGGCTCAACGCTCAGCCGCGCAATCGACTGCGGCATTGCGACGCGCGCATCGGCGTCGATGGCGTCGCGCTGCCGGTGTCCGAGCACGAAGCCGCCGCGATCGTGTGCTTCGTCGTTCCGGCGCACGAGCGCCGCGGCGGCATCGCGCGCGCGCTCCTCGCGGGGGCGCTCGCGGATCTCGCGCGACGAGGCATCCGCATCGTCGACGCGTACCCGCGCAACGCGGACACGTCGGACGCGCCGGGACGCGACCACTATCGCGGCCCCCGCGCGCTCTTCGCCGCGCACGGCTTCGCCGACATCGGCGGCAACGAGCGGGTGCGCGTGCTGCGCAAGCGGCTGACGCCATGATGCCGCGCACGCGCCTGCCGCACGTGCTGGCCGCGATCTACGCGCTCGCGATCGTGTACGCGTCGCTGCTGCCGTTCACGCCGTGGCTGGAGCCGCCACCCGGGACGCCGTACTTCCTGTTCGGCGCATGGCCCGCGCGCGTGCCGCGATACGACATGATCGTCAACGTCATCTCGTACGCGCCGCTCGGCTTCTTCCTCGCCCTGCTGCCGCGCCAGGCGGCGCCCGCGCGGCGCATCGCCACGGGCTTTCTGCTCGGCGCGCTGCTCTCGCTCGCGATGGAATCACTGCAGATGTACGTGCCGCCGCGCGACGCGAACCCCTACGACCTCGTGTTCAACGGGCTCGGCGCGCTCGTCGGTGCCGCGTGCGGTGCCGTTCTGGCACGAAGCGCGCGCGCCAAGCAATCCATCACCGCGGCGCGCGCCGGCTGGTTCGTGCACGGCCAGCTCGGCGACGTCGGGCTCGCGCTGCTCGCGCTGTGGCTCGTCGCGCAGGCCAATCCCGGGATCGCGCTCTTCGCCATGGCATTCCATCCGCCGCCGGCGACGCCGCAGGCGCTCGACGGCGCCGAGGTGCTGCTCGAGGCGGCCGGCAGCGCGTTCCAGTTCATCGGCGTGATGCTGTTCGGCATGCTGCTGCTGCGCACCCGACGGCACGTGCGCGTCGGCGTGCTGCTGCTGGTGCTCGCCGCTGTCGCGCTGAAGGCGGCCGGCGCGGCGCTCATGTTGCGGCCCTCCGCCTGGCAGACCTGGATCGAGCCGGGGGCGCTCATCGGCACCGCGGTGGGCGCGCTGCTGCTTCCGGTGACCATGGCGCTGCCGCGGCCTGCGCAGGTGGCGGCCTGCGGGATCGCGCTGCTCGCCTCGCTCGGCACGCCGATGCTTGCACCCGAGCTGGTGTCGACGCCGGCGCCGACACGCATGTTCGACTGGAAGTACGGACAGCTCCTCAACTACAACGGCCTCACGCACGCCGTTCTGCTGCTGTGGCCGGTGCTCGCGGCCGCATGGTTGTTCGGCCTCGCGGGCCGGCCGGCATGGGGTCGGCCGAACGAAGCGGTGTGAGCGCGGTCCCTCGGGAGGCGGGGCCTATAATTGCAGCCCTTTCGCGAGCCCGGTCCATGAGCTACTACCGTCGCCACGTGTTCTTCTGCTGCAACCAGCGTCCCGCGCCCGAGAAGTGCTGCGCCAATGCGAACGCCCTGGAGATGCAGCAATACGCCAAGCAGCGCATCAAGGCGCTGGGGCTGTCGGGACGCGGCGAGGTGCGCATCAACAAGGCGGGCTGCCTCGATCGGTGCGAGGAAGGGCCCGTGATCGTCGTCTATCCCGAAGCGGTCTGGTACACGTACGTCGACCGCGAGGACATCGACGAGATCATCGACCGTCACATCGTCGGCGGCGAGGTGGTGGAGAGGCTGCGCATTTGACGCCGCGCACGACCGAGCGCCACCTGATCGACGGACCCGCGGGGCCGCTCGAAGTGGTCCTCAACATTCCCGAAGGGCCGCGCGGCATCGCGCTCATCGCGCATCCGCATCCGCAGCAGGGCGGCACCCTCGACAACAAGGTCGTGCAGACGCTCGCCAAGACGTTCTTCTCGCTCGACTACGTCGCGGTCCGCTTCAACTTCCGCGGCGTCGGTCAATCGCTCGGAGCATTCGACGAAGGCATCGGCGAGACGGAGGACGCACTTGCGGCGCTCCAGTTCGCGCAGGCGCGCCATCCGCTCAACGCCAGGCCGGTCCTGGCCGGTTTTTCATTCGGGTCGTTCGTCATGACCCGGCTCGCCAGGCGCGTCGATGCCGAGCGTCTGGTGCTGGTCGGACCGGCGGTGAAGCGGTTCGCCGTCGAACCCGTGCCACCCGACACCATCGTGATCCACGGCGAGCAGGACGACGTCGTGCTGCTCACCGACGTTTTCGACTGGGCGCGACCGCAGAACCTGCCGGTCATCGTCTTTCCCGGCTGCGGGCACTTCTTCCACGGTCGGCTGCTGCAGCTGCAGCAGGTCGTCACGAGCCTCTGGCGATAGCCGCGCGACGCTTCAGGCTCTCCGCGGGCCAATAGGCGTTGCGATCGTAGTACTCCGCCACGGCCGGCATACCGGGCGGAATGACCACCCACGGCTGCTTCGTCGATGTGAAGATGTGGATGTCCGGCGGCAGCCGATCCGGCTCGTCCAGCGTTCCGACACGCACGAACTTCACCGCGTCGCCCGCTCCCGCGTAATGGCTCCAGAGCGCGATGCGGCACACCGGGCAGCGCGCGATCTTCTGGCCCTTGCCGCTGTTCGACGGCGTCAGCACCATTTCCGGTGCGCCGGCGAGCAGGCGCACGCGGTCGGCTTCGATCATCGCGTTGAGCGCGAACGAGGCGCCCGACTCGCGCTGGCACCAGCGGCAATGACAGCAGTGCACGATCATCGGAGCGTCCGTCATGCGATAGCGCACTGCGCGGCAATCGCAGCCGCCTTCGAACGGTGTCACCAGCGACATTTGCCGCGTCCGACCTAGCGCGAGCGCCCGTCGAAGTGCGTGACGGGCACCGACTCGAGATCGAAGTCCTCGAGGCAGCGAAGGTTGATCGCCGCCATGCGCCCCTGCGGCTGCGACGCCTCCGCGTAAGGGTGTATCCCGCACACCGCGCAGAAGCGATGCTCGATGTGGTGCTTGTTGAAGAGGTACGTGCTCGCGTTCTCCTCCGGTGTGGTGAGGTGCAGCTCGGTGCGCGGCACGAACCACAGGAGCGAGCCCTTGCGCTGGCATATCGAGCAATTGCACGCGAGCGCCTTGTCGACCGTGCCTTCCACCTCGAAGGCGACGCGCCCGCAATGACAGCTTCCCTTGTAACGCATGTGTGCTCCTGTCAGGTCGATCGAGCGCGCGGCTTCGTCGCCTCGACGAAGAGCGTCTCGCGCTCGCGGTTGTCGAGCTCGGCCAGGCCGTCGACGGCCGACACGCCGAAGGAGCGGCGCGTGATCTCGTCGAAGCCGGCGTTGGCGAGCCACTCCTTCAGAAAGCCGAACGTGCACGGCGTGCGTACCGAGCCGTACCAGATGATCTGCGTCACGAGCTTCGCGCCGACGTCGCGCGCGTCGCGGTCCGGCACGTAGAAGTAGCGCGCATCGCCCGCGCGATACGCGTCGATCGCGCGGTCGAGGTCGGGCACGGCGAGACGCAACACCCCGCCCGGCTTCAGCACCCGCACAAGCTCGTCCAGCGCCGGCGCGATGCACACCCACTCCAGGTCCTGCAGGACGTGGATGGCGGCAATGCAGTCGACGCTCGCGACGGCGAACGGCAAGCCGCGGCGAAGATCCGCACGCACACCGACGCCCTGCTCGTCCACGATGTCGCAATTGATCCAGCCCGGCGGCGCGAACGGCCCGCAGCCGAGATTGAGACGGGTCATGGTCAGGTCGAGCCCTGCTCCGGCTCGTTCTTGCGCAATCCGCGAACGTTGAGCGCGAAAAGACCGAGCTGCAGCGTGATGAGCGCGTACGCGCTGGCGTGCCAGCCCCATGCGATCCACAGCACGTTGCTCAGCACGAAGCACCAGAAGCCCCAGGCACGCTTGCGCTTGGATTGCGACGCGACGAGCCACGCGGCGACCAGCGTCACCACCATCGCGGGCCATTGCAGCGCGTCGAGCACGGCGTCGGCTCAGGCGAGCGCGGCGAGGGCCGCGCGGTAGACGGGCACTGCCTCGTCACGCGCATTGATCGTCACGCGAAGGTCGCGGAGCAGTCCGTCGTGCAGCCCGTAGATCCAGCCGTGGACCGACATCTCCTGGCCGCGCTCCCACGCGTCGCGCACGATGGTCGTCTCGCAGACGTTCATCACCTGCTCGATGACGTTCAGCTCGCAAAGGCGGTTGGCGGTGGCATCGGACGCGGAATCGCCGCGGTCAAGGTGCTCGGCGTGCTTCTGACGCACGTCCTGCACGTGCCGCAGCCAGTTGTCGGAAAGCCCGATGCGGTCGCCGCGGAACGCCGCCCGCACGCCGCTGCAGCCGTAGTGTCCGCACACGATGATGTGCCGCACCTTCAGGATATCGGTCGCGAACTGCATGACCGACAGGCAGTTGAGATCGGTGTGCACCACCAGGTTGGCGACGTTGCGGTGCACGAACACCTCGCCCGGCGGGAGGCCGACGATCTCGTTGGCCGGCACGCGGCTGTCCGAGCATCCGATCCACAGGTACGCCGGCGACTGCTGCTGCGACAGGCGCTGGAAGAAGGCCGGGTCCTGGCGCCGGATGCGCTCGGACCATGCCCGGTTGCTGTCGAAGAGGTGACTCAGCGTGCGCATGCGTTCCGATCCCCGCGAACCGAGGCGCTATGTTAACTGCCGCGCCCGCGGGGCCCCTCAGAACCCGAAAATGCGCTGCGCGTTGTGTCCGCGAACCTTGTCGCGCTCGCCGTCGGGCAGTGCGTCGACCCGCGCGAGGCAGCCCGGCATGTCGCCGATGGTGTGCGGATAGTCGGACCCGTACATGACGTTGTCGGCGCCGAACTCCTTCACGCACAACGCCAGCGCGTCGGGCGAGAACAGAACGGCGTCGGCGTAGATGCGCGACATGTATTCCGACGGACGCGCGTCGATCTTCTCGCGGCACGCCGGAATGTTGTCGAAGCACTGGTCCATGCGCTTGATGAGATAGGGCAGGGCCCCGCCGCCGTGCGCGGCGATGATCTTGAGCTTGCGGCAGCGATCGAAGAAGCCGTCGTAGATCATGCGCGCGATCGCGAGCGACGTATCGAACGTGAAGCCGAGCGACGCGGTGAGCTGGAAGCGCACCATGTCCATGTCGGCCACGCCGGGCGGCGCGGTCGGGTGCACGAGCACCGGCAAGCCGCGCGCGTCGATCGCCTCCCAGATCGTCGCGAACTGCGGATCGGTGAGCGAGCGCCCGTCGACGTTGGCGAGCACCATGACGCCTTTCGCGCCGGCGGCGCAGGCACGCTCGAGCTCGGGCAGCGCAAGCTCCGGGTATTGCCACGGCAGGCTCGCGAACCAGCGCAGCCGATCGGGATGCGCGCGCTGCGCGGCCGCCATGTCGTCGTTCATGATGCGCGCCGCCTTCAGGCTCACCTCGGGTCCGCCCCAGAACACGTTCGGGCAGGTGAGCGAGATCACGCAGACGTCCACGCGATGCTCGTTCATGGTGCGCAGGCGCAGGTCGTAGTCGAACATCGCGGGCACGGGCGTCATGAACGGCGCGCCGTCGAGATGGATCGCACGGAGACCGCCGGAGACGGGCTTCACGGTATAGCGCGGCGCGCCGTGAGCCTGCAGGAGACTGAACCATTCCTCGGTGAGGACGTGGGTGTGCACATCGATGACGGGACTTGACACTTCGACTCCTGTGATCAATCGACTTTCGCGCCGGACTCGCGCACGGCCTTCTCCCAGCGCGGCTGCTCCGCGCGGATCACCGCCGCGAACTCGGCCGGTGCCTGTGGCGCGAACGGCTCCATGCCGAAGCGCACGAGCTGATCGCGGAACGCCTGTGTCGCCTGCGCCTTGCCGATCTCGTCGGCGAGGCGCGCGACGACGTCCTGGGGCGTGGCGGCCGGCGCGACGACGCCTTGCCACGCCTGCCAGTCGAAGCCGGGAACCGTCGCGGCGATCGGAGGCACGTCCGCGAGCAGCGCGGTCTGCTTCGCGGCGGACGTGCCGAGCGCGGTCACCTTTCCCGCCTTGATGTTCGGCAGCGCGATGGTGGCGTCGCAGAACATCACCTGCACGTTGTTGCCGAGCAGGTCGGTCAGCGCGGCCGGCGTCCCCTTGTACGGAACGTGCTGGATCGAGAGCCCGAGCTCCTTCTTCAGCGTCTCCATGAAGAGATGATGAGGACTCCCGCTGCCGACCGACGCGTAGTTGTACTTGCCCGGGCTCGCCTTGATCGCGTCGATCATGCCGCGCATGTCGTGCGCGGGGAACGACGGATTGGCGATGAGGAAGAAGTTCACCGAGCCGACCTGCGCGATCGGTGCGAAATCGCGCACCGGATCGATCGGCGAAGGATGGTAGAGCGCCGGGCTGATGCCGAGCGTGGTGCTCGTCGCCATGAGCAGCGTGTAACCGTCCGGCGATGCCTTGGCCACGTACTCGGCGCCGACCAGCGTCCCCGCGCCGGGCTTGTTCTCCACGACGACCGGTTGCTTCAGCCCGGGCGCGATGCGCTCCCCGATCGCGCGCGCGAGCAGGTCGGTGAGCGCACCCGGTGGATACGGGACGATGAGGCGTATCGGGCGCGAGGGATACGATGATTGCGCGAGCGCGCGCGGGGCGAGCGCGGCTGCACCGCAAACGGCAAGTGCGCGCAACAGCGCGCGGCGCGAACAGGCGTGCATGTGGAGTTCGTGCGGGCGGAGGCCGCACCATAAAGGCGGCCGGCCGCGCATGTCAAGGTAAAGTACCTCCCATGTCGATCCTGGTGCTCGCGACGTCGGCCTTCGTCGAAGCGCAGCTCGCCGCGCTGCGGCGCGTGGCGCCGCACGAGACGATCGCGTCCGACGCCGGCGCGATCGACCCGCAAGACGTCGAGGTGCTGCTCGCGTACAAGCTTGCGCCGGGTATCGCGCCGCGCTTTCCGCGCCTGCGCTTCGTGGCGTGCGCGGGCGTCGGCGTCGACGAGTTGCTGGCGTGCCCCGATCTGCCGCCCGGGCTTCCCGTCACGCGCCCGAACGACCCGCTGCAGGCCGTGCGCATGGCGCAGTACGTGTCGCTCATGGTCCTGCGATGGCACCGCGAGCTGCCGCGCTACGCCGCGCAGCAGCGCGATGCGGCGTGGAAGCGCCATGCGCCCCTCGACGAGACGGCATGGACCATCGGTCTCATGGGCCATGGCGCGATGGGGCGCGCGGTCGCGGCGTCGCTGCGCACGCTCGGCTACCCGATTCGCGCCTGGACCCGCACGCCGCGGGAAGAGCCGGACACGGAATGCTTCGCCGGCTCGGAGCGGCTCGCGACCTTTCTCGCCGGCGTGCGCGTGCTCGTGTGTCTCTTGCCGCTGACACCCGAGACGCGCGGTCTTGTCGGTCGAGACGTCTTCGCGCGCCTGCCGCGCGGCGCGTACGTCGTCAACGTGTCGCGGGGAGCGATCCTGAACGAGACGGACCTGCGCGCCGCAATCGACAGCGGTCACCTCGAAGGCGCCGCGCTCGACGTCTACGCCCGCGAGCCGCTTCCGCCCGACGATCCCATCTGGTCGGACGCTAAAATCGTCGCGACGCCACACATCGCGGCCGCGCCGAGGCCGGAAACCGTCGCGCGGCAGCTGGTCGCCAACCTCGCGCGCGCGCGCGACGGCCGCCCGCTGCTCGACGTGGTCGATCGCGCGCGCGGCTATTGAAGAGGTCACCCTGTACAACGTCCTCAAGTCGTTGCACATCATCTTCATGGTGACGTGGTTCGCGGGACTGTTCTACCTGCCGCGGCTCTTCGTCTATCACGCGATGGCGGCGCCCGACGATCGCGTCGGCATCGAGCGCTTCAAGGTCATGGAGCGCAAGCTGTATCGCGGCATCATGACGCCGGCCGCGGTGCTGACCGTCATCTTCGGTGCGTGGATGTGGCTCGGCTACGGCGTGACCGGCGGCTGGCTGCACGCCAAGCTCGCCCTCGTCGCGCTGCTCATCGTGTTCCACGCCTACCTCGGCAAGCTCGCGGCCGACTTTCGCGCGGATCGAAACCGGCACGGGCATGTCTATTACCGTTGGCTCAACGAGATTCCGGCGCTTCCCATCCTCGTGGCAGTCGTGTTCCTGGTCGTGATGAAACCGTTCTGAGCTCACAGCCTTGACCGAGCGTTATTTCGCGCCCTGCCCACGCGGCCTCGAGGCTTCGCTCGCCGACGAGCTACGCGGCCTCGGCGCGCAAGACGTCACGGCAGTCGACGGAGGCGTGGGGTTCGCAGGCGATCTCGTGCTCGCCTATCGCGCGAACCTCGAGTCGCGTCTCGCGAGCCGGGTCCTGTGGCAGGTCGCCGCCGGCGACTATCGTGACGAGCGTGACCTCTATGCACTCGTGAACGGCGTCGAATGGTGGAAGCATTTCGCGGCGACGCGCACGCTGCGGGTCGACGTCGGCGCGACGCGCTCGCCGCTGCGGAGCCTCGAGTTCGCCACGCTGCGCGTCAAGGACGCCGTATGCGACCGCTTTCGTGCACAGGCCGGCGTGCGCCCGAGCGTCGACAAGCGTGCGCCCGACGTGCGCGTGCACGTCCACCTGACCGAGACGCGCGCGACGGTCTACCTCGACACGTCCGGCGAGCCGCTGTTCAAGCGCGGCTATCGCCGCGACACCGAGGAGGCGCCGCTGCGCGAGAACCTTGCCGCGGGTCTGCTCATGCTCGCAGGCTGGACAACGTCGGAGCCGCTGCTCGATCCGATGTGCGGCAGCGGCACGATTGCGGTCGAGGCGGCGCTCATCGCATCCGATCGCGCGCCGGGTCTCGCGCGCCGCTTCGGATTCCAGAAGCTGGCGTGGTACGACGGCCCGACGTGGCAACGCATGACCCAGGCGGCGCGTGACCGTGTGCGGCCACCCCCGGCGCAACCGGCGATCTTCGCGAGCGATCGCTCGCCCGGCGCCGTCGAGATGACGCGCGCGCATTGCGTCGCGGCGAAGGCCGAGGGTTTCGTGCGGGTCGACTGCGGCGACGTGCTCTCGCTCGCCGCGCCGGCGCCCGCCGGCGTGATCGTCACCAATCCGCCGTACGGCGTGCGGCTGGCGGACCAGGAAGCGCTGGCGTCGTTCTATCCGCGCCTCGGCGATGCGTTGAAGCAGCGCTTCGCCGGCTGGCGCGCCTACGTGCTCACCGGCGACTTGCGCCTCGCGAAGCTGATCGGCCTCAAGCCCGAGCGGCGCACCCCGCTCTACAACGGCGCGCTCGAATGCCGGCTGTTCGCGTTCCGCATCGTCGCAGGCTCGATGCGCGAGCGCAGCCGCGTGTAGAATTCGCGCAACCCGGGGAACCGCCATGCCGATGCTGCCCAACCGCCACTACGAGTCGGACGCCACGCGCTTCATCCGCGAGCTGCTCCAGAAGAAGCCGCAGCTCGAGACGGAGCAGAAGAAGAGCCGCGCGATCTGGTGGGACAAGACGCCGCAGCAGCTGGACCTGCTCCGGCAGATGGACCAGGGCCGCGTGGAGCAGAAGCCTTACGTCTACGGCAGCGGCGAATAGCGCCGCGTCAGGCCCGCCGCGCCGTTCCGTGAACGAAATAGCGCGGCGTGCGCGCGAAGCTGCAGCGCCAGCCCAGCGGCGCGAGGCGCGCGCAGAGCGCGTCGGGCTCCCAGAAGACCTTCACGACGTGAAACGCGCGGCCGTCGTCGAGCTTGCGCAGCACCACGCCGGAATCGCGCGACGGCTCGGGATGATCGCGCGCGGTCGACGTCGGCTCGTGCGCGGAGTCGATCACGTAAGCCGTGCCGCCGGGCGCGAGCATGCGCGCCACGCCGTCCCAGAAGCCGTCGAAGCGCGCCTGCGGGACATGCGACAGCCAGAAGCTCATGAACACGAAGTCGTAGCGCTCGCCCGGCTGCCACGCGAAGAGATCGGCCTGCACGTACTCGACCGGCACGCCCTGCATGCGCTCACGGTTGAGCGCGAGCACTTCGGGCGATGCATCGACGGCCGTGAGGTGCGCCACCCGCGGGGCGACGTGCCGCGTGAAGAGCCCCGTGCCGCACGCGAGCTCCAGCGCGCGCGCCGGCCGCGCCGCGTCGAGATGCCGGCAAAGCGCCTGCTCGACGGCCGACGCGTCGGCGAGGAACGCTGCATTGAATTCCGCGCCGCGATCGTAGCGGCCTCGCCGCAGCCACCAGTCGTCGTATTCGCCCGCGCGGGCGCGGTAGTAGCGCAGCTGCTCGTCGAGAAGGGGCGCGTCGGTGTCGCTCATGCGCACATGATAAGGGGTCGTGCATGAGCGGTTGCGTGCGCGGCCCCGCCGAGCGCTCGCCGCGACGGTGGCCGACTGCGCGGGCAAGGGTGGCCGGGCGCGCCTCCACGCTGCAGATCTTCGTGCTCGTCCTCGCGGCGATGGGTGCGCTCGCCGGCGTCGAGCTCTATGCGTTGTGGCAGGGCCGGCCAGCCCACGTTGCGACGGTCTCGCAGGCGCCGGCGCCCGCACGCGCTCCGGTGCAGCGCGACATCGCGCAGGACCTCCAGGGCTCGCTCGATCGTCCGACCGCGGAAGCGATGGTCGGGCCACGCATCGCGCTCTCCGGGTGGGCGCTGGCGCGGCCCGGGTTGCGCGGCGTGGAGATCCGCATCGACGATCTTCGCTTCGCCGCCGCCATCGGGCGCGCGCGACCCGACGTCGCGGCAGTGAAAGGCGACTTCCCGGACAGCGCGCATGCGGGATTCGAGTTCACCAGCGACCTCACCCCGCATCCCGCGGCACCGGGCGTGGACCGGCGCGAGCTCACCGTCGTCGTGATCGCCACCGACGGCCGCGAGCGCGTGATCGCGCGACGCAGCGTCATCGAGCCGTCGGCGCTTTCGCGCTGGGCGTTCCTGCACAGCCGCGGCCCTCGCTTCCACCTGCTGCCCGCGCTGTCCGGCATCGCGCTGGGGGGCGCCGCCGAGCTCGACGATGCGTACACGCCTTACCTCTCTTCCACGACGGCGATCGGCATGCGCGTTCCGATCCTCTACCTGCGCACCACCCGGGGACGCGCAGGCGACTACGCGTTCGACCCGGACTGGGACATCGAGAAGCGATGCGGCGAGCGGCGCATCGCCGAGGACTCGCTCGATTCGACGCTCGCGTACGCCGCGCAGCACCGCTTGCCGGTGCTCGTCACGCTGAACGGCGGAATCTGGGCGGACGCGTCGTGCGACGTGCCCGCGTGGGACATCAACGACGCGCTCGAGCAGGATCCCGCGAACTGCCAGTGGAACGAGCACGACGAGGTCATGCCGGACGATGCGCTGAAGAACCTCCCCGGCTCGGTGAACGCCCCTGAGCTCGGCCGCTCGCTCACCTTCAACGTGTATGCGCGGGCGGTGCGCCATTACAAGAAGCGCAACCTGCAGCAGGCGGGCGCGATCATCGTGCACTTCATGCGCGCGCATCCTGAGCTCGTCGTCGGCGTCAACCTCGATCCGGATACGTACCTCAATCCCTTCTTCAACGAGGTGCACTGGTACGACTACAACCCCGGGACGCTGCGGCAGTTTCGCGAGTGGCTCGCGGGCACCGGCCCGTACGCCGGAAAGCCGCGCGACGGCGCGCCGGACCTCTCCGCGTACCGGCGCGCGCGGCCGCTGACGCTCGACGAAGCCGGGCGGCTCGCGGGCAAGCGCTTCGCGCGCTGGCAGGACGTCGATCCGCCGCGCGTCTTCTCCCGCGATCCGGCGCATCCGTACTGGAAGGATCCGTGGGTGTACCAGTGGGAGATGTTCCGCCGTCACCTGGTGAAGCTGCACTACGACGAGCTGTCGCGATGGCTGGTCGAGGCCGGCATGCCGCCCGACCGCATCTGGACGTCGCAGGGCCTGATGGCGCCGCTGCCGAACGGCATGCCGTTCGCATTGCACATCGCGAGCCCGGTGAAGGACCACGACTCGGGCGGAATGTCGGTCGAAGGCAGCGTGCCGCGCATGGGTCATCTCGGCGTGATCCTCTACGGTGGATCCGCGGTCGACGACGCGCGCATGGAGAACGACCGCCGGCTGTTCACCACGCTCGCGAGCTTCGATCCGGGCTTCGCCGTGGTCGAATACAACACGGCGGACCTGCGCGATCCGAAGACGCAGCCGGGCTATGTATCGGGCTATCGCGGCTTGCGGGACCTGTGGAACGCCGGCGCGCGGTTCGTGTCGCCCATGGCGTGGAACGGGTCGAATGGTTCGTATGCGAACGATCCGGGCTACGTGACGTACACCGCGTGGCGCAACACGCCGCTCGAGGACGCGGCGAAGGACTTCCTTCTCGCGCGCGCCGGACTTCCGCTCGGCGCGCGCCTGTGGACCTTCGGCACGCCGCGCCACGCCGACGGCGACGGCTGGGTCGCCGAGAAGGGCGCCGGCTCGCTCGCTCGAGGACACCTCGCGATCACGCCCGGTGCCGACGGCGCGATCGCCCTCGTGTCACCCGGCGATCTCGGCATCGCGCGCGCGAAAGCGCGCGCGCTGGTGCTGGGACTGCCCGACGACGTGCGCGTGCGCAGCGCCGAGGTGCAGGTGGAAACAGGCGGCAAGCCCGATTGGCACGTGCTCGCGAAAGTCCCGGGCACGGCGCTGGTGCGCCAGGAGGCGGGGCGCGTGCTGACGCTGCCGGGGGGCGACGGAGCGCCGATCGATCGTCTCAGGATCGTGCTGGAGGTCGAGTCGCCGCAGCCATTCGACCTCGCGCGCGTGGCGGTGCTGCCCTAGCCGTTCCTCACGCCGTCCCGCGGGCGGATACGAAGGACGGCCCGCGCTTCATCGATCGTCGTTCTTGTATTCGACGTACGTCCGGTCGCGCAGCTCGCGCAGCCACTCCGAGAACTGCTCGTCGCTCTTGCGCTCGCGCAGCGCGAGGCGCGCCTGGTCACGGCGCCGCTGATCGGTGATGTCCTGCTTGCGCCGCTCGATGACCTGGATGAGGTGCCAGCCGAACGGCGTGCGGACCGGCTGCGACACCTCGTTCGGCTTCAGCTGATTCATCGCCTTCTCGAAATCGGGCACCGTGTCGCCCGGCGACAGCCAGCCGAGGTCGCCCCCCTTGGCGCTCGTCTGGTCCTCGGAATTCACGCGGGCGACTTCTTCGAAGTTGGCGTTTCCGCTTACGATGCGCTCGCGCAGGCGATCGATGCGCGCCTTGGCTTCGGCTTCCGACGTGACCTCGTTGACCTTGATCAGGATGTGGCGCGCATGCGTCTGGTCGACGACCGTCGGCGCGTTGAGGCCACGCTTGTTCTCGAGCTTCACGATGTGGAAGCCGCCCGGGCTGCGCAGCACGGTGGACACGTCGCCGACCTTCATGTTGCGCACGTACTCGGCGAACACGGTCGGCAGGCGCGCCGGCGTGCGCCAGCCGAGCGAGCCGCCCTGCAGGGCGTCGGGCGCATCGGAATAGCTCGCCGCGACCTGCGCGAAGTCCTTGCCCTCCTTGAGCTGCGCGAGCGCTTCCTCGGCTCTGCGGCGACGCGCCTCGATCTGCTCGGGCGCCGCCTGCTCCGGGAGCGTCACGTAGATGTGCGACAGCAGATATTCGTTCTCGCCGCCGGCCTGCGCGGCAACGGTCGCGAGATAGTTGTCGACCTCGGCCTCGGACACCGACACCTTGCTGTCGACCTCGCGCTCGCGCACGCGCTGCACGATGAGCTGTCGCCGGATGTCGTCGCGATACTTCGCGTAGGGGATGTTCTCCTTGTCGAGCACCTTGCGGAACTCCTCGGGCGAGAGCTTGTTCTCCTGCGCCACGCGGAGGATGGTGCGCTCGACCGTCGTGTCGTCGACGCGGATGCCGTTTTCCTTGGCGTGCTGCAGCAGCGCGCGCTCCATGATCAGCCGCTCGAGCACCTGCTTGTCGAGCACGTCGCGCGGCGGCGGCGGCACGTTCGACGCCTTCATCTGCTGCAGGATGATGCGGCGTTGCTCGCCGAGGTCGTATTGCGTGACCGCTTCGTCGTTGACCACGGCGATGACGCGATCGAGCGGCACGACCGGCGCGCGCGCGGCGGACGATGCCGCGGCCGGCGCGGCGGCGCGTGGCGCCGGTTGAACCTGGGCGGGCGCCTGGGCGAACGCGCATGCGCCGGCAGCGAGCGCGAGCACGCCGCAGAGTCGGGCGATGAAGGAGCGGCAACGAACCATCGGGACCTCGGACGTTGAGTCCCCGGCGGGGACGTAACGATGATCAGAACTCGGGCAGCGGATCGAGCGAGCGGTCGCGGTTGCGAAGCGACGCATCGTTGGCCGGCACGTAGCCCGGAACGCTGCGGCGCAGGAGATCCAGGGGACTGGTACCCACACGGGCCAGACCCGTGAGCTCCAGCTGAACGAAGATCGAGTTCGACGTCTGGCTTGTCGTGGTCGTCAGTCGCTGGCCGACGACACGCAGCACCCAGCAATCGCCATTGTACTCGATGCCCGCGACGGCCTCCAGCGTCTTGCGGTCGGGCAGCGAATAGTTCCAGCGGCCGAGCAGCGTCCACCGGTCGTTGATCGGCCACTGCCCCGACAGATCGATCTGCTTGATCTGCTCGGGAACGCCCGTCGTCGGGTCGAGCAGGTTGCGTGTATAGCGCCACGTGGCGTTCAGCACCGAGCCGGGGTGCGGCGTGTAGCGCACGCCGAGGTTGAGGCGCTCGACCTCGCCGACGTCGAAGTTGTACTGCAGCAGGCTCGACATCTGCCACGCCTCGCTGATGCGCCCTTCGGCGCCGAGCAGGAAGTCCGAGCTGTTGGCCGAGCGCACCGGCTCGTTCAGCGTCACGCGCTGCGACTCGAAGTAATAGCGTTGCCCGATCGCGAGTCGCAGGCGCTCGGCGCCCGTGTCGCGATCGAGGAACCGCGACGTGAGCGCGAGCGTGAGCTGGTTGGCGTCGCCGATGCGGTCGTTGCCGAGATACCGGTTCTCGGCAAAGAGCTGCGAGAAGTTGAAATCGTCCACCGCGCTGTCGAACGCGGGCGTCTGGTCCTGGCGCCGATACGGGATGTACACGTAGAACGCGCGCGGCTCGAGCGTCTGCGTGAGCTCGTGCGACCCCACGTCGAGGTCGCGCTCGAACACCAGCCCGGCGTCGAGGCTGGTGATCGGCACGGTGACCGTGATGTGCTCGTCCGGCGTGGCGGCCGTCGTCTTGTCGAGCTCGTAGGCGCGCATGTGAACGCTCTGGCGCGCGTTGACGAACCAGTACGATCCGCTGCGGTTCCACGACACCGTGGGGAAGAGCACCACGCGATCCGCGGTCGGCGCGAGCGCGGCCTGCGTGAAGCGCGCGTACTCGCCGAAGCCGCTCCACGTCAGGCCGCCCCATTCGTACTCGTTCAGCGTGGCGAGGAGCTGCGGCAGCCGGTTGTACGGCGGCGTCACGGGCGCGTTCGGATCCTGCAGCGTCTGGAAGCTCTGCGCGCGCGCGAGGAACTGCCACGGGCCCTGGGTGTACACGAGGCCGCCGTCGCGAGGCAGCGTGCGCTGCGACGTCACCGCGATGCGGTCGGCGAGGTCCGCGAAGTACGTGTCGTCGGAGACCTTCTGGATGTTGACGAACCCGGCCAGGTTCTGGGTGAACTGCTCGTTGTGCTTCCAGTTGAACGCGTAGCGGTTCGTGTCCGTCACCTTGTCGTGCGGCAGGAATTCCGCGTTCACCTCGCCGGCGGCCTGGCCGAGCGGCGAATCGGCGTCGCCGAGGAGGTATCGGAACTGGCCCCCGAGCTGCAGGCCGCGCTTCGTCATGTAACGCGGCACCAGCGTCGCGTCGTAGTTCGGCGCGAGGTTGAAGTAATACGGCGCGGCGAACTCGAAGCCGCGCACGCCCGACGAGCCGAGGATCGGCGTCAGGAATCCCGACTTGCGCTCGTTCGACAGCGGGAACTCCATCCACGGCGCGTAGATGATCGGCAGGTCTTTGAAATAGACCGACGCGTGGTGCGCCGTGCCGACCTTGCGCGACTGGTCGATCTCGAGCTCCTCCGTGCGCAGGTACCAGTCGGGCCGCGAGGCGACGCACGTCGTGTACGTCGCGTCGCTCGCCTCGTATTGCTGCGGCCCCTTGAAGCGGATCTCGCTCGCCGAGCCCTTGGCGTTCACTTCGGTGACGTTGAACCGCGGGGCGGTGAAGTAGCCGGTCTCCGCGTCGCGCTTGAACTTGAGCTCCGGTCCCGTGATCCAGTCGAATCCCTGGCGCAGCACGACGTGGCCGCGCGCGAAGATCTCGTCGCGCTCGGCGTTGTAGTTGAGCCAGTCGGCGAGCACCGTCTGGTCGCGCGCGCGCAGCTCGACCGATCCTTCGGCCGTCATCTCGCTGCGGTCGCCCTCGAGACGATCCGCGCGCAGGAACAGCGCGCCCTTCGGATGCGTGTCGAGCATGATCGGCGTCGCGGGCGAAGCACCCGGGCGAGGAGGCGTCGAGGGCGCCGCTGCGGCAGGTGTCGGCGTCTCGAGCGAGCGCGACAGCTTGAGCGCGAGCTCGTCGGCCGCGGCCGCCGGTGCCGGCGCCATCGCCGCGACGGCGGCGAATGCGCAAAGGGGCACGTAGGCGGACGAGCGGTGCATTCGGGGAAATAACCGGGCCTGCTAGAATGCCGCCCATTCTAGCGGGTCCGATGCACAACGATCACACCGCCGACGCGCGCGCGTCCGCGCTTCACGAATTCCTTGCGGATGCGTTGCATCCGGTTACGTTCTCCATAGCACCTGCGTCGTCCGACGCGAGCTTCCGCCGTTACTTCCGCGCGACGCTGCACGGCCGCTCGGCGCTTGCCCCGGCCGCCGAATCGCTGATCGCCATGGACGCGCCACCGCCGCACGAGGATTGCCGGCCGTTCGTACGCGTCGCGGCGCTGCTCGAAGCGGCGGGCGTGCACGCGCCGAAGGTGCTCGTGCAGGACGTCGAGCGCGGCTTCCTGCTGCTCACCGACCTCGGCACCACGATGTACCTGGACGCGCTCGACGCCGCGAGCGCGCCCGCCCTCTATCTCGACGCCATCGACGCACTGGTGCTGTGGCAGCGCGCCACGCGCGACGGCGTGCTGCCGCGCTACGACGAGCCGCTGCTCGCCCGCGAGCTGGCGCTCTTCCCGGACTGGTACGTCGCGCGGCATCTGGGACGCGCGCTCGATGCCGACGAGCGCAACGCGCTCGACGCGAGCTTTCGCGCGATCCTCGCGAACAACCTCGCGCAGCCGCAGGTGTACGTGCATCGCGACTACCACTCGCGCAATCTCATGGTGTCGTCGCCCAATCCGGGCGTGCTCGATTTCCAGGACGCCGTGCTCGGTCCGATCACCTACGACCTCGTGTCGCTGCTGCGCGACGCGTACGTCGAATGGGACGAGGAGCGCCAGCTCGACTGGACGATCCGCTACTGGGAGCGCGCGCGCAAGGCCGGCCTGCCGGTGGCGTCGGACTTCGGCATCTTCTGGCGCGACTTCGAATGGATGGGCGTGCAGCGGCAGCTCAAGGTGCTTGGCATCTTCGCGCGCCTCTTCCACCGCGACGGCAAGGATGTCTACCTCTTGCACATGCCGCGCGTGATGGGCTACCTGCGCAAGGCCGCCCGCCGCTATCGCGAGCTCGATGCGCTCACGCGCCTCCTCGATGCGCTCCAGGAGCGCACAACGACGGTCGGCTACACCTTCTGATGCCGACCGCGATGATCCTCGCCGCGGGCCGCGGCGAGCGCATGCGCCCGCTGTCGGACAACACGCCGAAGCCGCTGCTCGAAGCCGGCGGCAAGCCGCTCATCACGTGGCAGATCGAGGCGCTGGCCCGCGCCGGCTATCGCGATCTCGTGATCAACATCTCGCACCACGCAGAACAGTTCGTCGCGCGCCTCGGCGACGGCGCGGCCCTGGGCGTTTCGATCCAATGGTCACGGGAGATCACGCCGCTCGAGACCGCCGGCGGCATCGCCACCGCGCTTCCGTGGCTGCCCGCGGGCCCGGTACTGGTGGTGTCCGGCGACGTGTGGACCGCGTTCGACTACGCGACGCTCGCGCCGCGCCGCGAGGCCATGGCACGACGCGAGACGGCCGCCCGCGCCCACCTCGTCATGGTGCCAAACCCCGCCTATCATCCGGAAGGCGACTTCCGCCTCGCCGCCGGCTCGCTCATGCTGCACGGCGACGCGCCGCGCCTCACGTTCGGCAACATCGCCCTCTACGACACGGCGCTCTTCGCCGAACTTCCCGGGGGTGAGAAGCTCAAAATGCTGCCGCTCTACATGCGCTGGATCGAAGGCGGCATCGCCTCGGGAGAGCGCTACGACGGACCCTGGTTCAACGTCGGCTCGCCCGCGGACCTTGCGGCGCTCGACCGCTACCTCACGCCATGAACACCAACCCCCTGCTCGACTTCTCCGGGCTGCCGCGCTTCGACGCGATCCGCCCCGAGCACGTCACGCCGGCCATGGATGCGCTGCTCGCGGATGCGCGCAGGGCGATCGACGGCGTCGCGTCCGACACGCGCGCGGCGACGTGGGAGAACGTGGTCACGCCCACCGAGGAGCCGCTCGAGCATCTCGACCGCGCATGGAGCGCGGTGCGAAACCTCAACGCGGTGATGAGCTCGCCGTCGATCCGCGACGCGTACAACGCGAACCTCTCCAGGATCACCGCGTTCTACACCGACATCGCGCAGGACGTGCGCCTGTTCGAGCGGTTTCGCGCGCTCGCGGCGAGTGCGGGGTTCGCCGCGCTCGATGCACCGCGCCGTCGCCTGATCGAGAACGAGCTCCGCGACTTCAGGCTCGGCGGCGCCGAGCTGCCGCCCGACCGCAAGGCGCGATTCAAGATCGTGCAGGAAGAGCTCGCGACGCTGTCGGCGCGGTTCGACGACAACGTGCTCGATGCGGAGAGCGCATGGGCGTATTACGTCGACGACCCGCGCGAGCTCGCCGGTGTGCCGGACGACGTCGTCGCGGCGGCGCGCGCCGAAGCGGCCGCCGAGGGGCGTGCGGGCGCGAAGCTCACGCTGCGCCAGCCCTGCTACGTGCCGGTGATGCAGTACGCCGAGAACCGCGCCCTGCGCGCCACGCTGCATCGGGCGTCTGCGACGCTCGCGTCGGATCTTGGCGCCGACGACGCGTGGGACAACACCGCGATCATCCAGCAGCTCCTCGAGCTCCGCCGCGAGGAGGCTGTGCTGCTCGGCTATCGCAACTTCGCCGAGGTGTCGCTCGAGGCGAAGATGGCCGGCTCGCCCGGCGAAGTGCTCGCGTTCCTGCGCGACCTCGCGCGGCGGGCGAAGCCCTTCGCCGAGCGCGACTATCGCGAACTGGTCGACTTCGCGCGCGACGAGCTCGGCATCACCGACTTCGCAGCCTGGGATGCCGCGTACGTCTCGGAGAAGCTGAAGGCACGACGTTATGCGTTCTCCGAGCAGGAGGTGAAGCAGTACTTCCCCGAGGATCGCGTGCTCGCCGGCCTCTTCCGCGTGGTCGAGACGATCTACGGCGTCGCCATCACGCCGCGCCATGCCGCCGTGTGGCATCCGACGGTGCGCTTCTTTCGCATCCGCGATCGCGCCGGCGACCTCGTCGGCGAGTTCTATCTCGACCTCTACGCGCGCGAAGGCAAGCAGAGCGGCGCGTGGATGGACGACGCGATCAACCGGCGCCGCGCCGACGACCGCCTGCAGCATCCGGTCGCGTACCTGACGTGCAATTTCTCCTCGCCGGGCGAAGGCAAGCCCGCGCTCCTGACGCACCGCGACGTGATCACGCTGTTCCACGAGTTCGGCCACGGCTTGCATCAGCTCCTCACGCGCGTCGACGTGCTGGGCATCTCCGGCCTGCAAGGCGTCGAATGGGACGCGGTCGAGCTGCCCAGCCAGTTCATGGAGAACTTCTGCTGGGAGTGGGACGTGCTGCAGGACATGACGGCGCACGTGGACACGGGCGAGCCGCTGCCACGCACGCTGTACGACCGCATGCTGGCCGCGCGCAACTTCCAGAGCGGCATGGCGATGGTGCGCCAGCTCGAGTTCGCGCTCTTCGACATGGTCCTGCACACCGCCTACGACCCCTACGGCGGCGGCGAATACCCCTCGCCGCAGGCCGTGCTGGACGCCGTTCGTCGGGAAGTTGCAGTTTTGCCACGCCCGCCCTACGACCGCTTCATGCACGCATTCGGTCACGTTTTCGCCGGCGGATACGCCGCCGGCTACTACAGCTACAAGTGGGCGGAAGTGCTGTCCGCCGATGCCTACAGCCTCTTCGAGGAGGCTGGCGTGCTGTCGCCGGAGATCGGCGCGCGCTTCCGCGACGAGGTGCTCGCCCAGGGCGGCAGCCGACCCGCGCTCGAGTCGTTCGTCGCCTTCCGCGGCCGCGCACCCCAACTCGACGCGCTTCTTAGGCATAATGGAATGACGATGTCATCATGACGGAGGCGTCATGGCTCCCCACGTCATTCCGCGGACGCTGATCGCGGTCGCCATTCTCGCGCTCGCCGCCTCGGCGACGGCGCAGACGCAGGTCTATCGCTACACCGACGCGGACGGCCGCATCGTGTACTCCGATCGGCCGCCGCCGAGCAACGCGAAGAACGTGCAGCCGAAGCGGCTCGGTGCGAACTACATCGAGACGAGCCAGATGCCGCTCGCCACGCAGCAGGCGATCGATCGCAACCCGGTCACGCTGTACACCTACGACTGCGGCGACGTGTGCCAGCAGGCCGAGGCGCTGCTCAATCGCCGCGGCGTTCCGTACACGACCGTCGACGTGACGCAGCCCGACAACGCCGCCAAGCTGCAGTCGATCAGCGGCGAGCAGCGCGTTCCGGTGCTGCAGGTGGGCGAGAAGGTCGAGAAGGGCTTCCTCGATTCGCGGTGGCAGGCCGCGCTCGACGCCGCGGGCTATCCGAAGGCCCCGCCGTCGCGGCTCGCGTCGACGCCGCGCGCGCCGGCCGAGAAGCCCGCCTCCGACGTGACGGCTCCCGAGGCATCGGTCGCCACGCCTGCAAAGGGCACCGACTACCCGAAGTAGCGGAACGGCCCTCGCGTCCGTTCCGCGAGGGAAGCGGCCCGACAGGTCGGGCGGACACCCGCGCAGCGATAGCGGTCCGGACGGCGCCTCGCGCCGTTCCGATACCCTATCGGCCGCGTCATGGTCTTCAGCTCGCCGCTCTTCCTCCTGCTTTTCCTTCCGCTGGTCTTCGGCGCCTATTACGTCGCGCCGCGGGCCGCGCGCAACGGCGTGCTGCTCGTCGCGAGCCTGCTCTTCTATGCGTGGGGCGAGCTGCGCTACGTGCCGCTCGTGCTCGCGTCGATCCTCTTCAACGGATGGATCGGCGCGCGCATCGGCGACGCAGGGGATGCCACGTCACGCAAGCGATGGCTGGCCGTCGGCGTGACGCTCAACCTCGCCACGCTGGCGGTCTTCAAGTACGCGAACTTCGCGTTCGAGAACTGGGCCGCCGTCGCGCCGCTCCTCGGCGTCGCGCCCAACGCGGTCGCAGTGGCCACGATCCCGCTGCCGCTCGGCATCTCGTTCTTCACGTTCCACGCGATCTCGTACGTGGTGGACGTGTACAAGCGCAACGCGGCGCCACAGCGGCACCTGCCGACCTTCGCGCTCTACATCCTGCTCTTCCCGCAGCTCATCGCCGGACCGATCATTCGCTGGCGCGACATCGCGGGCCAGCTGTCGGACCGGCGCGAGCGCCTCGCCGACGTCGCGTACGGCGTGCGCCGCTTCGTGATCGGCCTCGCGAAGAAAGTGCTGGTCGCCAATACGCTCGGACGCATCGCGGACCCGGTGTTCGGGCTGCCGGTGAACGAGCTCACCACACCGCTCGCATGGCTCGGGCTCGCCTGCTATGCGCTGCAGATCTACTTCGACTTCTCGGGCTACTCGGACATGGCGATCGGCCTGATGCGCATGTTCGGCTTCCGCATCCTCGAGAACTTCAACTATCCGTACATCTCGCGCAGCGTGCGCGAGTTCTGGCGCCGCTGGCACATCTCGCTGTCGAACTGGTTTCGCGACTACCTGTACCTGCCGCTCGGCGGCAACCGCCGTGGTCGCGTGCGCGAATACGCGAACCTCGTCGTGGTGTTCCTGCTGTGCGGCCTGTGGCACGGCGCGAGCTGGCCGTTCGTGCTGTGGGGTGCATGGCACGGCGTGTTCCTCGTCATCGAGCGCGCCGGCTTCGGACGGCTGCTCTCGCGTGCCGGCCCGCTCGCGCACGTGTACGCGATGGGCGCCGTCGTGCTCGGGTGGGTCCTGTTCCGCTGCGACACGCTGATGCACGCGCGCGGCTATTACGCGGCGCTCGCCGGTCATGCGTCGGGCAATCCGGCGATTCATCCGGTCGCGCAGTTCCTGGATCCGCTCGCCTGGACGGCGCTCGTGGTGGGCGTCGTGTTCGCCGCGCCGGTTGCACCGATGATCGGGCGCTGGCGCGATCGCGTGACGGCGCGGCCGCGCAGCGGCCGCGTCGCACTGACGCTCGACTTCGCCGGACTCGGCGTGCTGCTGTGGGCCGCCGCGGCCTTCCTTGCCGCGGGCACGTACAACCCGTTCATCTACTTCCGCTTCTAGCGTGTCGCTCGATCCGCTGCCCGCCGTGCCGGCGCCCGCGCCCGCTGCGCATCCCGTGCGCGACGCGCTGCTCGTGGGCGCGTTCTTCGTCACGCTCGCGGCCTTCGCATGGTTCGATCCGTTGCACGGCCGACAGGTGCATACCGAGAACCGCGCCCTCGCGCCGTGGCCCACGGTCGAGCTCCGCGCCGACTGGTTCGCGCGCTTCGACGCGGCGTTCTCCGACCGGTTCGCGGCGCGCAACGCACTGATCGCGCTCGAGCACGCGATCTCCGTGAGGGGCTTCCATTCGTCTCCCGTCGGCAATGTCGTCCTCGGCCGCGACCAGTGGCTCTATTTCGCCGGCGAGGACGGTCACGCGCTCGACCGCCACTTTCGCGGCACGATGCCGTTCGGCGACGACATGGTGAGGCAACTGCGCGACGAGCTCGAGCGGCGGCGGCAATATCTCGCGGCGCGCGGCATCGCCTACGTCGTCAGCGTGGCACCCGACAAGGCGACGATCTATCCCGAGCATCTGCCGACGTGGGTCACCCACATGCGCGCGCCGACGCCGCTCGAGCGCACGGCCGAGCTGCTGAAGCGGGACCCCGCGCTGCACTTCGTCGACTTGCGCGAGCCGCTGCTCGAGGCGAAGAGGAGCCGCCAGGTCTACTACCGCACGGATTCGCACTGGAACTATCTCGGCGCGATCGTCGCGTACGAAGCCATCATGAGCGAGGTTCAGCGCGTGGTCGGGGTCGATCGGCTCCCACGCATCGCCCCGCCCGACATTCCGCCCTACGTCGAGGGCGTCGATCGGTATCGCGGCGATCTCGCGCGCCTGCTCGGTACCTGGACGGGCTACGAAGAACCGGATTTCGCGCCGTTCGCCAAGGTGCTCGGCGATCCGTCGCGACGCTGCGCGCGTCGCATCGACCACGACGACGATCCCGGATTCGAGATCTACGTGTGCGACCGCGCGCCTGCGCTTCGCGCGGTGGTCTACCGCGATTCGATGGCGATTCCGCTCATTCCGCTGCTGTCCGAGAACTTCCGCCGCGTCGTCTACGTGTCCAGCCGGCGGCTGGACCGGTCATTGATCGAGCGCGAGCATCCCGACGTCGTCATCGACGAGTTCGTCGAGCGCAACCTGCACGTGACCGCCGCGTTTCCGATGTCGCCCTAGTCGGCGCGGCCGCTCTTGCGCAGCTCGGATTCCATGCCGAGCTCCTGGATCTTGCGCGTGAGCGTGTTGCGGCCCCAGCCGAGCCACGCCGCGGCTTCCATGCGATGTCCGCCGGTGTGCGCGAGCGCGCGGCGAATCAGCGTCTTCTCGAACTCGTCCTCCAGCCGATCGCCGACGTTGCGCTCGCCGCGCGCCAGCGCCTGCGCGAGCTCGCGGTCGAGCGCCTGCTGCCAGTCGGGATCGGCGTTCGCGGACATCGCGCCGGGTGCTTCGCGCACTTCGGGCGGCAGGTCCTGCGCCTCCACGCGCTGGCCCGGTGCCATGACGGTGACCCAGTGACACAGGTTCTCGAGCTGGCGAACGTTGCCGGGGAACGAGAAGCCAAGCAGCACCTTGAGCGCGTCGTCCGACAGCACCTTGGGCTCGACCGCGAGGTCGCGCGCGCTCTTGTGCAGGAAGTGACGCGCGAGCGGCGCGACGTCCTCGGCACGCTCGCGCAGCGGCGGCAACCGCAGGCGCACGACGTTGAGCCGATGCAGCAGGTCCTCGCGAAAGAGCCCCTGGCGCACGCGCTCCTCGAGGTTCTGGTGCGTGGCGGCGATGATGCGCACGCTGGCCTTGAGCGGCGCGTGGCCGCCCACGCGGTAGTACTCGCCGTCGGCGAGCACGCGCAGGAGCCTCACCTGCAGGTCCGCCGGCATGTCGCCGATCTCGTCGAGGAAGAGCGTGCCGCCCTCGGCCTGCTCGAAGCGCCCGCGGCGCATGTTCTGCGCCCCGGTGAACGCGCCGCGCTCGTGACCGAAGAGCTCGGACTCGAGCAGGTCCTTCGGTATCGCCGCCGTGTTGATCGCCACGAACGGGTTCGCGGCACGCGGGCTGTGACGATGCAATGCGCGCGCCACGAGCTCCTTGCCCGTTCCCGATTCGCCGGTGATGAGCACTGTCGCCGCCGACTGCGAAAGACGGCCGATCGCGCGGAACACCTCCTGCATGGCGGGCGCCTGCCCGAGGATCTCGGGCGCCGCGCTCGGTCCGCCGGATGCGGAGGCGTCGCCGCGCGTCTCGGAGGCCGCACGCCGAATGAGCGCGAGCGCGTGATCGACGTCGAACGGCTTCGGCAGGTATTCGAAGGCGCCGCCCTGGAACGCCGCGACCGCGCTGTCGAGGTCCGAGTACGCGGTCATGATGATCACCGGCATGTCGGGATAGCGCTCCTTGGCATTGTTGAGCAGCGCGAGTCCCGATTCGCCGGGCATGCGGATGTCCGACACCAGCACCTGAGGCCGCGCGAGCGCGAGCGCCTGCATCACCTCGTACGCCGACGAGAACGTCTTGTACGGGATGCCCTCGCGCGCGAGCGCCTTCTCGAGCACCCAGCGAATCGAGCGGTCGTCGTCGACGATCCATACCGACCGCGTCGCGTCGCCGCGCGCCGCGTCGGGTTCGTACGCGTATATCTCGCTCATGGCGGTCATCCGGTGCGGCCGGCGTCGAAGGGGAGGAGGGTCGTGAACACGGTATGGCCGGGCTCGCTCGCGCACTCGACGGTGCCGTTGTGCTGCGCGATGAACGTCTGCGCGATGGTGAGGCCGAGGCCGCTGCCGCCTTCGCGGCCCGACACGAGCGGATAGAAGATCCGGTCGCGGATGCTGTCGGGCACGCCCGGGCCGTTGTCGATCACCATGACCGACAAAGCGAGTCGATGCCGCCGTCGCGCGAGCGTCACGCCGCGCGCCACGCGCGTGACGAGCCGGATCGACGGATCACGCGTCGTGCCCGCGAGGGCCTGCGCGCCGTTGCGCACCACGTTGAGGAACGCCTGCGTGAGCTGGTCGCGGTCGGCCTGGACGTCGGGCAGGCTGATGTCGAAATCGCACACGATCGGGATCGCCGGAAACTCGGCCTGCACCACGCCCTTCACGTACACGAGGACCTCGTGGATGTTCAACGGCCGGTACGTCGGCATGCGATGCGGCGTGAGCAGCCGGTTCACGAGCGACTGCAGCCGGTCGGCCTCACCGATGATCACCTGCGTGTATTCGATGAGCGGCGGGCGATCGAGCTCGCGCTCGAGGAGCTGCGCCGCGCCGCGGATTCCGCCGAGCGGGTTCTTGATCTCGTGCGCGAGCGCGCGAATGAGCTCGCGGTTCGCCTGCTGCTGCTCGTTCATGCGCTCCTCGCGCGCGATCTTGAGCTGCTGGTCGATGTGGCGGAACTCGAGCAGCAGGTCACGCTCGCCCGGTTCGATCGGCGTGATGGTGCATGCGAGGTGCAGCCGCGTCCTCGCGTCCGGGCGTATCTCGAGCTCCTGCTCGGTGTACGAGGCCCCGGCCGCGACCGCCTTGTCGATCGCCGCGCACAGCGGGGCGCACTCGGTGAAGATCTCCGCGAGCGGCCGCCCGACGATGCGCGAGCGCGACAGCTCGAAGAGGTTCTCCGCCGCCGGATTGGCGTAGCGCACCGTGCGATCGCCGTGCAGGATCATCACCGCGGTGGCGAGCAGCTCGAGACCCGCGTACGCGTCGTGCACGTCCGCTTCGGGCGGCGTGTCGAACAGTCGAAGCTTCACGGAAGCGCGCACGTGCGATGCGCCAGGGTTGCGCCCGCACGAGCGGGCGACCATGCACTTAGCAATAAGCGCGCCGGGCGGTTACTTGGTGTTGCCGAGCTCCTTGCGCAGCGCCTCGATGTTGCGCTCGTGCAGCTCCACCGACTGGCGCAGGCGCGCGATGCGCTGGCGATATTTCTCGGTGTCGCTCTTCTCCTCGGGCAGCGGCGCGGGCGCGCCATTGCCGTACGCGGTTCGCGCGTCGGCGAGCAGCTTCTCCTCCGTGGCGAGCTCATCGCCCAGAACCTTGCGGCGCAAATCGTCGCGGCTGCGCTGCGTCGCCGCGTCGACGCGCGGAAAGCCGCTCGCGGGCGGCGTGCTGCTCGCGGTCGATGGCGGTCGCTTGGTGATGACCGGCTCGGGACTGTGCGACTCCGTGCCGGGGACGTTGAAATACGAGAACGCGCCCGACTGCGTGTAGCACTTGTAGGTCGAGCCCTCGACGACCACCGGCTTGTTGACGCAACCCGATTCGCGCGCCTTCTCGGAGAGCGTCGCCGCAACTGCGGGAAGCGAGAGGAGCGTTGCCAGGCACCAGGCGAGGGCGCGCGTGCACCGGAATGCGTCGAGGACGGAGAAGGCGTGCGGCATGGCGCCGCAGTGTAACCGGTCGGCGCCACGCGGGGCGAGCCTGGCCGATCCGCCACGCCCGCCCGCGTCGCAGCCGCGCCGCCGCGGCCGCGCGTGTCGACTCGCGCCCTAGAGGCTGTAGTACATCTCGTATTCGACAGGATGCGTCGTCATGCGGAATCGCGTGACCTCCTCCATCTTCAGCCCGATGTACGCGTCGATCATGTCGTTGGTGAAGACGCCGCCGCGCGTCAGGAACTCGCGGCCGCGGTCGAGGTGGTCGAGCGCCTCGTCGAGCGATGCGCAAGGGTGCGGCACCTTCTCGGCTTCCTCCGGCTCGAGGTCGTACAGGTTCTTGTCCATCGGGTCGCCCGGATGGATCTTGTTCTGCACGCCGTCGAGGCCGGCCATGAGCATGGCGGCAAAGCCGAGATACGGATTGCACGTCGGGTCGGGGAAGCGCACTTCGATGCGCCGCGCCTTGCCGCTCGTCACGTACGGGACGCGCACGGCCGCGGAGCGGTTGCGCGCGCTGTACGCGAGATTGATCGGCGCCTCGAAGCCCGGCACCAGCCGCTTGTACGAGTTGGTGCCCGGGTTGGTGAACGCATTGAGCGTCTTCGCGTGCTTGATGATGCCGCCGATGTAGTACAGCGCGAACTCCGACAGTCCCGCATAGCCGTTGCCGTCGAACAGGTTCTTGCCGTCCTTCCACACCGATTGATGGCAGTGCATGCCCGAGCCGTTGTCGCCGACGATCGGCTTCGGCATGAACGTCGCGGTCTTGCCGTATGCCGCCGCCGTGTTGTGCACGCAGTACTTCAGGATCTGCAGCCAGTCGGCGCGCTTGACGAGCGGCGCGAACTTGGTGCCGATCTCGCACTGGCCCGCGTTGGCGACCTCGTGGTGATGCACCTCGACTTCGACGCCCATCTGGTCGAGCGCGAGGCAGATTGCGGAACGGATGTCCTGCAGCGAATCGACCGGAGGCACCGGGAAGTACCCGCCCTTGACCGGCGGCCGGTGACCCATGTTGCCGCCCTCGAACTTCTCCGCCGACGACCATGCGGCCTCGCTCGAGAAGACCTTGCTGTAACTGCCCGACATGTCGACGGACCATTCGACCGCGTCGAAGATGAAGAACTCGGGCTCGGGGCCGAAATAGGCGACGTCGCCGATGCCGGTCGACTTGAGGTAGTTCTCCGCGCGCTTGGCGAGCGAGCGCGGATCGCGCTCGTAGCCCTTGCCGTCCGACGGCTCGATCACGTCGCAGGTGATGTTGAGCGTGGTCTCGTCCATGAACGGATCGAGGACTGCGGTGGTGGGATCGGGCATGAGGATCATGTCCGACGCCTGGATGCCCTTCCAGCCGGCGATCGACGAGCCGTCGAACGCGTGGCCCGACTCGAACTTGTCACCACCGAAGGCCTTGGAGGGCACCGAAACGTGCTGTTCCTTGCCGCGGGTGTCGGTGAAGCGGAGGTCGACGAACTTCACCTCCTTGTCCTTGATCATTTTCAGCACGTCGGCTGGGGTGGTCATGCAGTGGTCTCCGTGGGGTGGGGCGAGAGGCGACGAGCGCCGCCCGACAATGCGGCGTGGAAATTAGCGATATTTATGCCATGCACCGGCTGTTGCTAAGTCTCGGTTTCTGCAACGAATTCAACATTCGAGCGCGGAGCCGTGCACCAAAATAGCACACTGGCACCGCCCCTCGGCTCCAGTCTGGTGCAACGCGAGCGACGAGGCATGCACCATCATAGTGCTTACGGGTAGAAGAGATAAAGCCGATAGCCCGCCTGCTGCGTGGCGCTCGCATCGATGAAAAGGCGCACGACCGATTCGCCGTTCGCCGGGATTCCACCGCCGATGTCCGCGGTGCCGCCGGCGTACTCCTCCGGGGCGAGAGCGCGACGCACGACGACCTGGTCGGATGAATCGGTGAGGGTGAGCTCGAGGTACGGGTATGCGAGCGCGTAGCCGGCACGGTTGCGCAAGGTCGCACTGAGGATGAGCAGCCCCTTGTGTGCCGGGTCCGCCTGCAGGTCCGATGCATCGATGGAGAGCGCGCCGACATCGCGCAGCGGCCGCACGACGCAGCCGGCGGCTGCGCACATGCGCACGAGCATCGGACGCGTCTGCGGCCAATGCGCCGCGAGGGCGTCGCGAAAGTGGAAGATCGCCTGCGCCGCGAGCGCGATCAGCAGGACCGGAATGGCGGCAGCGTAGAGGGCGCTCCGCGCACGGGATCGCGGCTTCGGCTTGTCCCACGCGAACCGGCTGTCGTAATCGACTTCCTGGTCCGGCTCCTCGTCCGCTTCCAGCGGCGGCGCCGCCGCCGCGGCGGCCGCGGCCCGCGGGGCGTCGCGCGCCGAGGCCTCCTCGTGCGCGGGACGCAAGGCATGGGCGCTGCGCAGCGTGACCGTCGGCGGCCCGGCGGCGAGCTCGTCGGGCTCGGGGTCGCCTTCGGCGCGCGCGGTGGGCGCGAGAGAGATCAGTTGCGCGTTGCCGTCGAACACCGTGCGGCAGTGCCCGCACCGCACCTGGCCGCCGCGCAGCGTAAGCTGCTCCGGCGTGACGCGAAAGATCGTCGAGCAGCCGGGGCACCGCGTGTATTGTTCGTGCGCCATCACCCTCGCTCGCCGGCCAGCAGGACCCAGCCCTCGGCCGCGCGCCAGGCGGCGAGTTTAAACCACGGCGCATAGGCGTCGCGGACCTCGGCGGCCTGGGATTCGAGGATGCCCGACAGGGCGATGCGACCGCCGGCGGCCGTGCGGCGCGCGAGCGCAGGCGCGAGCAGTATCAGCGGATTCGCGAGAATGTTCGCTACGACGATCGTATAGGCGTCGCCGGGCAGTGCGTCGGGCGCGCCGAACCATGCGCGGACGCCGTTCGCTCGCGCATTGCGGTCGCTCGCCGCGATGGCCTGCGGGTCGATGTCCGTGCCGGCGACGCGCGCGGCGCCGAGCTTCGCTGCCGCGATCGCGAGAATGCCCGAGCCGCACCCATAGTCGAGCACGCGCGCATCGGGCGACGCATGCGCGCGCAGCCACTGCAGGCAAAGGCTCGTGGTCGGGTGCGAGCCCGTCCCGAATGCGAGCCCCGGGTCGAGCGTCACGATGGTCGCGGACGGATCCGGCGGCACGCACCACGACGGCACGATCCATAGCCCCTCGTCCACCCGCACGGGCCCGAACTGCGCGCGCGAGGCGCGCACCCAGTCCTGATCGGCGACCGTGGCGCGCTCGTGCGCGGGAACCGGGTGCGCCACCGCGGCGGCGGCGTGCGCGAGCGCGGCATCGACGTCGACATCCTGCGCGAAGAGCGCCGTCACGCGCGAGACCGGCCACAGCGTGCTCGCGCTGCCCGGCTCGCCGAACACGGCGACCTCGCGCGGCGCGCCCGCGTGCGGATCGGTGAGATCGACCGAGAGCGCGCCGGCCTCGAGCAGCGCGTCGGACCAGGCGTCGGCCTCCTGCGCGTCGGCGTCGAAGCGCAGCGACACGAAGGCGCCCGTCACTACGCCGCCTGCTTGCGCTTCGCGAGGCGCTCCTCGAGATAATGGATCGAGGTGCCGCCGCGCAGGAACGCGTCGTCGAGCAGGAGCTCCTGGTGCAGCGGGATGTTGGTCTTGATGCCGCTCACCACCATTTCCGACAGCGCGATGCGCATGCGCGCGATCGCCTGCTCGCGCGTGTCGCCGTAGGTGATGACCTTGCCGATCATCGAGTCGTAGTGCGGCGGCACGAAGTAGTTCGTATACGCGTGCGAGTCGACGCGCACCCCCGGACCGCCGGGCGGATGCCAGCCGGTGATGCGACCCGGCGAGGGCGTGAACGTCCACGGATCCTCGGCGTTGATGCGGCATTCGATGGCGTGGCCGCGCTTGACGATGTCGCGCTGGCGGAATCGCAGCTTCTGCCCGGCGGCGATGCGGATCTGCTCCTGCACGATGTCGATGCCCGTGATGAGCTCGGTCACCGGGTGCTCGACCTGGACGCGCGTGTTCATCTCGATGAAGAAGAAGTCGTCGTCCTGGTAGAGGAACTCGAACGTGCCGGCGCCGCGGTACGCGATCTTGCGGCATGCGTCGGCGGCGCGCTCGCCCACGCGCAGCAGCGCACGCGGACTGATGCCGGGTGCCGGCGCTTCCTCGATGATCTTCTGGTGGCGCCGCTGCATCGAGCAGTCGCGCTCCCACAGGTAGACCGCGTTCTTGTGCTCGTCGGCGAGCACCTGGATCTCGATGTGCCGCGGATTGGTGAGGAAGCGCTCCATGTACACGGTCGGATTTCCGAACGCCGACTGCGCCTCGGCGCGCGTGAGCGCGACGGCCGGCAGGAGCGCTGCTTCCGTGTGCACGACGCGCATGCCGCGACCGCCTCCACCACCCGCCGCCTTGATGATGACGGGATAGCCTACCGTGCGCGCGAGCTTCACGATCTCCTTGGGATCTTCCGGCAGGGCGCCTTCCGCACCGGGGACGCACGGCACCCCGGCCTTGGTCATCGCGGCCTTCGCGCTCACCTTGTCGCCCATCAGCCGGATGGTCTCGGGCCGCGGTCCGATGAACACGAAGCCGGAGCGCTCCACCTTCTCCGCGAAGTCGGCGTTCTCGGACAGGAATCCGTAGCCGGGATGGATCGCCTGGGCGTCGGTCACCTCGGCCGCCGCGATGATCGCCGGAATGTTGAGGTAGCTCAGCGACGACGGCGGCGGACCGATGCACACCGACTCGTCGGCGAGCGCGACGTACTTCGCGTCGCGGTCGGCCTCGGAGTGCACGACGACGGTCTTGATGCCCATCTCGCGGCATGCGCGCTGCACGCGCAACGCGATCTCGCCGCGATTGGCGATCAGGATCTTGTCGAACGGCTTGTCGGACGGCAGGTCGGCCAACGTCGCGCCTTCAGCCGGGCCGGCGGGATCGGGACGGCATCAGCCGATCACGAACAACGGCTGGCCGAACTCGACCGCCTGGCCGTTCTCGACCAGGATGGCCTTGATCGCACCGGTCGCATCGGCCTCGATCTCGTTCATGAGCTTCATGGCTTCGACGATGCACAGCGTGTCGCCCTGCTGCACGTCGTCGCCGATCTCGACGAACGGCTTGGCGCCCGGCGAGGCGGATCGGTAGAACGTCCCCACCATGGGGCTCTTCACCACGTGCCCCTCGGGTTGCGGCGGCACTGCGGGTTCGGTCGGTGGCGCGGGGGCCGCCACGGCCGCGGCGACCGGCGCGGCAGGCGCCGCCTGCAGCATGACGGTCGGTTGCGCGACCGCCGCCGGACTCGCGCGCGTGATGCGCACGCGCTCTTCGCCTTCCTGGATCTCGAGCTCGGCAATGCCCGACGTCTCGACGAGCTCGATCAGCGTCTTGAGCTTGCGTAAATCCATGCCGGGAGGCGGGCGGGGAAACGACGGCGGAGAATTCGAAGAGGCGCGAGTTTGCGCCAGATGCCGGCGGTTTGTCCAGCGGTTCCCGGGAGATACGCGCTATCCGGCCGCGAGCAGGGGGTCGACGATCGCGTGCAGCTTGTCGGGCTTGAGCGGGCCGAGCTGCGTGTGCACGACGCGGCCATCCCGGTCGACGACGATGGTGAAGGGTAGGGCCATCAGCCGGTTGCCCAGGTCGCGCGACAGCTCGATCGCGCCAAGGCCGCCGACCAGCGTGGGGTAGTTCAGGCCGATGTCCTTGCTGAATTTCTGCACTTTGTCGGCGGAATCGACGGCGATGCCGACGAATTGCAGGCCTTTGCCACCATCCTCGGCTTGGGCGCGGATGAACTGCGGCATTTCCTCGCGGCACGGGACGCACCAGGTCGCCCAGAAATTGACCACGAGGACGCGGCCGCGCCACTGGTCGAGCCGCTGCACCTGGCCACTCGCATCCGGAAGCTGCACCGCGAGCAGCGCCGCAGACGCCTTGCGGTTGTCGTCCCAGCTCCAGCCGTGCCGGGCCACGTGCAGGCCGACCGCCAGCGCGACGACGGCAGCGGCGAGAAACAGGCCCCATCGGCCCCACCGGCCGCGAAGCCACGAAAGTGTGTGCTCACTCAATCAAACAACCCCTTCTTCCGCGGCGCATCGACCACGGGCCCCGGTCCCGCACCCGCGGCCGGCACCTTGACCTTCACTTCCTGCACCGTCGGCGGATAGCAGATGCCCGCGTCCGCGCACCCCTGCGATTCCGCGCGCACGGTGAGCTGCTGCCCGGGCCGCGCCGCCGCCAGGGGCACTTTCACGACAACGCGCCCGCGATAGGTCTCGACGTCGCCGAAGAACTCGTCGTGGTGGCGCTGTCCCTGCGGCAGCTCGGGCTTGCCGGCGCCGACGTCGGGCTGCACCGTGAACGCGAGCTTGTCGCGATAGAGGTAGTAGCCTTCCATCACCTCGAATCGCGCCTCCAGCGTGCGTGGGTCGAGCACACGCGCGGAAAAGCGGAACACCTCCTCCGGTGGCAGCAGCTTCGGCTCGCCGCTCGGCAGGCCCGCGGCCGCTGCAGCAGCGGTCATGGCGATCGACGCCGCAAGCACCGCGATGCGGCAGCGCCAGTCAGCCGGCGCTCGTCTCATCTTCCAGCCAGCCGATGTACGGACCGTAACCGCGACTCACCGGAACCGCGATGATCTCCGGCAACTCGTAATCATGAAGCGCGCGGATCGCGGCCTCGACCTGGTCGTACAGGACGGCGCGTGTCTTGATCGTGAGCGGGATCTCCTGTCCCGTTTCGATCCGTCCGCGCCAGTGATAGAGTGAGTCCACCGGTGCGCCGATGTTCACGCATGCCGCGAGCCGACGCTCGAGCAAGGCCTGCGCGAGCGCACTCGCAGCCGCCCGGTCGGCGACGGTGGTGAGGACCAAGAGCGCGTCGGGCAAGGAGTTTCCATGCGGTTGCTGTTCCTCTTGATTGTACTGGCATTCCCGGTCCTGGACCTGCTCGCCACGGCGCGCTTCGCGCAGTGGACCGGCGTGCCCATGTGGTTCTGGCTGCTCACCTCCGCGGTGGCCGGACTCTGGTTGATGCGCAACGAGCGGCTGGAGTTCCGCGCGCGCACGGTGGCCGCGATGCACGGCGACTATCCGGTGCTGCGCGGACTGATCGACAGCAGCCGCAAGATGCTCGCCGGGATCCTGTTCATCATGCCGGGCGTCATGTCCGACGTCGTCGGCATCATCCTGCTGTGCCTGCCGATCAATCAGCGCGGCGGTTTCGGGCCGCAGCCGGCGACGGCGGGAAGATCGTATCGGCCCGGAGACACGCTCGACGGCGAATGGCGCCGCGAGTAGCGGCCGTCACTTCATGCGGTCGAGTATCGTGGGTTGCGGCTTGCGGGCGCGACGGTAAGCCCAGAGCATCATCCCGGCGCCGAGCACGATCATGGGGAGCGAGAGCCATTGCCCCATGGACAGGCCGAGCGCCAGCAGCCCGAGGAAATCGTCGGGCGCGCGCGTGAACTCGACCACGAAGCGCGCGATGCCGTAGCCGAGCAGGAACAGGCCCGACACCGCGCCCATCGGCCGCGGACGCAGCGCGTACGTCCACAGGATCACGAACAGCACGATGCCCTCGAGCCCGAACTCGTAGAGCTGGGACGGGTGGCGCGGTTGCGCGTCGACATTGGGAAACACCATCGCCCACGGCACGTCGGTGACGCGGCCGACGAGCTCGGCGTTGATGAAGTTGCCGAGCCGGCCGGCGGCGAGGCCGAGCGGGCACATCGGCGCGACGAAATCCATGACGTCCAGCCAGCGGCGGCCGCGCCGCCGCGCGAAGAACCACATCGCGACCAGCACGCCGATGAGGCCGCCGTGGAAGCTCATCCCGCCCTGCCACAGCTGCGGGATCTCCAGCGGATGCGCGAGGAAATGCTCCGGCTTGTAGAACAGCACGTAGCCCAGCCTTCCGCCGAGGATCACGCCGAACACGCCGTAGAACAGCATGTCGTCGACGTCCGAGGCGCGCCAGCCGGTCAGCATGTTGCGGCGCGCGCGCCAGCGTCCGAGCACGACGAAGAGCACGAAGCCGATGAGGTACATGATGCCGTACCAGCGGATCGCGAATGGTCCGAGCGTCACGCCGCCCACGGTGTAGGGGCCGAGCGAGACGGCGACGGGATCGAATTGCGGATGGACGAGCATCAGCGGACAGTCGCGCCGAACGCGGCGCACACGTGGTTGACGAATGCGGCGACCGAGCGCGCGAGCTCCGCGTCGCGCCACACAATCCCGAGCTCGACGGGCGGCCCCGGTTCCACGAGCGGCCGGTATACCACACCGGTCCGTCGCATGTGCATGAGCGACGACGGGACGAGCGCGACGCCGAGCCCCGCCGCCACGAGGCTCACGATGGTCGGCATCTGGATCGCTTCCTGCTCGATGCGCGGCGCGAAGCCCGCGCGCGCGCAGAGCCCGACGATGAGATCGTAGAGCCCCGCGCCCGCCTGTCGCGGGAACAGGATGAAGGGCTCCGCCGCGAGGCGTGACACGGCCACGCGCGCGGGCCAGCGCCGCCTCGCGGGCAGCGCGGCGACGAGCGGCTCGCGCAACAGGCGGACGTAGCGCGTGCGCGCTTCGTGCATCGGCGGAATCACGAGGCCCACGTCGAGCTCGTCGTCGCGCAGCGCGGCGAGCTGCGCGTCCGACGTCGACTCGACGAGCTGGAGCCGGATACCGGGGCGGCGGCGGCGGAACTCGGGCAGCACGCGCGGCAGGACGTTGTTCGACGCGGTGCTGATGAAGCCGAGCCGCACCACGCCCACCTCGCCATGCGCGAGCTGGCTCGCGCCGCGCGCGAGCGCCTCCGCCTCGCGCAGCAGCCGCCGGGCCTCGGGCAGCAACGCTTCTCCGGCCGCCGTGAGGTGCACGCCCCGCGGTCCGCGCACGAAGAGGGCCACGCCGAGCTCGCGCTCGAGCGCATGGATCTGGCGCGACAGCGGCGGCTGCGAGATGTGCAGCCGCGCCGCGGCGCGTCCGACGTTCTGCGTCTCGGCGACCGCGGCGAAGTACCGGAGATGTCGCAGGTCCATCGGAGCGATACCCTATAGGTATCGGAGACGCCATGCAAACGTATTGGACGGTATGGCGGCCAGGCGCTAGAGTCGCGCCATGCGCAGCACTTCGCGTCCCGCCGCCTACGCCGCACTGGTGACGACATCCGCGCTGTGGGGCAGCAACGCGGTCGTCGCGCGCGGTCTGCTCGACTCGATGTCGGCCGCGCAGCTCACCTTCGGCCGCTGGCTCGTCGTGCTGCTCGGGCTCGCGCCGTTCGCCTGGTCCGAGCGCCAGGCCATCCTCCGCGCGCTGCGCAAGGATCCCCGCGCCTACGCGCTGCTCGCGCTCCTCGGCTTCGCGCCGCAGACGCTGGTCGTGTACACCGCGCTGTCGCACACCACCGCGGTGGTGATCGGCCTGCTCAACTCGACCATCCCGGTCCTGATCGTCGCGATCGCGGCGGTCTGGTATGCGCGCCGGCCCCGCGCGCTGGAAGGCGCCGGTCTCGCGGTCTCCAGCGTCGGCGTGCTGACCATCCTGTCGCATGGCGACTTCGTCAACCTGCTCGCGCTGCGCTTCAACGCGGCCGACCTGCTCGCCTTCCTGAGCATGCTGATCTGGGCGCTGTACACGCTGCAGCTGGCGCGGCGTCCGCGCGACCTGTCGCTGCCGGCGTTCATCTTCCTCTGCGCGCTGATGGGCGAGATCGCGGTCACGCCGGTCGCGCTGTTCGACGTGTTGCGCAACGGCCCCGCCCCGCTCGGCGCGCGCTCGATCATCGGCGTGACGTACATCGGCCTCATGCCATCGCTGGCGGCGGCGCTGCTCTATGCGTTCGGCGTCGCGCGCCTCGGCGCCGTGCGCGCCGGCATCTTCACGCACCTCGTGCCGGTGTTCTCCGCGGTGTTCGCGACGACGTACCTCGGCGAGCGATTGCACGCGTTCCACGCGGTCGGCTTCATGCTCGTCGCGGGGGGCGCCATCCTGTGTTGTCTCGCGCCGGCCGCGATGCTACCGTCGCGAGCGACCGCGCGCGCCGACGCCGCGACGTCCTGACCACCGCGCTTTCCTCGAAGGTCCCGCCATGTCCGCGAATCGCCGCTCCCGCCTGATCACGCAGGGCGTCGCCCGCTCCCCCAACCGCGCGATGCTGCGCGCGGTCGGCTTCGGCGACCCCGATTTCGAGAAGCCCATCGTCGGCGTGGCCAACGGCCACAGCACGATGAATCCGTGCAATGCGGGCATCCAGCCGCTCGTCGACCGCGCGATCGCGGCGCTGCACGACGCCGGCGCGATGCCGCAGGTGTTCGGCTTCCCCACCGTCACCGACGGCATCGGCATGGGAACCGAGGGGATGAAGTACTCGCTGGTGTCGCGCGAGGTGATCGCCGATTCCATCGAGGTCGCCGTGAACGGCCAGCTCATGGACGGCGTGCTCTGCGTCGGCGGGTGCGACAAGAACATGCCGGGCAGCATGATGGCCATGGCGCGCATCAACGTGCCGGGCATCTTCGTGTACGCGGGCACGATCAAGCCGGGGCACTGGAAGGGACAGACGCTCACCATCGTGTCGCCGTTCGAGGCGGTCGGAGCGTTCACGGCCGGAAAGATGGCGCGCGAGGACTACGACGGCATCGAGCGCAATGCGTGCCCGAGCGTCGGCGCGTGCGGCGGCATGTACACCGCGAACACCATGTCGTCGTCGTTCGAGGCGCTCGGCATGAGCGTGCTCGGCAGCTCGCAGCTCGCGTCGCCCGACCCGGAGAAGGCCGACTCGTCGGCTCGATCGGCGCGCGTGCTGGTCGAAGCGGTGAAGCGCGACATCAAGCCGCGCGACATCATCACGCGCGAATCGATCGAGAACGCGATCTCGCTCGTGATGGCGACCGGAGGGTCGACCAACGCGGTGCTCCACTACCTCGCGATCGCCGCGGCAGCGGAAGTGCCGTGGTCCATCGACGACTTCGAGCGCATCCGCAAGCGCGTGCCGGTGCTGTGCGATCTGAAGCCGTCGGGGCGCTACGTCGCGGTGGACTTCAACGCCGCCGGCGGCGTGCCGCAGGTGCTGCGCATGCTGCTCGACAAGGGCCTGCTGCACGGCGACTGCATGACGGTGAGCGGACGCAGGCTCGGCGAGGAGCTCGAGCGCGTGCCGCCCGAGCCTCGCGCCGACCAGGACGTCATCCGGCCGTTCTCCAATCCGATGTACGAGCACGGCCATCTCGCGATCCTGCGAGGCAACCTCGCGCCCGAGGGCTGCGTGGCCAAGATCACCGGCCTCAAGAGCCCCGTGATCACGGGCCCGGCGCGCGTCTTCGATTCCGAGAACGCCTGCATGGAGGCCATCATGGCGCGGCGGATCAAGGCCGGCGACGTGATCGTGATCCGCTACGAAGGACCGAAGGGCGGACCCGGCATGCAGGAGATGCTCGCGCCCACGTCGGCGTTGATCGGGCAGGGGCTCGGCGAATCGGTCGGCCTCATCACCGACGGGCGCTTCTCGGGCGGCACATGGGGCATGGTCGTGGGTCACGTGGCGCCCGAGGCGTACGTGGGCGGTCCGATCGCGCTCGTCGCGGAAGGCGACTCGATCACGATCGACGCGCACCGCCTGCTGCTGCAGCTCAACGTGCCCGACTCCGAGCTCGCCGCGCGGCGTGCGCAATGGAAGGCGCCCGCGCCGCGCTACACACGCGGGGTGCTCGCCAAGTACATGCGGCTCGTGTCCACGGCGAGCCTCGGCGCGATCACGGACGGCGGCACGGCTGCCTGAGGAGCGGGCATGCTCTACTGGCTCTGCCTCGCCGGTGCCATCCTGCTCGAGATCGCCGGCACGACATCGATGAAGCTGTCGCACGGCTTCAGCCGCGCGCTTCCTTCGGCGCTGCTGTTCGTGTTCTACGGCCTGTCGTTCGCGCTGATGACCGTGGCGGTGAAGCGCATCGACATGAGCGTGTCGTACGCGATCTGGTCCGGCGTCGGCACCGCGATCATCACGCTGATCGGCGTGCTGTGGTTCCGCGAGTCGCTGACCGCAGTGCAGGTCGGCAGCATCGTGCTCATCATCGTCGGCGTCGTGGGCCTGCGCGCCGGCGCGGTTCCCGCCTGATGGGGGCGCCGCTGTCGCCGAGCGCGCGGCGCGTGCAGGACGCGCTCGCGGCCGCGGGCGTGACGAGCGCCATCGTCGAATACGACGTGCCGGCGCGCACGTCGGCGCAGGCGGCCGACGTGCTCGGCTGCACGGTCGGCCAGATCGCCAAGTCGCTCGTGTTCCGTGCCGCCTCGGGAAAACCGGTGCTCGTCATCGCGAGCGGCTCCAATCGGGTGGACGAATCGAAGGTCGCCGCGCTCGTCGGCGAGGCGATCGGCAAGGCCGACGCAGCGTTCGTGCGCGAGGCCACGGGCTTTGCGATCGGCGGCATACCGCCTCTCGGTCACGCCGAGCGGCTCGCGCCGCTCATCGATCGGGATTTGTTGCGCTACGACGTGGTCTATGCCGCAGGGGGGACGCCTCACGCCATGTTCCCGCTGGCACCAGCGGATCTCGTGCGCGTGTCGGGTGGAACAGTGGCCGACGTGGCGCTGTTACCCTGAGGTCCCGGCACGACACGGACGCGCCAATGATTGCCCGCTTCGCACTTCTCGTCACGCTCGCGCTGTCGCTCGCCGGATGCGCCGGCGTCGGCACGGTCACGAGCGGACCGCCGGCCGACGCGCCCGCGCTGAAGGTCGGCGACCAGTGGGTCTATCGCGGCCACGAGGGCTATCGCGTCGGCATGGAGTGGCAGGAGACGCACGAGGTCACCGCGATCGACGCCAGCGGCATCACGGTTCACGTGACGTACGACGGCGAGCGCCTCCACGGCGACCGCTACGAGGTCCTGCAGGCGCCGGGGCTCGTCCGGCAGGGCGCGCTGATGGACATCGAGACCCGCCGCTTCGCGCAGCCGCTCCAGCGCTACGTGTTCCCGCTCGAGCCCGGCGAGACCTGGAACCAGTGGGTCGACAATCTCAACGAGACGACGCGCAAGTCCGGCAGCATCAACCGCTACGTGCGCGTGGAAGGCTGGCAGAAGATCGCGACGCCGGCAGGAACGTTCGACGCCCTGCGCATGCGCGTGCTCATGCGGCTCGACGACGAGGAGTTCTGGCGCTATCCCACGACGTGCAACTATCTCGTCTGGTATGCCCCCGCGGTCGGCGCGACGGTGCGCGAGGAGAAGGAAGCGGAGTATCTCGAGCGCAGCGATCCCATGGACGGCATGGGTGCGGTGCGCGCGCAGCACACGCTGCTCGAGCTCGTGTCGTTCCGCCACGCGGGCTAGCGATCACGCGCGTCGCGTAACATCGGCGTCGTGATCGACGCCCTCTACACCGTCGCGGCCATACTGGTCGTCGTCGCATCGGTCGGCTGGATCGCCGAGCGCACGGGGCTGCCGCCACCCATCCTGCTCGTGATCGCGGGCATCGCGCTCGCGGTGGTGCCGCGCACGCCGTCGGTGGAGCTCGAGCCCGACGTCGTGATGCTCATGCTGCTGCCGCCGCTCATCTACTACGCGGCGTTCACGATGAGCTGGCAGGCGTTTCGCTCGAACCTGCGGCCGATCCTGCTGCTCGCGATCGGCTGCGTGATCGTGACGACGCTCGCCGTCGCCGCCGCCGGCCACTGGATGATCGGCCTGCCGCTCGGCGTCGCGTTCATCCTCGGCGCGGTCGTATCGCCGCCCGACGTCGTCGCGCCGCTCGCCGTCGCCGAGCGTCTCGGCATACCGCGGCGCATCACCGCGGTGCTCGAAGGCGAAGGCCTGGTCAACGACGCGACCGCGCTCATCCTCTTCAACGTGGCGCTCGTGGCGGTGATGACGGGCCGCTTCTCGCTCGTCGAGGCGGGCCGCGATTTCGTGCTCGTGCTGGTCGGCGAGGCGGTCTGGGGCCTGATCGTCGGATCCGCGCTGCTGTGGCTGCGCCATTTCGCGCGCGAGCCGCGCATCGAAGTGATGCTGTCGCTGCTCACGCCGTACTTCGCATTCTGGCCGCCGCACGAGCTCGGAGGCTCCGGCGTGCTGGCGACCGTCGTGTCCGGCCTCTACGTCGGCAACGCGGGCGTCACATTGATCCGCTCGAACACGCGGCTGCAGGCGCTGTTCTTCTGGGATTTCCTCAACACCACGATCACCGGCGCGATCTTCCTGCTCACCGGGCTGCAGGCGCGCACGATCGCGTTCGGCCTCGACGCCGCGACGCTCTGGCGCCTCATGCTGGACGGCGTGCTCGTGAGCGTCGTGGTGATCGTCGTGCGCTTCCTCTGGGTGTTCCCGGCGACGTATATCCCGCGGTGGCTCTTTCGCAGCGTTCGCCTGCACGATCCGACGCCGTCGTGGCGCTTTCCCTTCATCATCGCGTTCACGGGCGTGCGCGGCGTGGTGAGCCTCGCCGCGGCCCTGAGCGTACCGGTCGCACTCGCGCCGGGCGTTGCGTTTCCGGCGCGCGACCGGCTGCTCGTGCTCGTCTTCGTGGTCATCGTCGTCACGCTGGTGGCGCAGGGCCTGACGCTACCCTTCGTCGTGCGCCGGCTCGGCCTCGTGCAGCTCGGCGCCGCGGAGCGCCGCCACCGGCGGCGGCAGGAGGCGGCCGCACGGCTGGAGACGGCACGCGCGGCGCTGGCGCGACTCGACGACGCCGCGCGCGAGCACGGCCTTGCGCCGGAAGCGCTGAGGAGCTGGCGCAAGAAGCAGCAGCAGCGCATCGACCTGCTCGAGCACACGCGCAATCCCGACGGAGACGGCTCCGTGCAGGCCACCTCGATGCATCGCGTGGAGCTCGAGCTGCTGGCTGCCGAGCGCGCGCGGCTCAACGCGCTGCTGCACGAGGGTCGCATCAGCGACGAGATCCGCCGGCGCATCGAGCGCGACCTCGATCTCGCCGAAGAGCGCGTGCGCCGCAACGTGCGCGGCATCGCGACCGACGACGACGCGGACGCGGACGACCCGCCGCGCCGCTAGCGCTAGAGGTCGCGCGCGTCGTATGCCCAGTGCAGCAGCGCCTGCCGCTGGACGGGACGACACGCGAGGTCGCGGCGCACGCATGCGCGCGTCAGCTGCGCGACGTGCCGGCGCATCGCCCGCCAGCGGCGCACCTGCCGTGCGTCGTCGGGACCCCGGCGTCCGAGGTAATAGCGGCAATACCATTGGAACCAGCCGCGCGGATCGTCGCCGTGGATCCACCCCTTGCGCCGCCATTCCGAGAGCGGTTGCGACGCATTCACGCCGAAGAAGTTGAGCGCCGCGTCGTGGCGCTCGGGGCACAGCTTCGCGCGCTCGAACCAGGACGTCGGGAATTCACGCGCGCAGTCGGTCATGTACTTGCCCCCGAAGACGCCGACCATCAGCATCTCGCGCGGCGTGAGCTGCGGCATGAAGTCCGGCGCGAAATTGTGGCCGGCCGGTTCCGTGAGCGCGTATCGATAGCCGCCCTGCATGCGGTCGTCGACGGTGATCCAGCGCTTCTTCACGGCCGGCACGCGCGGGGTTACAGGCCCAGCCGCTGCCAGATGGTCGTCGTGAGCCCCGCCTGATTGAGCGTGTAGAAGTGCAGCCCGGGCGCGCCGCGCTCGAGCAATCCGGCGCACAGGCTCGTGACCACGTCGAGGCCGAACGCGCGGATCGAGGCGACATCGTCGCCGTAGCCTTCGAGGCGGCGGCGGATCCACCGCGGTATCTCCGCGCCGCACGCGTCGGAGAATCGCGCGAGCTTGGAAAAGCTCGCGATCGGCATGATGCCCGGCACGATGGGCACGTCGACGCCGCGATCGGCGCACGCGTCGACGAAGCTCCAGTACGCGTCGGGATTGAAGAAATACTGCGTGATGGCGGAGTTCGCGCCGGCGGCGATCTTGCGCAGGAAATTGTCGAGGTCGTGCTGAGGCGAGCGCGCCTGCGGATGGCACTCCGGGTACGCGGCGACGTCGATATGGAACCAGTCGCCGGTCTCCTCGCGAATGAACCCGACGAGCTCGTTGGCGTAGCGGAACTCGCCGGCATCGGCGGTGCCCGACGGCAGGTCACCGCGCAGCGCGACGAGCTGCCGGATGCCTTCGGCGCGATACTGCTGGAGGACCGCGCGTATGCCCTCGCGCGTCGAGCCGATGCACGAGATGTGCGGCGCGCCCTTCAGGCCCTCGCCGATGATCTCGAGTACCGTCGACAGCGTGCCTTCGCGTGTCGAGCCGCCGGCGCCGAACGTCACCGAGCAGAAGGCGGGCTTCAGCTGGCCGAGCTGGCGTCGCGCGGCGCGCAGCTTCTCCACACCCTCCGGCGTGCGCGGCGGGAAGAACTCGAGGCTGTATCCGCCCGGCTGCATCACCGCGCGCGTGCGAGCAGCAGCGCCGACAGCAGCCAGGAGATGACGCTGTAGACGATCGCGCCGAGCAGCGCGGTGCCGAACGTGTCCACCCGGAAGCCGAGGTTCATCTGCCCGACGAACCAGAACAGGAAGCCGTTCAGGACGAAGATGAACAGCCCGAGCGTGAGGATCGTCACGGGCAGCGTGAGCAGCAGCAGGATCGGACGCACGATGGTGTTGATCAGGCCGAGCACGAGCGCCGCGATCATCGCGCTGGTGAAGTCGGGGACGTGTATGCCCCTGAAGAGATACGGCAGCGCGAAGAGCGCCACCGCGTTGATCACCCACGTCAGAAGAAGACGCATCGTCGAGCCTCCTCAGTGCGCGGCGCCGTCGACATAGGGCTTGAGCGCAGCGTAGATCGTGGCGCTGACGGGAGCGGCGATTCCCGCCTCCTTCGCCATGCGCGCGACGGCGCCCGACAGCCACGGCGCCTCCAGCCGGTTTCCCGCAGCGAGATCGTTGAGCATGGACGAGCGCATCTCCGCGGGCAGCGAATCGAGCATCTTCATCTGCTGCTGCACGAAATCATCGGCGAGGCCGGGTGCGCGCGCACGCGACACGTCGAACGCCTCCTGCATCGCAGCCTGGAATGCCGCGCGGAGATCCGGATCGCTCCGCACGACGCCGACGGGCTGCCGCGCGAGGCTCGTGCACCCCGAGAGGGCGGACAGGAACACGAACTTCTCCCACAGGGCGCGACGGATGTCCGGCGCGAGGTCGCATTGGATTCCCGCCGCGCGACACGCGTCGACGAACGCCTCGGCGCGCGGTGTCTGCGCGTTGTCGAATGCGCCGACGCGCAGCCGCGCCATGGTACCGGTATGCGCGATGACGCCGGGCGCACGTATGGCCGCGGCAATGTAGGCCACGCCACCGAGCACGCGGTCGCGGCCGAGCGCGTGGCGCAGCATCTCCGGCGCGTCGACGCCGTTCTGGAACGGGATCACCACACCGCCTTCGGCGAGCAACGGTGCGAGCGCCGGCGCCGTCGGTTGCACGTCCCAGAGCTTGACGCAGGACATCGCGACGTCGACAGGGCCGATGGTTGCGACGTCGTCGGTCGCGCGCACCGCCTCGACGCGGAGCGTCGTGCCCGTCGTCTCGACGGACAATCCGCTCGCGCGCAGCGCGGCGAGATGCCGCCCTCGCGCCACGAACGTCACCTCGTTGCCGGCGAGCGCGAGCCTGGCGCCGAAGTAGCCGCCGACCCCGCCCGCGCCGACCACCGCGATGCGCACCGTCAGTACCGGTACGTATCGGGCTTGTACGGGCCGTCCTTCGCGACGCCGATGTACCGCGCCTGCTTGTCCGAAAGCTCGGTGAGCATCGCGCCGAGCTTGCTGAGCTGCAGCCGCGCCACCTTCTCGTCGAGATGCTTCGGCAGCACGTAGACGCCCACCGGGTACCGCCCGCCGTTTTCCTTGGCGTCGCTCCACAGCTCGATCTGCGCCATCACCTGGTTGGCGAACGACGAGCTCATGACGTACGACGGATGACCCGTCGCGCACCCGAGGTTCACGAGCCGGCCCTCGGCGAGCAGGATGATGCGCTTGCCGTCGGGGAAGATGATGTGGTCCACCTGCGGCTTGATGTTGTCCCAGCGGTAGCTGCGCAGCGCGGCGACGTCGATCTCGTTGTCGAAGTGACCGATATTGCACACGATGGCGTTGTTCTTCATGCGCTTCATGTGCTCGTGCGTGATCACGTCGATGTTTCCGGTGGCCGTGACGAAGATGTCGGCCTTGTCGGCGGCGTAGTCCATGGTCACCACGCGGTAGCCTTCCATCGACGCCTGCAGCGCGCAGATCGGATCGACCTCGCTGATCCAGACCTGCGCCGACAGCGCGCGCAGCGCCTGCGCCGAGCCCTTGCCCACGTCGCCGTAGCCGTTCACGAGCGCGATCTTGCCCGCGATCATCACGTCGGTGGCGCGCTTGATGCCGTCGACCAGCGACTCGCGGCAACCGTAGAGGTTGTCGAACTTCGACTTGGTCACCGAGTCGTTGACGTTGATCGCCGGGAAGCCGAGGCGGCCTTCCTTGTGCATCTGGTAGAGCCGCTTCACGCCGGTCGTCGTCTCCTCGGTCACGCCCCTGATCTGCGACTTCACGCGCGAGTAGAAGGTGCCGTCGTTGGCGAGGCGCTTGGCGATCGCGGCGAACAGCGCGAATTCCTCCTCGTTACCGGGGTGCGCGATCAGCGAGCGATCCTTCTCCGCCTGCGTGCCGAGGTGCACGAGCAGCGTCGCATCGCCGCCGTCGTCGAGGATCATGTTGGGGCCGCCGTACCCGCCCCACTCGAAGATTCGGTGCGTGAACTCCCAGTATTCCTCGAGCGACTCGCCCTTGTACGCGAAGACCGGCGTGCCGCGCTTGGCGATGGCCGCGGCCGCGTGGTCCTGCGTCGAATAGATGTTGCACGAGGCCCAGCGCACTTCGGCGCCGAGTGCCTGCAGCGTCTCGATCAGCACCGCGGTCTGGATGGTCATGTGCAGCGAGCCGGCGATGCGCGCGCCGCGCAACGGCGCGAGCGGCGCGAACTCCTCGCGGATGGCCATGAGACCCGGCATCTCGGTCTCGGCAATCGCGATCTCCTTGCGTCCCCATTCGGCGAGCGCGAGGTCGGCGACGTGGAAGTCGGCGAGCGTGCGGATTTCGTTCGGTGCGTTCATCGGTTCTCCGTCAAGGACTCGACGGGAACGAGCAGGGCTCGTTGCACCGCGCGAGTCGCGGTCAACGAGCGCCGTTGCAAGTGAGCAGGAAGCCGCCCCGAGCCTGGCCCGCGGGGCGAGACCCGCGCGGGTTGCAACGCTCCTCGGGGCGTTGGAGCGCGCATTGTACCGGAAACTCGGGTACCCTCGGCGCCACTGCACCTCGGCGTGGAGCTCGCGCATGGCAAGGCGGGAGCATGGAACCGCACCTCCGTCGCGCACGGAATGGACCATCCTTCTGGGCTTGCTCGTTCTCGTCGTGTTCTCCGCGGTTCTGCCGGGCCTGGAGCAGCCGTCGACCTACCATTCGTTCGCCGATCACCGCGACATCGCGGGCATTCCGAACGGCGCGAACGTCCTGTCGAACCTCGCGTTCGTCGTCGCTGCGCTCGCGATCGCGCTCGGCCTGCTGCGCAACGGGGCCATTCAGCCCGTAACCCGGGTCGCGCTGGCGGTTGCGGCGCTCGGGCTCGTGCTGACCGCGGCGGGCTCGGCGTACTACCACACCGGGCCCGACGATCGCACGCTCTTCTGGGATCGCCTGCCGATCACGCTCGCGTTCGCGGGCATCGTCGGCGCGGCCGTGGCGCAGCGCGTGTCGCCCCGAACGGGCACCGCCTCGGCGATCGCTCTCGCATTGCTCGGTCCCGCCACGGTGCTGTACTGGCGCGCCACCGACAATCTCATGCCGTACGTCCTGCTGCAGGGGGGCGCCACGATCGCGCTGGTGCTGATCGTGCTGGTCACCGCGCGCCGTGCGGACCCCTTCCCCTGGTGGTGGCTGATCGGCTGGTACATCGCCGCCAAGCTCGCCGAGATGATCGACCTGCCCATCTTCACCTGGACCGGGGGCGCGATCTCCGGCCACACGCTGAAGCACGTATTCGCCGGCGTCGGCGCCGCGGGCCTCGCGCTTCCGCTGTGGCGCACGTCCGCCGCGTCGCCCGCGTCAGGTTAGAACCGCCACCTCTCTCTGCCGGTGCAGGCGGCGATCGAGCGCGAGCAGCGCAACGCTCACCGCCGCGGCGAACACGACGATCAGCATCGTCACCGCCATCACCTGCGGCAGGTTGTGCAGGCCGATGCCGGTCATGAGCAGGTAGCCGAGCCCGCGCTGCGACGCGAACATCTCCGCGAGCAGGCAGCCGATCAGCGTGAGCGAGAAGCCGACGCGCAGCCCCGTGAAGATCTCGGGAATCGCGGACGGAAACAGTATCCAGCGCACCGTCTGCATCCCCGAAAGCTTCATCACGCGACCCGTCTTGATCAGGATCGGCCGCGTGTTGCGCACCGCGCTTGCCGTGAAGAGCACGATCGGGATCACGCCGTGCAGCACGCCGAACCCGACCTTCGCCGACAGTCCCAGGCCGAACGCGAGCAGCAGGATGGGATACAGGGTGAGCTTCGGGATCGCATAGATCGTCACGAACATCGGCTCGAACACGTCGCCCGACAGGCGGTTGTAGCCGAGCCAGAAGCCGATCGCGAGCCCCATGACGACGGATACGGCGAACGCGATGGCGAAGGCGCGCATCGTGTCGTAGACGTGCAGCGGGAAATCGTCGCGGCGCACGAGCGTCAGCGTGTAGCGCGCCGTCTCCATGGGAGAGGCGAGCGCGTCCGAGCCGATGAGCCAGTACACGACCTGCCACGCCGCCAGCAGCGCGACGACGAGGATCACGCCGTTGCGCGCGCGCTGCGCCGACCCTGCGCCGCTCATCGGATGCCTCGACGTGCGAGCAGCGTGCGCTCCCAGCGCGTGAGCATGCTGTTGATCGCGATCGACGCGAGCAGGATCAGCACGATCAGCGGGTACATGGTCGCGTTGTCGAAGTTGTTGTACGCGAAGCTGATCTCGTAGCCGATGCCGCCGCGCGAGAGGATGAACTCGGAGCCGATGATGCCGATGAAGGCATAGGCGACGGCGAGCTTGACGCCGGTGACGATGTGCGGCCCGGCGGCGGGCAGGGTCAGGCGCCACGCCGCCGCGGCGGGCGCGAGGCGCATCACGCGCGCGGTCTTCAGCAGCACGGGCGGCACGCGGTCGAGCCCGTTGAGCGTGTTCACGATCACGGCGACCACCGCCAGCATGAACGCGATCAGGATCTGCGGCAGGTCGCCCAGCCCGAACACCACGATGAAGAACGGATAGAAGGCGAACACGGGCACCGCGTAATACGTCGCGAACAGCGGATCCAGCGTGTCGCGCACGGCGCGACGGCGGTGCAGCAGAGCGGCGACGATCAATCCCGCGCCGACCGCGAGGCCGAGTGCCAGGAGCGTGTTGGCCAGCGTCTTCACGATCGCCGCGTTCATGCGGCCCGAGACGAGCAGGCGCCACAGGTCGCGGACGATGAGGTGCGGCGGCTGCATCGTGATCTTGTCGATGACGCCGGCGAGGCACAACGCCTCGAGCACGGCGATGCCGCCGACGATCACGGCAAAACGAAGGATCGCCGTGCGGCTCACGACGCCGGCCGCCCCAGCGTCTTCATCGATTCCCCGCGCAGGTGCTTCCACAGCCGCGCGGTGATGGCGCCGAACTCGGGGCGCTCGACGATGCGGCTGTCGCGGTCGCGCGGCCAGCCCGTCTCGACGATGTCCTTCAGGTGCCCGGGGCGCGCCGACATCACGCCGATGCGATCGGCGAGCATCGCCGCCTCGTCGAGCGCGTGGGTGATGAGAAAGACCGTCGCGCCGGTCTCGCGCCATACGCGCAGGACCTCGTCGCCCATCAGGAGGCGTGTCTGCTGGTCGAGCGCGCCGAACGGCTCGTCGAGCAGTATCAGGCGCGGCTGCATGACGAGCGTGCGCGCGATGCATACGCGCTGGCGCATGCCGCCGGAGAGCTGCGCGGGATAGCTGGTGGCGAAATCGGTGAGCCCGACGATGCGCAGCGCGTCGCGCACCCGCTCGTCGCGCCCGGCGCGCGCGAGATCCGCGCGGCGCAGACCGAACGCGACGTTCTGCTGCACGGTGAGCCACGGCAGCGTCGCGTCCTCCTGGAACACCACGCCGACGCCCTCGGGCACCTCGCGGCCGATGGGACGGCCTTCGAAGTGGACGCTGCCTTCGCTTGCCGCGCTGAGGCCCGCGATGATCTCGAGCAGCGTCGACTTGCCGCACCCGGACGGTCCGACGACGGCGAAGAACTCGCCGCGCCGCAGGTCGAGATCGATGGGGCCGAGGGCGTGGAGCGGAGCGCGTTCGCGCGACGCCGCGAACGTCTTGTTGACGCCGCGCAGCGCGACCTGGGGCGCGCCGAGCTCTTCGCCGCTCACCCTACTTGATCTTCTTCAGGTCGTCGGGCAGGAAACGCGTGTCGATGAGCTTGTCGTAGTCGACGTCACCGTTGATCGCGCCGACCTTTTTCTGCGCCTCGATCATGCGCTTCAGGCCCGAGAGATGGATGTCGCCCTCGCCCCAGTAGGGCACGCCTTGCGTGGTGCTCTTCGTCAGGTTGAGGATCGCGCTCTTCGCCACGTCCTTGTCGATGTTGTACTGCTTGGCGACGATATCCGCGGCCTCGTCGGGATGATCGCGCATGAACGCGACCGCCTTGCGGCGCGCGCGAATGACCGCCCGGATGAAGTCGCCTTTCTTCTCGGCCATCTCGACCGTCGTCACGCCGACGACGTTGTCGAGCGGCGGCAGCACGTCGGCGGCGCGCACCACGGCGCGGAACTTGTCCTTGTACTTCGACCACAGCGGCTCCGTGATCGGGACCATGTCGACCTGCCCCGCTTCCAGCGCCGCCACGCCTTCGCCGAATCCGCCGGTCTTCACGAGCTCCACGTCGCCCTGCTTGTAACCCGCCTGCTCGAGCAGCAGGTTGTCGAGCGCCTGGCTGGTCGATCGCGGATTGGTGTAGCCGATCTTCTTGCCCTTGAGATCCTTGAGCGTCTTGATCGGGGAGTCAGGCTTCACCGCCCACACGAACTCCGCAACCGTGAGCACGTTGTCGCTGACGATCTTGAGATCCGCGCCCGCGAGCACGGCCGACACGACCGCGACCGGATTCACCTCGCCGTACGGCGATCCACCGCCGGCAAGCATGTTGCGCAGCGTCGTTCCGCCGCCCGCCGACGAGATGAGACCGGTGATGTTGAGTCCTTCCTCCTTGAAGTAGCCCTTGGCCATCGCGACGCCGAATGGCATGCCGTTGGCGGACACCGCGTAGTTGCTGACGACGAGCTCCTCGGCGTGCGCGCCGCAGACCAGCAGCGCGAGCGCGAGCCCTGCACACAAATGACGCATGGTTCTCCTCCTCTTCATCGAAGCGAAATCAGCGTGGCGCGCGGCCGACGCCGTGAATGGATCGTGCGCGGTCGCTCACGGATCGTAGAGCCATGGCGCGCGCGCCCGATGGCCGGCTCGGAAGCGCTCGATCTGCGGCGCCATGTTCAACGTCTCCTCGATCTCGTCCATGCCCGACAGGAGCCGAGACTGCTGCCGCGCGTCGAGCTCGAACGCAATGGGCGGATTGCCGGGCATCTCGATGGCGCGAGCCTGCACGTCGACCGTCAGGGTGAGCGGATCAGCGCGCGTTGCCGCCTGCACGACGCGCCCGTGCGCGTCGCGAGGCAAGGCGAGCGGCAGCACGGCGTTCTTGAGCGCATTCTGGCGAAAGATGTCGCTGAAGCCCAGCGCGATCACGCACCGGATGCCGTAGCGCTGCAGTGCCCACACGGCGTTCTCGCGCGAGCTGCCGCAGCCGAAGTTCGAGCCCGACACCAGAATGCATGCATGACGGTACCGCGGGTCGTTCAGCACGAAGCGCGGATCGTCGGTTCCGTCGTCGCGATAGCGCCAGCGCGCGAACAGGCCCTTTGCCGGATCCGTGGACAGCGAGCGCATGTACGCGGCGGGAATGATCGCGTCGGTGTCGACGTTGTCGCGCATCAGCGGCGCGACGACGCCGGTGAGGCGCCTCAACGGCTCCATGGCTTCGACGGGTCCGCGATGCGGCCCGCGATCGCGGACGCCGCGGCGGTGAGCGGGCTCGCGAGATGCGTGCGCGCGCCCGGTCCCTGGCGTCCCTCGAAATTGCGATTCGACGTCGACACGCATCGCTTGCCGGGCGGCACCACGTCGTCGTTGATGCCGAGGCACATCGAGCAGCCCGCTTCGCGCCACTCGAAGCCGGCTTCGGTGAAGTCGCGGTGCAGGCCCTCGTGCTCGGCGGCCGCGCGCACGGCGCTCGACCCGGGCACGACGAGCGCCCGCACGTGCGGCGCAACGCGGCGGCCGCGGACGAACGCCGCCGCCGCGCGCAGATCGGAAAGACGGCTGTTGGTGCACGACCCGATGAAGACGTAGTCGACGGGCGTGCCGACCAGGCGCTGTCCCGGCTCGAGGCCCATGTACCGCAGCGCGTCGACATGCCCGGGACGTCCGCTCGCCGGAACGACGCCGTCGACGGGCACGACGTCGCCCGGCGTCGTGCCCCACGTGATCTGCGGTTGCAATGCGCTCGCGTCGAGATCGAGCGTGCGCTCGAACGGCGCGCCGTCGTCGCTGCGCAGCGTGCGCCATTGCGCGAGCGCCGCGTCCCAGTCCGCACCGCGCGGCGCATGCGGCCGGCCGGCCAGGTAGGCGAACGTCGTGTCGTCGGGGGCGATCAGGCCGAACCGCGCGCCGAGCTCGATCGACATGTTGCACACCGTCATGCGAGCTTCCATGTCGAGCGCGCGGATGGCGTCGCCCGTGTACTCGACGGCACGTCCGACGCCGGCGTCGATACCGAAGCGGCCCAGGATGGCCAGGATGAGGTCCTTCGCCGCCACGTTCGGCGCGAGCCGTCCATGGGCGCGGATCGCGATGGGCTTCGGCTTGACCTGCGCGAGCGTCTGCGTCGCGAGCACGTGCGCGACCTCGGACGTCCCGACTCCCCAGGCCAGCGCGCCGAATGCGCCGAGCGTCGCGGTGTGGCTGTCGCCGCACACGACGGTGCTCCCGGGCAGGGCGAGCCCGAGCTCGCCCGCGATGACGTGCACGATGCCCTGTCGCGGATCGCCGAGCGCGAAGAGCCGGATGCCGCTCTCGTCGCAGTTGCGCCGCAGGAAGCGCACGAACTCGGTGCCCTCGGCGAACGAGGTCTCGTCGCGTCCCGGGCGTGTGGACACGATGTGGTCCTGCGTGGCGAAGGTCTGCGCCGGCGAGGCGACGCCGCGTCCGGCACGGCGAAGCTGGCGGAAGGCCTCGGGGCTGCTCACTTCATGCACCAGGTGACGATCGACCTGCAGAAGATCGGTGCGCTCGTCGAGGTGCGCGATGGTGTGATCGTCCCAGATGCGGTCGAAGAGCGTCAGCGGCATGGTGTCTCGCGGCAGCCATTCCAATGCTACTGCCACGACCTTGTTCCACATCGATTTTCTGTTCATACTTGCCATGATCAAAAGTCATGGCTGATGGCCCGGCGACTGCCTCCCCTCAATGCGTTGCGCGCCTTCGAGGCCGCGTCGCGTCACGCGAGCTTCACGCGCGCCGCCGAGGAGCTGCACGTATCGCAAGGCGCGATCAGCCGGCACGTCGCCACGCTCGAGTCCTGGCTCAAGGTGCGGTTGTTCGTGCGCCATGCACGCGGCATCGAGCTCACGCCGAAAGGCGCGGTGTTCTTCCGTTCGGTGCGCGGCGCGCTCGACCAGGTCGAGTACGGCGCGCGGCAGCTGCAGCAGAAGCCGGACGCGCAAACGCTGCGCGTGAAGGTGCCGCCGACGTTCGCCATCCGGTGGCTCGTGCCGCGTCTCGCGCGCTTCCACGCGTTCAGGCCGCAGATCGACGTGCAGATCACGACGTCGCACCAGCCGGTCAACTTCGATCGCGAGGACGTGGACGTGTGCATCCACTCGGACCCGCGTCCGCTGCCCGACGCGAGCTGCCGCCGCTTGTTCGGCGAGCGCCTGCTGCCGGTATGCAGCCCGGCGTTGCGTGAGCGCGGACCCGCGCTCGCATCGCCGCACGATCTGTCACGGCACGTGCTGGTGTGCTCGCTGCACCGGCCGCGCGACTGGCCGGCATGGCTCGGCGTCGCCGGCGTCAAGGACATCGACGGCAACAACGGCATCAAGGTGGAGAACTCCGCGCTCGCGTATCAGGCTGCCATCGACGGCCTCGGCGTCGTCATCGCGCAGCGCAGCTTCGTTGCCGACGACCTGCGCTCCGGTCGTTTGGTGGCGCCGTTCGCGCTCGAGGTGGCCGGCGACGGCGCGTACTGGCTCGGCTGCCCGGCGGATCGGCCGCGACACGAGTCGGTCGCGGCGTTCGAGACGTGGATCCTGCGCGAGGCCGCCATCACCGACCAGGAGCTCGCGAGCGCGGGCTCAGCGTGAGCGCGCCGAGGCGTCCGTGGCCGCGGCCTGCGCGAGCAATGCGTTCGCGAGGCTCGACTCGCGCTTGTAGAAGCCTTCGGTGTGGAACGTCTCCTCGAGGGCGAAGAGCTCGTAGTCGAGGTGATGACAGACCTCGTGGCAGATCGTGCGCAGGAAGCTCTTGAACGCGACGACCTGGCGCCGCTGCGCGGTGCGCATCCATACCGTGATGAGCGGGCGCCCGCGGCCCTCCGGCGGCTCGTAGAGCCCGTGGAGCTCGCCGTAGTCGTCGGAAGGGCGCGCCGCCATCACCCTGAGGCGCACGGGCGGAACGTGAAAGCCGCGCGTCAGCGCATCGACCATGCGCTGGCCCACCACCTGCACGGCGGTGCGATCTTCCGCGGCGAGCGCCGCACGTAGCGCGATCACGTCCGCGCCGAGGTCGAGGTCGCGCGGCATGCCGATCGATTCGATGGCGTCGCTCGCGCGGTAGACGCGCTTTTCCGCCTGCGACAGGCGGTCGTAGTACGCGAAGGGCATCCAGTGGAGGATGCCATGAAAGCCCATGCGCGCGGGCGATCGCTGGAGCGACCACCCGCGTCGTGCGTCAGGCCGCGCGTCGGCGTGCGAGCGCGAGTCCCGCGAGCGCGATGCCGATCAGCGCGACCGAGGCGGGCTCGGGCACGAAGCCCGTCAACGAGAACGCGGCGTTGAACGTGCCGGCGCCCACGATATCGGTGCCGACGCGCAACCAGTCGGGATCGAGGAATTGATCGCGCGTCCAGCTCTGCAGGTCGGGGAGGAACGGCGTGCCGGGCGGCGCGATGGGCTTCGCCGCCGACAACCACAGGAACTCTCCCGCCGAAGTCGTCGACTGGACCTGCGGCACGAAGAAATAGTGGCCGGGCGCGAGTGTGAACGGCGTCGTGAAGTCGACGTTGAACGTCACCTGCTCGCCGCTGGCCGGACCGTTCCCGCCCGTGGTCTGTCCCGGGATCGGATGGATGCCGCCCGGCGTCACCGAATTGCTCGCGACAAAGCTTCCAAGGTCGGCGGTGGTGAACGCGAGGTTCCCGCTCCCGGTGTCACGATCGAGGAGCGCAACGTCGGACGGCGAATTGACGCGCGTCGGGACCTGCGACGTCGAGAACGTCGGCGGTCCGGACGTGCGCCCGACATCCGAGTCGAGCGGGAACACGCGGTAGATCTCGACACGAACTTCGCCGATGTCGGCGACCGACATGTTTCCGGTGAGCAGGCCCTGGAACGTCGCGCTTTCGATCCGCGTCGGGTTCGTGAGGAGGAAATCGTCGCCGGACTCGATCTCGAACGCGCCGCCCGCATCGGGGCGGGACGCGGTCGCCATGAGGCCGTCGGCGTTGCCGGTGGAGAAGAAGAACTGCGTCGCAGCCGCGGGCAGCGATGCCGCGAGACCGACTGCGGCGAGTGCGATCAATGCGCGTTTCATCGGACGCCTCCCTGTAAGTCCGGTGCGGGAGGGTGATACGAGCATCGTGCGTACCAGCCGGCGTACGCCGTGCAGGATCAATGGCTTACGCGGGCGCTGAAAGGTTGCGATGACGCATCTGTCAACCACAGCGACGGTGCCCCTGGAAGGCTGCCCGCGCTAGCGGAGTTCGCGGTGCCGCCGCAGCACGATCGCGGTGACGCTCAGCAGGGCTGCGCACACCGCGAACGGCAGGTACACGAGCCCGGCCACGCCGGTCGCGTCCCACAATGCGCCGGCAAGCACGGCGATCATCACCGCGCATCCATAGCTCAGCGTGAACACGCCGCCGGACGTTCGCGCGACGTCCTCGGGCCTGCACAGCAGGGCGGGAAGCGTAAGGCCGAGGATCAGCGCGGCGGCATCCGAGAAGCCCAGCAATCCCGTCCACAGCCACGTCGTCGGGCCGACCATGAACACCACGCCGGCGAACGACGCGAGCGACAGCAGCCCGGAAAGCACGTACGGCCACGTTCGGCGCTCGAGCTTGCGTGCGACTGCCAGCAGCAGCAGCGAGGCCGGGATCTGTCCGAAATTGAGTGCCGTGAGCGCGCTGCTGATGAGATCCGCGCGGCCCTGGCTCGTGAGGTAGACGGGAATGAACGCATTGGTGCCGAAATAGATGGCGTTGATGCAGCCGAACAGCACGCCGAGGCGCCACACCAGCCCGCGATGCCAGTCGGGCGTCCACTTGCGTGACTGACCGCGCAACGCGCGGAAGGGATCCTCGAACCGCGGCGCGTACCGCCATACCGCCAGCGTGATCAGCGCGGTCGGAATCGCCCACGCCGCAAGCGTTGCGCGCCAGCCGCCGCCGAGCAGCGGAAGAACAACGGGCAGCGTGAGCACGACCGGAATCACCTCGCCGACGAGCAGCCCGTTGGTATAGATCGCCGTGCCGAGCCCGATGTCCTTCAATGAGAGCCAGTGCCGAACGGTCGTCGGCATGACGGGCTGCATCATCGCCACGCCCGCGCACATGATCACGCTGGCGCCGAGCAGCACTGCGAAGTTCACCGACAGCCCGCGAAGCGCGGTGCCCGCCGTCACGATCACGAGGCCGCCGATCAGCGCGCCGCGCACGCCGATGCGCCCGACGAGCAGCGCGCCGCCCACTGCAGCGCAGGCGAACAACGCGGGCGCGACGCTGCCGAGCACGCCGACGGCAGTGGCCGACAATCCGAAATCGCCGCGGATCATCGGCAGCACGGGCGGCACGGCGAGGATCGTGAGGCGCAGCGTGATGCCGCACAGCCACAGGAGCAGCAGCGAGAGCCACGCAGGGTGTTCGTTGCGGTCGCTCATGAGCGCGGGCATTGTACGCAGCGCCCGGGCTCGCGCTCGTCACCACCCTCACCACCCTCACCACCCTCGACACGCTGACCGCGTGAACCGCTTGACCCTCCGCCCCGGCGCGGCGCATCGTTGTCGAAGTTCGATCGGAGGAGACATGCCATGAGCCGTTCAACGGGCCGGCGCCGCTTCATGGCGGGAGCCGTGGCCGCGGTCGGCGCGGCGGCTCTCGCGCGCGACGCGCGCGCTGCCGCCTCGCTCGGCGCCACCGAGCACGAGGTGCCCGAGGATGCGAGCAAGACGCAGGGCTACCCGCTCGCCGACGAGAGCTATGGCACGCGCTCGCAGTTCGAGACGGAGGCGCGCACGCGCTTCAAGACCGCGACGCCGCAATCGTCGTGGACGTTCACGCCGCTGCAGGACAGCGTCGGCATCATCACGCCGTCGGGGCTGCATTTCGAGCGCAGCCATGCCGGCACGGCGGTGATCGACCCGTCGAAGCATTCGCTGTTCGTGCACGGCATGGTCGCGCAACCCCGGAAGTACACGATGCGCGACCTCCGGCGCTTTCCCTCCGTGTCGCGCATCCTGTTCCTCGAATGCTCGGGGAACGGCCTCACCGAATGGTCGAAGCCCACCATGCCGACGGTCCAGGGCACGCACGGGCTGACGTCGACATCCGAGTGGACCGGCGTGCCGCTCGCGACGATCCTCCGCGAGGCAGGGCTGCACAGCGGCGCGCGCTGGGTGCTCGCCGAAGGCGGCGACGGCGCCGCCATGACGCGCAGCATCCCGATCGAGAAGGCGATGAAGGATTGCCTGCTCGCGTACGGCCAGAACGGCGAGGCGATCCGGCCGGAGCAGGGCTACCCGCTGCGCCTGCTGGTGCCCGGCTTCGAGGGCAACATGAACATCAAGTGGCTGCGTCGCCTCGAGATCGCCGACATGCCGTTCATGACGCGCGAGGAGACGTCGAAGTACACCGACCTGCTGCCGAGCGGCAAGGCGCGCCAGTTCACCTTCGAGATGGAAGCGAAGTCGGTGATCACCGCGCCGTCGGGCGACATGACGCTCGACGGACCCGGATTCCACGAGATCACCGGGCTTGCATGGTCGGGACACGGCGCGATCCGGCGCGTCGACGTATCGACGGATGGCGGCCGCAACTGGCGTCCCGCCGTACTGCAGAATCCCGTGCTACCCGTTTGCCATACGCGCTTCCGCCTTCCCTGGCGCTGGGACGGCAAGGAAGCGATCCTCCAGAGCCGTTGCACCGACGAGACGGGATACGTGCAGCCCACGCTCGGCCAGCTCATCGCGCTGCGAGGGCTCAACGGGCCGCTGGGCTCCGTGTATCACCTCAACGCCATCCAGAGCTGGCACGTCGCGTCCGATGGAAAGGTGACCAATGTCCATCACTACTAGCGCGACGATGAGGCTCAAGCCGTTGCTGCTGGCGCCGTTGCTCGCGTGCGCGTGCGCGAGCGCCGCGACGAGCGGCGAGGACACGTACGGGTTCGGCAGCACGCCCACGCAGGAGGAGCTCCAGAGGTTCGTCTCCCCGCTTCCCGACGGACGGGGCCTGCCGCCCGGATCAGGAACGGTCGCGCAAGGCAAGGCGCTCTACGAGCAGCAGTGCGTCGCGTGCCACGGGGCGAATCTGGAGGGCGGCATCGGCGACAAGCTCATCGGCGGCCGCGGCACGCTCGTCAACGACACGCCGGGCAAGGCGCCGGTGAAGACGGTGGAGAGCTACTGGCCGTACGCGACGACGCTGTTCGATTACATCAAGCGCGCCATGCCGCTCGCCGCGCCCGACTCGCTCACCAACGACCAGGTCTACGCGCTCTGCGCGTACATCCTGTCGCGCGCGAACGTGGTGCCCGACGACGCGGTGATGAGCGCCGACACGCTCGCCAGGGTTGCGATGCCGAATCGCGACGGGTTCGTCGGCGATCCGCGTCCCGAGAAGTTTCCGCCGGTGGCACGAACGCCGCACCAGGACTTGGCGATCGGCGCGGCAAAGAAGTAGCGATCAAGCAAAAAGGGCCGCGCGATGCGGCCCTCGATCGTGCGCAGGAGCGCGCGCTCAGGCCTTCTTGACCTTCTCCAGCATCTTGAAGATGCCCTTCGGCGCGCCCACGAACATGCGCTTGAAGGTCTTGGGGAGGCAACGGCGCTCGAGCGTGTTGCGGCGGGTGCGGGTGCGTTCGGCCATGGTCGTCTTGTCGGTGGAGGACCCTTCGTCGGGCCAAGCCCAAGATTGTAACCGAAACGCTTGATTACGGGCAGCATTCCCTCATGTAGCGCGCCATGTACGCGGACTTGCGCGATGCCGTCGACCCCGATCCCGCCCGGGCGCGGGCGAACTTCCGGGTCGCACTCAAGCTCGCGGGCGCGTTCGTCGCGCTGCTGTGGCTCGTTCAGGTGGTCGTATCGGGGCCGGAGGTCGACGCGGGCCTGCTCGGCGTGCGCCCGCACGACTGGACGGGCCTGATCGGGATCTTCACCGCGCCGCTCGTCCACGCGAACTGGGCGCATCTCTTCGGCAACTCGCTGCCGCTCGTGGTGCTCGGCACGGCCATGCTGCACCTTTATCCGCGCGCGTCCCGCATCGTGCTGCCGGCCGTGTATCTCGGTCCGGGCCTCGCGGTCTGGCTCCTCGCGCGCGGCGGCACACACGTCGGCGCGAGCGGCCTCGTCTACGGCATGTTCGCGTACGTGCTCGTGGCCGGGCTCATGCGCCGCGACCGGCGGGCGATCGCGACGTCGCTGCTGGTGTGCTTCCTGTACGGCGCGCTCGTGTGGGGCGTGCTGCCCATCGAGAGGCACGTCTCGTGGGAGACGCACCTCGCGGCGGCGGTAATCGGTGTCGTCCTCGCCTTCGCATTGCGCAATCGCGACGTTCCGATGCGCAAGCGCTATTCGTGGGAGGACGAGACGGTGCCGGACGCAAGTGAAGACGACGCGCCCGGTACGCCATCGATGCCGGTCGAGCCGGCGGACGATGGCGTCAATCGACGTGAGGCCGCGATGCGTCCGCCAGCCTGACGCGCGTCGCGACGACGTCGATCCGGGCGGGGCTGATCGCGACTTGCGCGGCGGCGTCCGACGCGGCGAACGCGTCGCACGCCGAGGAAGGCACGCCGACCGCGACGACCATGGTCATGGCCGAAAGCGCCAGGGCGGCCACGGCGAACGAGACGCGGAAGGTTGCGGGCTGGTCGCGGTTCATGGTTCGTCTCCTTGCAGGGGCGTTCGTCACGGTTCGCATCCTAGGCAGGCCCGCGTCCCGCGCCAACGCGCAAGCGACGGACCGCGCGCTGGCTGCGACGGAATACGGCCCGCCGCGACGAACGGGACCGCCGGGACGTCACGCCGGACGGTCGAGCCGCATCGCCGGTGTATCTTGCGCATCTCGCCGCCCCTCGAGGATGCCTTGAAGCTGCCCGCCTTCCTCCTGCTGCTCGTCGCCACGCTCGGCGTGCCGGCCGCGGACGCGCAATCGTCGTGGCCCGAGCATCCGATCCAGCTCATCGTGCCGTTTCCCGCGGGCGGTGCGGTCGACGTGATCGCGCGGCCGTTCGCCGAGCGGTTCGGCGAGCTGCTGCATCAATCGGTCGTCGTGGTGCCCCGCGACGGCGCGTCGGGCACGATCGGCATGGCGGCGGTGGCATCGTCGAAGCCCGACGGCTACACGCTCGCGTTCACGCCGAGCGGTCCGCTCACGATCCAGCCGCACGTGATCGCGACGCTGCCGTACAAGCCCGAGAACCTCGTGCCGCTGTGCCAGCTGTACGCCTCGGAGTACATCGTCGCGGTGCGCGCCGACAGCCCCTACAGGACGCTCGACGAATTCGTGAAGGCTGCGAGGGCACAGCCAGGCAAGCTGACGTACGGCTTCGGCGGCGTCGCCACGTCGCCTCATCTCGCGATCCTGCAGTTCGTCAACGCCGCGGGGATCGACATGCTCGGCGTGCCCTTCCGTGGTGACCCGGCGGCGATCCTCGCGCTGCGCGCGGGCGAAATCGACAGCGCCACGCTCAACATCGGGCTCGCGAAGGCGCAGGGCTTTCGCGCGCTGGCGACGTTCGCCGAGAAGCGCCAGGCGGAATTTCCCGACGCCCCGACGATGAAGGAGATGGGATATCCGGTCGTCAGCACCGCCTATGGCGGCCTGGTCGCACCCCGGGGCGTGCCGCCGGACGCGATGAGGAAGATCGAGGCCGCTTGCGAGACCGCGGGACACGACGAGCGATTCACCCGGGCCGTGCGTCAGTCGAGCCAGGAACCGGTGTATCGCAGCAGCGCCGAGTTCGCGCGCGTGCTCGCGCAGGATTCGGAGGTGAAGCGCGACGTCATCCGCAAGGCGGGCATCAAGCCGCCGTAAGTCGCTTCACCGTGCATCTCGTCCCATCGCCGCGGCGGACTGTCGCATGCGCGTCGACGAAGCGCACCGGGACAAGTACGCTTGCAGTCGAATGTCCGCATCGCGCGGGCGGCATCTTCGGGGGCCGAGCATGGCATTGATTCGCTGTACCGAGTGCGGCAACGAGGTGAGCGACCAGGCGCGGTCGTGCCCGAAGTGCGGCGCGCCCGTGCACGTCACCGGCGTGAGCGTCGCCGCCGCGCCGCGGCCGGTGCCCGCGACCACGGGCAGGGTGCTCGTCGCGCTCCTGATCAGCTTCATCACCATCGGCTACCTCGTGCCGTGGTGCATCGCCTGGACGCGTCACCACCAGAAGCAGGTTCCGATCTTCCTCATCAACCTGCTCCTCGGATGGACCCTGATCGGCTGGTTCGCGGCGCTGATCTGGGCGTTTTCCTCGGACGTCGAGATGATCTGACGCCGCCCGCGTCAGCGCGGGCCGGGGCGCGGCTCGCCGAACGCCTCTTGCGCCTCGCGCGGAATCGACCGCGCATATTGCGGTGGCGCGACGGCGTGGCCGGCGAGCTGCACGGCGGCGTGCCATGGCCATCGCGGATCCCAGAGAAACGCGCGCGCCATGCACACGATGTCGGCGTCACCACTCGAAACGATGAGCTCGGCTTGCGCCGGCTCGGTGATGAGACCCACGGCGAACGTGGTCGCGCCGCTTGCGCGCTTGATCGCGCGCGCGAACGGAACCTGGTAACCCGGCTGCAACGCGATCTTCTGCGCGGGTGAGACGCCGCCGCTCGAGCAATCGATCCAGTCGCAGCCCCGCGCGACGAGACGCCGCGACAGCTCGATCGATTCTTCGAGCGTCCATCCGCCGTCGACCCAGTCGACGCAGGACAGCCGTGCCCCGAGCGGCTTCGATTGCGGCCACGCCGCGCGCACGGTGTCGAACACCTCGAGCGGAAAGCGCACGCGGTTCTCGAACGAGCCGCCGTATCGATCGTGCCGGTGGTTCGCGATGGGGGACAGGAACTCGTGCAGCAGATAGCCGTGCGCCATGTGCACCTCGGCAGCGTCGATGCCGATGCGATCGGCGCGACACGCGGACGCCGCGAACGCGTCGCGAACGCGCGTCAGGGCGTCATGGTCGAGCGCGACGGGTGCCGGCTCGCCCGGCTTGATCGGCACGGCCGAGGGGGCCACGGGCTTCCAGCCGCCCTGGTCCGGCGTGATGAGCGAGCCGTCCTCCCACGGCACGCGCGAGGACGCCTTGCGGCCCGCGTGTGCGAGCTGGATCGCCACCGGCATCGGCGGCATGAGCGCGCGAGCGCGATGCAGCTTGTCCGCGAGCGCCGCTTCGGTCGCGTCGTCGTAGAGACCCAGATCGCGGTACGTGATGCGGCCCTCGGCGGTGACCGCGGTCGCTTCGACGACCATCATGCCCGCGCTCGACATCAGGAGCTGCCCCCAGTGCACGAGATGCCAGTCGCTCGCGCAGCCTTCCTGCGCGGAGTATTGGCACATCGGCGACACGACGATGCGGTTGGCGAGCGCGAGCTCGCGCAGGCGAAGCGGCGTGAACAGGACGGACATCAGGGCCTTCCCTAGGGGGCACGCGCAAGGCAGCGCTGGTACCGCTCCTCGACGCGATGCGCGAACCAGTCGGTGGTGAGCCGGCGCGTGATCTTGGGACTGTGCAGCTCGATCGTGGGGATCATCGCACGCGGCACGACCGACTTGCCGCTAGACTCGAGCGCGGCGAAAACCGCGCGATACAGTCGCGTGCGCTCGAAGCGCTCGTCGCGGCCGAGCGCGAGATCGCGTCGCACCTCCGCGTCGCTCATGCCGAGACGTCGCCCCGCGTTGCGCGCGGCGAGCTCGGTGCTGCCGGCCTCGGCGACGGCCTCGCCGTGCTCGTAGCGCAACAGCGCGCCGTCGCGCACGAGCGGGATGCCGGTCAGCTCGCTCAGCGCGTTCTGGAACGCGGCGTTGCGGCTCGCGTAGCGGCCCGCGTTGAAGTCCGCGAAGCGATAGATCATGCGGTCGTACGGCGCCTTGTAGTCGAGAAGGTGCGCGATGCCGAACCAGACGCCGCCGCGACGCGTGAAGAGCTCGTGACGCAGCGAGCCGGTGACCGGATAGGGATACGGTTGGTCCGCCGCGTACGCGCTGGCGAACGCGATGTTCACCTGCATGGGGCCGGCGGTGCGCACCGGGTTGCTGTCGGAGAGAAACGTCCTGCCGAGCGGAACGCGTCCGATGAAGTCGTCGTAGATGTCGCTCAGGTCCTTCTCGGTGCGAACGGTGTCGAGGCGCTCGGCGTAGCTCTTTCCGTTCGACGACGAGAGCGCGAGCGCGGCATCGAGCGCGAGCCTCGGAATGCCGAGACGCTCGCGCTGGCGCTCGATCTCGTCCCGCGCGATCCTCGGCAAGCCGGGCACGACGGGGTCGACCTGAAAGCCCGATTCCTGTCCGATGATCGCGATGGGCGCGCACAGGTTCTCGACGGTCGGTGGAACCTGCAGCGCCGCGATGGCGGCCCAGATGTCGGTGGCCCACCCCTTTCGATCGGCCACCGTCTCGGGGATCAGGCGCGCGACGAGCGCACGGCCTTCGTCGGCCGTCACGACACGCGCGGGGCCGCGCGAACCGTTCTCGGGCGTGGCGCAGCCGGCGAGCGCGGCCACCAGCAGCATGCAGGCCATGCCGCGCAAACTCCGCGACCCCGCGCGAATCATCTCAACGAATCGCGAAATCGCGCGAATCCCGGATCGTGGTCGGTGTATTGATGCGCGATGCGGGCCGTCAGCCGCGCGCGCTCCGACGCGATGAACGCCTCGAGCGCGCGGCGATGATACGGCTCGAGATGGCGGTCGGCGGCCAGGAGGATTTCCGCGGCCAGCGCGGCGTCGACCGCGTCGGTGTCGACGAGCAGCAGTCGAGCGTCGGACGGCAACCGCGTGCAGAGCTCGGCAAGCGCGTTGTCCGCGGCGGGCGAGCCGATCACGACGGCATCGGGCCATCGCGTCGGGCCGGCGCCCGCGGGAGGCCATGCGCTTGCCATCCAATGCGCCGGCACCGCGGCGCCGCCGTCGAGCGTCTGCGGCTCCACGATCTTCACCACGACGACCGGCCATGCGTCGATCGAGAAGCGCGGCGCGAGCCGGCGCCGGAAGACGGCGAACGGCGCGTCGGTCATGGGATCGCGACGCTTCAGCGCGCGACGACTTCGAACGCGACCGTCTTGGCGGGCGGCGTCTGCGGCTGCGCGGGATCGTGGTACGTGAAGCGCACGCGGGTGGTGCCGGGGCGTTCCGCGCGGAACGTGAACACCTGCGTCTGCGCGTCCTCGAAGCGCGGCGTGAGGTCCGCCGGATAGAGCACGGGGTCCTGGCCGAGCTCGTACGTCCAGCGATTGTCGCTCTGCGAATCCGCGGGCAGGCGAATGCTGATCATCTGCGTGCGCACGACGTCGATCGAGGAACCATCGACCGCGTCGGTGACCACGCGCGGATCCGGCAGCGCCGGCGGAATCAGCGGCCAGTACGTCGGGATCGTGTCGCACGCGGCGACCGTGACAGCGAGCAATAGCGCGGCGCAATGGCGCGTGAACCTCACGAGCGCAGCCCCTTCGCCTCGATCAGGACGATTGCCGTCGGCCTAGTCGGCCGCCACCGTCGCGCGCCCGCGCACGCCGGCGGCGTCGCGCAGCACCTCGACCTTGTCGGTGGCTTCCCACGTGAACTCCGGCTCGTCGCGGCCGAAGTGACCGTACGCGGCAGTCTTGCGGTAGATCGGCCGCAGCAGGTCGAGCATCTGGATGATGCCCTTCGGGCGCAGGTCGAAATGCTGCGTCACGAGCTCGGCCAGCTTGTGATCGGGCAGCTTGCCGGTGCCTTCGGTATAGACGGTCACGTTGATGGGCTTCGCCACGCCGATCGCGTACGACAGCTGCACCTGGCACTGGCGCGCGAGCCCGGCGGCGACCAGGTTCTTCGCGACATAGCGCGCGGCGTAGGCCGCCGAGCGGTCCACCTTCGACGGATCCTTGCCCGAGAAGGCTCCGCCGCCGTGCGGTGCCGCGCCACCGTACGTGTCGACGATGATCTTGCGACCGGTCACGCCGGCGTCGCCGTGCGGACCGCCGATCTCGAAGCGCCCCGTGGGGTTCACGAGGAAGCGCGTGCCGACGAGCATCTCCTTGGGGAAGACCGGCTTCACCACTTCCTCGATCACGGCTTCGGCGAGCTCCTTCTGGCGTTCGTTCATGCTCGGATGATGCTGCGTCGACAGCACCACCGTGTCGACGCTCTTCGGCTTGCCCTCGACGTAGCGCACGGTGACCTGCGACTTCGCGTCGGGGCGCAGGAATTCCAGGCGGCCGTCGCGGCGCACTTCGCTCTGCCGCTGCACGAGCCGGTGCGCGTAGTAGATCGGGAACGGCATGAGCGTGGGCGTTTCGTCGCACGCGTAGCCGAACATCAGGCCCTGGTCGCCCGCGCCCTGGTTGAGATAGTCGTCGGACGCGCGGTCGACGCCCTGCGCGATGTCGGGCGACTGGCGTCCGTAGCACACCATGACGGCGCAGCCGTCGGCGTCGAAGCGCAGCTCCGGATCGTTGTAGCCGATGCGGCGGATGGTGTCGCGCGCGACACGGCCGTAGTCGACGTTCGCGTGCGTGGTGATCTCGCCGGCCATCACCACGAGCCCGGTCGAGACCAGCGTCTCGGCCGCGACACGGCCCGTCGGATCATGCTCTAGAATCGCATCGAGCACGGCGTCGGAGATCTGGTCTGCAACCTTGTCCGGATGACCTTCCGAAACGGACTCCGACGTGAACAGAAAATCGCTCATTCCCGCTCCCTGCTGGATGGATTGCGCAAGCCCGCTCGGGTTGCGCGTGTGGGGCGTCGCGGCGCCACGGCGGTCGCGTCGCAAAGGGCGCAATTCTAGCAGATCGATCGTTCTTCCCTCCGCCGCCCGGCGGCGGGTTTCGCGCGCCCGGAGCGCGTCGTGACGCGGATCGCACGCGCGGATGCGACGGCACTGCGCGAGGCCGCCGACATGCTGCGCGCGGGCGATCTGGTCGCCTTCCCGACCGAGACGGTCTATGGCCTCGGCGCCGATGCGAGCAGTCCCGCCGCCGTGCGGCGCATCTTCGAGGCGAAGGGGCGCCCCGCCGACCATCCGGTGATCGTGCACGTGCGTGACCTCGACAGCGCGCGCGGCTGGGCCGATGCGTTCCCGGCCGGCGCGGAGCAGCTCGCGCGCGCGTTCTGGCCGGGGCCGCTGACGCTCATCGTGCCGCGCGCGCCGCACGTCGGCGATGCGGTGACCGGAGGCCAGGACAGCGTCGGCCTGCGCGTGCCGGGGCATGCCGTCGCGCAGGCGCTGCTGCGCGAGTTCGGCGGTGCCATCGCCGCGCCGTCGGCCAACCGCTTCGGGCACGTTTCGCCGACGCGCGCGCAGCATGTGGCCGACGATCTCGGCGACGCCGTGAAGCTGGTGCTGGACGGAGGCGCATCCGACAAGGGCATCGAGAGCACGATCGTCGCGTTCACCACCGGCGTGCCCCTGCTGTTGCGGCCCGGCGCGATCGGTGTCGACGCGCTCGCTCGCGTTTTGGGCGGCGCGCCGCGCGCCGCGGGCGACGACGCGCTGCGCGCACCGGGTCGCCTGCCCTCGCATTACGCGCCGCGCACCCCCGCCTCGCTGCTCGACCGTGACGCGCTGCGCGCGGAGGCGGCGCAGCTCGCCGATCGCGACGAAGTCGTGGCCGTGCTCGCGCGCACCGCGACGCGGCCCGAGGATTTCGACGGCACGTGGCTCGATGCGCCGCAGGACGCGGAGGGTTATGCGCACGACCTGTACGCCAACCTTCGGAGGCTCGACGCCGCGAACGCGGACGCGATCCTGATCGAGGACGTCCCGGATACGAGCGAGTGGATGGCCGTGCGCGACCGGCTGACGCGCGCCACCCAGGGCGAAGACGACGACCGCGACTAGCAGCGGCCGTCGAAGGCGGCGTCGAGGAACGGGGCCATTCGTGCGACCGCGCGCGGCACCGCATGGTCGAGGAAGTGGTCCGTGTCGTCGAGCGTGACGGTCGCCGAGCACTCGTCGCGCGGCAGGCGGGTCGCGCGCTGCTGCGCCGAGCGAATCACCGCCTCGAAATCGCGCTCGCCATGCACATCGAGGATGGGCATGCGCGGGCGCGACATGAAAGGCTGTGCCAGGCCGATCGCGACCCACGCGACGACCTTTCCGCGGCCCGACTCCGCGAGCCACGCGTCGACCATCGCGGAGCCCATGCTGTGCGAGACGACCGCGATGCGCGCCTTGCCGTGCGCGCGCAACCACGCGTCCGCCGCGTCGAGGCGTTCCGCAGCGAGCGCGTAGAGAGCCTCGTACGCGGCAGCCTTCGCGTCGGCCGCGAGCACCGGCATCTGCACCGAGAGCGTCTCGAATCCACGCTCGGCGAGCATCGTGCGAATGTCCCCGATCAGCGCCCAGTCGGGATGGACGCCGGCACCGTGCACGACGATCACGGCGCCCTTCGGCGTTCCGGACGGCGTCGCGTGGATCGCGAGCACGCGATCGCGATGCGGCGTGGCGAGCGCGATCGCGTCGCCGACCACGATTTGGGGCACGACCTCGGCGGCCCAGCGGGATTCGCGCGCGTAGTCCGGCGCAAGGTCCGCGGCGTATGCGTGGAATGCAGCCGCAACCAGGAGCACGCCGAGCAGCTTTCGCATCGACAAGGCCGGGCCTTCGCTTCGCTCAGGATGACAGCCGGCAAGGTAAACTCTGCGCGCCATGGCGACAATCCCGTCGTGAACATCGTTCTCGCGCCCGATTCGTTCAAGGGCTCGCTCTCGGCACCGGAGGCATGCGCCGCCATGGAGACGGGGCTGCGGCGTGTGTGGCCGGACGCAGGCGTGCGTGCACGGCCGATGGCCGATGGCGGCGAAGGCACGCTCGATGCGATCCTTCACGCGGTCGGGACGCGCGCCATTCGCGCATCGATGCAAGTTCCGGGGGCGAGCGGCGCGCCGGTGGAAGCCGCTTACGGCATCGTCGATGAAGGCGGCGTGCCCGTCGGCATCATCGAGATCGCGCAAGTGGTGGGCATCACCGACCCGGTCGCGATGCAGTCCGACGCCGGCTCGCGCGACACGATCGGCGTGGGCGTGCTGATGCGCGCGCTCCTCGATCGCGGCGTGCGCGATTTGCGCATCGGCCTCGGCGGCAGCAGCACGAGCGACGGCGGCGCGGGCCTGCTCGTCGGGCTCGGGGCGCGTCTGCTCGACCACGCCGGCCGTGACGTCGAGCCCACGCCGCGTGGCCTCGCAACGCTCGCGCGCATCGACCTCGGGGGCGTCGACGCAAGGGTGCGCGATGCGCGCATCCTCGTTCTGTCCGACGTCGACAACCCGCTGTGCGGCGCGCAGGGTGCGATGACCGTCTTCGGCCCGCAAAAGGGCGTCGCGGCCGCGGACATCGCGGCGTTCGACGCGTCGCTCGCGCACTATGCCGGGCTCGCCGAGCGTGCGTTCGGCCGCAGCGTCGCCGGCAATGCCGGCGCCGGATCGGCGGGGGGTCTCGGCTTCGCGCTGCAACTCCTCGGCGCATCGTCCGCGTCGGGTGCGGAAGTCGTCGCCGGCGTCATCGCGCTCGACGTGGCGCTGGCCGGCGCCGACTGGGCGATCACGGGCGAGGGACGCAGCGACGGCCAGACGCTCCGCCACAAAGGCCCCTTCGTCGTCGCGCAGCACGCGAGGCGATGCGGCGTGCCGGCCACGCTCGTGTCGGGCAGCGTCGACGCGGCCGCGCTCGGCGATCTGGGTCGCGTCTTCACCGGATGCTTCGGCTTGCCCAATGGCCCGATGACGCTGCAGGATTGCGTCGTCCACGCCGCCGCGCTGCTCGCCGATCGCACCGAGCAGGTGGCGCGCGTGTGGTCTGCCGTGCCTCGCTAGCGAGCGACGATGCGCATCCTGGTGGTCGAAGACGACACGGTCCTCGCGGCTGCACTGACGCGCGCGCTGACGCAGGCGGCGTACGTCGTCGATCTCGCCGAGGACGGCGAGATCGCGAACGAGGCGCTTCGCACGAACACCTACGACCTGGTCGTCCTCGACATCGCGCTGCCGAAGCTCGACGGGCTGTCGGTGCTGAAGCGCATGCGCGACCGGCGCTCGCACGTGCCCGTGCTCGTCCTCACGGCGCGCGACACGCTCGAGGATCGCGTGCTCGGGCTCGACCTCGGCGCGGACGACTACATGACCAAGCCGTTCGATCTGCCCGAGTTCGAGGCGCGCGTGCGCGCGCTGATCCGCCGCGGCCACTACAACGCCGGCACGACGATGACCCACGGCCGCCTGCGCTTCGACACCGCGGCGCGCCGCCTCTTCTACGGCGATCAGCCGATCGAGATGTCCGCGCGCGAGCTCGCGCTCACCGAGCTCCTGCTCGCGCGGCAGGGCAAGGTCGTGAGCAAGGAGCAGATCATCGACCAGCTCTTCGGCTTCGGCGAGGACGTGGGCAGCAATGCGATCGAGGTGTACGTGCATCGCGTGCGTCGCAAGCTCGAGCCGCTCGGCATCGAGATCCGCACCGTGCGCGGCATGGGGTACCTGCTCGACAAGCCGGATGAGGCCGCGTAGCGCGACGCTGCGCAGCCAGCTCCTGCGCTGGCTGCTCGTTCCGCTGTCGATCCTGTTCCTGCTCGACGCCGCGGGCAGCTACGTGCTGGCGACGCGCCTGTCGAGGCAGGTGTACGACGGCGAGCTCGGCGAGATCGCGCGCGAGCTGGCGCTGCACGTCAAACGTGAGAACGGCGGCTACGCCTGGGATCTCGAGAGCGACGCCGAGCGCACGCTGCTGCTCGACCCGTACGACACCGTCCGCTACGCCGTGCGCACGCGCGACGGTCGCCTGCTCGCGGGCGACGCCGAGCTCGCCGCCCCGGCGAGCGACGCTGCGCGCACGCCGTACTACGACAGCACGTACCACGACGACCCGGTCCGCGTCGCGCAGATCGAGCGCGCGGGGGTCGTCGTCCAGGTCGCGGAGACGACGGTCAAGCGCCGCGCGCTCGCACGCGACATCGTGATCGACGTCATCCTTCCGCAGCTCGCGCTGATCCTGATCGCGGGCGCCCTGGTGTGGATCGGCGTTTCGCGCGGCCTCGCGCCGCTGCAGCAGCTGAAGATCGCGATTGCACGGCGCTCGCACGTGGATCTCAGCCCCGTGGCGGTCGAGTCGGTGCCCGGCGAAGTCGAGCCGCTGCTGCAGGCGGTGAACGATCTCATGGCCCGGCTCGAGGAAGTGCTGACGTTCCAGAATCGCTTCATCGCGGACGCGGCGCACCAGCTCCGCACCCCCGTCGCGGGACTCAAGGCGCACATCGAGCTCGCGCTCCGCGAGGAGGATCCCGCGCACGCGCGGCAATCGCTCGCGCATCTCTACACGGCCGTCGAGCGCATCTCGCGGCTCGTGTCCCAGCTGCTGTCGCTCGCACGCAGCGAGCCCACCGTGAAAAAAGTGGCGCTCGAGGCGCTCGATCTGCGCAAGCTCGCGTTCGACGTCACGATGGAGTGGGTGCCGGAGGCCTACAAGAAGAACATCGACCTCGGCTTCGAGGGATCCGCCCAGCACGTCGCCATCGAGGGCGATCCGCTGCGCCTCACCGAGCTCATGAACAACCTGCTCGACAACGCGATCCGCTACAGCCGCAACGGCGGACGCGTCACCGTGCGCGTCAACGACGCGCCCTCGCCGCGCGTGTCGGTCAGCGACGACGGGCCGACCATTCCGGTCGCCGAGCGCGAGCGCGTGTTCGAGCGTTTCCACCGGCTGCTCGGCAGCCATGCCGGCGGAAGCGGCCTCGGGCTCGCCATCGTGCGCGAGATTGCCGCGCTCCACCAGGCGGAGATCACGCTGGAAGACGACATCGACGGCATCGGGAATCGCTTCACGGTGGCATTTCCCGCTTCGTCGTTCCCCGTAAGGCTGCAGTAATCATCGCGACAGCACCGGGTAAGGGCGACGTCATGACCCGGTAAGTGCGCGGCTTTAACTTGGTAGCTCACTGGCACGAGGAGCTACCACGATGTTCGCTGCGCTGGGCGATCCCGAAACCTGGATGGCGCTGGTCAAGATCGCCATCATCAACGTGGTGCTGAGCGGCGACAACGCGGTGGTCATCGCGCTCGCGTGCCGCTCGCTGCCGCCGCGGCAGCAGCGCAATGCGTTCATCGTCGGCACGGGCGGCATCGTCGTTCTGATGACCGTGCTCACCGCGTTCGCCGCGTGGCTCATGACCCTTCCCTGGATCCAGGCGATCGGCAGCCTGCTGCTGCTCTGGATCGGCGTGAAGCTGCTCCTGCCGGAGGACGGCGAAGGAAGCGTCAAGGACAGCAGCAACTTCTGGGATGCGGTGCGCACGATCGTCATCGCGGACATCGTGATGAGCCTCGACAACGTGCTCGGCATGGCCGGCGCGGCCAAGGGCCACCTCGGCATGCTGTTCGTCGGTCTGCTGATCACCATGCCGCTCATTCTCTTCGGCAGCGCGCTGCTGATGCGCCTCATGGAGCGCTTTCCGGTGTTCGTCACCATCGGCGCCGGCGTGCTCGGCTACGTGGCGGGGGACATGGCGGTCGGCGACCTCGCGGTGAAGGACTACGTCGAGCTGCATGCGCACTACCTCGACTGGCTCGCGCCGATCGTCGGCGCGCTGTTCGTCGTCATTGCCGGCAAGCTCCTCGCGCGCCGCAAGTCGCAACCCGCGGCAGACCACGCGGCGGCTCCGGCCGCCGAGCACCACGATCACCTCACGCCGGAGGCCACTCGATGAAGGACGTCGTCGTACCGGTCGATCGCGCGCAAGACGCGTCGCGCGCCGCGGCGCAGGCGATCGCGCGCTACAGGCGCGAGCCCGTGCGCATCCATGTGCTCAACGTGCAGCGCCCTTTGCCGGGCCACATCGCGCGCTTCTTCGGCACCGACGACCTGCGCGACTTCCATCGCGAGGCCGGCATGCGCGTGCTGCAGCCGCTGATCGCGCGACTTGCGGAAGCGGGCATTCCCTACCAGGAGCACGTGCTCGTCGGCAAGCCGGCCGAGGCCATCGTCGATTTCGCCGCGCAGCAGAACGGCGCCGAGGTTCTGCTCGACGACGAGCCGGACAGCATGCTCGCGGTTGTCGGTCTCGGCTCCATCGGCAGCCAGGTGCGGCGCCTGATGACCGCGCACACGGCCACGGCATCGGGAGCGGGCGCGTCGGGCGCGATGTAGCGGTACGATCAGCGCACCGACTGCGCGAACGCGATCACGGCGCGCGCGCTCGCGTCGCCGAGCGTGCGCTGCACACCACCCAATGCGCTGAAGTGGCGCACGGGGTGACCGAGCAGCGGGTCGTCCTCGATCAACTGTGTCGCCGCCACACCCGTCACCCGCGCGATCGCCTCGGGTGCCATCGCGACCACGCGTGCGTCGCGCACCGCGCAGAGCGCATCGGCCTGCAGCGCGTTGGCGAAGAACGCCGCGCTGTGACCGGTGCCGATGAGCGCGCCGACGATCGTTACGCCGTGCGATCGCAAGAGGCCCAGCACGCACGCGTGATGCGCGAGGTACTGCGACAGGAACCGCGATTCGGCATCGCGCGACACGTCATGGCCGGGTGAATCCTCGAGCAGGATCAGCAGCCGGGGCGGCGCATCGAGCGCGTGGGCGAGGAGCGCCGCATCGAGCGCACAGAGGCTTGCCGCGTCCACCGCGCGCTCACGCCATGGCGCCACGACCCACGCGACGTCGGTGCGCCACAGGCGGCCGGCGACGTGCTGCGCGCGCCAGTCATCGGCGAGCGTCCCCGCGTCGCTCGATGCAGCGCAGACCAGCGCCCGCTGGCGTTCGCGCACGGCCTGCTCGAACGGCGCACGGCGATGCGGCGCGGCCAGCCAGGCAATCGCATCCTCGACGCGCGGTCCGACTGTTTCGATGGCGCCGGCGCGAACGCGCGCCGCGACGCCGTACAACGCATGGATCGCGTCGTCATCGTCCGCGTCGAGCTCGGCCTTGCCGCGCGCGACCTCGATCACCTTGGGTCCCGACAGGCCGACGCGCACGCCCGCAATCGCCGCGAAGCGCTCGCTCGCGCAGGCCAGCACAGAGGCACCGCCGAAGACATCCCCGGTCGCGATGACGGCGGTCGCGAGCTCGTCCGCGCGCGAGGCGACCAATGCGCGCATCGCGCGACCCAGGGAGAGCTCCGCGGCATTGCCTTCGTGCAGCCGGACGCCGGCGGATGCGGCAAGCACCAGGACACCGTCCGGCCGCTCGGCACGTGCGCGCTCGAAGAGCGCGCGCAATGCATCCCCGTGCCCCGCGCCCACGCTCCCACGCAGGAACGCTTCGTCCTGCGCCGCCGCGAGCCATGTGCGGCGGCGGATGCGAAGGCGCGCGGTGACCACGCCGTCGTCCGGCTGGGCGGCGATGCCGAACCGCGCGAGGTGCGCGCTCGGCCGCGACGTGTCGAGCCACTCGACGCTGTCGGGGTCGGCGATCGCGCGAAGGCGCGCAGCCGGCGTTCCGCTGCGCAGCGCATCCCCGGGCTGCAGCGCGCTCAGGCGGTCCATGCGTTTGTGGAATAATCGACGAGGGACGAAGCATAAGCGATCGCGCGGTGGCTCCGCTTACACGATGAACGCCAATCTGTACGCGCTGTTCGAGAGCCACTTTCCCGAAGGCCCGGAGAAGCCGTGTCTCCTGGTGCGCAACGGGCCCGTCGTCCACTACGACGAGCTCGCCGCGACGTCGGCACGCATCGCGAACGCGCTGGTGCGCCTGGGCTGCAGGCCCGGCGATCGCGTCGCGGTGCAGACCGACAAGGTCTGGCACACCATCGCGCTGTATCTCGCGTGCCTGCGTGCCGGGCTCGTGTACCTGCCTCTCAACACGGCGTATCAGAGAAGCGAGCTCGCGTTCTTCTTCGCCGACGCCACGCCGAAGGTCATCGTGTGCCGTCCCGAGATGCTCGGCGTGATCGCGACGCTCGATCGCAAGGCGCACGTACTGACCCTCGACGCCGCGGGCGGCGAGCTCCTCGACCGGGCGCGCGACGCGCCCGATCGCTTCGACACCGTGCATTCGCGTCCCGACGACCTCGCCGCGATCCTCTACACCTCCGGCACCACCGGCCGATCGAAGGGCGCGATGCTGACGCATCGCAATCTCGCCTCGAACGCCGTCGCGCTCGTCGAAGCATGGTCGTTCACGAGCAGCGACACGCTGCTCCACGCGCTGCCCGTGTTCCACGTGCACGGCCTGTTCGTCGCCACGCATTGCGTGCTGCTGTCCGGCGCGAGGATGCTGTGGGTGCCGCGGTTCGACGCACGCGACGTCGTCGACTTGCTGCCCTCCGCGACGGTGATGATGGGCGTGCCGACGTACTACACGCGTCTCCTTGCCGAGCCGTCGTTCGACCGGCAGCGCTGCGGCAGCGTGCGTCTCTTCGTCTCGGGCTCGGCGCCGCTCCTGCCCGAGACCTTTGCAGCGTTCGAGCAACGCAGCGGGCACGCCATCCTCGAGCGCTACGGCATGACCGAGACCGGCATGATCACCTCCAATCCGCTCGACGGCGCGCGTGTCCCGGGCACCGTCGGCCGCCCGCTGGCCGGCATCGAGGTACGCATCATGGACGAAGCGACCGCATGCGAGCCCGGACGCATCGGCAGCGTGCAGGTGCGCGGACCCAACGTGTTCGCCGGTTACTGGAACCTGCCCGACAAGACGCGCGACGAATTCACGCCCGACGGCTGGTTCCGCACCGGCGACGTGGGGGAATGGCTCGCCGAGGGCCACGGCGCGGGGTATCTGCGTCTCGTGGGCCGCGCGAAGGACCTGATCATCACCGGCGGGCTCAACGTGTATCCCAAGGAGATCGAGGAGCGCATCGACCGCCTGCCCGGCGTGATGGAATCGGCCGTCATCGGCGTTCCGGACGCGGATTTCGGCGAGGCGGTTGTCGCGGTGGTCGTCGCGCGCGACGGTGTCGCGGTCGCGGAGCGCCACGTCATCGGCGCGCTGCGCGCCGAGATCGCATCGTTCAAGGTGCCCAAGCGCGTGTTCGTGGTGACGGAGCTGCCGCGCAACGCGATGGGCAAGGTGCAGAAGAACGTGCTGCGCGAGACGTACTCGCGCGCGGTGCAGGATAGGTGACTCATGAGCGCGCTGCCGAACACCATGCGTCGGATCGAAGTCGACCAGCCGGGACCCGCGGAGCGCATGCGCATCGGCCATGCGCCGCTGCCGTCTCCCAAGCCCGGTGAGCTGCTGATCGAGGTCGCGTACGCCGGCGTGAATCGCCCCGACGTGATCCAGCGCTCGGGAAATTACCCGCCGCCCCCCGACGCCTCGCCGATCCTCGGCCTCGAGATCGCGGGCACCGTGGCAGCGCTCGGCGATGGCGTCACCAGCTGGCGCGTCGGCGATGCGGTTTGCGCGCTCACCCCCGGCGGCGGGTACGCGGAGTATTGCACCACGCCCGCGACGTGGGCCCTGCCGCCACCGCCCGGATTGTCCATGCGCGACGCCGCGAGCCTGCCGGAGAACTACTTCACGGTGTGGCACAACGTGTTCGAGCGCGGTCATCTCTCGCCCGGCGAGACGTTCCTGGTTCACGGCGGATCGAGCGGCATCGGCCTCACGGCGATCCAGCTCGCGAAGGCCTTCGGCGCGACCGTGATCACGACGGTCGGCAACGCCGAGAAAGCGGCGTTCTGCCGCAAGATCGGCGCCGATCACGTCGTCAATTATCGCGAGGCCGATTTCCAGGCCGAGGTCGCGTCGATCACCCAGAAGCGTGGCGTGAACCTGATCCTCGACATGGTCGGCGGCGACTACATCGAGCGCAACCTGCGCTCGCTGGCGCTCGAGGGACGCCTCGTCATCATCGCGTTCCTGCAGGGCAGCAAGGTCGAGGCCGACTGGCGCTTCATCATGCTGAAGCGCCTCACCGTCACGGGTTCCACGATGCGTGCCAGCCCGTCGTCGCGCAAGGCCGAGATCGCACGCGCGCTGCGCGAGCGCGTGTGGCCACTTTTCCGCGACGGCAAGCTGAAGCCCGTGGTGACGCGCGAGTTCGCGCTCGAGGACGCGCCCGCCGCGCATGCGCTGATGGAATCCTCCGCGCACATCGGCAAGATCATGCTGCGGGTCAAATGACGAAAGGGCCGCGTTCGCGGCCCTTTGCACGGTTCGGCGCTCAGGCCGGCTTCGGCCGTCGGGATTTGGCGCGCAGATCGCCGATGAACTTGGAGATGAGCGGCCAGAAGAGGAGCACGAACGCGAGCGTGGTGATCGTGCCGACCAGCGGGTTCGACCAGAGGATGGTGAGGCTGCCCTGCGAGTCGAGCATCGCCTGGCGGAACGCGTTCTCCGCGTTGTTGCCGAGCACCAGCGCCAGCACGAGCGGCGCGAGCGGATAGTCGAGCTTCTTGAACAGGTAGCCGACGATGCCGAAGCCGAGCATGAACCAGATGTCCTGCATGGCGTTGTTCACCGTGTACGCGCCGATCGCGCAGATCACCACGATGATCGGCGCGATGATCGAGAACGGAATGCGCAGGATCGCGGCGAAGAGCGGCACGAGCGTCAGCACGACGATGAGGCCGGCGACGTTGCCGAGGTACATGCTGGCGATGAGGCCCCAGACGAAGTCGGGCTTCTCCACGAAGAGAAGTGGCCCGGGCTGAAGGCCCCAGATGAGCAGGCCGCCCAGCAGCACGGCGGCCGTGGGCGAGCCCGGGATGCCCAGCGTGATCATGGGCAGCAGCGCGCTGGTGCCCGCGGCATGCGCCGCCGTCTCCGGCGCCACCACGCCCTCGACCACGCCGGTACCGAACTTGTCGCCGTCCTTCGACATGCGCTTCGCCATGCCGTAGCTCATGAACGATGCCGGCGTGGCGCCACCCGGCGTGATGCCCATCCAGCAGCCGATCAGCGTGCTGCGGATGAACGTCATCCAGTAGCGCGGCAGCGCCTTCCACGTCTGGAACACGACCTTCGGATTGATGCGCGCCGTCGCGCCGCGGAAGGCGAGCCCTTCCTCCATCGACAGCAGGATCTCGCCGATGCCGAACAGCCCGATGACCGCGATCAGGAAGTCGAAGCCCTTCATGAGGGTGGTGAACCCGAACGTCAGGCGCAGCTGCCCCGTCACCGTGTCGATGCCGATCGCCGACAGCGCGAAGCCGATCATCATCGACACGATGATCTTGGCCGGCGATCCCTTGCCCATGCCGATGAAGCTGCAGAACGTGAGCAGGTAGACCGAGAAGAACTCGGGCGGCCCGAAGCGCAGGGCGAAGCGCGCGATGAGCGGCGCGAGGAATGTGATCATCAGCACCGCCACGAACGCGCCCACGAACGACGAGGTGAACGAGGCGGTGAGCGCCTCGCCGGCGCGGCCCTTCTGCGCGAGCGGATAACCGTCGAACGTGGTGGCGACCGACCACGGCTCGCCGGGGATGTTGAACAGGATGGATGCGATCGCGCCCCCGAACAGCGCGCCCCAGTAGATGCACGAGAGCATGATGATCGCGGACGTCGGGGGCATCGTGAACGTCAGCGGGAGCAGGATCGCGATGCCGTTCGCCGCGCCGAGCCCGGGCAGCACGCCGATGATGACCCCAAGGAAGATCCCGAGGAACATCAGCCCGATGTTGAACGGGCTCAGCGATACCGCGAAGCCGTGGAACAGAAGCGCTAGATCACCCACTCAATGCTCCCGATCGATTGAGGCAAGGCGCGTTTGCGGCGGCCGAACGGCCGCTCAGTAGCCGGTCCAGGCCGTCGGATTCCAGATGCCCTTGAACAGCGGGACCTGGAACCAGACCTCGAACATCATGAACGAGATGGCTGCGATGACGATGCCCAGCACGACGCTGCGCAGCCAGCCGTACTTGCCGATGAAGCGCATGAACAGCGCGATGTAGATGGCCGACGCGACGTAGATGCCGATCAGCTGGATGCCGAGCACGAACACGGCGGCCGGAATCAGGACCGACAGCACGCGCTTGAACTGGTCCCACTCGACGAACACTTCCTGGCTCTTCGCGTCGTGCCGCGCGATGCTGCGCACCAGGATCGCGAGGCTCGCGACCACGATCGCGAGGCTCACGTAGAACGGGAAGAAGCCGGATTGCGGTCCGTCGCTGCTCCACCGGAATCCGAGCCGGTAGCTCGAGTACAGGAAGGTGGCGCCGAACGCGAGGACGATCGCCGAGACGACGATCTCCATCGTGCGGAAGGTGACTCCCCGCCCTCCTTCGCCTTCCATTTCCGTCATCGCCGCTCCTGCGGTCTGGGTTCTTCCGCGGATACCGTCGCGAGCATCACGTCGTCACCGCGCGCGATCCGGGAGCAGATCCGGTGCGCGCGCGGCGACGTGGCGCGTCGCGTACGGAGTACGCCTACTTGCTCGCGAGGAATCCCGCCTTTTCCATGAGTTGCCGATGCTTCGCTTCGGCGTCCGTCACCCACTTCACGTACTCGGGACCGGTCATGAAGGTCTGGTTGAAGGCCGCCTGCTCGCTGAAGGTCTTCCAGTCGGGCGTCGCGCGGACCTTCTTCAGGAGATCGACGTAGAAGTCGACCGCTTCCTTCGGCACGCCGGCCGGCATGAAGATACCGCGCAGCATGGTGTACTCGACCGGCAGACCCGACTCCTTGCACGTCGGGATGTCGTTCCAGGACATGTCCTTGGTGACCTTCTCCTTGTAAGGCATGCGCTGCGCATCGAACACGCAGAGCGGCCGCAGCGTGCCCGCGCGCCATTGCGCGACGGCCTCGATCGGGTTGTTCACCGTCGAGTCCACGTGCTTGCCGACCAGTTGCACCGCGACTTCCCCGCCGCCCTTGTAGGGCACGTACGTGAACTTGGCGCCCGTGTTCTGCTCGATCTCTGCCGTGATGATCTGGTCTTCCTGCTTCGACCCGGTGCCGCCCATCTTGAACTTGCCGGGCTCCTTCTTCACCGCGTTGATGTAGTCGGTCGCCGTCTTGTAGGGCGTGTCTGCATTCACCCAGAGGACGAATTCGTCCAGCGCCAGCATCGCCACGGGCGTGAAGTCCTTCCAGCTGAACGGCGTGCCCGTGGCCAGCGGCGTGGTGAAGAGGTTCGACAGCGTGATGATGATCTTCTCGGAGTCACCTTTGCTCTCCTTGACGTCGAGGAAGCCCTGCGCCCCCGCGCCGCCGGATTCGTTCACGACGATGAGCGGCTGCTTCATCAGCTTGTGCTTCGACACGACGCCCTGGATGAAGCGCGCCATCTGGTCGGCGCCGCCGCCCGTGCCGGCCGGCACGATGAACTGCACCGGTTTGGATGGTTCCCACGCCGCCGCGTGCAGCGGAGCTACCGCGGCCGCGACGCCAATGCCCACGCTGCCGACGGTCCGGAGCAAGCCTGCGATCTTCATGTTTCCTCCAAATTTTCCAATGGCTGACGATTGCGTGGCGGGCTACGCGTCGCCGCGCGCCGCGCCTGTTTTGACTGCTGCAATCCCGAAATGTACCGCGACGCGACCTCCCCGGTGCATCACTGCTTCTTCTTGGCTGCGGGATTCAGGCTGGTGATGCGGCCGCTCTCGGTGCCCGCCGCTTCGTCGATGATCGCATTGATCAGCGTCGGGCGGCGCGAGCGGATCGCCTCCTCCATCCCCTTGCGCAGCTCGTCCGGGGTGCGGGCGTACACCCCCACGCCGCCGAACGCCTCGATGAGCTTCTCGTAGCGCGCGTCCTTGACGAACACCAGCGGCGACGGGTCTTTGCCCCCGGTCGGGTTGACCTCGTCACCCCGGTACACGCCGTTGTTGTTCATGATCACGATGCAAACCGGCAGGTCGTAGCGGCAGATCGTCTCCAGTTCCATGCCGGAGAAGCCGAACGCACTGTCGCCTTCCACCGCGATCACCTGCTGGCCGCCGCCGACCACCGCCGCGGCGACCGAATACCCCATGCCGACGCCCATGATGCCCCACGTGCCGACGTCGAGCCGCTTGCGCGGCTTGTACATGTCCACGATGCTGCGCGTGAAGTCGAGCGCGTTCGCGCCCTCGTTCACCAGGTACGCGTCGGGATTCGCCTTGACGATGTCGCGCACCACGTTGAGCGCGCTGTGGAAGTTCATCGGCGACGGATTCTTCGCCAGCGTCTCCGCCATCTTGGCGACGTTCTTGTTCTTGCGCTCCGCGATGGCGCCGAGCCAGTCGGCGGGCGGCTTCGCCCAGTTGCTTCCGATGGCCTTCAGCAGCGCGGAGACGCACGAGCCGATGTCGCCGACCACGGGTGCGTCGATGCGCACGTTGCTGTCGGCTTCCTGCGGCGAGATGTCGATCTGCACGAACCGCTGGCCGCCCCAGGCCTTGGAGCTCTTGCCGCCCCAGGTCTTGCCCTTGCCGTGCGACAGCAGCCAGTTGAGGCGCGCGCCGATGAGCAGCACCACGTCGGCTTCGGGCAGCACGAACGAGCGCGCCGCAGAAGCCGATTGATCGTGCGTGTCGGGCAGCAGCCCCTTGGCCATCGACATCGGCAGGTACGGAATGCCGGTTCGTTCGATGAGCGCGCGGATGTCGGCATCGGCCTGCGCGTAGGCCGCGCCCTTGCCCAGGATGATCAGCGGACGCTTCGCGCTCTTCAGCACGTCGACCGCGCGTTGCACGGCCTCGGGCGCTGGAATCTGCCGGGGCGCCGGATCGACCACGTTGATCAGCGACTTCCTGCCGACCTCGGCGTCGATTGCCTGAGGGAAGAGCTTCGCCGGCAGGTCGAGGTACACGCCCCCCGGACGGCCGGACACCGCAGCGCGGATCGCGCGCGCGACGCCGACGCCGATGTCCTCGGCGTGCAGCACGCGGAACGCCGCCTTGCACAGCGGCTTGGCGATCGCGAGCTGGTCCATCTCCTCGTAGTCGCCCTGCTGCAGGTCGACCACCTCGCGCTCGCTGCTGCCGCTGATGAGGATCATCGGGAAGCAGTTGGTGGTCGCATGCGCCAGCGCGGTCAGTCCGTTCAGGAAGCCCGGCGCCGACACGGTGAGGCAGATGCCGGGCTTCTGCGTCATGAACCCGGCGATCGACGCGGCGTAGCCCGCGTTCTGCTCGTGGCGAAACGAGATCATGCGCACGCCCGCGGCCTGCAATTTGCGCGTGAGGTCGGTGATCGGGATGCCGGGCAGCCCGAAGACCGTGTCGATGCCGTTGAGCTTCAGCGCCTCGATGACGAGGTTGAAGCCGTCGATCTCCTGCGCCGGCGCTTCGTCCGCGACCTTGGTGGTCGCGTCCTGCGTCGCCTGCATTCCGGCGGGTGCCGGTTCCTTGCGCGTTGCGGTTACGCTGTCCATCGCATTCATCCCTTGATCAGGCCGGCGCCACGCGCCCACTTGTACTTCGCGCCGAGCACGTTCACCGGCATCTCGGTCGTGTACGGATACGCCGGGACGCCGTGATCGAACAGATACTCGGCGGCCTCTTCCACCTGCACGTCGCCCGCGAGCGACGCGACGATCGGCTTCTGGATGCCCTTGGCCTTGAACTCCTCCACGACTTCCGCCACGAGCTTGGCGAACACCATGGGCGGCGTGACGATCGTATGCCAGTAGCCGAGGATCAGCGCGTGGATGCGGTCGTCCTCGAGGCCCAGGCGGATCGTGTTCTGGTACGTCTTCGGCGGCTCGCCGCCGGTGATGTCGACCGGATTCCCCGACGCCCCGAACGGCGGAATGAACTTCTTGAACGCCGTGTCGAGGTCCGACGGAAACTTCATGAGCGACAGGCCGTTGTCGACGACCGCGTCGGACAGCAGCACGCCGGAGCCGCCCGCACCCGTGATGATCACGACGTTCTCGCCCTTCGGCGTGGGAAGCACGGGAATCGCGCGCGCGTATTCGAGCATGTCGCGCAGCGACCGCGCGCGGATCACGCCCGATTGCTTCAGCACGTCCTCGTAGATCTTGTCGTTGCCGGCGAGGGCACCGGTGTGCGAGCTCGCCGCGCGCGCGCCGAGGCTCGTGCGGCCCGCCTTCAGCACGACGATGGGCTTCTTCTTCGAGACGCGCTTCGCCACCTCGGCGAACGAGCGGCCGTCCTTCAGGTCCTCGCAGTGCTGCGCGATGATGTGCGTGTTGTCGTCCTGCTCGAAGAACGTGAGCAGATCGTCCTCGTCGAGGTCGGCCTTGTTGCCCAGGCCGACGATGGCCGACACGCCCATCTTCGCCGAGCGCGAGAAGCCGATGATCGCCATGCCGATGCCGCCCGATTGCGACGACAGCGCCGCGTGGCCCTTCACGTCGTACGGCGTGCAGAACGTGGCGCAGAGGTTCTTCCAGGTGTAGTAGAAGCCGTAGATGTTCGGCCCCATCAGGCGCACGTTGTACTTGCGCCCGATCGCCTGGATCTCCTTCTGCCCTTCGACGTTGCCCGTCTCGGCGAAGCCGGAGGGAATGAGCACCGCGCCGGGGATCTTCTTCTCGCCCACCTCGGTGAGGGCGCCCGCGACGAACTTCGCCGGGATGGCGAACACCGCGACGTCGATCTCGCCGGGCACGTCCTTCACGCTCTTGTACGCCTTGCGGCCCATGATCTCGGTGGCGGACGGATTGATCGGGTAGATCGTCCCCTGGTAGCCGCCGTTGATCAGGTTCTTCATGACCGAGTTGCCGATCTTGCCTTCCTCGGCCGAGGCGCCGATCACCGCCACCGAATCGGGCTTCATGATGCGGTTCATCTGGCGCACGATGTCCTGCTGGCTCGGCCGGTAGCGCTCTTCCTGCGGCGCGAAATCGACCACGATGCGAACGTCGGCGGCGATCGCGCCGTCCTTGCTCGCGAACACCGGATTCAGGTCCATCTCGGAGATCTCGGGGAAGTCCGAGACGAGCTGCGAGACGCGCTGGATGATGTCGGCCAGCGCGTCGCGATTGACCGGGTCCTGTCCGCGAACGCCCTTCAGCATCTCGGCCGCCTGGATGCCGTCGAGCATCGACATCGCGTCTTCCTTCGACGCGGGCGCGAGGCGGAACGTCGCGTCCTTCAGGACCTCGACCAGGATGCCGCCGAGACCGAACGCCACGAGCTTGCCGAACGACGGATCGGTGACGGCGCCGATGATCACTTCCTGGCCACCCTTCACCATCTGCTGGATCTGCACGCCCTGGATGCGCGCCTTGGCGTCGTACTTTTTCGCGTTGGCCACGATGGTGTCGTAGCCCTTCTGCACCTCGTCGGCGCTCTTGAGGCCGACCAGCACGCCGCCCGCCTCGGTCTTGTGCAGGATCTCGGGCGAGACGATCTTCGCCACCACCGGGAAGCCCATCTCGCCCGCGAGACGCGCCGCCTCGGCAGCGGAAGTCGCCACGCCTTCCTTCGGCACCGCGATGCCATACGCGTCGCACACCGCCTTGCCTTCCGGCGCGGTCAGCGACGTGCGGCCTTCCGCCTTGACGCGGTCGAGAACCTGCCGGACCTGATCCTTGTTCGTCGTCATTGCATTCCTCTCAAATCGCGCCTTCGGCGCGCAGCGCCGCGATGTCGTCCTTGCCGTAGCCGAGCTCGGCCATCACTTCCTCGGTGTGCTCGCCGAGCAGCGGCGAGCGCTTCACGTCGCTCGGGCTCCCGGACAGCTTGATGGGGTTGCCCACCGACAGGTACTTGCCGCGCGTGGGATGGTCAACCTCCACCACCGTGCCCGTGTCGCGCAGGCTTTGCTCCTCGAGCAGCTCCTTCATCGACAGGATCGGACCGCAGGGAATGTCATGCCCGTTGAGGATCTCCATGGCCTCGAACTTGGTCTTGGTCATGGTCCATTGCTCGATGCGCTCGAAGATCTCGTTGAGGTGCGGCAGCCGCGCTTCCGGCTTGGCGTAGTTGGGATGCGTCTTCCAGCCCGGCTCGCCGATCACGTCGCAGATCGCCTCCCATACCGGCGCCTGGGTGATGAAGTAGAGGTAGGCGTTGGGGTCGTTCTCCCAGCCCTTGCACTTCAGGATCCGTCCCGGCTGGCCGCCGCCCGAATCGTTGCCGGCGCGCGGCACCGCGTCGCCGAAGGGAATCCCCTCGCCGTACTGGCTGTATTCCTTGAGCGGACCGTGCGCGAGGCGCTGCTGGTCGCGCAGCTTGACGCGGCAGAGGTTGAGGACGCCGTCCTGCATCGCGCAGGTCACGCGCTGCCCCTTGCCGCTGTGCGTACGATGGTACAGCGCGGTGACGATGCCGAGCGCGAGGTGCAGGCCCGTGCCCGAGTCACCGATCTGCGCGCCGGTCACGAGCGGAAGGCCGTCGCGAAAACCGGTCGTCGACGCCGCGCCGCCGGCGCACTGAGCGACGTTCTCGTAGACCTTGCAGTCCTCGTACGGACCCGGGCCGAAGCCCTTGATCGACGCGACGATCATCCTGGGGTTGAGCTGCTGGATCCGCTCCCAGGTGAAGCCCATGCGGTCGAGCGCGCCCGGCGCGAAGTTCTCGACGAGCACGTCGCACTCCTTGATGAGCCGTTCGAGCACGGCCTTGCCCTTGGGGTTCTTGGTGTCGAGCGTGATCGAGCGCTTGTTGTGGTTCAGCATCGTGAAATAGAGGCTATCCACGTTCGGGATGTCG